>VOFC01005844.1_pt1 | contig 35919 bp, 52 predicted proteins | sample 5384161 | NCBI WGS metagenome assembly VOFC01 (sample SAMN12384722, study PRJNA508395) | human gut metagenome | isolation source: healthy gut B | host: Homo sapiens | reverse complement strand
TCATAATCATATTCTCCATTTGTAAGTGTTTTTTTCTGATTCTTTGGCAATCAATGAACTTATCAAGATTACACCCTGCAGGTAATAAATCATAAAAGATGTACCGCTGTTTTGATAAATATAATGCACCCCTGAATTATCTACATAAGTTTTTTTGCGTTGATGTTCCATAAGATTTCAAATCGAGATTCTTGCTTGATGTTTTTTGTCTTAATAATCTTTTTTTATTTCCGACTCTTTTTTACTTTTTTGTACATAATCAGTTCCTTGGTGTTGCTCTTCAAATATTTTTTTATCACCCTGTGTTACATGAAAAATACGCTGCATTTGTAACGGATATTTTAGCCGTTGCATTTTTAAAAATACTTAAACATGACTTTAAAAGTGATATAAAGATATTTCAGGATATAGAATGAGTTTTGTGTAATAATAAGCGTTGAACAAATACATTTACCCTTGGTACCAGCAGTAAAAGATAATTTTCTTCCATTGAATTCTTTTGATATATCGCTCATTTTATTTTTTCGTTCTTGTTTTTGACATTATAAACTGCAGCCTCTTTCTCCCATATTACTTCCTGTTCTTACATATAATGAAAAATTATCCTTTTGCTTATAATCAGTCACCCCTGCTTGTTGAAATTCATATGTTGTACTATTGAAGACAATTTCATCCTCAAACTCCAAGCATATAATTAGAGAAATATCTTCTGTATCGTATACCACGCCATAATTTCCATAGACTCCATATTTTTCAGCCCAAAATCACCTTTTGAACCTGCTAAACTGGTTTTATAATACCAATCACAACTGGATGTTGCACTTGTACTTTCATCGATATGGTTCTATTGGACTCACTTTTTGCTTCAACGTCCTTTCTGGTTTTGTGGCCTGCCATGCCATTATCATTCAGCCAATACACAGCTGGCTATTTCTTTTTGTGTGTTGCTATTGCGCGGCATGCCGCATCAATATATATTTCTTTTCTGGCTTCCGCTTCTGGCTGTTATTACTGTTGCATTTATATTAGTTGCATACACCTTTGCATTTACCTTAGTAGCAAATATCCATATATTCCATTGTTGTTTTCGTTGTCTCATACGCAAATTTTATATAACCTGCTTCACCTGTCGGATATGGCTTGTAATTATATATCACGACCTTTATGTCTCAATCAATTTCATATACGAAATCAGGTTTCTTCTCTCATCTTTATCTGCATCGGACCTTTGGAAACGATATGGACAGCCAAAGCGCATCTCGGCCCAATTTCCGCTTTTATCTTTTAGAATATGTAAAGGCAGCTCTCATTTTAAAGGCTCCACGATCTGTAGAAAACGCACCTCGACATGGTATAGTCAACTCCAGGTAAATGAATGCATGACCAGCCGCAGGGTCTGAAGGTGCCCATACGCTTTTTTCTTTCATTTTCTTTCCGCGCCATTTACAAATGAAATATGAAATTCATCAATTACGACTGGTCAATATCACTTGTCTGTTGTTCTTCTGACACATAACTTGCTTTTGTTTCATCCATGATGCTTGAGATGATTGTTCTGTCTCAACGTTATCAGACGATAAATTGCAATCATTACCTTTACTTCGTTTTTATCCGGTGATGGTGAGTCCAAATTTAACAAATCATCTGTTGTCGACGACGAAGATGGTTGTTCTGTATTCTTATCATTGGGCTGGAGTCTAAGGTCTACTTTAGATTGCTCATCAGTTTGAAGCTCGTTTGCCTGGTTCTGGCTCTCTGTCCACATCCTGTGAGGGTGAACTTAAGTTTTCTGAATAGAGGTATACGTATATCTTCTAAATTATTAAGTTGATTAAATACCCTGTAATATATTCCATATTGTTAGATAGTATAATAGTTTTTATTCCCTCAGAAATTAACAGCTCTTTTCCAGTTTTGTCATTTCTTCGGCATCCCTGATAAAAATAACATCTGCTTTTTCGGTGTATTTACAAATTCTCCTGTTGCCATGACATTTGCTTCAATCAATTTGCTTAATGACATTGTTTTTGAACTAGATGTTTTCACCTGCTTTAACGTTGCAAGGCTTCTTGATGCTATCTGTTTCCTGTGTACTATCGCTTATCCACAATACTTCCATGCTTTCCAAATCAATAATGGGCGTAAACTGCCTTACAGAAGCATCAGAACAAAGCGATTCATGATGGCTGCCGGTTCAAACACACGCCCTTTATCTAAAGATGTTCTTTCATACACCAAAACAAGTATTCGGCTGTTCTGAAACTTTTGATTTGTATAACTGCTGACCTGTGGGATTGCATACCGAATACCATTTTTTGGTTTCATTCAGAGAACTTGTAACATTCATTCCTTTGAGTAAAAAACGAACCCATGCTCCATGTCTTGCCCGTCATAAGAATTGCTTCTCTTTGTTCCTTGCCAATGCTTGCTGCAGTCTTGTCCTAATTGTTAACAGACAAACCAGCTGATAATGCAGATTTCCTGATATTTTACTTCCTTATGCTGAAGTCTTTCATTCTTATCGTGTTGCATCGCCGATGGTATTTTCGTTAGAATTTTACCTAACCGAAATATTTTTTCCCATTTTTACCGGTGTATTCCTTATTCCTTCCTTCAGCACGCATATACTTTCTAAATTCATCTAAATCCATCTTTTCGCGCAGGATATCCTCTCGACCACAATACAGCCGAACGGAGGAGTAGTGTTTGGGCTCTTTTTTCCACCTGCTTCCTCCTTTTTTAATATTATCGACGGTGGAAAACTGCGGCTTCTTGCCGTCATGGAAGGACTGCTGTCAGAAACCATTGTGTTGAACTGACCAGACGCGTGCGGGCTGGAGCCTGAACCACTGCCCGCACCTGCCTCCGACTGATTTTTAACATGCTATTTTTTATTGCGCGAGCGTTTCATAGGATATTTTTCCGTCTTTATCTATAATGCATTTCTCAATGTCTGATTTCGACGGAATGGAAACATTACATCCTTCAAACGTTTTTCTAAATTCCTCTCAGCCCTCCTCTGGCTCCTGTTTTATTTTTATCAGCATCTTTTGCCATTTCTTTCAACGCTTCTGGTGTAAATACTAAATCACGCCATCATACTTAAATAATTCCTTGTACTGATTTACAATTACTATTTTTGGTTTAGTCAAAATCTCAATCAATGCATCTTCGTTTAATTCATCTAAAGAAACAATAATTGGTAAACAAACCAATGAATTCTGGTATAAAGCCATAGGCAACCAGGTCTTCTTGTAGATACTTCCTTTAATGCATCTCCTACCCCAATGAAAGGCTTCTGCTTTTTTCAGTAAGCTTCTCCAAACCCGATGGATGTCTGTGATTTTTTATTGACTCGCTTATTCACGATGTGTCTTCCATTCCTGGAACGCACCACCACAAATAAATAGTACATTTTCAGTATTGAACGGAATGCATTTTTCGTTTGATTTTTTTTTCTTCCTCCGGTTGGCGGCACATTAGCAAGTGTACCTTCTAAAAATTTTAATAAAGCTTGTTGTGTACCTTCACCCGACGGGTCTTTCGTGATGTTGTTCAACATTTGTTTTTGCAAGCTTGTTACCTCGTCAAGAAATATAATTCCTCGTTCAGCCTTTTCGATATCTCCATCGGGCTGCCTGAATCAATTTCAGCAGAATACTTTCTACATCGTCTCCAACAAAACCTGCTTCACCATTAAAGAAGTGGCATCTGCAATAGCAAATGGAAATTCATCCAATAGTTCTGCCGATTGTTTGGGCGATTAAAAGTTTTCCAGTCCCTGTTGGCTCCAGTAAAACATTGCTTTTCGAAATCTTCACATCTGTTAAAATATCCATTCGCTTATAATGATTATAGACTGCAATCGCGATAGCACTTTTCGCGTCATCCTGGCCGATAATATTCTTATCAAGCTCCTCTTTAATTTCTTTTGGTGTCATGATTTTCTTTATGATTCTGTTTCTCTTTTTCTTTTGTCATTGCCTGATGACACATTAAATACAATTTTTGTGAATATAAATTTTCAGTCGCATTTGAATGAAAAGCAACTGTTTCTTTATCTATTTCACTTCCACAAACAGACATGCCACGATTATTTGACGCTGTCATATTTTTCTTAACGCATGATATTCTAACTTTCGACACTGTCGGTGTTTGAATGTAGAGGCATGCGTTTCTCCTTTCTATTCAACTTTCTTTTTATCCCTCTTTTATCGCTCGCCAGGAAAGCAAGCCGCAAGGCTGAGTGCAATGCATGAACTGGGATTCAAATTAAAACTGAAAAGCCAGACCTCCGGACAGATTATCGGCCTTAGATTTCCCTTTCTTCGTTGCATTAACCATTCGATAATAATAGAATAGCATATTATTTTGAAAACTGTATTTTTTGCGGATGCAATTCAGCCTCACTGGTGGTTCACGAACGCTCCATTTCCGCAATAATACTTTTCACCTTTTCATATTTTTTAGTTTTGTCTTTTTGAGGTTCCAGTCGAGGTGTTTCATCATTATTCACCTGGCCTTCAGTTTCATTCTCATCTTCAAAACTTTTCCTCATCATCTTTGGAACTCCAATATGCTTTCAGTCGTTCCGAAGCAGCCTGTTTTTGTTCATCTGATATATTTCTTTTTCTTCTTACGGATTAACAGTAATTCTTTTGGTCCTTCATATGTTTTTGAAACTATCTCACCTTTTACTTTCCCTATTCGACTATTTTCCCATGCTTCCGATTCTTCTACATATCTATCTAATTTTTCATGATACGATTTTCTGTCGTATAAATCCTTACTTTTTTGTCAATGTACTCATATTGATATGGGTTTTCTTTCTCGCTTTGTTTTATCATATTTTACTCCTTATTTTCGCTCGTTCAAGCAAGCTCCCGCTTTTAAGCGTGGAGAATTTGACGTTTAACGATTGATGCTTTGCTTTCAGCAATAAAAGTTTTATTTAATAATATGCTGAATTTCACAAAAAGAAAAACGTAGTGTTTTCGCAAATTATAAACTTGTCTTTTTCTTTTTTTTAAGATATATACTTTTATAATAAAAATAGATTTTTTAAATATTGATTTCAAAAGACCAAACTAGTAAAATTCTAATCATTAGGGATTCCCTATTGGCAAATTGGTTTTTTGTGTTTTTCATTTCTGATTGGAGGAATTATCATGTCGAAAACTGGACTTGTTATGTCAGTTATTCAGGAAAAGGGGGACAGGGAAAATCAAATTCTACACTAAACATTGCTTCTTATTTAGCAAAAAGAACATCAGGGTTAATTATAGACTCCTAGATGGTCAAGCCGATATTACATATTATCTTTTTCGGTAATTTCGTTGGAAATAGTGCCGATGCGATGCGTTCTGATATTCTTACCATTATGGATGTTTTTAAACGGTAAAGCAGCAATTGAGAATGTAATTCAACCTGTTCATCAAAACCTTGATGTTATTCCTTGCAAATAGTAAGCTACTAATATGTCCCTCTACAAACAAAATTAGCACTTTCCGTAAACTTATTTCTGAACTTAAGAATCATTATGATTACATTTTAATTGATGTTCCTCCTACACCGAACTGGAGCCATGTACTTTGTTTATCTGTCTGTGATTATGTTATCCCTATCATCAATCCTGACCCGGCATCTCCAAAAGCATTTATTTCGCTCAACGAAAGTGTTGATGAAATCAGAGACACCATGAATGATAAGCCTCGAATATCTTGGAGTGCTTTTGTAAACAAGTTTGATGGTCGAACAAATTTATCAAAAACAATTATTATTGAAGTCGCAAAATTGCAGCATCGATTGGAACCTCTTTTTTTTGATACAAAAATTCATCAAAGCGTATCTTTAAGCGAACAAACTTTTTATTTCATAAAAATATTTTTGATTATGCTCCTGGCAGTAAAGCTGCAAAAAGAATATGAGGCTCTTTGCAAAGAAATTTTAAAATAGAATTCAAGAAAGGAAAGATAGAAGAGTAATGGCAAAAAAAATTCTTTATTCCGAAGATGAGTATGTAGTTCAACCAAAAAAAAGGAAGACATTGATAAAAAGACAGAGTCAGTTCTTTGCCTATATCCGATTTTAATTATGGATGAAGAAAACGCTGTTATATGGAGGAACTCAGACAGATATTCATGCTCTCTCAGAAGAGATAAAAGAAAATGGTTTCAAAGGTGTTATTCTTGCGTACCCATTTACTACCGATTCCGGAGAGAAAAAAATACCGCATTGAATCCGGACACCGTCGTTTTCTTGCAGCAAAAAGCCGGGCTTACAACGATTCCCGTTATGTTAACGGAGCGAGCCAAAAAATGAAATGGAGCAAACCATTCGGCTAATTAAATGAATTTACATAATCGGACTTATGTTCCGTCTATAAAAAAAAAGCAAAAGAAATCATATCTTTAATTGATTGTTATAAAAAAAATTATATGAACTACGTGGTGAAAAAAATCAGTATAGCTGGCTTTAATGGAAAAGGGTTGCGCACGATGAAGAAGAACTTTCCGTAAAGAGCGTAGAAAAATACAGGAATTTGCAAAACTGATACCTGAATTACAAACATATGCTGACAGAGGGATTCCGTGGTCTGCATTAATACAATGCTATACATTTCCTGAAGAAAAACAGCAATCTATTGCTGCGGCTATTAAAACACAGAAGAAGAGAAGATTGGTAGTATTGAAAGTATTTCTTCACAATGGGTTGTTTCTTTAATTAACCGTGTCAGACAGGATATGCTCAGTGCACCTGTTAAACAAAAGAGTATTGTAAAACGGCGTGATGGTCAAAAAATAATAGGGCGGTGGAATCATGATATCGAAGATATTATGAACGGAAATGTTGTTTTCAAAGACAAGAAAGAAGCAATAGAGAACCTTCAAAAAATTCAAGAATGTATTGAGAAAAAAAATTTGAACTGGCAGAAGAGAAGTTTTCAAAAACAGCCAGGGAAAGATAAATATTCCCTGGCTGTTTTTGCTTTCTCCGACGGAATTCGGCAGCATCCACTTTGCTTTTTCAGTAATGATTAGGATTTCTGACTCGCCAGTAAAGCTTGATTCGTTACCAAGCGGATTTTATCTGGAATTCCTCATTTTTGTTAACACAAAAAAGACGGAAACCGTCTTTTTTCAACAAAAATCTTAAAAGAAAACTCTTGCGAATCAGACATTTAAAGTTCCTTTTCCAACACATCAAAATCATAATCTCTTTGATTAAAATTATGAAATGCATTGATTGCTTCTTTTGTTGTTGTTACTTTATATTCTTCTTTATCGCCTGTATCATAAAGCCAACTAAATTTTCGATATGTCCTGTATGACAAGAACTTCATATGCCGTTTTAATTTTTCAAAATCATAACCGGCAGCTGTACAAATTGCACGGATATCTTTTAGAGATAACGATTCTTTTATCATTGTTTTAACAGCTACTTGTACTTCAAACATCTCATCTTCGCTTAATGCTATTTTGTTTTGTTTTGATTCTTTCTTTTCACTTTTTTCTTTCTCATCTGTTAAATCAACATAAAAGCAAACTCCGTAAACTTTACCTCCACGGCCAGCATGCAATGGTTCATATGTAACGGACATTCCATTATCAGTTGCATTAATTTCCTTCACGGCCGTTTCCAATAACTTTGCGCCTCATATCATGTACCATGTACTGAAGCTTTTTTCTAAAGCTTTTTTCTACTGCTTTATCATAATCCGGAGCGGGAGAGCCACTTAGTATTTTTTTTAACGGCTGTTGATTCTGCATTTACTACTCCAAGAGATAATTTTAACTCACTTAAACTGAATTCTATTTTATAGTGTTTGCCATCGGTCGCCTTAGATGTATTTGCTGCTCCAACACGCTTTTGTTTATAGCATGGGAGAGTGTATTTCGTAATCTCAAAGAATAAATACTTCGATAATGAAGCAGTGTTGGTAAATCAAGCATTGTAAATTGAGTTTGCGGCGTTAAATATTGTTTTAATTCATGATTAAACTTACAGTTAACATTCCACCTGAGTATTCGGCCGATGAAATTAATGAAACATACTTGAACGCTTCAATATCATCATTCACAAATCCTATAGTACGTGATGTCATCATTGCGGTACCGGTTTTAATTGAGCATAAAATTTCCGCTTGTCGTTCCTAACATCTCTTTTTTAATTCTTTTGCCCGAACTTCACAAACAAGGCCACCTGTCTCTCCTTTATCAATATAATTACGTTGCTGCAACCTGGCCAACACAATATTTAAAAGCTTTTTGTTCCAATAAGGAAGCTTTATATTTACCCCCCAATCAAGAATTGGATTTTGAAAAAAGAATCATTATGTGATTCATAAACAATATCCTTATTTTTTTTTTGCCATTTCCTTTACTCCGTTTGTCCGTAATTCACTCTTTTTTGTCCGTTAAAATGGATTATAGCAAACCAATTTCCATTTGTCAATCAAACAAATAACGGACATTTTGGTAGTTTGACTTTTCTTTATAACGGACAAAAAGGGGATACTTTTCTTTTTTCCCCTGTTTTGTCCTCTATATTTTATACCACAATTATCCGTTTCTTTACTACCATTTTGTCCGTTAAAACATACGAAGAACCTAGTGTTTATCTGATTTAGCGGTCATTTTAGAGTAATATAATTAGGATATTCCATTTTATGTTTTTATCTCCTTTTTGTCCGTTATAGCTGCCTTTTTTGCCCCATTTTGGTCTTATAAAGATAGAAGAGAGCAGTGAATACCGGTTTTGTCCGTTATAAAAACCCTCATTTTACTTTTATTTGCACCCAAAACGTCCGTTATTTCACCTCTTTTTTTACCCTTATTTGTCCGTTTATTGAAACCGGTATTATTTATCGCTGTTCCTTATTTGTCCGCATATTTCCTCTTATTTGTCCGTACTTTCCGTATGGAAGTGTAGGTTTTTATCAGGCTTTCCATGTCTTTAATAAAAAAAGAGAACTTTTATGTTGTATATATAAATAACAACAACCAAAAAATATTTTGGTGATGTGAAAAAGACATGCGTATACGGGAAGTATACGTGTTTATTTCAAATCAGTAACTGGTCCGGTAGCATCCGGCCCGGAAACAGAATGGTCAGAAACGCAAAACAGTAATATTGAAAATTCTGATGCATAATAATAATAATAGTGTACTAATTCGTCCATATCTGTGGCCGGAGTTTAAATATATTTAAAGGCACTCCAGCGTCTCTTCTAGCTGTAAACGCCCTTAGTATTTTTTCAGGGAAATGGAAGCTAAGTTTTCGATTTAATTTGAAGGTGATACAGGTGAAGACTGTTTCATACAATGTCGACGTATGCGCATTGAGACATGAAGTTTCGGTTCGCTCAGTATCTCAGATTTCACCTGCTTCATACGCATTATTATGTTGATGGATACGAGCATAAATTTGCTGTATCATCGATGGACTGAAACCGCTGTCAACCTTGTTTGTCCGTCGGTCTAAAAGTAATTATTGACGCGTATGCTCGGTCATACGGGTTTCTGGTTCCAAGTATATCCAACAGACAACCTGGAAGTTGGCCGCGGTTTCCCCGGCCATCGATGATTGAGACGATGATTGGAAAACTTTATAACCAATCAAAACACCTGAAGTGAACTACTCGGTAGGGTAAATTGCCGGAAGCATCTGATGTGCGGAGTTTTGGCTCCATGAATTCAGGAGTGGGTCCATGCCACCACTGTTTTTTACGCAGCTACCTTGAAATATTAGGGATGAGAGATGGACTTGGCATCCAGTGCCAGGTCTATCTTTTTGTTGGTAAAAGTCTCAGGATAAAAGCCCCAACAATCCATTCCAGACGTACTCCTTATCGATATAATCCCCTCGTTTTTACGAGTTTGAGCTTCTTCGCGCTATTTCCGGCTGACCTCGGTGCCAATGGACTCGTCTGGCTGGGTATGCTTCACTGATTACTTCAGACGGATTCCCTCAGGGCCGGTTGTAGGTCAGCATATCCAAGCTGTCTGAATGGCCAACTATAGAAAGCTTCTGGTTTGTCTTATCCCCAAAATCTGCATCTTTTTCGTATACGTCAATCCCCGATGATGACCGTATGAATATCTGCTGTTTACAATACGCCGTTATGCAGCGCGTGACTTTATGCAAATAATCGCGGATATGGTTCTGTTTATCTGATATGACGCTTCGCGTATGTCTGGATAATTTCAGATACTATGCCGTTTTTGACTGGGTCCCTGGCCCCATTGTGAGCGAACCAGACTATCTCTTTATCGTAATACCTGCAGATGGAAGGTATTGCCGGCCAAGAATAAAAGTATTATCCTTTCCGGAAGTGCTGTCGTAACAGGTCATCAGGTTATGGATTCAAGGTCAATAGACAGATACCGGCCATTATCTGGAAGCATATCCACATCCGGCACACCTCATAAATGATGATGACTTCGCATTTACCATGTTCCGGCGGATACAGCTTTATCTGTTTTATCTTATCAACGCCCTTAAAATACGGTTTTAAGGTAAAGGAAAATCTCGTTGATTTGGTAAGTATCAGCCATGTATTTCCTGAGATTTCTGGCAATCGACAGTCTTACCATATCGCTTCCGGCTTCATGTACAATTCCGTTCTGCGCTTAGGTAATGCTTAGTACCGCTGTGCTTGAAAGCGGCGGGTTGGGGTTCTCAACACCTCCTGATTTTCAGGTATAGAAAGGACTTCAGGCCTTGTCCAGCTGCTTGCATACTTCCTGCGCTGTCTGTGCCGGGAGGCTGCTTGAAATAAATCATCTTTGTGTGCAGACTTCTGATAATACCAGTCTGGGTATTCTGCGGGCAACCACCAGCGCTTATAGTTCCTGCGCTCAATGATGCGCATACATTCCAGAGCTTATAATGCATAGCACATATGCCCGATGATTTAAACTCTGCTTTTTTGTAATGAAATAGTCGTTTTCTGTGACAACAGCATACAAGTTCACTCCTTCCAGGTGTTTTATTTATGCCGGATTTTCACAAAAACGTCCATTTTTTTTGCGAACAAGAATATCGTAAACGATATTTTTTATTTTTTTTTATACGCTTTCATCTCGGCAATTGAATAACCGAGGATTCTCGCTTATTATCACCATTACGATAAATCGTCACTGTTTAACTGACAAAACCGTAGCGTAAAGCTTGTCTATACAAAAAAAGATACACAGGAGAGAATACCTGCTCCTTGTATCTATACGACAAGCTTGATTTTTCAAATAGATGAAAGCTTCACCAGCTGTTCATTTCTGTTTCATCTGTTGTCTGAAATGATGAATAATGAGTTTTCATATATCCAGTTACAGCAGTTCCCAACACAATTACAACTATCAGAACTAAAACCCCCTGAAAAACTGTTCCATCTGTGTACTCTGCATTGTTATGTCCTCCGATATTGCTTATTCGGCAGTTTCTGCCAGTACAAAACTCAAATCCGTCATCTCTAAGATATACTGCGCAACTTACCGTCTTCATCGGTGTTCTTAAAAGATAAAAATCATGTCCCAAAAGTTCCATTTGGTCACAGGCTTCTTCACATGTCATCATCTATCTGGTTCAATGGTTTTCGTCTTTTAAGTCTACACATTTCAGATTCAAGATTACGGATGGTTTCATTTCCTGCTTTGGCTTTTTCGCTCTTTATCTTTAAATTTTTAATGCGTTTCACTACAGTTTCTGACGCATCTGCAATGGATTTATACATATCATCACAAGAAACTTCTGCCCGAACAATTGTTTTCCCATATTTGACCGTAATTTCTGCTCTCTGAGAATCGAGTCTGTTTCGTTTTGCTGATAAAACGACACGCGTATCAGCTGTTTCAGGAACTAATTTTCCGATTTTTTCAATATCAGCCATAACAGCGTCTTTAATACCTTTTGTTAAATCAAAGTCTTTTTTCCTGTAATAGTAATTCTCATTATGTTTTATTGGCGAGATGTCGTTTATCTTTGTGACTCTCACGCTCCTCCTTCTTTTTTTGACATATTTTAATATGCTGAATTTTTTTTGATTTTGGAATATCCGGTATCTACTTTTACTGGCGGAAACCAGCGGTCGGGCTTGTCGTCATCAACGGACTGAAACTGCGGTCAAACTTGTTTGCCGTCGGTCTAAAGGTGATTGATAACTCCCCCGGCATTCTGCCGGACTCATTCAGATTTCCAGTATAACTCCCCATTTTCTGCCGGACCCGTTACAATTGCGCAGCAAATAAAAGCTGCCTCTGAACTCGTCTGTACCAAGGCGTGCGATGCTGTTGAAGCTTGAAACATCGCACGCGACGTATCGATTAACGGACAAAATAGGGGTAAAAATTAAGCACTCATTGCAAACATCGGAAGTTCTTGAGCAATCGTAAACATACATTCAATCACATCTGTATTCATTAAGCTTTTAATAGGCACCAGATACCCAAAGAGCTCCTTCTCCCCATATACGTTGAACGGACTTTATATTGTTTGGCCTGTTCTGCATCAGTTTTCATGACCGCAATAAAAGTTCTAAATTTTTTTCTGGATTTAACATAAACCTCATTTTGTTTCATTTATCAGATATAAAATATGGTCTGCTTTTTGTTTCTTGCAAAACAACCTGAATTTTTATGTGAAAGCTCTTCATAAAAGCAATGTTCCCTGTTCTATGAGCGAGCATATCTGTTTTTATTTCTACCGTAGAAGTATGACCATCTGTATATACAAGTTCAAAATCAATGTCATCCTGTATTCCACGCTTGAATTACTGATATCCCGTACTTCAGTTATATTTTTTGTAAGACTGTAAATGTGTGAATATTTTTTGTTTCACCCTTTTTTTTCCATCAAATCATTAAAATTTCTGCTCTGATTTTCCCATAAAGTTTTTCTTTCTCATACCAGTTATTCCTTTCCAAATTGTTTGTTTGATAGGAATATGCTGAGAATTTATGGAAGTCTGGAATTTTGCGGAAAAATAAGAGAAGAATGGTCTACCGTTTCTTCTCTTATTTCCGATTTTGTTAAATATTGTAATGTAAATCCTCATGAAATTTGGCTAATGTCATTAACCATTGCGGAGGCTGCTCTTTTTTTAAAAACGTTTTACTTGGTTTGGTCTGGCTATTAATTTTGTAATTAATTTTCCAGTTCTTTTGTTCCTTATGATGATGACTCCTGTATCTGTTAACGAATGTGTTTTCTAATCCGTTTACATGACCACGGTCTACAACCATTTCTTTTTATTACGTTTCCATCTCCAACAACAAACGCAATAAAGTACTCTTTTTTTCGTTCCTTTTTTGATAATGAGCACTTGTTAACATATCTGTCTACTCCTTTCTTTGTATTTTGTAGTTTTTTCAGTTATGTTTAATATGCTAGAATTTCTTTGTATAAAAAAAGGAATCGGGCAATTCCCAATTCCTTTTTTTTTCTTTTCTTATGCGAATAAGAATAACTGATTAACATCCTGCTTTTTTGTTACATGAATATGAATTACATTATCTGCCGGTTTCATATTTTTCACAATGCTCAGTAACTTTAAATCATTTTCAATTTCTGCATAATTCTCAGCAGCTTCTTTTTTAAAGTTTCAAAAATCACAGCATCGAAACCGTTTGACTTCATTAGATTCATGTTCAAATTTTTCAGGATATAAGGCTCACTCTGTCCTTTTATATAGGACACCAATTCGTAGACAGTTCTGCCGATTTGGCATCCGATACCATACGGGATACCCATAGAGCGTACGATTTCATCCATATCTGGATTACAAATAGACATTGCATTATCAATATTCTTCATCCTTGTCTTAATCGATGACTTTACTTTCTTGACGCAATCCTCATTGGATTCAAGATGAAGGAGCTCTGCTTTCAGATTAACTTCTTCAAGTTCTTTCTGAGCCTGTCGCTTTAACATCTCAATTCCTGTTGTCATATCAACTGTTTTCTATATCTGCCAGAGACCGTAATTTCATCTGTCCGGCATCAAGGCCAACAAGATAAAAAAAAAGCTATTATTATTATCCAGTAATCCGCATCCATAAAAATCAGGATTAAGCCCATAGCTTCCCACTTAGTGCAAACGCGCTCGTTCTTCGCGTTCTTTTTTCTGTTCCACCTGATTCACCGGAATATCCGTTCTTTTTTCCGTGTTATCAATTACTTTGTTTGCAGAAAATCTTTTCCAGAAGATGTAATAATCATCATATATATCCTTCCTTTCTTTTTGCTTTGATAATTACAATTGTAATATGATAAAAAAGAAGGCTTGTAAAACAGATGATACCTGAACATTCCTTGTTCCTTGTTTTTGCTGATATCGGAGCCTGGATAGTTGCCTGACTTACCAACTAATGATGTTATCGGCCTTGGATTCCCCCGTTATATAGCCGCTATCAGTCTCCGCTATCAGTCTTTCATTGACGCCGGCATCTACTCTTTATTCTCTTCTATCGAGTTATTTGATTCATCCCATCCATAAGAACTACATTCGCATATACCAAACCCACAATGGCTGACAAACAACCACCGGGGACGGGGTTTCTAACTCCCCTCTATACTTTATAATCACCATATCCGTCCATCTAATCATTGTAAAAATACGACTGCGGTTTCCCCTTCGATGTATTCGATGCGCTATGCTCATGATACTATGCTCATGCTATGCGATGCCGGCTCGTTATTTACCTTTGGCGGAGTCCGTTGGTGCTGCAGTTCTGAGGCTATGTATCGTAAAAAGCTTATATACCTCTTTCTGTACCAATTAGGGGATGAAATTCACTTTTCGGAGACGCTGTAAACAGCGTTCCTTTGCGTTCCTTTCACCCCCCTAATTTCATTTGGCCGGCTTAGTTATACCGGTTCTTTTTGTTATAGCCCCAGAACGCAGCTCCAACTGTGTCAGCTCTGCTCCCTCTTATAGGGGCTCTTTTCTCTATTGTGTGGCACTGGACGCCGTGGTCATTCCATGTCATAACGCAGTGTCAGGCTGTGGCTGTATCCGGATGGCTCGTTGTGTTCGTATGAGTTTACGTTTGCAAGCCAGTACATTACATGTTAGCCAATCACGTACCGCACGCCATCCTCCATTCTTTTGTAGAGGAAAAGAAGACCTGCGGTTCCAACAAACTTCCGGTTTTATCGATACCGTCTGGCCTGCCATTGTAAAACTGGAGCGGTCAAAAATGCAGGTCTTATGAAAACAACACTGCGGGTCGTGTCAAGAGGGAGCTGAGCTGAGTGGGCATAGTTTTCCCCTTTGAAGTCAAAGTGGAATGTCCCTATGTCACATCTCAACCCAGCTCCCTGATTTTCGTGTTGTCGGTCGCCTCGCCTCGCGTGCAGTTTCGATAGTTGGATACTTCAAGCATCCCATACAGCGTTCCGGCTTCTTCAGCCTTCTGACGTGGTCACGCCTGGCCCCCAGGTTTACGCATTCCCTCACGTCGGTTGGTTTCCCTATTCACTGTATCATCCTGTAACAGGTATATCCTGTCCATGCGGCCGTGTATGCAACACGCCTGCCCCCGAGTCCTACATTTAACCATATACGCTGTGAAACCGTACTTAGGCTTATTGAGGTCTTGCGCCCGCTCCAACCCCTGTGGTATTGAAGTGTCCGAAACTAAAACACTTCCACCCCGCCGACTGTTGCCGCTCGACTGCACACACTTAACGTTTTTTCTGTCTCGTTCCCCATCACGCTTCAGCCGCCGCATCCACGCTCCCGTCTATCCGGAATGACATCTCATATATACACATTTTCCGTGTCTAAGCCCTCTCAGGTCGTACGCCCTTATTGACGCTTCGCAGACTTCCCTTCGGACAGATTCTTTGTCTTCCCCTGCCCACGGCATCGGTTCAGTATCGTTTTTTAAAAAAAAGTGCTTTTTTTTGAATAAAATTCATTGACATCTGCTTTTCCTCCCGTGTCGTATGCCTTTTCTTTTTTTTTACGTTTTTTATTTTTGATTCTCTGTAGATGATTAAGACCAGCATCATTACAATAAATATCAAAGATGCAACTATAATTGATTTTGTGTATTCTTCTTGCCATTTTGATGTTGTTGCTTTTGTTTCGAGGTTTTTGCGGTTCTTTTTACTGCTTCAGTATATTCTGTTCGTTCTCCTTTTACTAATAAACGATGTGAATTAACACCATAAGGCGTGCAGGTAACAAGTGTACAATAATCTTTTCCTTTTTGTATGGTTAACCTATCCATTTCAGACGGTAATACAACTGATATATCTATGACCCGATAAGCTAATTTCTCTCCCATCACATAAAAAAAAAGAAATAATCTCCTTTCTCTAACGCCGTTAAGTCTGTAAACAGCTTGGCACTGCTTAAGCCTGTATGTCCGGTTATAATTGAATGAGTATTTAGTCCACCGACAGGAAGAGAAAGAACCCTGTAAATGTCCGGCTCCCTTTTTCCAAGACGCTTGCAGAAGTTCCATGATAGATTGGTAAAGAAACATTGATACATGGAATCTGAATGAACCCCATAACGCCTTCATCAGTCATGTTTAATAATGAATTATATTCTTTTTTGATTTTAGCTTCTTCATCTGCGTCAAAAAGGGTCAGTCATTATAATTTTTCCATTTGCCAATATCTGATTGTAGGCCTCTGCTTCTTCTATCTTTTTTTATATTCTTCCTTGTCTGCATTTTCTGCTTCCTTTTCTACGGTCTCAATGATTCCGTCTGCTCTGTTTTCGAATATAAAATTTGAAATAAACGGATATACCATAAATCTTATGGAAATGATAAACAATAATATGATTAATATTGTTTTTTAGCCATTTCTTCTTTTTCTTTGGTGCGAGTTTTTCTTTTTTTTGTCTACCACAACTGTTTTCTTTCCTTTCAGCTCATCGCTTTTTTTTTGGTGTTTGGCAAAATGAAATAAGGACATTTTCAGCCCGCCCTTATTTGGGATAAATTTCATGTTTGCAATTTTAATAATTAGTCATCTTAGCTAGATTTCTGATTGGTCTTTTTAGACTTTTTGGTTGCAAGAGCAACACCAGCAAAAGCTACGGTACATCCGGCTACGGTGCAAACAATCGTACCAGTACCACCGGTTGCCGGCAGACCGAATCAGGAGTATTTACTACAGACATTTCTACATATGCATTGGTAGAAGTCGGAACTGTAGTAGAATTCTTCATGTTAGTTGCCTTTGTATCTACAGTTGCAGATGCCCGGTCTTTGTTCAGCTCAATAACCTCTTTGTTCGGGTTGTTTGCGATATCTTCAGAATCATACAGAGTGGTCTTTGTCGGTGTGAACTCATCCTGCGTTGCTTTTGATGCTGATGGTAATCGGCTCTTTCAGCAGAATTGTAGCCTGCATCAGTGTGCAGCTCTGTCAGATATAGTCATTGCTTCCAGTCCATTGATGATAAGAGTGCCATCAGCCGCAGGACTAAATACTGTACCGTTTTTCCTCCCCCTTTGGTAGCATCACTCGGTTGCGTAAGTAAACACCAGGTGCATCGTTTGCTGTGATATAATGCTCATCAGAACTGTTCTTCAGAGAGAACTGTACTTTGTCGGGTCGCCGACAGGTGCGTTTGCGCCGTTCTGGAATGTTTTTCTTCAGGTCAATACCATAAGAATATACACGGCTGCGGTCTTTCAGATGGTCTTCTTTGTTCATGTTACTACGTCTCCCCAGGTAAGGGTAACGTCATTCTGGTTACCTTTATCACCAAGAGTTACAGTAGAATCGGAGTTTACAGTTGCACTGTAAGAAACAACCATCCATCTTTCTGAATAACAGAAGCTTCCTCGGTCCGTCTACGGATTCGTTAATTGCGCGAAGTCCGTCATCAGTCATTTTCCTTGATTGTGGCAGTGGATAAAGCATCAGTTTCTGTATAAGAAGCACTGAATCTTTCAGAGCCCTGTTCCCATTTTGCAACGGCGTTTGCAATGTTGTTCTGCTGTGCATCAGTCTCGTTGTCATAGAAGCAAATAGCAGCATCCTTGTTATATTTCGCCTTTGCAAGAGTATCTTCAAAAGTATACTTCGTCGATAAGTTGCTGCACTGGTGATTTTCGGAAGATGAGAAACAAGCAGGTAATCCGCACGGCTCCTTCCGAAACAGTAGCAGTGTCTTTATACTCTGGCTGGTGGTAAAGCTCAGCATCATCATGCTGCCTTACGGTTTTATCAAGGTCCGATGTTTGTCTGGTTCTTCGGATAAACATCTACATCATAAAACCATGCACTTCCTTCAAAAGGTCTGTCATAGGCAGAGATACAAAGAACGGGTCAACAGGGTGTTTACATTAGCCGGTACAGTTGTCTCAACTAAGAGATAAAACAATCAAGAGGCAGGTTGTTTACTTTGAAAGACCATTTGCATCGGTTAATGGCATCTTATCATTGCCTGGAGTTGCTGCAATGTAAGCTTCCAGCTGATTTTTAACTTTGGTGGTATCAGTCAGAGCGGTTACCAGTGCATCATTAATCTGAGTAGAGGTAAATTTGGAATCTCCTCTGGTGTCAGTCAGGTTCAGGATAGTCTGTAACTCTCTTGGTACGTCATACAGAACTTTGATTTCACCTGCAACAGACTCTGTATTGATGCTACCTACTCTTACATAAGAGAACTGTGCACCTCGATGGTGTAACGCTGCAGTGCAGTTTCAGCGTCAGCGTTCTTTTTACCATTTGCAACAAAAAGTAGAAACATCTACTCCATCCTCTTTAGCTGCGGTAATGTCATATTTATGAAGGGTCAGAGATGCAACCTTGCTTGTATCGATAATATCCCTCAGGTGCAGCAAATGCATTTACAGCCGGAGCTGCCATCATAGCTGCTGCTAATGCAGCAAAACTCATTTTTTTCATATGTTTCATTGTTTTTTCTCCTTTTTTTGAGTTTTTTTTCGTGGCCTTGTTGGCCAAAATATCATAATTGCTGTAATCGCAATTAGTAACATAGAAGCATATAGCGTAGGATTTGTTCTATCATCAATAAATCCTGCTCGTGCGTATCAGAAAAGATGATACTTTCTGTACGTTGATAATCTTGCTTTTGGCTTTCAGATACGTTTTCTGTAGATGTGAATGCTTCGTTCGTTGAATCTTCTACAGAAGAATCTGCATGAGAATTTGAAGATGATGTATGTTCTTTTACTCTTTCGCAAAAGACAAGATATCGGTATGGCCCGCCTCCAAATGTATATGGATGACATGTAAAAAAGAGTGACCATATCTTTTCCTGGCTGAATCAGGATGGAATCAACATCGTCCGGATAAATGATTTTGTTCCGGTACATTCATAAATAAGCGTTTCCATGGGTTTGTAATGTAAATTCTTGAGCCAGGTTTCATATTTTCCACATATTGAAAATATGCGCTTCCTTTCCAACCTCTATGTGCAGCTATCACACAGTTTGTGTTTTCGCCTCCCATAGGCATACTTGTTTGTGACAGAATAGCGGCACCCTGTTCAAGATTTTCACTTGAAGCTCCGAGTAAAAGCGGCATTCGAACTTTCATATCAGGGATTTGTATATAACCAATTACAGCTCCATTTCCTTGTAAATTTAAATGTTTTAAGTCAAATGGCTGTTGTTTATAACTCCATGCATCTACAATATTCTGTCCATCTTGAGATAAACTGAAATTATAATTTTGCATTTCCTGATAAAGGTCTTGATATGCGGTTATCTTTGAGGTTTTTGCGTTTGTACGTCTGAATTTCTTTCAGATTCAGAGTCGCTTTCTTCTTCAGTCTTGTTAAAAGTTTCAGCTTCTGTACTTTTAGGGTATGCCTTTTAAAATCTTCGATAATCTGGTCAACTTCGTGTTGTGTTCGCCATTCTCTTAAGTTTGGATATAAAACCATCCGCACCCTAATAAGATAAGCATAAAACCTAAAGTACTACGCAGAATAGATTTTTTTCTTTCTTTTTTTGACTGGCAGATGTTTTTTTGTCTGTTTCTTTTGATTTAAAGACAATTTTAATAGGCGCTCCTTTCTTCCGCCTCTTACCATGTTGGCTTATTTTTCCGTCCTATTATTAATATGCAAAATAAAAAAGAAAAAAAGATTTTTTTCTTTTTGCCAACTGGGCTTCGATTTTGAAGGCTGGTCGACTATTGCAAAAGAAAAAGCACCGGTGCTTTACCGGTTATTTTTTAATATGACGAATTTTTTTTTTTAAAATATAACGTTTTTTAAAAAAAGAGAGACAGTAGTCTCTCTTTTTACGATAAACCCTGGAGAACACTCGGCAATTGGCTTTTTGACTTAATTAAACGGAATATCCTCGTCAGCTGTAAAGTTTGTATCGGAGAAGTCAGGGTGGCTGCCTCGCAGGGGTCTGTTCCGGCACCGCCTGCGTTGCAGGGAGTGGTGTTTGAATTCTCGTCAGCGACATGATTGAACCTGCGAAGTCAACTTCTTCCATGATAATGTCCGTCGTATAAACCTTCTGTCCGTCTTTATTTACGTAGCTGCCTGTCTGGATATGGCCAACCAGTCCGATTTTGGCGCCTTTTTTCAGATACTTTTCAGAAAAACTCAGCATTGCGTCCGAAAGCAACAATGTTTAAGAAGTCAGCATCGGCTTCACCATCTTTTTTATAACGTTTTCTACGGCCAATGAAAAACGAGCAATTGCCGTCCCACTATCGTTTGCGGCATATCTAATCTCCGGGTCTCGTACTACATTTCCAAGTAAAATTACTTTGTTCATAATAAATCTCCTTTTCTTTTATTTTAAAATTATTTTTTTAAATCGAATTTAATATGCTTAAAAATTGTTCGTATAAAAACGAAAATCAGTTTGTTTCAGATGGCGTCCAACTGACATTTTCAGTTGACGGGATGGCTGCCAGATTTTCAGCTACTTCTTCCGACTCTGCATGTGATTGTTTTTTGCGCTAATGATGGCAAAGTGCTTTTGTGGCAGATATACCTGCCCAACTTGCTACGGTAATTGAAAATACAGTTAGCAAAATGATTTCCAGCTTATCTGTTTTATTTAATTGGTTATTTCGTTTGATTTTTTGAGGTTGATATAACTGATAACGCAATATCCGCATTCTCCTTTCTTTTTTTTCTTAATATGCTGAATTTTTGCAAGAAAAAAGACGGTATCTTAAAATACCGTCTACAAATTTAAACATTTTTTTTGCTCCATTCATATAAAAAATAAAAATATCGTTTACGACATTCTTGTTCGCAAAAAATGGACGTTTTTGTGAAAAATCCGGCATATTAAATAAAACACATGGAAGGAGGAAACTTGTATGCTGTTGTCACAGAAAACGACTATTCCATTACAGAAAGCAGAGTTTAATATCATCGGGGCATATGTGCTATGCAGCATATAAGCTCTGGAATGTATGCAATTACGAGTGCAGGAACTATAAGCAGCTGCAGTTGCCTGTAGAATACCTGTGACTGGTACTATCAGAAGTCTGCGCACAAAGATGATTTATACTTCAAGCAGCTTCCGGCCCAGACAGCGCAGGAAGTATGCAAGCAGCTGGACAAGGCCTGGAAGTCCTTCTATACCCTGAAAAATCAGGAGGTGTTGAGAACCCCAACCCGCCGCGTTTCAAGCACAGCGGCATTGCCATTACCATATGCAGAACGGAATTGTACATGAAGCCGGAAGCGATATGGTAAGACTGTCGATTGCCAGAAATCTCAGGAAATACATGGCTGATACTTACCAAATCAACGATACCTTCCTTTACCTTAAAAACCGTATTTTAAGGGCGTTGATAAGATAAAACAGATAAAGCTGTATCCGCCGGAACATGGTAAATGCGAAGTCATCATCATTTATGAGGTGCCGGATGTGGATATGCTTCCAGATAATGGCCGGTATCTGTCTATTGACCTTGGAATCCATAACCTGATGACCTGTTACGACAGCACTTCCGGAAAGGATAATACTTTTTATTCTTGGCCGGCAATACCTTTCCATCTGCAGGTATTACGATAAAGAGATAGCCCGGGTTCAGTCACAATGGGCCAGACCCAGTCAAAACACGGCATAAAGTATCCGAAATTATCCAGACATACGCGAAGGCTATATCAGATAAACAGAACCATATCCGCGATTATTTGCATAAAGTCACGCGCTGCATAACGGCGTATTGTAAACAGCAGGATATTCATACGGTCATCATCGGGGATTGGACGGATATACGAAAAGATGCAGATTTTGGGGATAAGACAAACCAGAAGCTTCATAGTCTGCCATTCAGACAGCTTTTACCGATATGCTGACCTACAAACTGGCCCTGGAGGGAATCCGTCTGGAAGTAATCAGTGAAGCATACCCAGCCAGACGAGTCCATTGGCACCGGAGGTCAGCCGGAAATATGCGAAGAAGTCAAACCGTGTAAAACGAGGATTGTATATCGATAAGGAGTACGTCTGGAATGCGGATTGCGTTGGGGCTTTTAATATCCTGAGACTTTACCTCAACAAAAAAAAAGACCTGGCACTGGATGCCAAGTCCATCTCTCATCCCTATCATTTCAAGGTAGCTGCGTAAAAAACAGTAGTGGTGGCATGGACCCACCCTGAATCTACGGAGCCAAAACTCCGCACATCAGATGCTCGGCAATTTAATTACCGAGTAGTTCACTTCAGGTGTTTTGATTGGTTATGCTTTCCAATCATCGTCTCAATCATCGATGGCCGGGGAAACCGCGGCCAACTTCCAGGTTGTCTGTTGGATATACTTGGAACCAGAAACCCGTATGACCGACTCTCGCATACGCGTCCAATAATTGCTTTTAGACCGACGGACAAACAAGGTTGACAGCGGTTTCCAGTCCATCGATGATACAGCAAGTTATGCTCGTATGCATCAACATAATGTGCGTATGAAGCAGGTGAAAATCTGAGATACTGAGCGAACCGAAACTTCGTATTCAATGCACGCGTCGACATTGTATGAAACAGTCTTCACTTCTGTATCACCTTCAGAATCATCGAAAACAGCTTCCATTTCCTGAAAAAAATACTAAGGGCGTTTTACAGCTAGAAAGACCTTTCAGTGCCTTTTAAATATATTTAAACTCCGGCCACAGATATGGGACGAATTAATTACACTATTATTATATTATGCATCAGAATTTTCAATATTACTGTTTTGCGTTCTGACCATTCCTGTTTCGGGCCGGATACTACCGGACCGGTTACTGGTTGAAATAAACATTATGCTGTGCGATATGTCTTTCACATCACCAAAATGGCCCAGTTGTTGTTGTGTATACTTACTTGACAAGTTTTCTTTTTTATTAGACTTGGAGAAGCCTGATAAAACCTACTTCCATGGACAAATGAAATATACTGCGGACAAATAAGGGAACAGCGATAAATAATACCGGTTTCAATAAACGGATGATAAGGAGTAAAAAAAGAATTGAAATAACGGACATTTTGAGTGCAACAAAGTAAAATGAGGGTGCATAACGAGGGACAAAAGGCGGTAATCTGCTCTCTCTCTATCTTTATAACGCGCAAAATGCAGGCAGCTATAACGGACAAAAGAGGAGAAAGACATGAAAATTGGATCATCCTAGTTATATTACTCCTAAAATGACGCTAAATCAGATAGGCTTCTAAGGTTCCTTCGTATGTTTTGGCTGGTCAAAATGGTAGCGCAAAGACTTGCGGATAATTGTGGTATAAAAATAGAGGACAAAACAGGAAAAGAAAGAAAAGTATCCCCTTTTCTGCGTTATAAAGAAAAGTCAAACTACTCAAAATGTCCGTTATTTGTTTGACTGACAAATGGAAATTGGTTTGCTAAATCCATTTTCAGCTTGGACAGAGTGAGATTACGGACCAAAACGGAGTAGAGGAAATGCGTCAGAAAAGCCAAGTGATAATGTTTATGAATCCACATGGCCAGTTCTTTTCAGAAATCCACTCTCTGATTAGGGAGTAAATATAAGCTTCCTTATTGGAACGAGCTTTTAAATAACGTGTGCTGGCCAGGTTGCAGCAACGTAGTCATAATGATAAAGGAGGAGACAGGTGGCCTTGTTTGGCAAGTTCGGGCAAAAGAATTAAAAAGCAGATCGTTAGGAACGACAAGCGGAAATTTTGTGCTCAATTAAAACCGGTAGCGATGACAGCACGTACTATAGGAGTTGTAGAATGATGATGGCCGAAGCGGGTCAAGTATGTTTCATTAATTTCTGTCGGCCGAATACTCAGGTGGAATGTTCAACTGTAAAGTTTAATCATGAATTCAAAACAATGACTTTAACGCCGCAAACTCAATTTACAATGCTTGATTTACCAACACTGCTTCATTATCGAAGTATTTATTCTTTGAGATTTACACGAAAGTACTACTCTCCTGCTGCTATAGCAAGCGTGTTTGAGGGCAGCAAAATACACATCTAAGGCGACCGATATGAAAACACTATAAAATAGAATTCAGTTTAAGTGAGTTAAAATTATCTCTTAGATAGTAAATACAGAATCAACAGCCGTTAAAAAATACTAAGTAGCTCTCCGCTCCGGATTATGATAAAACGGTGAAAAAAGCTTTAAGAAAAAGCTTCAGTACATGGTATGATATGAAGCGCAAAGTTGATTAAAACGGCCGTGAAGGAGGAGAAATTAATGCAACTGATAATGGAATGTCCGTTACATATGAACAATTGCATGCTGGCCGTGGAGGAGTAAAGTTTACGGAGTTTGCTTTTTATGTTGATTTAACAGATGAGAAAAGAAAAAAGGAAAAAAAAAGAATCAAAAACAAAACAAAATAGCATTAAAGCGAAGATGAGATGTTTGAAGTACAAGTAGCTGTTAAAACAATGATAAAAGAATCACGTTATCTCCAAAAGATATCCGTACAATTGTACAGCTACTTGAATTTATGATTTTGAAAAAATTAAAACAGCATATGAATTTCTTGTCATACAGGACATATCGAAAATTTAGTTGGCTTTATGATACAGGCGATAAAAAAGAATATAAAGTAACAACAACAAAGCAATCAATGCATTTCATGAATTTTTAATCAAAGAGATTATGATTTTGATGTGTTGGAAAAAGAACTTTAAATGTCTGATTCGCAAGAGTTTTCTTTTAAGATTTTTGTTGAAAAAAGACGGTTTCCCGTCTTTTTTTTTTGTGTTAACAAAAATGAGGAATTCAGATAAAATCCGCTTGGTAACGAATCCAAGCTTTACTGGCGGAGTCAGGAATCCTAATCATTACTGAAAGCAAAGTGGATGCTGCCGAATTCCGTCGGAGGAAAAAAAAAAAACAACCAGGAATGATTTAATATTTTCACAGCTGTTTTCTTCTCTTTCTGCCAGTTCAGATTTTTCTCAATACATTCTTGAATTTTTTTGAAGGTTCTCTATTGCTTCTTTTCTTGTCTTTGAAAACTTGTTTCCGTTCATAATATCTTCGATATCATGATTCCACCGCCCTATTATTTTTTTGACCATCACGCCGTTTTACAATACTCTTTTGTTTAACAGGTGCACCGAGCATATCCTGTCTGACACGGTTGGTAAAAACAACCCATTGTGAAGAAATACTTTTCAATACTACCAATCTTCTCTTCTTCTGTTTTAATAGCCGCAGCAATAGATTGCTGTTTTTTCTTCAGAATGTATAGCATTGTATTAATACAGACCACGGAATCCCTCTGAAATAAGCATATGTTGTAATTCAGGTATCAGTTTTTGTTCCACCATTTTCTACGCTCTTTGGAAAGTTCTTCGTAAATTGCGCAACCTTTTCCATTAAAGCAGCTATACTGATTTTCACCACAGTTCATATAATTTTTATAACAATCAATTAAAAGATATGATTTCAACTTTGCTTTTATAGACGGAACATAAATTCCGATTATGTAAATTCGTTAATTAGCCGAATGGTTTGCTCCATTTCATTTTTGACAACTCCGTTAACATAAGCGGGAATCGTTGTAAGCCCGGCTTCTTTTGCTGCAAAGAAAACGACGAGTCCGGATTCAATGCGGTATTTTCTCACCAGGTCAATCGGTAGTAAATGCGTACGCAAGAATAGCACCTTTGAAACCATTTTCTATATCGCTTCTGAGAGAGCATGAATGTCTGTCTGAGTTCACTCCATATATACAGCAGCTTTCTTCATCCATACTCACAAATCGGATATGCAAAGGCGAGACTGACTCCTGTCTTTTTATCAATGTCTTCTGAGTTTGAACCTACATACTCATCTTCAGGAATAAAGCACTGCCATTACTCTTCCATAACTACAGCACTGCTTGAATTCTATTTAAAAATTTGCTCTGCAAAGAGCCTCATATTCTTTATGCAGCTTTACTGCCAGGAGCATAATCAAAAATATATATGAAATAAAAAGTTTGTTCACTTAAAGATACGCTTTGATGAATTTTGTATCAATGAAAGAAGGTTCAATCGATGCCAATTTTTTCAATAATAGTGTTTTTTGATAAATTTGTTCGACCATCAAACTTGTTTAGAAGCACTCCAAGATATTCCGGCTTATCATTCATAGTGTCTCGTTCATCGTTGAAGCAAAGCTAATAAAATGCTTTTTGGAGATGCCGGGTCAGGATTGATGATAGGGACCAACAATAGAACAGATAAACAAAGTACATGGCTCCAGTTCGGTGTAGGAGGAACATCAATTAAAATGTAATCATAATGATTCTTAAGTTCAAGAAATAAGTTTACGGAAAGTGCTAATTTTGTTTGTAAGAGGACATATTAGTAACTTCAATATTTGCAGGAATAACATCAAGGTTTTGATGAACAGGTTGAATTACATTCTCAATTGCTGCTTTTACCGTTTAAAACATCCATAATGGTAAGAATATCAAGAACGCATCGCATCGGCACTATTTCAACAAATTACCAGAAAAGATAATATATGTAATATCAGCAGGCTTGACCATCTAAGTCTATAATTAAGACCTGATGTTCTTTTGCTAAATAAGAAGCAATGTTTAGTGTAGAATTTGATTTTCCCTGTCCCCCTTTTCCTGAATAACTGACATAACAAGTCCAGTTTTCGACATGATAATTCCTCAATCAAGAATGAAAAAACACAAAACCAATTGCCAAGTAGGAATCCCTAATGATTAGGATTTTTACTAAGCTTGGTCTTTTGAAATCAATATTTAAAAATCTATTTTTATTATAAAAGTATATCTTAAAAAAGCAAAAAAGACAAACTTATAATTTGCGAAAACACTACGTTTTTTCTTTTTTTGTGAAATTCAGCATATTAAATAAAACTTTTTATTGCTGAAAGCAAAGCATCAATCGTTAAAACGTCAAATTCTCCACGCTTAAAGCGGGGAGCTTGCTTGGACGAGCGAAAATAAGGAGTAAAATATGATAAAAACAAAGCGAGAAAAAAAACCCATATCAATATGAGGTACATTGGACAATAAAGTAAGGATTTATACGACAGAAAATCGTATCATGAGAAAATTAGATAGATATGTAGAAGAATCGGAAGCATGGAAAATAGTCGAAGTAGGGAAAGTAAAAGGTGAGATAGTTTCAAAAACATATGAAGGACCAAAAGAATTACTGTTAATCCGTAAGAAAGAAAAATATATCAGATGAACAAAAAACAGGCTGCTTCAGACGACTGAAAGCATATTGGAGTTCCAAAAGATGATGAGGAAAGTTTTGAAGATGAGAATGAAACTGAAGGCCAGGTGAATAATGATGAAACACCTCGACTGGAACCTCAAAAGACAAAACCAAAATATGAAAAGGTGAAAAGTATTATTGCGGAAATGGAGCGTTCAGAACCACCAGTGAGGCTGAATTGCATCCGCAAAAAATACAGTTTCAAAATAATATGCTATTCTATTATTATCGAATGGTTAATGCAACGAAGAAAGGGAAATCTAAGGCCGATAATCTGTCCGGAGGTCTGGCTTTTCAGTTTTAATTTGAATCCCAGTTCATGCATTGCACTCAGCCTTGCGGCTTTGCTTTCCTGGCGAGAGCGATAAAGAGGGATAAAGAAAGTTGAATAGAAAGGAGAAACGCATGCCTCTCATCTAAACACTGACAGTGTCGAAAGTTAGAATATCATGCGTTAAGAAAAATATGACAGCGTCAAATAATCATGTATGTCTGTTTTGTGGAAGTGAAATAGATAAAAAGAACAGTTGCTTTTCATTCAAATGCGACTAGAAAATTATATTTGCAAAAATTGTATTTTAATGTGTCATCAGGCAATGACAAAAAAGAAAAAGAAAACAGAATCATAAAAAGAAAATCATGACACCAAAAAAAAATTAAAGAGGAGCTTGATAAATATTATCGGCCAGGATGACGCGAAAGCTATCGCGATTGCGGTCTATAATCATTATAAGCGAATGGATATTTTAACAGATGTGAAGATTTCGAAAAACAATGTTTTTACTGCTGGGGCCAACAGGGAAGTGGAAAAACTTTAATCGCCTTGAACAATCGCAGAACATGGATGTTCCATTTGCTATTGCAGATGCCACTTCTTTAACAGAAGCAAGGTTTTATTGGAGACGATGTAGAAAGTATTCTGCTGAAATTGATTCAGGCGCTGATGGAGATATCGAAAAGGCTGAACGAGGAATTATATTTCTTGACAGGTGTAGACAAGCTTGCAAAACAAATGTTGGAACAAACATCACGAAAAGACCCGTCGGGTGAAGGTACACAACAAGCTTTATTAAAAAAAATTTTAGAAGGTACACTTGCCCCAATAATGTGCCGCCAACCGGAGGAAGAAAAATCAAACGAAAAATGCATTCCGTTCAATACTGAAAATGTACTATTTATTTGTGGTGGTGCGTTTCCAGGAATGGAAGACATCGTGAATAAGCGAGTCAATAAAAAATCCACAGACATCCATCAGGTTTGGAGTAAACACTGAAAAAGCAGAAGCCTTATCAGTAGGAGATGCATTAAAAGGAGTATCTACAGAAGACCTGGTTGCCTATATGGCTTTATACCAGAATTCATTGGACGTTTACAATTATTGTTTCTTTAGATGAATTAAACGAAGATGCATTGATTGAGATTTTTGACTAAACCAAAAATAGTATTGTAAATCAGTACAAGGAATTATTTAAGTATGATGGCGTTGATTTAGTATTTACACCAGAAGCGTTGAAAAGAAATGGCAAAGATGCAATCAAAAATAAAACAGGAGCCAGAGGCTGAGAGGAATTTTTAAAGAAAAACGTTTGAAGGATGTAATGTTTTCCATTCCGTCAATCAGACATTGAGAAATGCATTATAGATAAAGACGGAAAAATATCTATGAAACGCTCGCGCAATAAAAAATAGCATGTTAAAAAATCAGTCGGAGGCAGGTGCGGGCAGTGGTTCAGGCTCCAGCCCCGCACGCGTCTGGTCAGTTCAACATAATGGTTGCTGACAGCAGTCCTTCCATGACGGCAAGCCTGGCCGCGTGTTTTCCCACCGTCGATAATATTAAAAAAAGGAGGAAGCAGGTAGAAAAAAAAAAAGGCACACTCCTCTCCGTTCGGCTGTATTGTGGTCGAGAGGATATCCTGCGCGAAAAGATGGATTTAGATGAATTTAGAAAAGTATATATGCTGAAGGAAGGAATAAAGGAATACACCGGTAAAAATGGGAAAAGAATATTTCGGTTAGGTAAAATTCTAACGAAAATACCATCGGCGATGCAACACGATAAGAATGAAAGACTTCAGCATAAGGAAGTAAAAATATCGCAATTGAAAATATTAAAAGGAAGGAATCTCATTAGAGAATGTAGGACTTTTTATTATTAGGGAGACCAAAAGTTGATAATCATTTATCAAAACTCTAAATAGAGCAGGGAAATCTGCATTATCAGCTGGTTTGTCTGTTAACGAATTAGGACAGACTGCAGCAAGCATTGGCAAGGAACAAAGAGAAGCAATTCTTATGACGGGCAAGACATGGAGCATGGGTTCGTTTTTTTTACTCAAAGGAATGAATGTTACAAGTTCCAGTATCCATTTTAACGAAAGACATGTTACGTGGAGCAGAAAAAACTTATTGATGGAACATGCTATGATTCCGGAATATATTGGGTATTTGATGGATTTCAGCGTAAGACTACAAAGCGGTTGAAAAAACAATGGAAAAAAACACAGGAGGAAATGGAAAAATAGAATCCCTAATCATTAGGGATTTCGAGATATCTGCAGTGGCGGAATAGGTAGTCGCAGATGTCTGTTGGGTAGCGAGAAATGTAATTGGATTTACGATGGAATAGCGCCGGTATGCTAAGCCGGAGCACGAAGGTTCTTCTTCCTGGCAGCGTATGAATCATATGGCAACATATATGTAAAAGGTGCAAATCCCTGCATGCGAAAAGAAAAAAATCCTAATCATTAGGGATTTTTTCTTTTTTGAAAAAATTCAGCATATTAAAAAAAAGAAGCATGTTAAAAAAAAATAGAAAGGAGAGACGCAAAACTGGAGTATCCGGCGTCGATAAAATGATGAACAAAATATTTTAAAAAAATACTACGAGATGCAAGGAAAGATTATTTTACCGAAAATAGAGAATGAGAATACAAATAACCAAACAATGGCTGTAACTGTGGCGGCTAATTTTATCTCCATGGGCTTTCCTATGACAACTGAGATGATAAAGCATTTAGCAAAAGCTGAAAAACAGGATATTATTGATTTTATGAGAGCTATTATTCGGTTTTTCTGAAGTTATGAGGGAGCTGATAAAAATTGACGCCATTTTATCGGACTTCCCTGAAAAATGTATGGAACAGTCTGCAGTTCACTTATTGGATTGACCAGATTATTTATGGACTTTCCGGTCTTATGATTGAACCGCGTGTTTATATGAAAGAGAAAAAACATTCCGTTTATTGGTCAGCCAATACGAAGAGTGCTAATGGAAGGCAGCAAAGACTTACAGCATGTATTTACTTGCGGTACAGTCAACAATCGCATATTCAAAAGAACAAAGAGAATTTATGCTTTTTATATCAATGAATATCCTGAAGCAATGAATATTCTCAAGGCGAACAAAAACACCAAAACAGGGAAAATGCAGTAACATGTTGCATGTATGCTTGAAGAGTTGAGCGGAGGCTCAGAACATACAGCGGATTTTATGAAACAGCCTACAGTTTATTACATGTTATGCAGCTTTTCATTCAGAAAAAAGATGGCAAAAAATGATATCCTGCAATCTCTCTTCGGTACTCTGATGAAATGCCGCGGTTTATTGTGTCTCGTCCAGTCAGAAGACAGATTATGGACTGCTTTGTTGAAATGGCAAATAAAAAAAAGGTGGGGACAGACTATCTTACCCAAAACATGCAGGGACATAAAAAGAATGGAAAAGATTATTCAAAAGCCTACATATTCAAGATAACGCATGGGCTGCAAAGAAATATCAGCCAGTACAGGAAGCAATGTTTTTTGTTATGAGAAAGAAAAACAGGGGGTTAAATGGAAAAAATCGAAGAAGCAATTAAAGCGGATGATTTAGATAATGCTGTTGCTGCAACCATGAAAAGCCTGGAGAGTTTATGAGACGTTTTGATAAATTGTATCGAATGGGCATAGAACATGGAAAAAGAAGAACTTGTACTTGAATCAATGAAAAAACTGCAGAAAAGGCAGGTATTGCAACTGTAACAGGGAGTTATCGGGAATATATAAAAAAGAAACCAGGATGAGAAAGAACGATATTTTAAAGGGAAAAAGCGGAAAAAGTAGTTGTAATAAAAAAAAAAAAACAGGGAAAGGATTTACAGAAAGCGAAATTAATGATGCAGTAAAAAACAGCAAATGACCGGACTGATAAAAATGGAGAATAAAGGAGCCAATCGGTAAAGTTTATATGAGCGTGAGTCACTTGCAGATGAAAATGATACAATGCTTCCAGCTTGACAACAGGTTCTAAAATGCCAATTCTAATGATTGGGAAATCATCAGGTTTTTATGTGGGATGGACAAATCTTCCAGGACATAGTGATGATACAAAGTTGATATCGATTTAACAGTAGCTTTTTGTGATAAAGATATGAACATAGTTGAATTTTTGTGGATGGGATGGCAGTTATAAAGGAAAAGGATATGTATATTCCGGAGATGTCCAGAATGGAGGACCGTCAAACGGCAAAGGAAGAGGTGAATATGTAGATATTTATCTGAATGAAACCAAAAAATGGTATTCGGTATCAATCCCACAGGTCAGCAGTTATACAAATCAAAAGTTTTCAGAACAGCCGAATACTTGTTTTGGTGTCATGAAAAGAACATCTTTAGATAAAGGGCGTGTGTTTGAACCGGCAGCCATCATGAATCGCTTTGTTCTGGATGCTTCTGTAAGGCAGTTTACGCCTTACATTATTGATTTGGAAAGCATGGAAGTATTGTGGATAAGCGATAGTACACAGGAAACGATAGCATCAAGAAGCCTTGCCACAACGTTAAAGCAGGTGAAAAAGAGCATCTAGTTCAAAAACAATGTCATTAAGCAAATTGATTGAAGCAAATGTCATGGCAACAGGAGAATTTGTAAATACACCGAAAAGAAGCAGATGTTATTTTTATCAGGGATGCCGAAGAAATGACAAAACTGGAAAAGAGCTGTTAATTTCTGAGGGAGATAAAAAATATTATACTATCTAACAATATGGAATATATTACAGGGTATTTAATGAAAGAGAAAAGCTAAAAGAAAAAGGAAGGGATATTTTGGTATCTCCTTTTTCTTCCTAAAACGCTCAAAAAAGGAGGGAAGAATGATGTTTGAAAAGATAAAAAAGAGCAAATATATCGCTATTCTGTTATCCATGTCAATAGCACTATGTCAACCACTTTCTGTTTATCCGTCAGAAGATAATTTAGAAGAAATGATTCAACAAGAGACAGAACAAGTATCGACAGAAAGTGTTGCGGAGGTTACCGAAACAGAACTGATGACGGATGAGCCAAACACGGAATCTGAGACTGAATGTGCTACAATAGAGAGAATAACAGAAACTCTTGAAACGACTATAAAACAGAAAACCAAACAGTTCTGGAATGGTCGGAACAGGGTATAAGGAACAGAATACGATAATAGAACTCTCATATATAGAGGCAGCGTTTTTTTAAGCAGGAAGATGCTTTGATGATAGAGCCAATAACAAAACAAATAGTATCGTATGAATGGGGGATTTTTTATTGAAAAACAAATCCAGGATAATAAAGCATATATTATAAAGATAAAAATCAGATATTGGAGATTTAAAAAACACATCATTATATCATCAAAAAGAGTCAGGAGAACTTGAAAAAAATTTTCATTTCTATACTATGAAGAAAAAAGAAAGATATTTATATATAGAGTTTTTGACGCTAAATGGTCTTGGGATTTTCTTTTGTAACAGACAATATACCGGAAACATCCACGAGGAGGATATTGTCAGTGAGCCCTCTTCAGGATTAATTTGCCAGGGGTTTGAATCCCTGCTGCAGTCTGAACGAGTCCGAGCCTAAGCCAGAAAGGTATCAGAAAACAGACTCTCGAAAATCAGCAATAATTTAGAAGATATATTATACCTCATTCAGAAAACTTCTAAGTTCACCCTCAGGGATACTGGGACAGAGAGCCAGAAAACCCAGGCAAACGAGCTTCAAACTGATGAGCAATCTAAAGTAGACCTTAGACTCCAGCCCAATGATAAGAATACAGAACAACCATCTTCGTCGTCGACAACAGATGATTTGTTAAATTTGGACTCACCATCACCGGATAAAAACGAAAGTAAAGGTAATGATTTGCAATTATCGTCTGATAACGTTGAGACAAGAACAATCATCTCAAAAACATCGCTGGATGAAACAAAGCAGGATTGTATGTCAGAAGAACAACAGACAAGTGATATTGACCCAGTCGTAATTGATGAATTTCATATTTCATTTGTAAATGGCGCGGAAAGAGAAAAATGAAAAAAACGTATGGGCACCTTCAGACCCTGCGGCTGGTCATGCATTCATTTATAGAGTTGACTATACCATGTCAGGTGCGTTTTCTACAGATATTGGAGCCTTTAAAATAGAGCTGCCTTTACATATTCTAAAAGATAAAAGCGGAAATTGGGCGGATACTTTAGCTGTCCATATCGTTTAAGGTCCGATGCAGATAAAGATGAGAAGAAACCTGATTTCGTATATGAAATTGATGAGACAAAAAATAAGGTCGTGATATATAATTACAAGCCATATCCGACAGGTGAAGCAGGTTATATAGAATTTGCGTATGAGACAACGAAAACAACAATGGAATATATGGATATGTGTGCTTCTACTAAGGTAAATGCAAAGGTGTATGCAACTAATATAAATGCAACAGTAACAGCAGAAGCGGAAGCAGAAGAAATATATATTGATACGCATGCTACAATAGCTTACGTGGCCAGCTACACAAAAAAAGAAATAGCCAGCTTTGTATTACGAATGGGATAATACATGGGGTACAAAACCAGAAGATGCCGACCAATATCTATATTTGATTTGGCCTGTTTTTTTGCATATATCAATAAAAAATACATCTGCGTATAACTTTATCTGAATGATACGTTTCATGAAGCAAATGGAACGGTAGTTGGTTATAGATTCGCAGGGCAAACACAGTTTTCAGAAAACAAATCATATCGATAATCTAACTTCTTATGGTGACAGATATGATTATGTTTTAAATAAAAAATATAGTAAAGAAATTGGTGGATAAAATGTTAGATAAATCCAGAGGATATATACTTACATAATGACGTTGAAGCAAAAAGTGAGTCCAATAGACCATATCGATGAAGATACAAGTGCAACATCCAGTTGTGATTGGTATTATAAAGCACCAGTTTATACAGGTTCAAAAGGTGATTTTTGGGCTGAAAAATATGGAGTCTATGGAAATTATGGCGTGGTATACGATACAGAAGATATTTCTAAATTATATGCTTGAGAATTTGAGGATGGCGAAATAGAAACTTTGCCAAACTTAAAATATTATGTCATAGCAAATGGTTATCCATATCCATATACACTTTCGATGAAGCAGGATGGAACTAACGATCTTTAAAACGGTCTTTATGGAAAAAAAAAGAATGTAAATTATTGTTTGATAGATGATGGGATGATATCAATTGACCTGCATTAAACATGATGATGATTATGATATTGTAGAATAGAAATAAACCACTTAACAAGAACCGCTGTCTTCAATAGTACAACATATGAATTTCAACAAACAGGGGTGACTGATTATAAAGCAAAGGATAATTTTTCATTATATGTGAACAGGAAGTATATGGGAAGAGGCTGCAGTTTATAATGTCAAAACAAAGAACATACGAAAATAAATGCGATATATCAAAGAATTCCATTGGAAAAGTATCTTTTACTGCTGGTATAAAAGGAGTGAAATGTATTTGTTCAAACGCTTATTATTACACAAAACTCATTCTATATCCTGAAATATCTTTATATCGCACAAGTCATGTTTTAAGTATTTTAAAAATGCAACGGCTAAAATATCCGTTACAAATGCAGCGTATTTTCATGTAACACAGGGTGATAAAAAAATATTTGAAAAAGAGCAACGCAAAGACTGATTATGTACAAAAAGTAAAAAGAGAGTCGGAAATAAAAAAAGATATTATTAAGACAAAAACATCAAGCAAGAATCTCTCGATTGAAATCTTATGGAACATCAACGCAAAAAAGAAACTATGTAGATAATTCAGGGGTGCATTATATTTATCAAAACAGCGGTATCTTTTATGATTTATTACCTGCAGGGTGTAATCTTGATATAAAGTTCATTGATTGTAAAAAGAATCAGAAAAACACTTACAAATGGAGAATATGATTATGAAATTAAGCAATACGTAACTTCA
>VOFC01000804.1_pt1 | contig 35921 bp, 61 predicted proteins | sample 5384161 | NCBI WGS metagenome assembly VOFC01 (sample SAMN12384722, study PRJNA508395) | human gut metagenome | isolation source: healthy gut B | host: Homo sapiens | reverse complement strand
GACCGTAATGTCTTCCTTTCGTTTCACCTTAAATACCGGAATCCACGCGGTCTCCGTAACCGGGGCATAATGCAGATTTCCGGTTGTCAGACGGTTCTGCTTCTCTGGTTTCAATTTTCCCATAAGAAAAAATGAAGTCGCCCCACTCACTTCGCTTTGGGAACCGTCCGGATTCTTTTTTATAAATTCTTTCTGCCGGGGAATCGTCCTCGAGAGAAACGGCCGGATCATCGGGTGTCAGTTTGTAGCGCATGCTCTGCGCAAAACGTGGGTAACAGATATCATTGTCCGGCATCCGTTCTGCCGGTATTTCTTCCTCTGCTATTTCCAGCACATCCAGCCGGTAGGTCTGCCCTGTGACCGGATGTGAAAAACGGATCTGATCGCCTATGCGAAGAATAAAACTTTCTTCTCCATAGATTCTTTTTTCTTCTGCCTGCAATGTCAGCACAAGGTTTTGTATCTTACTGGCAGTTACCGGCTGCTTCCACATAAAATGAAAACGCCCGATCCACCAGAGGTATGCAGGATCTAAACCATAATGCTGCCTGCAGGCTTCTGCCTCCGGATCCTGTTCCCATTCCAGCTTTTCCAGAATGTCTGACGGATACCAGCCCATCCCCATGGTTCCGTCGCTTTGCAGTTCCTCCCCATTACAGGTAAGCAGCACTGCCGGACATTCACCAAGTGGGGATTCTACCTCAATCTGTGACAGCTGCCGGTCCGTAAGCCGGTCTTCGTCCGCCTCTTTCCATTTCTCATAAAACGCAAGGTACTGTTTTGGCGCCACCTGCTTTGCCAGTTCCAGTACCAGCCCCTGTGGACAGGCAAAAACCGACAATGCTTTCCATCGTTCACTCTGGGAATTTTTATTTTCCCACACAATATCCTTTTGCAAAGGAATCTCTGCACCAGGTTCTTCTTGGGCCAGTTCTTCATAATTTTCATAATAAACGCGATACTCTTCTCTCATGACAGTTCCTCCCTATCTGATATAGAATACGCGGTTTTCTTTTCTTGGAATAACATCCGGATAATCCCCGTCCACATAGCCGAGCGCACAGTGTCCGATTCCCTCATATTCATCCTCAATCCCAAGGGATGCAAGCAGTTCCCTGCCCCAGCTGCTTTCAAATTCCTCTTTCGCGCGGTGAATCCAGCAGCTGTCGATTCCCAGATCATGGGCTGCAAGCATCAGGTTTCCCATCACAAGACTGCCGTCATAGACATGTGTCGGCCAGTCTTTTTTTCCTAAAACGATGAGCATTGCCGGTGCGCCGTAAAACGGATCACCCTCACTTCCCATGATTTCTGCATTTTTCTTTGCGATTTCATCGCGCTTCTCTTTGTTCGTCACCTGAATGATGATGACATTCTGTGCACCTCTGCCGTTTGCCGCATAGGTTCCCGCTTCGATGATCTGGTCTAAAATTTCCTGCGGGATGGCATCCGGTTTGAATTTGCGGATGCTTCTTCTGGTTTTCATTTCTTCTAATACGTTGCTCATTTTGGTTTCCTGCTTTCTTTTTTCACAATACCAAAGCAGAACCCTTTGAAACATAAGAGTTCTGCCTGTTGATTCTTTTTTTTATTATACGGGAAATTTTCCTGTTTTTACAAGTGGTATACAAAAAGCTTTATTTTCTTTTAAAAAAAAAATCGATTGATATCATTAAAAAAAACGGTACCTATGAAATCGTTCATAGATACCGTCTCCTTTTGTGATTTATTTTACCTAGGCGTTTGCGAAACGCCAAAAGCCGCATAAATACGGCATTTTTTTGTTAAAATAAAATATCTCCTCAAGTTTTATGGTAAAATAGAGTTGCGAAAAACTATAAACCAATCCACCAAAAGAAGATATGCCTATATGATAACACATAAACAGCTCACTTTGGCAGAAATTTTTGAAGATTGTCAAAATAATTTCGACAACGACAAATGTCGGTTTCTTTCACTTCTTGATGAAGCCATTAAAAATCCGTGTAAACGTTGAAAAATCTATTAACCACTTTAAAGACAGCTTTTGCGTAGCTAATCGTAAAACCCAAAACGAAAAAAGGCTTCATACTAACTATGAAGCCTTTTTGTCATGCCCTAAATGAATGACTGCCACCTTCCATTCCAAGAATCCTGCATTGCAGGATTCTATCCTTGTTTTCAATCAAGATTGCGAACTTTTTCGCAATTACCTATATAGTAGTAAAAATCCTCAGCAGAATTTCTCCTGCTGAGGCACCCTTTATCTCATTCCATCTGTTTACTTTATGTACTTATCCAGTTCATGAGATACCGCAAGCACATTGTCAAGTTTCTGTTTTGCCTGGTCACTTCTTCCGTTGTTGCAGAAAAAGATTACTGATATTGTCTACAATCTGATTGTTTGCATCCGACAGACGGTTTAACATGCCGTCAATGCCTTCGATCTCCTGAACCAGTGTATTGACATTCTCATTCATTCCCGAAAAACTCTCCGATGCTTTCGCAATCATGGAATCCTGCGCATTGGTAGCCTCAATCGAACAGCTCACCGCCGTTGCTGCATCCTCTGCATTTTTAAACAATTCATCCAGAATCTGTGCAATGCTTTCTGTCTCACTTCTGGTTTTCTCTGCCAGCTGACGGATTTCATCAGCCACTACAGCAAACCCTTTTCCGGCTTCCCCTGCACGGGCACTCTCAATAGAAGCATTGAGCGCCAGCAGATTGGTCTGACTGGAAATGGAAAAGATGGTATCTGCAATACTCTTTACTGCCTCGGTACGCTCCTGTAACGCTTTCATGGAATCTGCCACTCCGGAGTTTGTCTCTGCGATTACCGCGGACTGTTTCTTCAGATTTTCCATGATCTCCATACTCTTCTGATTCAGTTCCCCGGACTGCTTTGCCACTTTTACCATATTCTCGGAACTTTCCAGTGTCTGCTCAATTGAATGCTGGATATCCTGTGTCATGGTTGTCTGTGTCTGGATATTTTCCGCCGTGCTTTGCGTGCTGGAAGAAATATCTTTCATCGCACCATTGACCACCTCTGTCGATCCATTCAGATCATTGACAATCTTCATCACGGATTCCGTACCCTTACGCACTTCTTCCGCCACACCGATCACATCGTCTAAAATTGCCTGCTGCTTCCGCTGCTCCTGCTGTTCACTGTGCCGGGTATCATGGTTGAATTTCTGTGCCACATTTGTTGTAAAGATCACAGCAAATACCAGTACCCCCAGTGCCAGCAGATCCAGTACAAGATTGATTGTCCCGGCTACGCCTTCCGGCTTCTGACGGATCTGACCAAAGACAGTCAGCGCATTCAATACAAGATAACCGATGCCGCCGATTCTGGAATATTTCGGATCAAAAAACAAAATACAGCCGATAAAAGGAGCCAGTCCCAGAAAACGGATAAAGCTCTCCGTATAAGCAAAAGTCATGAAAAATGATACGAGATATAACCCGATCAGTGCCAGATATCTCAGCCGCTCCGATTCCGGATGCCGCTTCCATCCGATGAGCAATGCACCTCCGGAGACTACTGCAATCACACTGACAAATGCCGCAAAGCCCAAAGAACGTACTCCTTTTGCTCTTGATGCCCAGAGCATAAACAGAATAAATGCATAAAAAATCAGATATTCTGTTATAAGAAAACGGTTTACTCTCTGTATCTGCTGCCCTTTTTTCCGCAAAGCGATAATATTTTTCTTTTATTTTCATAATCAGTCCTCTTTTCTGTTATAGTTATAACACACGAAAGTTTCTGTTTCCATACTAGCACAGAGTAAAATAAAATGCAATTCTGTCCGCTGTAATAATCTTATTCCAGTTCTTCCATGACACTCTTATATGCCGGACGAATAAGGTAGTAAATCACACTTAAAAAGCAAAATTCCCACGATGAAATTTGTCTGCCCGAAAATGAAATGGGAATACAATAAAGCAGATAAAACAAAACGCCGTGTATGCCATTGTGATAATCCCTGCACAACATCTTCCTGTGGGAGGATGATTTACGTTTATCCCGAAAAGAATCTTCGTGCCTATCCCGGAGTGGAACGAGGTTCAGCAGAATGGGAAGAAACATATAAAATCCGTGTAAACGTTGAAAAATCTATCAACCACTTTAAAGACAGCTTTTGCGTAGCTAATCGTAAAACCCAGAACGAAAAAACGCTTCATGCCGATTTACTTTTGGCTGGCATAGCCCAGCTTGTTACAGTAATCGTTGCTGATAAAATTCATCAACATCAATACATCCGAAGTCTTAAGCCTTTGATTGCTTAAAATTGAGATTTTATAAATTTTTCTGCTTCATACTAACTATGAAGCCTTTTTGTCATGCTCTAAATAAATGACTGCCACCTTCCATTCCAAGAATCCTGCAATGCAGGATTCTATCCTTGTTTTCAATCACAATTGCGAACTTGTTTCGCAATTGCCTATTTATTTTACCACACAAGGAGTGGTTTCACGATCTTATTTTACTTTGATTTTCATGCCCTGCCCTATATTGTTATTTTTTATGCTATTTGTCTTAATCCTTCTTCCAGTATATTCTTTGCTGCATTGATATCCCTGTCATGATTTGTTCCACAGACAGGACATATCCATTCCCTTACTGACAGATTTTTTTGTCTCTGTATTTTGGTATCCACAGACTGAACACAATTGACTACTGGCATAGAATGTATCTATTTTGACATATTTTCTGCCATTCCACTTGGCCTTATATTCTAACTGTCTTGTCAGCTCATGCCATGATACATCACTTATGGACTTTGCCAAATGATGATTTTTTTTACCATGTTTTTTTATCTGCAAATCTTCCGAAACTATCACTTGGTTTTCGCTGATAATCTCATGTGACATCTTGTGCAGATAATCTTTTCTGGTATTTGTTATTTTCTCATGGCACAATGCTATCTTTTTCTTTGTTTTGTAGTAATTTTGACTTCTTTTTCTCTTTATGGGCTAACTGCCTTTGCAGTTTCACCAGTTTCTTTTCGTATTTTCTGATGATTTTTGGATTTTCGTATTTTTTTCCATCAGAAGTAATACATAACTCCTTAATACCTAAATCTATTCCGGTATTTTGATTTGTATGTGGCAGTTCCGTGTGTTCTGTTTCCACTAAAATTGATACATAATATTTTCCACTCGGAACTTGTGATATCGTTGCCGATTTTATCTGTCCGCTAAAATTTCTATGCAGTTTTGCTTTTTACATTTTTTAATTTAGGCAGTTTTACTCTATTTCCCTCGAAATCTACTGCTATATTGCCATTCGTAAAATTTGTTGTATATGACTTATGATTATCGTGTTTACTCTTAAACTTCGGATAACCTGCATGTTCCTTAAAAAATTTTCGGTATGCAGCATCCATGTTGTAAATCGCATTTGTCAGAGCAAATTTATCCACTTCTTTCAGCCATTCATATTCTTTCTTTAATTGTCTGTTACAGTCGGTTTTACTAACTGATTTTTCTCTTTCTCAACCTTGATTTTCTATATATCTTTTCAGCATTTCTTCCGATACATTTCCTACACTACAGGCAAATTTATATCATCTGATATCTGCCTCGAAACCAGTAATTTCTTTCTATATTTGCAGACAAAAATAATGTGATATTGTAATAGGTATTTGTGTCTGTTTTTAGATTTCCATGTTCCATGCCATGAGCATACAATAATTTCTGATTTTTGGCTACCTTAACCCACCGTCTAAAGCCAGTGGGATTGCGGTAGCCCTATTTCAAGAAACGCTTTTACTTCCTCCGGCATGCGTCCTTTGCGCCATGCGAGAAGCAGTTCCGTCGTAAGATCCGCATCCAGAATATCACAGGACTGCATCTGATCCGACAGCTTGTGCATAGAAGCCGGAAGAATGGCAATCCCAAGTCCCTTTTCTGCCAATGTCATAGCCGTTCTGGCATCCTCACACTCACAGTAAATATCACACAAAAAAGCCCCTTCTTTTCGAACGCGGACAACAGATAACTCCGGTATCGATGGGAAAGATCAATTTTTGTTCAGACAATTCTTCGAGTGTAATTCCGGCTTTGTTTTTTTCCAGAACCGGGTTCCCGGCAACCGCCATCGCAAGCAGCTTTTCCTGCATCAAAGTCCTGCTCTCACAGCCTTTGAGCACAATCGGTGTCCGCAGTGTCGTGATATCGACCACACCGTTTTCCAACTGCTCCCCGCAGCGTAAAGGTCGATCCCTCGTGGATATCAAAGCGGATATCCGGATGCGACGTGGAGAAACGGATCAGGTAATCGGACATCATGGAAACCGTGGACGGTGTAAATCCGATGTGAATCGTTGCCGCCTGGCTTGCTTTTATAACTTCCCGCTTGGTGATATCTGCCATGGTAAGAAGACTGCCCGCCCGGTCATACAGTGTTTTTCCGGCTTCCGTCAATGTAATCTTTTGGTACCACGCAAAAAAAAGCTGCACCTGAAGTTCTTCTTCGAGCATCTTTACCTGATAACTCAGCGGTGGCTGTGTCATGTGAAGAACACGCGCCGCACCGCTGATCGTACCGGCATCCACGATTGCCCGAAAGTATTCCAGTTGTTTTACGTCCATAGCTTCTCTCCATACATTTTTTGTTTAGATAAATCATAAAAGTAATATTTTTCATATATGTTAATCTATGGTATACTAAATGTCAACAGAAAGTCAAAATGAAAAAGAAAGAATTGAAATGATTATGAAAAGAATTGATTTTGAACACGGGTCCATCCCAAGTAACATCTTAAACGCAGCCATTCCCATGCTGGTTGCGCAGCTTTTAAGCCTGCTTTACAACGTCGTAGACCGCATTTATATTGCAAGAATCCCACATGTCGGCACAACGGCACTCGGAGCAGTCGGTTTATGTTTTCCGATTATTGTGATCATCACCGCTTTCAGCAACCTCTTCGGAAGTGGCGGTGCTCCGCTTTTTCCATCAGCCGGGGCATGAATGATTCCAAAAAAGCTGCTGAAATCATGAATACATCCTATACGCTGGTCTGTGCCGGTGCGATTGTTTTAATGACCATCGGACTTCTGTTTGCACGCCCGATCCTTGTTCTGTTCGGGGCATCAAAGTCCGCACTTGTTTATGCCTATCCATACCTGATGATCTATCTGCTCGGCACGCTTCCGTCCATGATCTCCACCGGTATGAATTCGTTTATCAATGCGCAGGGATATGCCATGACCGGCATGACATCCGTTGCGATCGGTGCCGTGGCAAACTGCATACTTGATCCGCTCTTTATCTTTGGATTGCAATTGGGTATCCGTGGAGCCGCCATCGCGACTGTAATCTCACAGACGCTCTCTGCAATATTTGTGCTTTATTTTCTAAAAAACGCGCGGAATTTAAAGTACGGCTTCTGACCCGGACCGAACTTGCCACCTGTGGAGAAAATGCAAAAAACATCGTAAGTCTCGGTACTGCCGGTTTTATCATGCAGCTTACCAACAGTCTGGTCAGCATCTGCTGCAACAATGTGCTCTCCACAACCGGCGGTGATATCTATATCTCCGTCATGACCATCATCTCCAGCATCCGGCAACTCGTCGAGACACCGATTTATGCCATGAATGAGGGAAGTTCCCCGATTTTAAGCTACAATTACGGGGCACGCCGCCCGAAGCGTGTAAAACAGGCAATCCTTACCATGGCCTTAATGATTTTCGTCTACACGGGTGCCATGTGGTCTGTCATTATCCTCGCACCACATTTTCTGATCCAGATTTTCAGTTCCGACAGCGAGCTGATCCAGGCGGCGGTTCCTGCCTTAAAAACTTTATTTCGCCGCATTTATTTTCATGGATCTGCAATACATCGGACAGACAACGTTTAAATCATTAAATAAAAAGAAGCAGGCAATTTTTTTCTCCCTGCTTCGTAAGGTATTTATTGTTGTGCCACTGACCTACCTGCCCCATATGCGCTTGGCATGGGAACAAGAGGCGTGTTTATGGCAGAACCGGTCTCCAATGTGATCGGTGGAAGCCTGTGCTGTATTACCATGCTTTGCACCATACTTCCAGAATTAAGTCGCATGGAAAAAAGCACCAAAACGGATTAATTCTCCTGTCCTGCGCGAATTGCTGCTTCCTTCGCTTTTACATCAGAAAGAAAGTGCTCTTTGGCAAAGCCCATATCCTGCACGAGTTCCATCGTTCCAAGATATGTTCCTTGTGCATCCCGCACTGCCATGTAAGTAACCAGCATGGTCTTTCCGTTTTTCTCCATCCAGATTGGCACTTTGTCGAGCGTTCCATTCCGGAACTCCCCGATGATGCGCCGCACCTGCTGCTCAACTTTCGGCGGATGACAGGAAAATACCTCGCGGTCGATTGCCATACCCGGACGCTTGAAATCTTTCGGTCCTTCATTAAAAAGCGGTTAATGTTGTCTTCATCAACAAAAGTGATCTCCATCGGGATCGTGTTGAGCATTGCGGTAAGCTGCGCAACGGTCAAGTGCCCGCCCGGCATCTGATTTGTTATCCACAGCTTTCTGATTTTTCTGCGCAAGATCCACAAGATTCATTACACTGAATTTGCTTTGCTGTTGAAAAAGTTCTCTTCCTGCTACCGCCTTATAAACCATCTGTGGAAATGGCAAAAGCAGGCTGATCGCCACAAACAGCCACAGTGCATAAACTCCGATACTTCCCACAAATCTACGCAGGCCTTTTCCTTACAGGTAAAAGAAACAAGGTTAACAAAGAAGAAACCAGAACCGCTGCTAACACATACTTTCCCATATATTTACCCTTTCTCTTCTGTCTCTTCCAAAAGCTGCCGCAATTGTTTTAGATCCTGCTCGCTGAGCTGTTCCTGTTTTACCATTGTCGTAAGCATCTCTCCAAAACTTCCCCGATATACCCTGTCCAAAAAACTCTTTGTTTCCTGCTGCACAAAATCCGCCTGTTTTCCGACTGGATAATAATGCTTTGTGCGTCCGACGGTTTCGTAGGCAACCACGCCTTTTGCCTCCATGCGTTTTAACATGACAATAAGCGTATGTTTATCCCAGTCCGTCACCCCTGCAAAATCCTCAACCATCTCCATGATCGTGCGGTTTTTCTTCTCCCAGAGCAGATTCATAATTCTCCATTCCCCCTGCGAAAGCATTGCTTTTTCTCCATACAAGATTTAAAAATGATACCCTCTGCATTGCCATATCAAATTCCAAATACAGACATCCACTTGCCTCTTTGTCGGATTTTAAAAGAATTCCAAATGAATCATATGCCTCCCTCGGGATGATGCTACAAGATAGCATATAACTTTCCTCTTTATGCTTCAGAAAGCCATAGGAACAACTTTCAACTGCATGCAACGCTATTGTATTTTTTCCGTATACTTTTGCATCTCCAAGAACAGGAAGATACTCCCATTCTGTTTTTCTTCCAAAAATCTGTTCATATTCACGTGGAAGCTTTACATCCAGTTCTCCATTTTCCGACGGCACTACTTCATGCGGCACACAAAAGGTTCCACCCCAATACCACTCGCCGGTATCACTTTGCTGTGCACGATCATGTGCCCATCCAAAATAAAAGCGTCTTCCCTCTTCGTTTTGCATAGACTTTGCCGCATAAAACCGCCTTCCACCAATTCCATCTTTTTTTTGGTTTTCTCCACGGTCCAAACGGAGATTCTGATACACGATAAATAGTATTTACAAATTCCGAGAATCTGGAATAAGAAAGATACCAATGATTCCCCATTCTATACATTTCCGGGCATTCCGGACAATTTGTATGCCCTGGAGAATAAATCGGTCCATAATACGACCAGTTTTTAAATCCTTCGAGCGATACAATACAATGCATCCTCTTCGTGTGATTGGCATATCCAGCCTTCGAGCTGAAATTAAAATCCAATAATTTTCATCTTCTTCATTATAAAAAAATACGTATGGATCTCTCCAGTCAAGTTTTTCATAGAGTTCTGTTATAGGTGTAATTACCGGATTAGCTGTATCTTTTTTCCATGTAATACCATCCTCACTTGTTGCATGGCAAATTGTCTGCTGAAATTCTGCTGTCAAACAGTATCCTGTATAAAATGCGTGAAACTGCCCCTCTCCATAAATTACAGAACCTGTCCAGACGCCGGAAGCATCCGGTTCTTCTCCTTCTCCCGGGTACAAAGCAGTCGGAAGTTCTTTCCAATGCACCAAATCTTCCGATACACTGTGACTCCATGTCGTACGAAGCCTTTCTGGATAAACCGTTGTTCCCGGTGGCGATGTAAGTGAAAAAATATGATATTTTCCTTCGTGATAAAACGGAATTGCATCTCCGGTAGAATCAGCAAAGGACATCTTTCGAAAAATTTCCATTTCCTTATCCTGCTCTGTCTGCAGCCGCAGATAGTATTCCTTTCTTATAATTAATTTGACGCTTTTATCCTGTTCTTTAATAGTGCCAGCTTATCTTTCTGAACATCTAACAGAACTGCACATGCAATAATCAATCCTTTGATAATTAACTGCCAGTATGAAGACACTCCTATCAGATTTAATCCATTTGAAATGATTCCAATTACCATTGCACCAAATACAGTTCCACTGATACGACCTTTTCCTCCAGCCATGGATGTTCCGCCCAGTACGCAGGCTGCGATCGCATCCATTTCATACGCTTCCGACAGATGGCTGTCCGGAATACATTCTTGAGCAAAGCACCAGACCCGCAAATGCAGCCAGCGCACCAGAAAGTGTAAACACAATAATTTCAATCTTTTTAATAGGTACACCAGATAATCTTGCAGCTTCCCGATTACCTCCAATTGCATATACATATGTACCGAATTTTGTCTTACTTAGAAGGAAACTAAATATAATAATTAAAATAATCATATATACAACCGGAAGTGGAATGATATTAAACAAATACCCTGTACCAATTGTAATAAAAAACTTATTTGTGATACGTGTGGACTGCCCGCCTGTATATACGTAAGCAATACCACTTGCAATATTCATCATAGCCATTGTGATAATAAAGGCCGGAACCTTAAAATGAGATACTATGAAACCACTGAGAAATCCGGCGAGAATTCCTACTGCCATTCCAATTACAATTGCCAGACCAAGTGGCAGGCCCTGATTAACCGTAAGACCAACGGTAAGAGTTCCCGACATCGCTACAATTGAACCAACCGACAAATCAATATGCCCAAGAATAATAACAAGTGTCATTCCCAATGCAATATATGTATTGATTGAAATTTGTCGTAAAACAGATATGATATTATTTGTTGTCAAAAACTTATCCGTGGCTACAGACACAATTACGCACATAATGATCAGTACCATTATGATTCCTATATTTCCTTTTACAATGGAAGTAAATGGATTTCTTTTTCCCAATGCACTTACTTCTTTTTTCTTTTCATTCATATTACTCCACGCCTCCTGCCGCATACTTCATAATTTCTTCCTGAACCAACTGATTTTTTTTTCTAACTGACCGACCAATTTTCCAGCTCTTACTACACAGACATTGTCACACATATTGATAATTTCCGGCAGTTCACTGGAAACCATAATGATTGCAATGCCTTCTTTTGCAAGCTCATTAATTACCGTATAGATTTCATACTTTGCATTTACATCAACGCCTCTGGTCGGCTCATCCAGAATGAGCACATCCGGCTTGGTTGCAAGCCATTTGCCCAGAACTACCTTCTGCTGATTTCCTCCAGAGAGACTTCCAGCCTCAATTTCCGGTGATGCTGCTTTAATCCGAAGTCTCTGGCTATAATGTTCAATAATATCTTCCCGTTTTTTTTTTCACTAATGGCAATTCCATTCATACAAAAACGAAGACTCGATAATGTAAGATTAAATGCCACACTGTTTCCAAGTACCAATCCCTGTTTTTTTCGATCTTCCGGCACCAGTGCAATTCCTGCCTTAATTGCCTGCATAGTATTTTTAAAACGCACCGCTTCTCCGTTTAAGAAAATCTGACCGGATGTATATGGTCTCGCTCCAAAAATCGACTCCATAATTTCACTTCTTCCGGCACCAACCAGACCGGAAAATCCAAGAATTTCACCTTTATGTACTGCAAAACTAACATCTTCAAAAACACCAGGACTCGTCAGATGTTTTACCTCAAGCGCCACAGGAGCGTGTTCTACATCGCAATAATCTCTCACATAGAAATTTTCAAGATCCCGTCCAACCATCATTGCCACCAGCTCATTTGCATTTGTCTCGGCTGTTTTTCTGGTTCCCACATAGGTTCCATCCCGAATGACAGTGATTCGATCTGAAATACGAAAAAAGTTCTTCCATTCTATGAGAAATGTAAATAATACTGACATTTTTCTTTTTAAATTATCAATAATTTCGAATAACTGCTCCACTTCTTCATTTGAAAGGGGAAGATGTCGGTTCATCCATAACGATAATTTTACCATTAAAGGATACCGCCTTTACAATTTCCACCATCTGCTGCTGTGCAATTGTCAAATTTTCTACCATGGTTTCCGCCTGAATATGAACCCCCAGGGCAGAGATCATCTCTGCTGCCCTGCGGTTCATTTCCGCATCATCCAATGTTCCAAATTTTGTTTTGATTTCTCTTCCTAAAAAAACAGATTCTGTGCGACTGTCAGATAAGGCACTAGCACGATTTCCTGATGTATAATGCCAATTCCATTCTCTCTTGCCGCCGGGACCCCATCTATTTTGACTTCTTTTCCATTTACTTTGATCGTACCACTGTCCGGCTGATGAATTCCACCCAGTACTTTAATCAATGTCGACTTTCCTGCTCCATTTTCTCCGAGCAGCGCATGAACTTCTCCAAGTTCCAAAGAAAAATCAATGCCATTCAACGCATAAATGCCTGCAAAACTTTTCTTTATCCCTATCATTTCTAACACTGTCTGTCCCATAGTGAGCCTCCCTTTTTACTGCCATTCTTTCAGCGTTTTCTCGGCTTCATCTTTTAAAACAAGATGTGAATCCAGATATACCTTTTTTTCATCAATTTTTGTGTCTCCATTCACATATTTCACAGCTTCATTGAAAGAATATTCTGCTATCTGTACAGGAACCTGACATGCAACTGCCGTAAATTCTCCATCCAATAATGCCTGCTTTCCATCTGGTGAAGCATCGATACTGTATACCCCGATTTTTCCAGTTTTATTAGCAGCTTTGATTGCAGCTGCTGCACCGAGTGCAGATGGATCATTAATACAGAAAAATGCATCCAGATCCGGAGTCGCTGTAATAATATCTTCTGCCAATTCCATGGATTTATCCAATGCTGCTCCGCCATCCTGCTGGGCTACAATTTTAAACTTATCTTTGCTGTCCCCAGTCCATCCAGAAATCCATTTACACGATCAACACAGCTTTCATTTGAAGGGAAATCCAAAACTGCAATATTTCCTCCATCCGGATGATCCTTAACCATCTGCTCTCCAACCAGCTGACCTGCCATATATGCATTGGTACCGACAAACTGTGTAACAAAACTGTTAAGGTCATCATCAATTACTGCCGTATCCACATTGAATATTGGAATTCCTGCATCACTGATTTCTGCCAGTCCGGAAGTTATTCCCGCAGAATCTACCGGTATAACAAATACCGCATCATATCCACTGTTCGCTACATCAGATAACTGACTCAGCTGCTTATTCAAATCATAATCAGGATCCAGGCACGTATAAGAAATCCCATCTTCATCACATAATTCCTTTAATTTTGCATCAATCGAACTCTGGAATGTATTATTTAAAGTATTGGTACAAAATGCAAAAGATAATCCCTTTTTGAACTCTTTCCAGAATCCGTTGTATCATCTGCTGACTTACTGTTTCCACATCCTGCTGCCAATCCTGCTGTCATACATAAACATAATCCCAAAGCTAATAATTTTTTCATTTTTCTCATTTGTTTTCCCTCCGTTTGTGCTTTTTAAAATTTACGTAAATTTTTATGTTTTTCTTTGTTCTTTGTATTTGCATCATAATATTCGTTCATCTTTTTGTCAATATTTTGCGTAACATTTGTTTTTATTCGTCGTTTTCAACAATTTTTATTTATTCATTTACGCAATTTTACATTTTAGTCTTATTTTTTACGTAAATTTTTTATTTGTTTTAAAAAAAAGAACATCTGCACGACATTCTTTTTTTTCTGCTTATTTTATCTTTATAATGAAATAACTACCTGAATCTTATGTCAATTTTTCCGGCATCCCTTCATGAAAAATATCTTTCCACGCTCTTTCTAAGCTGTTTTTCCTCAACTACATACGGTTGTACTCCCACATATCTTGGCACATCATTACTCAATAATGCCTTAGCAACTACATGCGCTGCTGTTCTTCCCTGCTCGTATGGTCGTTGGGTACTTAACCCTTTTACAATTCCATCTTCCATATACTGTGCAATTTCATAGTCCAAATCAGTTGTAAATACAGCGATATCTTCTCTATGCAATTCCTGCAACGCTTTAATAACCAGTAATGCCGGACGATCCCAGCTTACATACAAAAAGTTTAATCTGTGGATTTTCCACAATCATATCTTTGCAAACCTGATATGCATTTGCAATTTCTCCAAAACTTCGAATTGCTTTAATCTCAACATTTTTGTATTGCTCTGTAAGGATCTTTTCAACCGCCGAATCTCTCGCACGTGTTCCATAAAAAACAGCCCCATGTATAATAAATCCAGCTTCCACATGTTTGCCCTTACAATATTGTCCTATCATTCTCCCAACATTATTTCCATTTTCAGTCTCATTCACCGAAACACAGCAAACATAACTGTTTTTTTCCATATTTTCCGGAACGTTACTCAAAAACACCAGTTTTGACACTTTTGATAATTCCTGAAATTTTTCTTTTGTCTTTTTATCATCCACTGGAATAGCAATAACAGCATCCGGTTTCTGTAAACGGATTCCTCCAGCTGTGCGTTCTGCAATGCCACATCAAAATGCGCATCCATAACTGACACAACATCAATTCCATATTGTTCAAGTTCATCACGAATTCCTTTTTCATGCAATTCTGCCCAGGAAGTTCCTGTATAATGGAACGAAATTGCCACGCGATAATTTCCTGCTCTTAGCCTGCTTTTTTCTTCTTTTGTAATTACAATGGATTCCGGGGTTGCTGCTTCTTCTCCAAACGGTCCATTATCCAACATTTTAGTTGATTTTCTCACAATCAATTCTACATCTGCATAGCAATCTTGTTCAATTACTGACCCTGTATTGATTTTTTCAAACAACATATTAACTGCCCGTCTGCTCAAACCTTCCACATCTCTCTTTAAAATCGTTAGTGGAGGATACGTTAATTCTGACCATCCTTCATCGCCAAACCCTACGACAGACACTTCCTCAGGACATTCTATTCCTATATCCCGCAATGTCTTCATTAAATACAATGTAATTCGATTTCCTCCCGCCATAATTGCAGTTGGCATATATCTTCGGAGCGCTTTCTGAATCTCCAAAATACAATTTTCGGCTCCTGATTCCAAATTCACATCCGCAATATTTGCATCATTTGTATTGATTCCATGTTCTTCCAATGCACGAAAAAAATCCTTTTGTACGTTCTTCTCTGGTGGTACTCTTAGAACTTTCTCTTAAAAACAAAATGTTTTTATGTCCACAGGATAAAAGATAATCGGTTCCTTTAAATATGGCATCCCTGTCACGAAATTCAACTGCGTCAATTCCATCCCCTAAGATATTTCTCTCCATACATACAAATGGAATTCCTGAACCTATCAGACGCTTATAGTCTGTTGCGACATCACTGACTGGTACATGAATGATTCCTGCTGTTTTTTATTTTGAATCAAGCCATATAACACTTGAGCCTCTTCCTTCAAATTATTATCAGTAATCGCGATATAAAACTGGTAGCCCTGAATGCTGACAAATCGCTTTAAATGTATAACCATGTCCCGATATATCGTACTCTCGATATTCGGAATAACTGCAACAATCTCAGATTGCCGTCCCACTTTCAAGTGTCTTTCTTTTTTCCTCTATCTTTTTTTTTTTGATATCCTGTTTCCCGAATTAATGTTTCGATTTTATCCACAAGATCCGGACTCACATATCTTGTCCGGTTGATCACATGTGAAACTGTTGCTATCGAAACTCCCGCCATATCTGCAATCTCTTTAATCGTTACTTTCTTTTTTTCCCATAACAGTATCCCTTTTTACTTCAGTAATTTGCTTTTCTTTTGCAATCAGTATATATCATTCGTGTTAAAAACTCAAAAGTTTCTACTTTATTTGACAATTTTTCCCTCATGGTATATATTTAGTTAGATTTCTAACAATTAGATTTCTAATCAAGGAGGTTCCTATGCAGGAAACATTTCGCTATCTTTTGATGTCCGATCATCTTATGGTGCAAAAAGCGCTGGTATCAAGTGTCAAAGACACCGGATTGACACCGGGCCAACCAAAAATACTTGATTATCTGCTCCATCATGACGGAGCAATCCAAAAAGAGATTGCCATATTTTGTCACATTGAACCGGCATCTTTGACCGCCATCTTAAATGGCATGGAAAACAAAGGCTATATTGAACGAAAGACCGCTTAAGCAGCAATCGTCGATCACTTCATGTATATCTCACAGAAACAGGAAAAAAATATGCAGACCGTCTCGACCTTGAATTTGCCCGGATCGAATCCGAAGCATTAAAAGGTTTCACCGAAGCTGAAGCACGGCAGCTAAAGGAACTGCTTGGTCGCGTATATGAAAATATGGTAAACATTCAGAAGAAAGAAGGCACAGACAAATGAAGCATTTAAAAGTAAGAATCCCTATGTATACAGGTTGTGATCGGTGTGATATTCGGTTACTTTACAACTTTTTGCAACTATATGGTATCCTTTCTTCCAACACCGGAAAATCTTGCAATCCGCATTATCATGGTACTTGCCAGCACTGTATTTGTCGCATTCGGTATCTTTTGTATTTGCCGGCAGATCTGATTCCACTTGCCGGAGAGGGCTGTATGCAGGCAGTTTCCTCTGTAACACATATTGAATTTTCCAAAGTCAAAATTGGTTTTGACTGTACAATGGTTCTCCTATCAGCCATTACCTGTCTTACCGTATTACACAACCTCGGAAGTGTCGGCACCGGTACCATCATCGCAGCCATCTTAGTTGGTACGCTGGTCGGAATCATCAACCGCGCATTCTGCAAACAGCGCGATAAACTGCTTGAAAAACCGAGGAAACTGCGCAAATTATCAGAGAGCTGTTTCAAAAGGAAATGGGGTTCATAGTCGTGGTCCGCAACCACTTTGTGCCATTTGGATATATACATAAAAATTTATTATTATGTTCTCATCATTTTCACTTTTTGGGCATATATAATTTTCCCTATTAATAATGTCCTTGTTTTTTTTTTACATTGGACATATGCGTTGAATTTCTATAATTTGGTCCAAAAAAATGCCAGTTTAAATGACATTTATCACCGTATATTCTGCAGATCTTTTACTTCTGCCATCTGAAACTTCAACGGATTGTGATTGGAAACATATGTAATTCTTCCATCCACGCCATCAATTACCAGATAAGCATTCGATGTCTTAAATGTACTCACATCCTGAAAATGATGCTCCTCAAGTCCAGCACGTACTGATAATGCTACCCACGCTGCAACACCAATAATCAATGCCACAATCTCTGCGATGACAAACTGTTTTTTATTTCAACTGTGCCTTAGCAGGCCGATAAGCCTGATAAGTAAAGGTTCCATCCTCATTTTTTGTCAATGTCTCTATTCTGGTTCCCTCTGCTGTTCCGTCTCCAGATTCTCCAATAATGCTCTCTTCTCCAACATCATAGATCCAGTCTGAAACACTATAAGATAATTTTTCATCTGGTGTAGATATGCAAATCATTCCATCTGCATCTGGTGTTACCGTCTTAGTCTCGCTCTTAATAAGTTTTGCACCGTCCAGCCTTTTTTCAATCTGTTCTTGTCCTGACATCTCATCAGCTTCGTTCTGTGCAGCAACATTTTCTTCATCCTTTTTGCTCCTCTATTTGAGTAAAATACTTCTCTGCCGCTTTATCATCTGCCTTTGACTTATCCAGCGGAAGCATAAAAGTGCCTGCATGCCGTCAAATGCCTTATTGACCTCATAATCCCCTGTCTTTTCATCCAATGTAAATGCCTGAGATTCCTGTCCAAAGCTTTCTACTACTCCGAGATAAACCCCCATATTTGCAAATATTTCCAGATCATCACATTCTAAAAGCTGGTACTGTACACCATCCTGCACGAATGCCTGTGCCCCCGCTCCTAAGGTTCCGTTGTTGACATCCATAAAGCTTTTTCCATGGATCAATGCCGAAACGCAAAACGTCTGGTAACTGTCATCCATCTGTCCGGGCATTGGTGTCCCATCCTCTTTTGTAATCGCTGTGACGGCATAAGTTTTTTTGTGCTGATGACAGATCTGTTTTCGTCATTCACCACAACCGAAAGATCTTTTCCTGTAACGATTCCCATAAGAGTAATTTCGTAGCCTGCGGATTTCTGCGTTTCATTGATCGTAATCGCATCCTTACTCTCAACTGCTTTTGCTAATGCTCCATCCTCTGTCATCTGCTCCGCCACCTGTGAAGGTGTAAGATAACGGTATGCCGCATATGCCGATGCAGATCCAACAACAAGAATTGCAATTGCAGCTGCCGCTGCTACACTTAATTTCCATGTTCTATGTTTCATATTCTGTGTCTCCTTTGCCTTTTTTACAATGGATGCATTCAGGCTTTTTCTGGAACACAGTCCGGCAGAAGATTTTCTTTTAACAATTCGTCCAATTCTTTCATGAAAAGTAATCCTCCAATTCTTTTTCCAACAATTTTCTGGCTTTATAAAGCCGGCTTTTTACCGTTCCCTGTGGAATAGACAAAAGTTTAGCAATGGACGCCACGTTCTGATTCTCCATATAGTAGAGCAAAAGCGGAATCCGGTACACATCCGAAAGAGCATCGACAGCCTTCCACAAATGCGCCTTTTTCTTCCTCTTTCACAACCCGTTCCACCATATCACTCCAGGAAGCAGTCGTACACCCTTCCATGGCTTCCTCTGCCACTTGTGGAGCGATACGGCTGCGCCATGCCCGTTTGCGCACGCGATTTTTCCATAGACGTATCACGATGGATAACAGATAGCTTTTCGGATTATCCTCATACCGAATGGATGCTATCTTTTTGGTTGCTTCTAAAAATGTATCCTGATACAGATCATCTGCGCTCTCTTTTTCTTTTTGCCAGGTGCATGCAAAATGAGTAAATATCTTTCCCATAAAGCAAAATGCACTGTTCCAGTTCCTGAATTGTCATATTAGTTACTTCCCGTGTACACGAATTTTGAAAAGCTTTTCCAGCCTTTCACTTATACATTGTAATAACTTTGGCAGCGGTTCACACATATTTATTTTATAGGTTTTAAGACATCCGGTTCGTCCGCAGTCTTTATAAGATTCTGCACTTCTAATGAATTATCAACAAAATAATATTTATCATCTTTTGCAAAAAATAATACCAATTGATTTTTCATCTTCATATAATGTCAGATAATTTTGCTCTGTGATCAGATAGGTTCCTTCATGCAATATTTCCTGATCGTAACATTGAAATTTTCCGGTATTCTCAGCATTATTTTCGAACGAAGGCGTTATGGCAATATATTCTGCATTTTCAAATTTGTGTTCCCCCACTTGAAACGTTCCCTGCCAGTCTGTTTTCTTCATAATCAAAGAATTCTTCGCCCATGCATAACCAGCAGCAATACATAGAATGCCAACTGCAACAACTATAAAACATTTCCATAAATTTTGTTTCTTTTCTGACATAATATTAATTCCCCTTTTTAACTAAAACTGAATATGATTGCAGAACTTCGTAACTTTTATTGTAAACTGTTGGGGTGCTCCATTTTCCCCATGTTTCTCCATTCTTTCGATATCTATATTGTATTAATTGAATATGTGGTTTGATATACTTTTTGGCTTTTATTACATAATAACCATCTTTATGTGCCTTAAGTGCTTTTCCATAATATGTATCATATGCTTTTCCCATCGGAATAGAAAAGTTACTGAAGCACTAACGCCCTCATATTGAGCACTTAAACCAACTCCAAATGATATATCAACTTTTTTTCCTCCATTTTCTCCATAAAATAATGAATCTCCACTCTTTAAATATGTTCCATTTTTCGGTTGTCCCTGAATGGTCTTTAATTTTGTCCATTTTGGATCTTTGTCAATAAATATAAATCTCCATTGTTCAAGATCATTTGTTGGATAGCTATATGCTTTACCATAGGAAATGCGATCTTTTGCATATACAGAAGTCGACATTGTAGTTAGCAAAACAACCATAACAATAAATCCTACACATTTTTCATAACATTAATTCTCCTTTTTATCTAACTGTTTTGTAATATCTATTTTAATAATTCTTCATATTTTGTCTATGGGAAATATTCCCTATTTCCGTTGTATCGAGAATATTTTTTACTGCATTTTTCATAACAATTTGATTGCTCATTACCATCGGCGCCTCCTTATTTTTATTTGACGCGCGTCAAATAATATGTAGTTTTGAACATAAAAAAAGAAGTAGCATAACTTTATTGTCACAGTTATGCTACGCGTCTCTTTTATAATTATAATTTGAAATCGCTTTCTATCGATCTTTGCATCAGCATTTCATTCGTCTGGTATTTTCCATAATAAAAGGCTTCGCTTCTTTCTGTCCCCACTGCGTATCATACATCCCCATCAAATACTGATAGAGCTGCTTCCGGTTATCAAATTTAATAACCTGATATGGCAGAGAGAAGGACAGTTTCTCAACAAATAAAAGTTTTCCATCCCTGGTCGGAACAAGCACTCCGGCATGCCCGACAAACAATTCATTTTCTTCCTTGCCAAAACTGGAATGAAATACAACCGTTATCAATGATGCCTTTGTCTTTTTAGAAATAGTGACACCTTTTGCCTTCAGGCTCTTTTGCATTTTTTTCACATGTGTGTCAACATCTGTTGTATATTCTGTATTCACTGTGGAAAATAACTTTTCAAATGTTGCTGTCTGCTTTTTTGGTAAACTTTTTTCCGGAGCATTCTTAAGCGCATCCTGATCCATAAAGAGTTCCGTCGGATTAGCCTTCGCATTCTCATCAACTTTGATTTTATCTTTCATAAGATCAAAAGCTGTGATTCTGCAATTGTATCCAATAAACAGATCATTCTTCTTGCTCCAAAGCTCCATGATTTTGTTTTCATCATACTGAGGACTCTTTGTCATCTTTTTGAAACCTTTTTTGACAAGTCCCGTATTTTTAATGGTTTTATTATAAGTCTTTACATCCGCAAGCCATGCATCCACATTCTTTCTGGAAAGTCCGGCATCAAGCATTACTTTTCGAACTTCCTTTGCGATTTTGCATCCACAAGATTCGAATATGCTCCGCAATAAGTGGTTGTCTTAGCGTCTATGCTGACGGGCTGCATGATTGCGAAATAAGGTATCAGCAGCGTAACCATGATTACATAAATTATTTTTTTCATATGACATTCTTCTCTTTGCAAAGAAATTTTATCATATACGATTAAAAAAACAACTTAAGTTTTTATTAAGAACCGCTGTTGCATATTTTACAATTTTACATACTTACATATTTGCTGTCCGACATCGCATAGCCATCATTATATTTGATTGTCAGATATTTCACATCTTTTCCGTCTGTAAGTTTTACGTAACAGATGCCATCCTCGAAACGGTCGGTAATATCCAGCTTCCGGTCTTTATAGTACAACCAGACACTGCCGTCATCTTCGTACTCCACATCCGGCTGATTAATCTGCTCCATAATCTCATCTTCGGTCAGCGGACGTTCCACTCCGTCTCCATCCATTGCGACACCTCCACCCGTTATTTCCGTGGAATTGCCGTTTTCATCCGGTATTTTTATGGTATAGGTACTGCTGTTGCCGTCGTTATTAATTTCGAGCGTTGCATTCGTCTGATCGCCATTGATCCAGAGCTGAATCGTTCTCTGGATACCTCCAAGATTTGCTGCGTAGGCGGTTCCTGCCCCCCTACAAGTACGATACATGCTGCAACTGCTGCTGCGATTGTTTTCACTTTATGATGCTTCTGTCTCATTGCCATTTTTTTCTACCTCCATCGAAAAATCACCGGAGGTCTGTAATACCGAAAATGCCTGCTTGTATTTTTTCTTTATTCGTCATCGTTCCATTCCTCCTTTAATGTCTGTCTGAGCAGCGCCCTCTCGCGTGACAGGCGGATCTTGACATTGCTTTCTGACAAATGCAGAATCTCGGCAATTTCCCGAATGGCATAATCCTCATAATAAAACAGGTGAATGACGATGCGATACTTTTCGGGAAGTTTCATCACTGTGTCAAACAGAGTTTCTGATTCCGGTGTTTCGAAGGTTAATGTTTCCATATATTCTTCCAGCGATAATTTGTTTTTGCGCCAGAAGGTGTGATTACAGTTCTTTGCTTTGTTGATTGCCACCCGGAACAGCCATGCCCGGATATGCTGCTCGTTTTCAAATTGTTTTTTGTTCATGTGGTACTGCAAAAACGTATCCTGCACAACATCCTCGGCGTCCTCTTTGCTCTTACATACGTTAAAAGCCGCCGCGAATAAATTGTTCTGATAGCGTTCCATCAGTTCCTGTACGGATTGTCTCATGAGCCGCTCCTTTATGTTTCGTTTTCAAAGGCCTTTCACTAATAGTACAAATAGCAGTCACAAAAGGTTACAAAAAAAAAAAACTTGCATTATTGGAAAAATTCGCTATAATAGTCTGATTACCACAATACAAGGGGGACTTTAAAATGTTAAGTATATTTATGAAAAAAAAACTCACAGTCAATCAGGCCCGAAATGCTGCCAACACATCACCAAATGCACTTCTTATCGACTGTCGCCCAAAGGAAGATTATGCACACGGACATGTTGGGAATGCAATTAATTTTCCGATTGATAAGATCACAGAAGAACGTGTATGTCACAGAATCCCGGATAAGGAGCCTGCACTTTATATTATAGGGGGTATTATCATAAGCCGACAGAAGCTATGAAGAAATTTAAAAAGTTGGGATATAAAAAATCTGACTTTTGGTGGCTATATGGAAGAGCATCATGGAATGCTGACCCGCTAGATATAGGGTGCCGATTCCATAAGGAGGGGCTGCATAGCGCGGTCACACATTTCTATTTTCTACAAATTCATAATTCTGGATAACTAGTATAGCGTTTTTAAATTAACTAAACCATATTACTTGCCTATTTTCCCGATAGCACATGCCAAAAATCCTCAGCGTAGCCTAGCGAAAGTAGAAGTGTGTGACCGCGCTATACAGCTACCTTATGGACGCCTCTTTCTTCAAAATCTAATAACTTCATTCTCACCTCATTTTACTCCCTCCCTCAAAAATTTTTAAAACCATTTTTCTATTTTTGATAGAATACATGAAAAAAGTTCGTAATACCAATTGTAATTACAAAGCCACTCAGATGCATCGAGAGAAGCCATCGGCATAACAAAGCGGGTGGGGAAGGATATGGAACTTATGAAAATAGGAGAAAAAATTATATTAAACAACTTCGGCTTCATAATGAAAAAGGCACTTGCCTATGTCATTGATGAATATGGAGGACTGCTTATGTCGGTGATCCGTAAACATCTCTTTTTTATCTTCCTGAGAAGCAGGAAGAATGCTTTGATGATGTTCTGCTTAAAATCTGGCAGAATATAGAAAGCTTTCATGAAGAAAAAAGAGTACGTTTCGAATTGGGCGGCTGCGGTGGCAAAATATCAGGCAATTGATTATCTAAGGAACTATCGCAAAGAGCTTCAGACGATGAATATTGAAGATGCAGTGATCGTACAGGAAGACAAGGCACTTGCTGAAATGATAGAAAAAAGAAGTCAATTCAGAAGTAGAAAAAAATGCTGGCATGTTTAAATCCACGGGACAGGGAACTTTTTTATAAACTATATGTGGAAGAAGAAAGCATGACGCAGATAAGCCACGAAACCGGCATGAAACCGGAAGTCATATATAACAGACTTTCACGAGGGAGAAAGAAAATACGCAAAAACTTATTAGAAGAAAGAGGTGCCTGAGTATGGGAAAAAATATTTATGAAATTTTAAACGATGTAAAAATAAATGAAGATGAATATGAAAAAATAAATCTAACCGACCTTGATAAAGCGCAGAAACAGAAGCGCATTTTGAAAAAGATAAAGAAAAATAATAAATCACACAAAAATATAAGAAGAGCTGCCTTAGCAACAGCAGCTGCATGTGCTGTTATAATTGAGCAGCCGGGGCCGCAAACCCTGCAATGGCGAAGAACTTATTCAGCAGTACAATAGGAAATCTTATAGAAAACCGTCAGGGAACAAAAGATGAAGGTGAAGCAAAGATTTATGAAAAAAGATTGCAGAAAAATCTATGACCGCTCAGGAGGAGACGGCCAGACATCAGGATAAAACCTACAATACGAGCGTAGATGTAAACGGAGTGAATGTGTCTATCTCAGATATCTATTGTGACGGATATATCGTGTATTACACAGCTGTATTAAAAACAGATAATGAACTGCTGAATCAGGCTGACTTTATAAGTTCCGGAAAAGGAAGTGATATTGTCACCGTAAATGGAAAAGAACCCGGAGGGGTCAGAATGTCATTTGAAAAGGCTTCCGATGGAACATTCGTAAAATCAGGCGAAATAGATCTGATGGATATTGGACAAAATACAGACTCCTTCTCCGATAAGGACACTCTCGAAGTTGAATGTTCTATGGAAAATCTGACGGGTTACAAGGATGACGATTGGGATAAAAACGGAGATTATAAAAGTACAGGAACTGTGGATGGTGAGTGGAAACTGAGCTTTCCTGTGACAGTAGACCGATCGTCAAACATAACATATCAAGTAAACAAAGAAGATCATGGCGTAAAGGTCTGTGATGTTGTGAAAACAAAAGCCGGGCTGGTACTTACAATAGAAACTCCTGATTTTACAAAAAAACCTTATAACGATCCGTACAATGATCCTGACCTGGCAGTTGTCGATGCTGACGGGAACCCTCTGCAATGGCTGTATGGTGGAATTTATAAACAAAATGCTGATGGAACAGCAACTTATAAAATTATGGTGCTTTATGAAAATCAGACAGACCTTACGTTTGAAGTAACAAATAAAAATGTCGATGGAAAGAAAATTGCCTCCATTGATTTTCAGATCCATTAAGTTTGTCAAGTTAAGTGTGTAAGTGTTAAATTTTGTTGTGGTGGTCGGATAAATCGACCACCACTTATGGATGCCGTTTTCTCTTGCAGTACCAAAAGAAATCATACCACAAAAGCACAAGCACTATTCCTAAAACCAATGCCCTCACCAACAATGGCATATGCCCATCTCCCAATCCGAACTCTATAACAAAAAACAGTGATATTGCAATCCACAGCCCAAACCAGCCCCACAAAAACACTTTTTGATTTCTGACCTTATGAAACAAAAGCTGAAAAAGCGGATCTCCACTCACTTTATAAAACTCACTGTATTCTGAGAAATCGCAGACAAGTTCCTCCAACTCGGCAAAGCGGTGTCCCTTTTTCTCTTCTTCTTTTTTACATAACTGAGATAAAAGTCTATATTTTGTCCATCATACGCATGGTCTGCGACCAGTTTTCGGCATAAATCCATAGATCCCTGAATTTCCTGCTGTTTGTGCTGTAACTCCAACAACTGCTGCTGGACCATCTCCTCCAAAGAGTTCTGTCCATCCAGCACACATGCTATTTTTTCGAGTGGCATATCCATCTTTCGATATAGAATAATCTGCTTCAGCCGCTTTACATTCTCTTCCGTATAATCCCGATATTTGCTCTGCTCATTTCGTTTTGGCTCAATCAGTCCCTTTTTTTCATAAAACCGGATATTGCTGATACTTAATCCGGTCTGTTCCGCTACTTCTCCAATTTTCATATATACACTTCCATTCATTGAACATCAGCCCATGCAAAATTTGCTTTCAGCAAATGGGCTGACACTATTCATCTGGCTGACACTATCCTGGCTTTGTCTGTTATCTCTTTCGGAAAATCCATCATTTCCATGAGATCGATTGCATTGGTTCTGACAGCAATTCCCTGTTTCATTTTGTAGGGAAAAATAATATCTTTTCCACATATCTGACTGTCAAAATAATAAGTTTCATACAGATCTTCTTCAGCTTTCACCAATTCCAGATCATGTGTTGCGACCAACAAAAATCCCGGTTTTTGCGCCATGTACGAAAGAATCGCTTTCGACGCTCCCAACCGTTCCCGCGTATTGGTTCCCTTTAATATTTCATCGATTACAAACAGTACCGGTTCTCCCTTTTCGATCTCATCAAGCATCCGTTTGAGATATTTCATTTCCCGCATATAATAACTTTCTTTCTGCACCACATCATCCCGAAGTGCCATAGAAGTCATTACTTTTATTGTAGGCATTTTTACATTTTTTGCAACACAGGTATGGATTGTCTGTGCCAGTATGACATTGATCGCGACAGCTTTCATAAAGGTAGATTTGCCGGATGCGTTCGCTCCTGTAAAAATAGCGCCTTTTTCGCAATTCTATGCTGTTTGCAACACCATCGTCCATAAGCGGATGACAAATTTTCTCCAGCCTTATGGACCCGGATTTCTGTATCATGGGGCTGCACCAGTTTGTCAGACTTTTCTGGAAAGAAGCGATTGCAATGTCCGTATCAACATCCCCCACAAATTCATATAATTGTAAAGTTTCTTTTCTGCACTTTCTCAGGGCTTTTCTATATGGCAGAATTCCACAATATCATATAATGTAACACCTGCAAGATAATCCTGCACAATACCAGTCAGATCTCCTGTGACACTTTGATATTTTCTTGCCTGCCAACGCCCCATCTGTTTCGCCAGCTTCCTTGTTTTCTCCAGCGCCTGCAAAATTTCTTCGTCTGCATACAATTGGTTACCTTCGAAGCTTTTTATCATCCAATTGCAAAAATCCAATGCTACTTTCATATTTGCCACTGCAAACAGATTTCCTTCATATTTGTTTTTGGCATGCAGATAAATAAGCAAATTGACTGTGGCAACGACAAGAAGTCCCAGGCCCCATACATTGCTTCTCACCAAAACAGTTCCTGCCAGACAAATGACCAGCAGCACCTGCTGCAAGTACAGCCCGATACAGGAAGTAACCGGCCAATTGATTTCATCCATCAGAAACAATGGCAAATAATAATTTTCTTTTTGTTTCCCGATATGTGAAAGCTTTTCTTCCACTTTGATGCGGGATGATTCCTGACACGAAAAAAAACGCAATTCGTTTTTCCATCCTCTGGAGTTTCTGTCTGTTTTTACAGCCATGAAGCCGATGATATAAAATCTGTTCTCCCATGTATGTTCTCGTATGATTGATTCGTGCAAATACACGATCCATCTCCAGATCATTCCATGTCACATCATCGACCCATTCCTGATTGAAAGTTTTTCTTCGCCTTTGCTCATACATTTCAATTTCGTACATGCGAAGCTGTAAAGATTCCCAGTTTTCCATGTCCATTGGATTTTTTTCGAATTGCGTTTTTATTCTGTTTTTCTGTTTTTTCTCTGACCACCGGTTCATAAGTTACCTCCATTTCCAAAATTCTGGTCAGAATATAAACCATGAACCAGGGTGAGAGTCAAGAATTATTTATTAAAAAGCGTCTTTCCCTTATGCAGACACAGCCATATGTGACAATATGCACCCCTTATTATATGATTAAAGGGTCAAAAGGTATTTTGCCCCTCATTATTTTTCCGATATACCATGCGCCGCACAAAATAGTAACATACCACCTGCATTACGATTGTTGCAATCCACGATGCCGGATAGGAAATAAACAGAAAATACAGTGATCGATGTGTTGGAAACAGTCCATAGATCCATACAAGTCTTGTTCCTACCGTACCAATAACTGAAAGTATCATCGGCACCATGGAATATCCCATTCCACGCAGTGCACCCGGAAAAAGATCCATAATACCGCACAGAAAATATGGAACTGTCGTAATCGAAAGAATCTCCATCGCGCTCTCAATTACCTTCGGACTCCTGGTATAAATTTTAAGAATCTGCGGTCCGAAAATATAAAATCCGCATCCCAAAACCAGTGCAATTCCCATCGTCAGAATCAGACAGTCTTTCAGCACGCGGTCCATTCGTTTATACTTTCCAACACCAAAATTCTGACTTGTAAAACTCATACATGCCTGTGTCACAGAATTGATGGAAACATACAAAAAAGCCAAGCAGGTTGTTCGCAGCCGTATATCCCGCCATCTCTGTAGAACCAAACGAATTTACCGATGACTGCAACAATGCATTGGAAAAATTGATAACCATACTTTGCAGACCTGCCGGTATGCCAACCTGAAAAAATCTGCTTCACAAAAACGCCTTTGATACATAATTTTGAAAAGCGAAGCTGATAACTTCCCTCTGTACGATAAAGACAGCGCAAAACCAGAATACAGGAAAGACACTGCGAGACAACCGTTCCGATTGCAACACCCGCCACGCCGAGATGCGCACCTATTACAAGTGTCAGATTTAATGCCGCATTTACCACACCGGAAATGATCAGGAACATGAGTGGCCGCTTGGTATCTCCAACTGCCCGCAAAATTGCTGCGCCGTAATTATAGAGCATAAAGAACGGCATTCCGACGAAATAAATGCGCATATAAAGGGTAGACAGATCAATGACATCCGACGGTGTTCCCATCAGTTGTAATGCACCATGGGAAAAAACAATACCGACAATGCCCATGACAATTCCACTGATCAAAGCCAGCGAAATAGCTGTATGTACCGTCTCTGACATTTCTTTATCCCGGCCTGCTGCATAGAAACGGGCTGCAATAACATTGGCTCCTAACGAAATTCCGATAAACAGATTTGTAAACACATTAATGAGTGCAGTGGTCGCACCGACCGCCGCCAGAGACTGCTTCACTGAATTGTCCAATGACAACAATATCCACCGCATTGAACGTCAGCTGCAACATTCCTGAAAGCATGAGCGGCAGTGCAAAGGATATCAGTTTGTCCATCAACGTTCCATTGCACATATCAATTTCGTATTTATTCTTCTTCAAACTTCAACACCTCTTACGAAATAAAGTCTTTGCATCCAATATGCCTACGCAATTTTACACCCTTTTATTGTGTAATGTCCAGTTCAATCATCTTAGAGGTTCTACGAATACTCTTCGTCTGTGTCACAGGAAATCCCAGATCCTCAAATGTGTATTCTTTCCAATTTAATTCTTTCTGCCATCCATTATGCGGGATATACAGGCGATTGCCGTCTTTCTCTAATCCTGAATAAGTAAACGATGAAAGATAAGTCAGCACCTGCTCCTCGCGACCCTCATTGATGACGGTATTGATAAAACGCGCAACTGGCACACCATCATGTATCTTCCATAGATTCGTACAAGAGAAAACAGCCCGGTGCTGTCACTACATACTTGTTTCCATGTCTTTCATACGGACGGTCATAACCGGCCATTTCCAGCTGCACAAGGGGAATCCTCATCCATCATTGTCTGATTCGATTTGTTCCGATAGTTTTCCCGCAATGCTGATTTCTCCATTGGTTTCGATGAAAAATGCAGCAGTTTGATCTGCTTTTTATTTGTAATTCCAAAGGAGCCTACCGTATGCAGACAAATTTCCATTTATTATACCCCCCAATTATGACTGTACCAAGGGAAAACCCATGAAAGATTTCGGTTTTATTGACTCTTTAAAAATCGATTCCATGATCATTTTAATTAAAGAAAGCTATCGCGGTTTTGCAGATTTAGAATTGGACAATTTCTTTTCCACCGATGAACGTGTACTCGAATATCGTCTCGGCGTGGTAAGCGATCTTATTGCACAAAGCAGTGAATTTCAAACCTTAAATACAGAACTGTCCAAAATGGAAACAACCTTTGGTTATCTGAAAAGTGTCACACTCGGCATCAACCTAGACGGCAACCTCTGCCCGTTAGATGCAGGAATTGTCTCCGTAAATACCAACATGTTTATTTTTCTCTGCTGGACGATATTCGCTTTCTGACTGCCAGTGGAAAATCCATTTTTGCCTATTCGATCGGCATGGCGCAGGCTTTATTCCAGTTAGGCCTATTTGTTCCGGCTGAGTCAGCACTGATGAGTCCTTTTCAAGTACCAGCGGACTCGAAGCCAGCTATATTGTTTCCGAAGTTCTCACCGGAATTGGTATCATTGGCTGCTGCGGACTTTACGTCACCCATATCCATGATTTGAGCCAACAGGTTGAAAAATATAATTCACATCCGCGAAACCGTGGAAAAATTGATAATCTTGTGGCAATGATGGAAAATGTAGAAGAAGGTACGCGAAGCCATAAGGTTTTGCGCACAACTCCGGATGGACTTAGTTACGCAAAGGATATTGCAAAGCTCTATGGGCTCGATTTAGAGCATATTCTCAAAGATAAGTAATTCCAATCAGTTAAATGTTCCATCATAAACTGGCATATTTGATATATACCTGCTTTCAACTGCCGGAACATAATAGGCTCCATATGTCTTCATCTCGGTATCCCCCTTGGAATCCGTAACTTCTTTCTCTTCCGGCAGTTCCACATAAAACTTATAATAGGGCATAAAATAGGCCTCAAGTACATCCGTTAAATATACCAGTTCAACCTTTTTAACATATTTCATTCCCGGCAATTGATAGGGTGAACTCGTTGAATAATTACCTTTTTCAGCAACGTTTTTGCTTCTGCCACAGAAATAATCGGGTAGTCTCCGACCTTCTGCGAAAGGTCGGGCTGATGAATCCAAATTTTCCGCAACTTGCCTTCTTCTGATTGTTGAAATTCTGTTTGCCTGAAATTGTAGTTGATAATCCTTTTTACGATATCCTCACTGTTTTCATAGAATGATAAATGATAACTCTGCTTCGAATAAATGTCATAATCTCCACCATAAATATTAACATCCGGTGATTTCATGGAAAGAATATCGCTGTATTTATTTTTGAAAAATTCTGCTGCTTTCAAACAATCCTTATATGTGGCATCATAATTGAAAACATAACCTTCCGGCAAATCCTGTGGTGTTTGAAACTCCACACTCATTTCACCCGCAGCGTTTGCCTGAATGGACACTTCATTTGTCTCGCATGTCACGGTTTCCATTTCCGGCTGTTCTTTTACCTGACTGAGTGCATGTTCATCAATCCCCAGTCTTCCGGCAACCTCCCGGATCTTTTCCAATACTTTTTCTTTATCATAGTTCTTAGGAATAAATTCTTCCAACTCAACTGTATTTTTGTACACCGGAAGTGTTGTTAATTCGATCTGTTCATTCCAAGCATTTGCATTTACCAATTCGGACACATCATGTGCTAAATACCCTTCAAATCCATAACTTGCTGCTTCGTTATTCCCTACTGATATTTGTGGTAAATCCAAATGTTCTGTCTTTCCTTCCTTCCTTCCATCCCACATAAAGGAAACGCAGATCAAGATTACCAGACATGCAGCTGCTGAAAGATACCTGTAAATTCTGTGCCTGCGTTTCCGTTTCATAGAACCCCTGACATTTCTTCTGACCGCATCCGTTTCCTCAATAATCTCATCCGGCAGCATCCCTATTGCTTCACTCAGCTTTTCTGGTCTCATATCAAATAGCCCTCCTCACATAGATAATCTTTAAGTTTGTTTCTTGTTCTATGAAGAATTATTTTCACCTTTGCTTTACTGAATCCTGTATATTCGGCTATGTACTTCATAGAATCCAGATAATAATATCTTCCTATAAAAACAATCCTGTGTTCTTTTGGTAACGACATAAGAAAAGAATGTATGATTTCGGCCAAAATTTTGCAATCCACCACTTCTTCTGTGGCATTCATACCTGTGGTACATTCCTTTAATTCCTCCAGAGAAACTGCATACTCTGATCCCTGTCTGGTTTATTGTACTTCACTTTTGCATAGATGTCCATAGTTGTTTTGCTGTTTTCGTGTCCGGCAAGGTATTGGACGGTCTTTGGATCAACACCCGCATAGAGAAGATTGGTAATGTAAGTGTGCCGCAGCTGATGCGGGGTCACATCAAAGTCCAGCGTATATTTGATTTTGGGTTGATTTTTCTGGGTCATGCCCAGCGTTGGGGTAACCGTGTATTTGATGCTCTGCCCATTCACATACTTATAATAGTTCCGGGGCTTAGTGGAGCGGACAACGACATACTGCCATACTCTTTGAAACTGCGAAGCAGCCAGCGGCTCTCCTTTGCTGTCAGCGATCACATAATCTGATATGGAATTTTCTTTCGTTTCTCTCAGACAATCCACCAAACACTTCGGTATCGGAATATCCCTTTTTGCCGCCGGAGTCTTTAGCACCGTAGAAACCACGGGTCTGTTATGCTCTGTACGCCATGCCCGCCTCACCGATAGATAAGGTGTATCCTCGTCCAGAAATACACAATCCCATTGCAGTGCAAGAATTTCTTCCCGACGCAGACCGGAATACAAACCGAGCATAATAAACAAATATGGAGGAAGCCCCTTGACTGTATCCAGAAGCACGGCTACCTGCTGATCTGTCAATGCTTCCTTCTTTTTTGTCGGTTTTCCGCCTTTACCGGATATTCCCGCACAGGGATTGTGTTCAAGAATTTGATTTCTCTCTGCCGCATAAAAAATGCACTTGAGTAGCATATTGACCTTATTGTATAAGCCTTCCGATTTCTTTGACAATGGAACAAGCGCCAGCCGAATATCGTCAGCGGTCACTTCTTCCATATACATCTCTCCCAGAGGTTTGATGATATAGTTTGTCATATCCCTCGTATAACCTCTGAGTGTAGACGCAGACACCTTTGCCGACTGCATCAGCAGCCACTTCTCTCCATACTCGGCTACTGTCGGGTGCTGCCGGTGAAAGATAATTTCTTCCACCTGCTTCCGGGCCTCTAACTGCTTCTCATACAATTCTTCACAAGTTGCGGCATACAAACTCAACTCTTTGCCATCTGCATCCGTAATCCTGGTTCTGTAATACTGGATTCCTTTCAATGTAATGGTCCCGTACTTCGGGATCTGTGTTTTCTTTTTTGCCATCTTTGATCGTCCTTTCTTGATAATGTGTAGTCTCCGTATCTACACTCTCTTTTTATCAGAAAGCCTCGATTTAATCAAAGATACGGCTGAGGTAAAACAAAGAGCGAGACATCCTTGCCTCGCTCCTGCTTCATTTCCTATTTGTTATTACTGTGCTGCATCCCAGCTTGCAAACGCACAGTTCATTGATCTGACCAGCTCATCTGGTCTGTTGTACTTAACCTTTGCATAGATGTCCATGGTAATCTTGCTGCTTTCATGGCCTGCCAGGTATTGAACCGTTTTGGGATCTACCGACGCATGAATAAGATTGGTAATGTAAGTATGCCGCAGCTGATGGGGTGTTACCTCAAAGTCCAGGCTGTAAACCACTTTTCCGTTATGAGCGGCCTTTTCTCCCAAGACAGGTGTGACAGTATGCTTTACTCTTTTTCCATCTTCATACCGATAATAGCTCCGCTCCTTGACCGTCCTCGTAACAATATACTGCCAAAGTCGCTTAAACTGCGTGTAGGACAGCGGTTCGCCATCCCTGTTTGAAACCACGTACTCCGAAGTCGAGGTTTCCTTTGCTGCTTTCAAACACTCAGCCAAGCAAACAGGAAGGGGGATATTTCTCTCCGCAGCCTTGGTTTTCAATTCATCCGAAATCACCGGTCTGTTATGTTCGGTATGCCATGCCCGCCTTACCGTCAGATATGGAGTATCTGTATCCAGATATACTGAATCCCATTGCAGAGCAAGGATTTCTTCCCGCCGCAGCCCGGCATATAAACCAATCATGACAAATACATAAGGCGGCAAATCTCGGATAGCATCCAAAAGTCGCTCTGCCTGTTCATCTGTCAAAGCCTGACGATCCTCTTGTGGAACACCGCCACCTTTTGTCGTCAGATAAATCGTCGGGTTATGGTCAATGATCCTGCTTTCCATCGCTGCGCGAAAGATAGACTTGTAGAGAATTACCACAGATTTATAAACCGATGCAGATTTCTTGGAAACCGAAACAAGAGCAAGTTGAATATCATCCAGACTAACTTCGCCCATCCGTTTATCTCCCAATTCCGCTATAATATGCCGCCTGACCTTTGAGGTGTAATCCGTCAAGGTAGTGGCTCGTACATGAACCGACTGCATCAGCAGCCACTTTTCACAATACTCTGCAACTGTGGGCGTTTTCCGATGAAAAGTAGCATTCTCAATCTGTTCCAACGCAAGCGTTTCTTTGTTATATAGTTCTTCAGGTGTTTTTGCGTAGATAGCTACGAGCTTACCATTCGCGTCTTTGATTCTGGTCCTATAATATAGATTCTTTTTCATGGTCCATATTGATAATTTTTCTATTTGGACACCTCTTTCTCCATGTACTGTTTTATCAGACCATATCAAGGATACGGACCGGCTCACGATCTTCCGCTTCGAGGTTTACGGTAAGTTGCGCTTCTCTCAACTGGTTTTGCTCTGTGCGTGCATTTTGCGATATACTCCTGGAGACCTGCCGCATATTCTGAACATAACATAAGAATAAGCCGTTGTTACTCCAGCGCTGTATCCTAGGATGGTATCTGATTTTGAATAGAAAGCGGAAAACTTGTCTCTTCCCCGACGATTTACGGATAAGTTGCTGGCGCTTTTGCTGGCTTTGCCAAAAATATTTTCCAAGCTGCTTTAATCCACGGCGGATACTGTCTCGGACACGGCTTGGGTCTACACCTTCTACTTCGGCAATTTCATTTACCGTCATTCCCAGGTAGTATCGGGCATAAATTCGCTTTGCCTGTTTCTCCGGCAGCTTCATCACAGCGGCATAGACCTGCTCCTGAAACTGTTTTTCCTCCAGAACCATCTCCGGTGTCTGCGGCTTCAACAGCACCGCATTTTCAATGCCATTCTCGCAATCCAAAGAATACTGTGCTTTATAACGATACATCTTTCGCTCATACGCAGCCTCCGCACGTTCAGCTGCCCGAATAGTCTCCATTACTTCCTCTGTCACATCTACAAAAAAGTCTGTTGTATAAACATCAGGATAAAGTTCCCGAAGGTTAATTTTCTTCATTATGTACCTCCATTTCGATTCACGGGTGATTGACGGGTGAATCGAATGGAGGTGGAGACCGACACCGGCAGACAACCGGGTCATCTCCGAAAAAATGGCAACAAAAAACGCCAGATTTCCGTGTTGCCACTGTAAAGACCTGTTCCCCGGACTCACCGACAACGGTGATTGCTTGCCCTGGCTGAATCAATAGGTTTCCCTCATCATCCGTCATAGCGGACAAAACCACCAACTCTCCCTTTTCAAAGGCGGTTAAGTCAATAGGCTTATCAAGCGTTTTATTAAGTTCTTCGATATATCTGGAATCTATTCCGTAAACGCCGCTCCAAAAATTATCTGTATAGTTTTTTCGTGTTTCCGCATTTGAAAAATCAAGACCTGATACGCCATCCAAGGAATCAATATATTTCCCGAATACATTTTCGTCGTAAATGACATCCATAGTGGGCCACGGTGAAGCAGAATAAGTGACGCGCAGATTTTCAATTCCCTGCATTGTTTCAATTTGCTGCAACATTTCATCAGAGAGCAGGTTTCCTTCTTCGGAAA
>VOFC01004567.1_pt1 | contig 35952 bp, 64 predicted proteins | sample 5384161 | NCBI WGS metagenome assembly VOFC01 (sample SAMN12384722, study PRJNA508395) | human gut metagenome | isolation source: healthy gut B | host: Homo sapiens | reverse complement strand
TGATTTCTTTCCTTATAAATCACAAAACTGGCAGCGCCATTAGGCGATGCCTTCCTGATTGAAATCAAAGATTTTAATCAGGAAACTGCGCCTGACCGACCGGAACGGGCCCCTGATATTCTGGTAGGAGAAAGGAGGATCCCCTACAGGATACATACAGGTACGCTTCCCGCACCGCCGGATAAATCCATTGCGGTCAGCCAGGCGCCGGAAGCCGCGCCTGACCGAAAATTGCCCTATCGAGCCCCGTGCCGGACCAATCGAAAAGTCAACCGGGGAAAAAGCTACGCCCGTCTGAAGGGCTATGAGCAGATCGAAGCGGAAAATCTTCAGGTTTTCGCCGATACCATCACCAATCAGAATCTGGAGATGATTCCTCTGTCGGAGTTTCCGAATCAGTGGGATCAGACGGAAATTTTCAACACGCCTCCCCAAAATCTGTAGGAGGTAGCCTATGCCCCAAGTCATTCCTTATATCCCGCAGCGAATCACGGTGCATCTCGGCGCGCCGTCATCCAACGCCGCCAACGTCACCGTAAATTTTGTAGACTATGTGAAAAACGTAGCGTCCAGCGAAATTTACCCCACATGGGAAGAGGCCGCTCTGCGCGCCAACATCCTCGCAATCGTCTCCTTCGCCCTGAACCGGGTGTACACGGAATTTTACCGCAGCCGGGGGTACAATTTTGATATCACCAATTCCACCGCCTACGACCAGTTTTTTCGTCAACGGGCGCAGCTACTTTACCAATGTCGCCCGGCTGGTGGATGAGCTATTCGACGACTATCTCCGCCGCCCCGGCTTTGTAGAGCCTCTGGCCGCCAAATTCTGTAACGGCACCACCGTCACCTGCGCGGGATTGAGCCAGTGGGGCAGCCAGAATCTGGCGCGGCAAGGGTACGACACCGTCCGGATTCTGCGCAGCTACTACGGCAATGTGGAGATCGTAAACAACGCCCCCATCCGGGCATCACCTCCTTCTACCCCGGCACCCTCTGCGCCGGGGAACCACCGGCCCCAGCGTGGTGGTCGTGCAGGTCGAGCTGAACCGGATATCCCAGAACTACCCTGCCATTCCCAAAATCCCTCTTGTGGACGGCATTTTCGGCGCGCAGACCGAAGCCGCCGTGCGGAAATTCCAGGAGATCGTCAATCTTGCCGTGGACGGCGTCGTCGGCCGGGAGACCTGGTACGCCCTTGTGCGCTACTACGTCGCCGTGACCAGTCTCGCGGAGCTGCGCAGTCAGGGACAGCGGTTCTACACCATTTCATGGGCCACCAGCAATCCCATCGAGCAGGGCGACCGGGGCGTAAAGGTGGAGCATCTGCAATACATGCTCAGCGTGCTTTCCGCCTACATCCCGGAAATTCCACCCGTCACCATAGACATTTACGGCTCCGCCACCCGCAGCGCCGTCATCGCCGCCCAGCGCCGGTTCGGCCTGCCGGAGACCGGTATTGTGAATTTCGATACCTGGTACGAAATTTACGACCAGTTCTCCGGCATCGAAGCCACCAGCTGGCGCGACCCGGAGAATTTCCCCTACACCGCTACTATCATCAACGGGATGCCCCCAGAACCCGGTATTCCCAATCCACCACCCTGACCCAGTTCCCGGGAAATAACTTGAGCACCGGGAATCAGGATCCCGTAAGACAGGAGGCACCGCGATGAGACCGCTATCTTCCTTTGTTGGTCAGCCCATCCGCAGCTTACAGACCATGCTCCGGGTCATTGCCGAGGATGACCCCACCCATCTGCGCATCGTTCCCGACGGCATTTACGGCCCGGAGACCACCGCCGCCGTCTCCACCTTCCAGCGAAAACACGGTCTGCCGGTGACGGGTGTCACCGATCATGCGACCTGGGAAGCCGTTGTTGGGGCATACACTCCCGCCCTCGTGCGGATCGACGCCGCCCACCCGGTGGATATCATTATGAATCCCGGCCAGGTTATTCGCCGGGGAGAAAGCAACCCCATTTGTATCTGGCGCAGGCCATGCTGACGGTACTTGCCGACATTTATAAAAAGCGTCGCCGAACCGACCCACTCCGGCATTCTGGACGAACCGACGGTGGATTCTCTGTCGTCCTTCCAAATTTTATGCGGCCTTCCGATGACCGGGACGCTGGATAAGCATACCTGGAAGCATCTCGCCCTGCATTACCCGTTGGCGACGAACCTGAACAATCTTCCCTGACGGAAAAATATGGATAATTTATAAAATTTTCCTGGAAGGGCTGCGAACCCTTGATAAACAGAGATTTTTTGACTATAATAAAGAACAAACCGTCTCGGAGGAATGATCCATGCACATCAAGGACTGGAAAAAGGAAGTTTTCACCATTCCGAATCTGTTGAGCCTGTTCCGGCTGGCGCTGATTCCCGTCTACATTTACATCTATCTGGGCGCGACCGAGACTTATCAGTATATCACCGCCGGCACGATCATGGCGGTTTCCTGCCTGACAGACCTGATCGACGGAAAAAGTCGCCCGGCGCTTCAATATGGTCTCCACGCTGGGAAAAAATCCTCGACCCGCTGGCGGATAAGATCACCCAGTTTACCCTGACGGTGTGCCTTTCTCTGAAGCATCCCCAGCTGTTCCCGGTGCTGGCGCTGTTCGTCGTCAAGGAGCTGTTTCAGCTTATTGCGGGCGCGGTGCATCTGAAAATGGGAAAATGCTCCCCGGCGCACTGATGGCCGGAAAGGTCTGCACCACCGTCCTGTTTATCAGCCTGATCGCGCTGGTGCTGTTCCCCCTTGGGATGACACGGCAGTAAGTGTCATTGCGGCAGTGGACGCGGTTTTTCTGGGAATTTCCTTCGTCAGCTACATTCTGGCGTATTTTGGAAAAACGCGAAGGTCCAGGACCTCAAAAGCGAATAGAAGAAGTCCGTCGGATGCTTCCGACGGACTTTCCTTTTCCAGTAAAAACACGCGGCGGCCCTTTTCTGAGCCGCCGCACAATGATAATTTTTCTCTCCACGGGACACAGTGTGTCACGGGTACGCCGTCGGCTTATCCGCGGATATTTCCACGGCATCGGCTTTCCCCACTGTCTCCGCCTCTGTACCTACAGTATACCATACCCCGGCGGCGATTGGTGAAGAAACCTTTGAACAGACGCAAAAGAATTTCTTAAGCGGCCTTAGCTCGGATATACGTTGCTCACCAGCAGCAGCACCGGCAACGCAAGGGTGAAAATGCTGATCGCCCACGGGTACATGGCCTTTCTTGAGCAGAACATCAGCAGCAGACACGCCGCCGTCAGCCCCAGCGGTCCCATCACCGCCAGCTGACGGCTTTACTGTCATGGCAAACTCGCCGGTAGATTGCAGGTCGAGGCCCACCTGCTCCGGCAGATGCTGACCGTTATAGGAGGCCAGCCGAATGGCGGCGTAAACCACCGGAGCGGCCATAATGAACTTTCTCAGCCGGAACAGCCAGACGCCGATGAGGTTGATGACGGAATTGACTTTGGACATTACCGTCTTGAACTTCTCAAAGCCGGCGGACTGCACAGCGGCAGTCTGCTTTTCCGCAAATTGACCGGTCTTTTCCCATAAAATACCTCCGGGTAACTGTTTTTCTGTATTATAGCACATCCCGCGGCGGGTTGCAAGTCGGCGATTTCTCTCGAAAAAATTTTCAAAATGTCTTAGGTCTATCTGAAAACCGTCAACATGCCCAAACAGCGGGTCTTTTCGCCTGCTGTGCACCATTTTCCCTTTGTAATACACAAAGTATTCCTGCGGAAAAATGGCTTCATCAGGCGAAAAAATATTTCCGGATATAGGCCCTAATCAGTCCGCTTTATTGGACAGAACCTTTTTGTATACTGTTGTCAGAAAAACAAAAGACTTCCAATGAAACAACACACTATGTCCCGTCCAGCCACACGCCGTTACCGCGCTCCCGCCTACCCCAACGCCGCCGACAGGCGCTATTTCGTGGAGAAGGCGGTGAACATCGTCACCGCGATTCTTTCCGGAATCGGCTTCGTCAGCGCCATGGTTTTCCTTGCCACGATGGGGTGATTACAAGTCCTCGTCCCTGAGGATACGGCAGGAAACGATTTTCCTGTTTTCCACCTGAATCAGACCGGCCGTTCCGCCGCCGTAGCCGCAGCTTCCCGGATTCAGAATCCAAAGGCCGTCCGGCTCCTGTCGGCAGTCGGCCTGATGGGTGTGTCCGTACAGCACCGCATCCACCCGGCTGGCGCGGGCATCCTTCAGCAGCGCACCCAGCCCCCCATTTTTACGTTCTGCCGGTGTCCATGGGTCATGAAAAGATTCACGCCAAACACAGGCTGCACCAGCGTCTCCGGCTGCCACGACGGGCAGCGAAACCGGTCGCAGTTTCCCGGCACCTGATAAAATGGAATATCCGGATTTTCCTCATGGATGACCACGCCGTCGTCAAAAAAGTCCCCAAGATGGATGATCGCGTCGGGCTTCACCGATTCCACGCATTGCCGCATAAATTGAAGCGCAGAATGGGAATCCGACAGCACCAGAATCTTCATATTGCTCCCGCCTTTATTTTGTCTTGCTGGGATTATATCACATACATTGGCAGGTTTTGAAAACCAGAATATGACTATGTGCCATTTTTTTCGTCAAAAAAGACGACTGATTTCAGATTTTTTGTGTACATTTTTTCCAACGGACGCATATGCTATAGCAGAAGTTTCACCAGCCCATGGAGGTAAGCCTATGCAACCGACACCCAATTCACAGGAGCTTGCGCAGATCATGCGCTTCGTCCAGTCCCCCCGGGGCAGCAGCTGCTTGCGTCGCTTCAGCAGCTTAACTCAAATGAAATCAACAGCGCCATGGCAGACGCGGCCGCCGGGAATTACGACCGAGCGCAGAAGACCATCTCCGCGTTTCTCGCGACCCCGAGAGGCGAAAAAGCTGCTGTCCCAAGTGGAAGGCGGCAAATGAGCGAGATGGAGGAAAAGCTGGGGGCCATCCCTGAGCAACCCCCAGATGATGCAGCAGATCATGTCCATGGCTCAGGCTATGAGTCCGCCGCCGGAACCTCAGGGTTGGCCGGAACAGCCGCCGGAGCCTGCCCCTCCGGCGCTTCCGGATTTTTCCGTCATGCAGAAGCTCGCCGGGATGACCCGCCAATCCGGCATTGACAAGAATCAGCAGGCGCTGCTTCGGGCGCTCTCCCCTACATAAGCCGGGAGCGCTCTGCCAAGCTGGAAAAAGCCATGCGCGCGGCAAAATGGCACGGCTTGCCTCGGCATTTCTCAATGCCGGGGGCTGGATATGCTGACCGGGAGGTGACAAGGAATGTACAACCGCTATATTCCCCAACCCGACGGCAGCTATCGCCGCCGGCCGGCAGACGTCCCCCAGTCCGCCCCGCCGCCTCGGCCGGAACCACCCCGACAGGAGCCGCCCCGCCGGAATCCCGATTTCTGCCCGCCGCCGGAGCCGCAGGAAAAGCCGCCCTGCCAGAAAAAAATCCGCCCTGTTCCCATCAGCGCAGGCAGGAGCGTCCCGCTCCCCCACCTCCGCCCCGGCGAAAACCGCCCCAGCAGCCGCCCCAGGATTCCTTTATGGGTATCGGCAATTTTCTGCACCAGCTTCTGCCAAAGGACTTCTGCATGGAAGACCTGATGGTCGTGCTGCTGCTTTTGCTCATGTCCGGCAACGGCGAGGAAGACCAGAATTTCGCGCTGCTGACGCTGGGACTGTATCTTTCTTATAGCGCAAATACGCCGGTTTTCGTCGTGTTGAGACGAATCCGGCGTATTTTTTGTTGCGGAAAAGAGAATATTGTGGTAGAATGGTGAAAACTCTATTGCAGGAGGATTCGACGTGATCACCGAAAAGAGACAGAATTTAGACACCATTCTCCCCTATTCTTGTGCTTCTGCTGTTCGCTGCGGCCATTGCCGCCCACTACGCGCTGGAGCCGTGGGGCTTTTACCGGAAGGTCTCGGAGGGAGAAGCGGCGCTTCGGATGCAGGTCGTTCAAACCGCCGAAAGCTACCTCGGCTGCCGGGAATCAGACGGAAGTCACGAAGCCATTATCGATCTGTACAACTCTCACGAGCCGCTGGCGCAGAATTACACCGTGCAGTATACCGACAGCTGGTGCGCCACCTTCGTCAGCGCCGTATCCATCCGCTTGCGGCCTGACGGACATCATTCCCACGGAATGCAGCTGTGAGCGTCTCATCGGCCTGTTCGGAGAGCTTGGTCGCTGGCAGGAGGACGACAACTATACGCCTCTCCCCGGCGACATCATCTTCTACGACTGGGACGAAAAGCGGCTCGGCGACTGCACCGGCTGGGCTGACCATGTGGGGATCGTGGTCGGAACCAAATGGCCATTTGTGAAGGTCATCGAAGGCAACCGGGACGATGCCGTTGCCTACCGCGTCATTCCTCTGGGAGAAATTCACATCCGGGGCTACGGCCTGCCGGACTATGCCGCAATGACAGAAAAATACCCCGTAAGCGTTGGCTTACGGGGTAAATCTTATTCCTCTTCGTCGAGGATTTCCTTCAATAGCTTTCTCTGCTTGCGCAGCTCATGCACCAGCGGCAGCATTCCTGTCAGATTGATGATCAGAACAAACACAATCAGACCGATGACCCAGCCCTGCATTCCATTGCCGATCAGGACAAAAATCAGCAATGCGGTCACAAGCAGCCGCATGAAAACAGCCTTCCCAACCGTGCGGATGGCCTTGCGGCACTGATCCTCCCGGTCGTAGATGTCCGGTTCCGGGGTCATTTCCTCGTCAGCCATTATCTTGCCACAAAGCCCACTTTCTTGTAGACCTTCCGCAGGGTCTTCTCGGCCACATAACCCGCCTTCTCGGCACCGGCCTTGTAGACGCTTTCCAGATAGCCCTTGTCCTTCATCAGGCGGGTCGCTTCCTCCCGGATGGGACGCAGAGTCTCCACAACCGCTTCGCCCACGGCGGGCTTGAACTTGCCGTAGCCGCAGCCCGCAAATTCCGTCTCGATCTGATCAAAGGTCTTGCCGGTGACGGCGGGTAAATGGTCATCAGGTTGGCGACGCCGGGCTTGTTCTCCCGGTCGAAGCGGACGCAGTTCTCCGTGTCGGAGTCGGTGATGGCGCGCTTGAACTGGCGCATGATGGTCTCGGGGTGTCCATCAGCAGGATGCGGCCGGTGTCCTCATTCTCGGACTTGGACATCTTGGCGGTGGGATTGGTCAGGCTCATGATCCGCGCGCCGACCTTGGGGACAAAGGGTTCCGGCAGCTTGAACACGTCGCCGTAAATGCCGTTGAACCGGCGGGCGATGGTATGGCACAGCTCCACATGCTGCTTCTGGTCGCCGCCCACCGGCACCAGATCCGCCTGATAGAGCAGGATATCCGCCGCCATCAGCGACGGATAGGTAAAAAGGCCCGCGTTGATATTGTCCGCGTTCTTGGCAGACTTATCCTTGAACTGGGTCATGCGGCTCAGCTCGCCGAACTGGGTGTAGCAGCCCAGGATCCAGCTCAGCTCCGCATGCTGGTGGACATGGCTCTGGATAAACAGGGTGTTCTTTTTTCCGGGTCCAGGCCGCAGGCGATATACTGCGCCAGCTGCTCCAGCGTCCGTCTGCGCAGGTCAGCCGGATTCTGACGCACGGTGATGGCATGGAGGTCTGCCATGAAATAGAAGCAGTCATAGTCGTTGGCGCGTTCCGCCCAGTTTTTCACTGCGCCTAAGTAAGAACCCAGTGTCAGATCTCCGGAGGGCTTGATGCCGGAGAGCATTCTCTTTTCGGTGCAGCAGTTTCGGTAATAACCTCACTCATGGTCGTCACATTCCTTTTTTTTCAAATCTATAGTGCCTATTCTAGCACAGCCCGAGAGGTTCCGCAAGGGGGTGCGAATGAAAGCAATTTCTCATTCCGGTGCGTAAATTTCTCCCCCGCCCTATGCTATACTTTATCCAAGAAAACAATTGTGTCGGCGAGAGCTGGCAGCAGAAGATTTGGCTCCAAAGTTCTGAAAGCGGAGGAATACTGCTATGTATTTCCCGCTTTCAGAACTGACAAAGCCGAAATGAAAAAGAAAAAGGTAGTTGACTATGGATTATCAGGCGCTTGCCGAATTGCTTTTTCCCGACGTGACCGAAACTCCCGAGCAGCTGGAAGCCCGGTTCCCCCAGCGCGACCTTCCCGAGGGCGCGGTGGTTTCCCGGATGGCTCCCTCCCCTACCGGATTTGTCCATCTGGGCAATCTGGTGCAGGGCACGATTTCGGAACGAATGACCCACCAGTCCGGCGGCGTGCTGTACCTCCGGGTAGAGGACACCGATGCCAAGCGGGAGATTCCCGGTGCGGTGGAGGTGCTCATCAACACCCTGAAATTCTACAACATCAACTTTTGACGAAGGTGCCACCGTGGACGGCGACGACGGCGCTTATGGCCCCTACCGTCAGCGTCAGAGAGCCGCGATTTACCACGTTTACGCCAAAAGCTGGTGTCCGAGGGCAAAGCCTACCCCTGCTTCTGCACAGAGGACGAGCTGTCCGCCCTTCGGGAAAAAACAGGAAGCGAACAAGGAGACCACCGGCTACTACGGCAAATACGCCGTCTGGCGCGACCGTCCCATGGAGGATATTCAGGCGCAGCTGGCCGCCGGAAATCCATGGGTCCTGCGGTTCCGTTCCGAGGGCAGCATTGACCGTCAGTTCAAATTCGACGATCTGGTAAAGGGCAAGCTGACCATCACGGAGAACAACGTCGATCACGTGCTCCTTAAGTCCGACGGCATTCCCACCTACCACTTCGCCCACGCCGTGGACGATCACCTCATGCGCACCACCCACGTCGTCCGGGGTGACGAATGGCTGCCCAGCCTGCCCTTCCACATTCAGCTGTTTCAGGCGCTGGGCTTCAAGCTGCCCAAGTATGTTCACATCGGGCCGCTGATGAAGATGGACGGCAGCTCCAAGCGCAAGCTGTCCAAGCGCAAGGACCCGCTGAGCTGGCGCTGACCTACTACAAGGCCGAGGGCTTCCCCATCCCCTCCGTGCGGGAATATATCATGACCGTGCTGAACTCCAATTTTGAGGACTGGCGGCGGGCGAACCCCGATGCGGACATTGAATCCCTTCAAGTTCAGCCCCAAGAAGCTGAACCCCGCCGGGAGCCTGTTCGACTACGCCAAGCTGGTGGACGTATCGAAGAACGTCATTTCCCGCATGAGTGCGGAGGACGTGTACGCCCAGCTGTTGGAGTGGGCGAAGGAGTTCGACACCGACTTTGCCGCCAAACTGGAAGCCGACCCGACTACGCGAAGCGGATTCTCGCCATTGGCCGGGGCGGCAAGAAGCCGAGAAAAAGACCTTGCCGTCTGGAAGGACGCCAAGCCCCACATGGGATTCTTCTACGACGAATATCTGGAAGCGCCTGTCTGGGACGGAAGTTCTCCAAGGCCGTCATCCGGGACGTGCTGGAACGCTTCCTGAGCGTCTACGACTTTGCCGACGACTCCGCCGCGTGGTTTGCCAAGGTCAAGGAGATTACCGAGGCCATCGGCTTCACCACGGATATGAAAGCCTACAAGGCTGACCCCGCCGCTTTCCCCGGCACCGTGGCCGACGTTTCCACCTTCCTGCGGCAGGCCGTCACCGGGAAGACCGACAGCCCCGACCTGTACACCATTATGCAGATTCTGGGCTACGACCGCACCGTGGCGCGTATCCGCGACTGCATTTCCCAGCTTTGATACTAGTTTTCAATAAAACGGTTAAAAACCGTTTTATTCGGCTGCTGTTTCAGCAGCCAGCGGCGTAGCCGCAAAAAATGTAAGTCCATACATTTCTCGCCGCCACCGGCGGCCTGCGAAGGATTCGCAGGATAAAATGGTGTTAACCATTTTATCGAGAAATAGTATGATGGCTAAAACTGCCCGGCGTCGATTTGACGCCGGGCAGAAATATTATACAAGCAGCTGCCCGTTGATCACCAGATGGAACGTCGTCAGTCCCAGCGCCTGCGCCGCCTTCTGGCACAGAAGCATCCGCTTCATGAAAATTTCCAGATACTCCATCACGGAACCCAAGCTCGGTATCCACCGTCAGAATCAGGCGGATGCTGGTGTGCTGCTCGTCAAATTCCAGATGGCAGTCCGTTACGGAGTAATTCACCCGGTCGTGGATGTCCAGAGCCACGGTAGCCTTGTCCCGCACTCTGGAACGGCGAACGTCGGATTTGTCTGCCAGAATCAGCGCTGCCGCGAAAGCGCTCACCGGCTGGCCGGTGCCTTCGTCGTGGTTGCCGATGGCCGTGACGATGGCGGCAATTTCCTCCGGCGGAAAGTTCATTCTGTCCAGAATCCGGAACGCCATCACCGCGCCGCTCTGGCTGTGATCGACCCGATTCACAACGTTGCCGATATCGTGGAGATATCCGGCGATCTTCACCAGCTCCACGGTTCTCTCCGGGTAGCCCAGCGTTTCCAGAATCCATCCGGCCGTCTGAGCGACCCGTGTCACGTGCTGGAAGCTGTGCTCCGTAAATCCAAGGGCTTTCAGCGACGCATCCGCCTGGTCGATGTACACCCTGACCGCTTCGTCCTGTTTCACCTGTTCGTAAGTCATTGTTTTCCTCCTGTGGTATCCCGCCGGGATACCTTCTTTCTCTATCATTTCTGCTTCCTTTTTACTTTATCCAATCTATGTAAAATTTGTTACCGGGAAATTGTAAAGCTTCTTTACAATCACGCCTTCTTCTTTACTTCCCCGCGGACTGTGCTATACTTTAGAAACGATTTCCGGTTTACCGGCAAAAATAAGGAGCATCCGCCGCTATATGTACGAACAATATTCTTCTCAGGAATTTGAAGAAAAATACACCTATTCCGGTAATTTAGGCGCATTCTGGACGCCGGAAAGACAGCTTTCCGCCTGTGGGCGCCCACTGCCGGGGCCGTTTCCATCCGCCTGTACCGCAGCGGCGACCCGGGTGCCGACGACCTTCTTGCCCAGCTTCGGATGCAGCCCGACGTCTGCGGCACATGGACGGCGGAACGGTTCGGAAACCTGAACGGCATTTACTACACTTACCTCGTCACTGTGGACGGCCAGACCCGGAAGTCTGCGACCCCTATGCAAGAACCACCGGCGTCAACGGCTGCCGGGGGATGATTCTGGACTTGGCTTCCGTCAATCCCCCGCAGTGGGACACCGATGCAGACCCCCACGCCGGTAAGTCCATCACCGACGCCGTAATTTACGAGCTGCACGTCCGCGACCTGTCCTCCGACCCCAGCGCCCATATTGCGCACAAGGGCAAATTTCTGGGCCTCACCGAAACCGGCACAAAGACCCGGGGCGGCCACCCCACCGGTCTTGACCACATCAAGGCGCTGGGCATCACCCATGTCCACCTCCTGCCGATGTATGACTTCGGCTCCACCGACGAAAGCCGCCGCCATCCCCAATACAACTGGGGCTACGACCCGGTGAATTACAACGTCCCCGAAGGGTCTTACGCCACCGACCCGTTTCACGGCGCTGTCCGTGTGGCGGAGGTGAAGCAGATGGTCAAGGCGCTCCACGACAACGGCCTGAGTGTGGTCATGGACGTAGTATACAACCACGTGTATGACGCAGGGGCGTTCTGCATCAACCAGATCGTCCCCGGCTATTTCAGCCGCATCAGCAGTGACGGCAAATACTCCAACGGCCCCTTCTGCGGCAACGACACCGCTTCCGAGCGGAGCATGGTGCGCAAGTACATCGTGGATTCCGTCTGCTATTGGGCGGACGAATACCACATGGACGGCTTCCGCTTCGATATCGCCAGTCTGATCGACACCGTGACCATCAACGAGATCATGGCCGCCGTCCATCAAAAAAGCACCCCAACGTGATTTTCTACGGTGAGGGCTGGGATATGAAGACCGAGCTGACCAAGCCCGGTGTCCAGCTGGCGGTGCAGACCAATTCCGCGATGGTTCCCGGCTTCGGCTTTTCAGCGACACCATCCGCGACCTGCTTCGCGGGACTACCTTTGAAAGCACCGCGCCGGGGTTCGTCGCCGGGGCGGTCATGTCCAAAGAAGCGCTGGAAGCCTGCTTCATGGGAATGCCGTTATGGGCGGCTCAGCCAGACCAGTGCGTGAACTACGCCTCCTGCCACGACAATACCACTCTCTTTTGACCGTATCGCCCTCACTGCCCCGGACGCGCCCGTTGAATCCCGGATTCGGATGAACAACCTCGCCGCCGCGTTTTATATGCTCTCGCAGGGCGTCCCCTTCCTGCAAGCCGGTGAGGAAATGCTCCGCACCAAGCCCGGGAAGCACGGCGGCGGCTTTGACGACAACAGCTATCGCTCCCCGGACAGTGTCAATTCCCTGAAATGGGCGACTCTGGACAAGCCGGAATATCAGGATGTTCTCAGCTACTACAAGGGCCTGATTGCGTTCCGGAAAGCCCACGCGGCGCTTCATCTGTCCACCGGGAGGATGTTCAGCGCTGTGTCCACCCGGTGTACTGTGAAAATGAACACTGTGTGGCGTTCCGTATCGATGAGCTGGAGGGAGAGATTTTCGCCGTCTTCAACGCCGACGCCCAGCCCGTCTCCGTTTCCCTGCCGGATGGGCATTGGAACGTGAACATCCGGGACGGCCGCGCCGGAACGGAAACCATGGAAACGGTGTCCGGAACGGTTTCCGTCTCCCCCATTTCCGCCATAGTGCTGACTCGCAGAAAGGCAATCGAGGTCGTGGCAGGGGCTGATCTGGGACAAAGAGCAAATTTCTGATCTGCCAGCGCCCGGAAAAACAAGGCGCGTGGACTGCTCTGGGAATTCCCCCGGCGGCAAAGTGGAAGCGGGCGAAACGCTGCCTCAGGCGCTCCAGCGGGAGTGCATGGAGGAACTGGCCGTCAAGCTGGACGTCCGCGACCGGTTCATGCAGGTCGAACACAAATACCCGGACATTTTCATCCGCCTGACGCTGTTTCACTGCGTTATTTCCGAGGGGTCCCGCAGGCGCTGGAACACAACGCCCTGCGCTGGATTCACCCAGCGAGACTAAACATTTCACCTTCTGCCCTGCCGATGCGGATATTTTGAAAGTTTTCAAAAAACGGTTGACCGTTTTTATTCGGTATACAGGCGGCGTACAACCAACATTTCTCGCCGCTACCGGCGGCCTGCGAAGGCAGGATAAAATGGTGTTAACCATTTTATCGAGAAATAGTATGAGGAAGCGGCAATTCTGCCAAATGAGCGAACCAATTCTTGACATTTGACAGCATTTTTACTATAATATAAGTAGGAGAAGCTACTGCATTCTCCGAAGGAGGTTCTTTATGGAAAAGAAAATCATCACCATCAGCCGTGAATTTGGTTCCGGCGGACGCACCATCGGCCACAAGGTCGCTGAGCGTCTGGGCATTCCCTTCTATGACAAGGAGCTGGTCAATCAGGTCGCCCTGGAGTCCGGCTTCGCCCCCCAAATTTGTTGAGGAACACGGCGAGCATTCCCCCAGCAGCAGTCTGTTTTCCTACGCTTTCGCCCCCAGGGCGTTCCCGGCGTGATGAATGGCCTGTCCACAGCCGATTTTCTGTGGAATATCCAGTGCAGCGTGATTCTTCAGCTGGCGGAGAAGGGCGCTTGCGTCATCGTAGGCCGGAACGCGGACTACATTCTGAAAGACCGTCCCGATGCGCTGCATACCTTCATTTCGCGGATATGGCCTTCCGCGCCGACCGCATCGTCCGTCTGTACGGTGAGTCCGACAAGAGCCCGGAGGCGCGTCTGAACGAGAAGGATAAGCGCCGCCGCGTGAACTATCAGCACTACACCGGCCGCACTTGGGGTCAGTCCCAGAATTATGACATCTGCCTGAATTCCGGCGTCCTCGGCATTGACCAGTGTGTCGATATCATCGTCGGCGCCGTGGAAAATTCCAAAAAGTAAATTACATAGGTTTGCCTGCACCTTCCGGTGCAGGGCAAATTTTTCGTTCAGACAGCGGCCGTTTCCTTTTCGGAATCGGCAATGTTGATATTGACGCCGTTGACCTCCACGCTCTCGTCGGCGGAGATCAGAATGTACTTCACGCCGCCGATGACGCGGGTCTCGATCAGGTCGCTCCTGGCGGGGTCTACCTTGATGACCACGTCCGGGGTCTTCACCTCAAAATGCTTTGTTGTCGATGATGTTCTTGGGGTGCAGGTCGGCCTCGAAGCCGAAGGTCTCGTCGTAGTCCACGCTGAATTTCGCCAGATGCTCCTCGGAAACGCCGCAGGAGGTCAGCACCTCCTTCACGTCCTCCTTGGAGATCATCAGCGGTTCCGGCACCTTACTCTCCTTGTGCAGCTCGATGCGCTGGCACAGCTGGTCGTGAACGGTCTGCACCACGTCCAGACTGCAATCCTCCCCCAACGACGTGGTGAGCAGCGCCTCGAAGGACTTCTTCTGCTCGGCGGCGGGCTGGGGCACCGGGGTGTTGAACACCGCCTCGATCAGCGCGTCCTGAGAGGCCGTGATGTCGTGGGTATAGTACAAAGGGCGTTGTAGATATTGGTGGACCGGTCGTCAAAGGCCGGGAACAGGAAGCCCAGCGCGGGGGCGGAGACCATCTGGTTCATCGCGCCGTCGTGGAACAGCTTTTCCTCCGGGACATAGTGAAGATTCGCCTTGGTCTGCTTGACGGGGCAGATGGCGCAGAGGATGAAAGTGTAGGTCTCGTCGGAATTGTCCGCCTGAGAATCGCCGTCCTTGCTCGTGAAGGGGACATCGTAGCTGTCGCAGCACAGCAGAATCAGGTAATTGCCCTCGATGGTCACGGTGTCGATGATCTTCTGACAGAATTCCCGGCGAAGATTGTCGTCCGCCAGCTTGGTTTCCCGCAGATCCATGAGCATTTTATGCTCCGGAGAGCCTGCCACCTGACTTGTCTTGAAGGTGATGTCAATGAGATTCTTGCCGATAGCGCCGGAAAGGGAGCGGCGCAGAAGGGCAAAAAATACTTTGTCGGACTCATTCTCCGGCATGATGCCGGTACTCTGGCGGAACTCGGAGATGACCTCCTTATTGTCGTTCACATAGCAGCCGTAAATGGCCGTGATATTGCTGCGATCCCGCCGCAGATGCCGCCGGATCTCGCCGATTTCCTTATCATTCATGTTTTTCCCTCGCTTGTATGTTGAAATGCCCGGACATTATATCACATCAAAACGGAAAAATCCAGTCAAAATCGAAGGCGGGCGCTTTCGCCCGCCTTCGTCAGGTTATATTTCTGGGAGTGCCCTCGCGTTGCAATCGCTCATGGTCATGCGGGGATAGGTGTCCACGATGCGCTGATATTCCTCATTCGTGATGGGTGTCAGGTCTTCTTTCATAAAGTCAAAATCTCTGTCCCGATACCATTGGTCATTATTGCCGCGGTAAGTAATACTCTCTATCGGAACAGCCGTTTTGTTTTCCACCTGATAATAGGTACAGCCCTTCCGCCGGAACCCTCGCCCCAGTACTCCAGAACATTTCCAGCACACAAATAAAGCGAACTTCCGCTCAGAATTTCCCGCGCGGTGCCGTTTAGAACGCCGGCCACATTGCTAAGCGTCTTGTCCCTGTTAAACAGCAACAGTTCATCCTGCCCGTCGCCGTCCAGATCACGAAGCGCGTAGTATTTTATCCAATACGTGTCGATTGAAGAAAGATATCCCCCGTAATTGGCCAGCAGCTGGGCGTCATCTCCCGCACTGCTGTCTGCGGAATTCATTTTCTCAAGCGGCTTTGGGTTACAATCCCAGAAGGACATACCGGGATAAGTGTTAACGACCCGATTATACTCTTCCTCAGTGATGGGCGTCAGATTTTCTTCATAAAAAGTCGTAATTACTATCCCGGTAGCATTGGTTTTCATCGATATTATAAATAATGCACTCAAACGGAACTGCTGTGTGGTTTTCCACCCGGTAATACGTCCGCTGTTCCGCGCCGGAACCGCCTTCCCATGCTTCCAGAACATTGCCTTCGCAAAGATCAAGCACATTGCCGGACAAAATCTCCTGCGCAGTGCCATTTTGAATTGCGGCCACCTTCATCAAAGTTTCTCCCGAATTATACAGCAGCAATTCATTCTGTCCGTCACCATCCAGGTCACGTAGCGCATAGTATTTTATGGAACTCGTGTCGATGGTGGAAAGATATCCTTCATAATCAGCCAGTGCCGGGTCATAACTCCCGGCACTGTTGTCTGCGAATGGTGTAATTGCAATGGGAAGGCTGGCGGCGGCACTGTAAATTTCGTCCTCCGACCAGTTTTCGTCGGTGATCGGCGCAAGATCATTCTCGCCCGTTCCCCGGAACCAGGGGTGATCCGGGTCTGTCGCCGCGTCAAACCGGATAAGGCTGTCCGTGACCAGCTGCCCATTGCTCAGGTGGCAGTACACATAGTCCGCGGACGCCGCGCCGTTCGACCCGATGTTCAGAATGCGGAAACCTTCCCGCAGCTCATAGGAATTCCGATCCCAGCCGGTGAACACATGCACAAGCTTGCCGTCCACCAGAGAATACAGGTCGTAAATGACCTGCCGTTCGGCGTCGTTGGCGATGATAAGCTCGTCCGTGCCGTCATTGTCCAGATCAAGGAGCGCATAGCCCAGCTCGCTGGGAGAGGTTACGTAGCTCACCAGAATGCTGATGTCCGCGTTGCTGCACGCCTCCCCGCCCCAGTGTTCCGTCAGGGGCGGTGACATATTTGGCGATGACCGGCTGGTAGGCTTCCGGAATCGCGGTGCCGCTCTCGGTGGGTGCGGTGGTTTTCGACGGGGGCGTTCCGGGTTCTCGGGGCGAGGACAGGTCAAAGGTGTTGGCAAAGGCTTCCAGCGTCGCCTTTCCCGTCTGGGTGTCCCCCGTCGTGGCGTTCATCACAACGATCACGACAACGGAGTCGCCGGTGTCCGTCAGCACGAGGGGGAATTGTTCTGCCCCACGGCAATGAGGACATCCGTCCCGGCGGTGGTGACGGAATTCGACCACTGGTAATCGCTCGTATTCTCGATTTCCCAATAGGCCGTGGACAGGGTCTGCTTCATGGCGCGGTACACCCGGTATTCTATGGGGTAGTCTACGCCGCTGACCGTGGTCGCGCCCCAGAATTCAAAATTGCCGTCGGCGGAATAGCTGGGATTGCTGGTGGTCACGTCCCCGTTCCCGGAGTCTCTGACCATGCTTCTGACATCCAGCGCGGTGAACATTTCTTCGGTGGTATCCGGGGAAATTCCGTCTCCGACCTTGTTCAGGCCGTATTTCGTGCAGATTTCGTCCACCTTTCGCTGCCATTTCTTTGGTCCGGCAGCCGTAGGCGCGGTACGACTCGGAAAGGGTCTCGTCTACGTCGCCCGTGGCGTTGTAGGTCTGGACATAGTCCTTGATCTCCATGCTGGCGTTGTGATTCGCCGAGGATTGCAGGCTTTCCAGCGTCAGCGGCGCGGTAGGGACATTGGACATGGACGGCGGAGTCTTATCCGTCCGTCCGAGGACAAAAATGCCCAGCAGCACCACCGCAAACAGCGCCGGCGGCGGAATGATCGTCCCCAGCGCTGAGACGATGCCTTTCTGCTGATGCGCGCCACCGGCGATGGGGCTTTTCGGCGGGAAGCTGGGCTTCCAGAGCCGCGCGCATTCTGGCTCTCTGGGCAGGCGTGAGGTTGACCGTGTTCAAAGGCGTCACAAATCACTTGACTTTTTCATCTGTCAGCACCTCCTAACATAGTCATAAGTTGCTTTCTTGCCCGGGACAGGCGGCTGCGGACGGTGCTTTCCGGACAGTTCTGATGGGCAGCAATTTCCGCAGTGGTGTATCCCTCGTAGTAGTACAGATAGACGACGTCCTTGTAGTCCTGGGGCAGCGCCAGAATGGCGTCCAGCACGTCGTTTCCCGTTTCCGCCCGCTCCTGGGGCAAGGACGCGTAATCGTCTATGTTCTCATTTTTTCGCCACCACTTTTTCAGGGTGTCCTTGCAGAGGTTTGACGCCGTGATAATGAGCCACGCCTTTTTCGTGGCGTTGGTCTGCAAAAGGCTTTCCGTTGGACATCAGCCGCAGGAAGGTCTCCTGGGTCATATCCTCTGCTTCCGGGGCATTTTTCATGTATGCATAGCAGACACGGTAAACGGTGTCTACCTGGCGGTCATAGATTTCCATGATTTCTTTGTTGGTGCGCAGCAAAGTAGGCATTTGCCTTCCCCTCCTCTCAGATAAGAAACGATTCAATGGGTCAAAATGTTGCATGGCAGATTATTTTTCACAAAAATGCTGTCATCCCGCCGCAGCGGGATGACAGCGCTTCGTTTTTCAGCTCCACAGGCATTTCCAGTTCTGGATAAAATATTCCACGCCGGAGTAAACCGTGGTGAGGACAATGACGCCGATAACGACCCAGTTGAGCACAGCCACACCGGGCAGCGCCATCATGACGCAAAGCCCCACCATGGTGCTGGCGGTCTTGACTTTGCCGCTCCATCCGGCGGCAATCACGTGCCCCTTCTGGACGGCGATCAGCCGCAGTCCCGTTACGGCAAATTCCCGTGTCAGTACGATCATCAGCGCCCACGCGGGAAACACGCCCCACTGGCAGAACATACACATGGCGGCGATCACCAGCAGCTTGTCAGCCAAGGGGTCAAGGAATTTTCCAAAATCCGTGACCTGATTGTAATGCCGGGCAATGTAGCCGTCTAAGGAATCCGTCAGGCTGGCAACAATAAAAATTGCGAGGGAAACGTACATCCACATTCCCGGCACGCCGCCGGATAAGTACATGGTCACCATAAACGCCGGGATCATTGCCACCCTCACCAGCGTGATTTTACTTGCCAGCGTCATGCTTCTTCCTCCACTACATAGCCGCACAGATCGCCGTCGGTGCAGCCGTCAATTTTACCATGACAAAATCGCCCTCGTGAACAGGCTCGTCGGACGCAATCCAGACCCGGCCGTCGATGTCCGGGGAGTCGGCGAAGGTGCGGCCGTAGAACTGCCCGCTTTCCTCGTCGTAGCCGTCCACCAGAACCTCCATGGTCTTGCCCAGCTTTTCGGCGTTGTAGGCGTCCATGATCTCCGATTGCAGCATTTCCACGATCTCCGCCCGCTTGACGGCGGTGTCCGTGTCCACGTGCTCCATCTGCGCGGCAGGGGTGCCTTCCTCCGGCGAGAACGCGAACGCGCCGACGCGCTCCAGACGTTCCTCCCGCAGGAAATCGCACAGCTCGGCGAATTCTTCCTCCCCCTCACCGGGCAGGCCGGTGATCAGGCTGGTGCGGATGACCAGTCCGGGAATCCCGGCTCTCAGCCTTGCGAACAGGGCCTTCAGGAATCTCCCCGTCCCCCTGGCGGTTCATCAGCTTCAGAATTTTGCTGTTGCAGTGCTGGATGGGGATGTCCAGATAGTTGACGATCTTCGGCTCGGAGGCCATGACCTGAATGAATTCGTCGTCGATTTCGTCGGGATAGACGTAGTGGACGCGAATCCAGTGCAGCCCGTCGATCTCGCAGAGCTTCCGCAAAAGCTCCGGCAGGAGCCGCTTGTGCCCGGGCAAGTCTGTGCCGTAACGGCTGGTGTCCTGCGCAACCACAATCAGCTCCTTTCACGCCGCTGTCCGCCAGCATTCCGGGCTTCGTAAAGCACGTCGTCCATCTGGCGGCTGCGGTATTTGCCCCGAAGGGAGGGAATGACGCAGTAGGCGCAGCGATTGTCACAGCCCTCGGCGATTTTGATATAGGCATAGTGGGCAGGCGTCGTCATTATGCGGCCCGTTTCCACCTCCGGGGCATCGATGGAGCCGAAGTCCACCACCTGCTCCCCGTTCAGGAGCTTTTCAATGGCGGGGAACGATTTCCGTGTAGCTTCCCGTACCCAGAATACCGTCCACCTCGGGCATTTCCTTCCGAATGTCCCCCTGATACCGCTGGGACAGGCAGCCGGTGACCAGAATTTTGCCCACCAGGCCCTCCGCCTTCAGGGCGGCGGTCTGCAAAATGATAGTCGATGGCTTCGGATTTCGCCGAGTCGATAAAGCCGCAGGTGTTGATGACCACCACGTCGCTGCCGACCACATCGGACTTGACGGTATGTCCCGCCTCCTGCACCCGATACATCATCCGCTCGCAGTCCACCTGATTCTTGGCGCAGCCGAGGGAGATAAAACCAATATTTGCCATAATTCAGAATTCCTCCTGAAAATCTTCTGTGTCAAAGAAAGCGCATCCAGCGCACGCCGGATGGTCCCGTAACTGTGACCCCGGCGGATCAGCGCGTCCACGGCACGCCTGACCTGCTTTTCATCGGAGTCCGCGTCCAGACGGCTTTTCAGAAACGCCGTGATTTTTCCGTCTGGTCTGGGTAGTCCGCAAGTGCCTCGTCCCAGTATTATTTTTGGGATACGTTTCTCGTAAAGCGCCTGCTTGGCGCGCATCAAGCCGTAGCCCTTGGAGATACAGGAACTGACCACCTGCTCCGCCGTCGCCCGGTCGTCTACCAAATGCAGGTCTTCCATCCATGCAACCGCTTCTTTGGCCTGTTGGGGGTCCTCCCCCTTGCGCACCAGCCGGGCTTCCAAGTCCCGGCGGGAAACGCTGGCCGCGGAGACGATACGTACCGCCCGCATTTTGGCGGACATCTGCCCGGCGGCGGTGCGGAGGGCTTCCGCCTCCTGCTCGTCCAGCTCTTTGCCGGAATAGAGTGCGAAATCCTCCACCGTCTGGCGGTACAGTCCCATTTTGCTGCCGTCGTCAAAGGTCACCCAATAGCGCCCTGCCCGGTCCGGAGCCGTTTTCAGGGACTCAACCTTCATCGTCGAAATCGTCGGCGCTGACGGCTACCGCTTTATCGGCGGCCTTGGCGGGGGCTTTGGGTGCGCCGTTGTTCAGCTTCCACAGGTTCTCCCGTACCTCGGCTTCCACCTTCTCGGCGATGTCGGGGTTGGCGATGAGGTAATCCTTCACGGAGTTCGCGCCCTGACCGATGCGCTCGTCGCCCATGGAGAACCAGCTGCCGCTCTTCTGCACAATGTCCAGCTGCACCGCCAGGTCCACCAGCTCGCTCCACTTGGAAATGCCCTTGCCGTAGAGAATTTCAAACACGGCTTCCCGGAAGGGGGCGCGACCTTGTTCTTGACGACTTTAACACGGGTCTTGTTGCCGATGACGTTGCCGCCCTCTTTGATGCTCTCCACCCGGCGCACGTCCAGCCGCACGGAGGCATAGAACTTCAGGGCGTTGCCGCCGGTGGTTGTCTCCGGGCTGCCGAACATGACGCCGATCTTCATACGCAGCTGGTTGATAAAAATGACCACGCAGTTGGTCTTGGAAATGGTTCCCGCCAGCTTCCGCAAGGCCTGAGACATGAGCCGGGCCTGCAGGCCCACAAAGGTATCGCCCATTTCGCCCTCGATTTCCTGCTTGGGAACCAGCGCGGCAACGGAGTCCACAACCACCGCATCCACGGCGCCGGACCGGACCAGAGCGTCGGTAATTTCCAATGCCTGCTCACCGGTATCCGGCTGGGACACCAGCATATTGTCCGTATCCACGCCCAGCGCGGCGGCATACACAGGGTCAAGGGCATGTTCCGCGTCCACGAAGGCCACTTCGCCGCCCCGCTTCTGGGCTTCTGCCAGAATGTGCAGCGCCAGCGTGGTCTTACCGGACGATTCCGGTCCGTAGATCTCGATGATTCTGCCCTTCGGGCACGCCGCCGATACCGAGCGCTGCGTCCAGTGCCAGAGAGCCGGTCGGAGATCGCTTCCACGTTCATCTCCGGCCGGTCGCCCAGGCGCATGACCGTGCCCTTACCGAAGTTCTTTTCGATCTGGGCCAGAGCCGTCTGCAATGCCTTTTTTCTTGTCCGACGCGCGGGGGCGGGGGCTTCATAAACCGTTTTCTTTGTAGCCATAATCAATCTTCCTTCGTGCCGTACTGGGCAAGCACGGCACGTTCTCTGTCATTATAGTCTCTGGTCCGTTCCAGAATAGTGTACCCATGGTCCGTCAGAATGCGGCACACGTCGTCTCCCTGACCCATGCCGAACTCGAAGCAGACAAATCCGCCCTTCTTCAGCGCGGGCGTGTAGTTTTCCACGATGGCGCGGTAGAAGTCCAGACCGTCCTCCCCGCCGTAAAGCGCCATTTCCGGCTCAAAGTCCCTGACGCTGTGGGGAAGCGCCTGCATTTCCGCCCCGGTAACGTAGGGCGGGTTGGAGACGATCATATCATATTTCCCGAGAAATGCCGGGGCTTTTCTTCGTGGCGTCCGCCTGAACGCACCGCACCCGCCCGCCGAGACGGTTCAGGCCGGTGTTTTCCTTGGCGATGGCCAGCGCCTCCATGCTCAAATCTGCCAGCGTTACCTTCGCGTCCTTGACCCGGCTGGCAATGGCAAGGCCGATACAGCCGGAACCGCAGCACAAATCCAGAATCCGGGGGTCCTGCTCCAGAAAAAGCGCCTTGCGGATGGCAAGCTCGGCCACGGCACAGGTATCGTCCCGGGGAATCAGCACATCCGGCGTCACCCGAAGGGGCAGGCCGTAAAACTCCCACTCCCCAGCACATAGGCCAGCGGCTCCCGTCCAGCAGCCGCCGGACGGCGCGGCTCATATCCCGGCAGACTTGCTCCGACGCATACAGGTCACGGTCTGCCAGAATGGCTTCCGGACTTTTCCCGGAAAAATGGCACAGCAGCTGCCGCGCCATCATCCCCGCCGTCTGGGCGTCCTCGGTTTCCAGCAGCGCATGGCGGGTGTCCAGATACAGCTGGCCGTATTGCTTCACCAACGATCAGAACCCTCCTTCTCCGGCAGCACGGCCTGTACCGCCGCAATGCCCACCTCAATCATGGAGTCGTCCGGCTCGTTGGTGGTAAAATGCTGCATCCACATGCCCGGCGCAGAAAGCGCCCGCGTAAAAGCGTTGTCGTTTCTTCCGCACCAGCGGTTGATCTCGTAGGTGATGCCCACCACCACCGGCAGGAGCAGCAGCTTGAAGACGATCATCAGCATCCGATAACCAAAGGTGCCGCGGATGGTTTCCAATCCGGGGAAGATCGCCAGCAGCGCTGACGACGCGATGGAAAACACAAGAATGGAGATCACCATGACCACCAGAAGGAAGCTGGTGCCGCACCGGGGGTGCAGCCGGGTCATCTTGCGCACATTTTCCACCGTCAAGGGCAGTTTCGCCTCGTAGCAGCGGATGGTCTTGTGCTCCGCGCCGTGGTAGGAAAACACCCGCTTCATATCCGGCATCCGGGACACCAGAATCATATAGGCCATGAAGATCACCATGCGGATGACGCCCTCCACCAGATTCAGGAGCAGCGTACTGGTAATGATTTTGTCAAAAAATCCGCCGATGACCATGGGCAGCAGGAAAAACAGGCCGATGGAAAGCAGCAGTCCCATGGCCACGGCAATGCCCACGATGGCCTTCTGGAAAGGCTTCGCTTCCCAGCTTCTTTTCCAGCCACTTGTCAAATTTGGACGGCTCCTCCTGCATTTCGTCGGGAGCCAGATCAGCAGACCGCAGCAGCGCCTTCACGCCCACGATCTGCGCGTCAAAGAAGTTGAAAACGCCCCGGATAAACGGCCAGTTTTTCCAGGAGCCGGGCGGGTTCAGCTTCCGCGGAGAAACCTCCACGGTCAAGCCGTCCTTACCCCGGATGACGATAGCGTCCTTCTCCGGGCCGCGCATCATGATGCCCTCGATCAGTGCCTGACCGCCGATCATGGTCTTGAATTTTTCACAGTTCTCGGTTTCTTTGTTTGCCATGGTTTCTCCTTAATGTTCCGCCGGAAGACGGATGGTCACCAGGGTGCCGCCGCCCTCCGCATTTTCCAAAGTCAGGGTCCCGCCGTGCATGGTCACGATCTCCTCGCACACCGCAAGGCCGATGCCCGTGCCCCGGACGCTGGAGCTGCCCTTGTAGAATTTTTTCTTCACCAGCGGCAGCTCGTCCTCCGGAATGCCGGGGCCAAAGTCCCGGATATAGACGATCACATCTTTGCCGTCATAGGACATGGAGGCCTCAATACGCTTGCCCGAGCCGCCGTGCTTGGCGGCGTTGTCCAGCACATTCAAAAATACCTGCCGCAGCCGCTTGGCGTCGCAGGGAATTTCCGGGATGTCCTCGTCGTTGTCCAGATAGACCAGCTGAATGCCGTCCTGTGCCAGACGGCCGCCGTACATATACACCGTGTCCTCGAATTCACCCCGGATGTCCGTCATTTCCACAGCCAGCGTCATGCGCCCGTCCTGCATCCGGGTGAAATCCAGCAGGTCCACCACCATTTCGGTGAGCCGCTTGGCCTCGCTGGAAATGATCTTCATGCCCTGCCGGGTGTCGTCGTTCAGGTCGTCTCCGGCCAGCAGCGTCTCACTCCATCCGTTGATAACGGTCAGAGGGGTGCGCAGCTCATGGGACAACTGGGAGACGAACTCCGCCTGCATTTTTCGTTCTGGGCGATTTTTGTGGACATTTCATTGATGGTGTCCGCCAGATCGCCGATCTCGTCCTTGAAGGGCGTCTGAATCTGGACGCCGTAGCTGCCGGAGGCGATTCTCTGGGCTTTTTCCGTGATCTCCGCCACAGGATTTAAGATGGAGCGGATGCAGTAGCCGCTGCTGAGCAGCACCACCGCCAGCACCACCGTCAGCACAAAGCAGCAAACCAAGCATACCAGAATGATCTGCCTGTTCACCAGCCGGGTGGAGGTCACGTAGCGCAGTACGCCGATGACCTCGCCGTTGGAATAGATCATGGGGCAGGAAACCGCCATGATACGCTCCCCGGTGTCCGGGTCGCGGCCGATGTAGGAGCTTTTTGTCCCGGATGCTGATGGCGTCCCAGATATCCGACGTGCTGGGGAGACGGCCCCCAGGGGCCGTAGGAGGGACGACGAGACTGCCCTGATTGTTGATAAATTGCAGCTCAATTTTCCCTTGTCCTCAAAGGTCTTGGCATAGGTGATACAGGACTGGTAGTAGTCGCCATAGTCTTGATTGATATAGTCGGCAAAAAATCCGTAGTGGTTTTCGCCCGGTTTTCCATGTCAGACTGCATGTTGGAGTAGTAGTAGGTGGCGTAGGACGCCGTTACCGCCATCACGCACACCCAGCCCCAGGGCGAAGACAACGCCGACGGTGTTCAGCAGCCAGCGTTCTTCGCAGGCCGCCCGTCTTTTTTCATGGACTTCATGTTCATTCCGGGTTAGGCGCCCCACTTGTAGCCCAGACCCCAGACCGTGGTGATATAGGTGGGATTGGTGGCGTCGTCCTCGATTTTGATGCGCAGACGGCGGATATTCACGTCCACGATCTTCAGATCGCCCTCGTAATCCCGTCCCCAGACGGCAGAGAGAATGTCCTCACGGGAAAGCGCTCTGCCCGGATTCTGCATGAACAGCTTCAGGATCGCATACTCCACCTGCGTCAGGCGGATGCGGTTCCCGTTCTTCTCCAGCGTGTGGTTGCGGGTGTCCATCACGAAGGGTCCCTGCGTCAGCAGCTCGGAGCTCGGCAGAGCTGTCGCCGCCGATACGGCGGTACAGCGCGTCAATGCGGGCGGTCAACTCCGCCGGAGAGAAGGGCTTGGTCACATAGTCATCGGCCCCGGTCATCAGCCCCGTGACCTTGTCCATTTCCTGGGTCCGGGCGGTGAGCATGATGATGCCGATCTGCTTGTTGGAGGCGCGGATACGGCGGCAGACCTCAAAGCCGTCCATGTCCCCGGCACCATAATATCCAGAATGGCAACGCCAATGTCCGGGTCTGGGCGATGGCGTCCAGCGCCTCCTGACCGTTCCCCCGCCTCGATGGCGTCGTACCCTGCCCGCTTCAGGTTAATGACCACAAAGCTTCGGATATTCAGTTCATCTTCCATAATCAATACTTTTTTCATATGACACCCCTCAAGTCTCTCCCGTTTTCCAATCCTGCTGAATCAGATGGAAGTTGTTGATAAGTTGATTCTCTGTAATGCCGAATTCCGCCGCGTTCGCCTCCAGCTTCGCGGCGTAGACCACGCCCTCCTGCCCGATAGAAGGCAAACCGGCCGTCCACCGTGGCGTCTTCCTCCCGGCTTCCGCCGGTGAGCGCGTATATGGAAAAAACACGTCCAGCGCCTGCCGGTAGTCCTCATCCCATACATAGAACGTATACCGGCCGCCGTCCTGATCCACCGATACCCGCGGCGCCCAGCTGCTCGCCAGCTGCATGTACCAGCCGCCTAAGTAATTGTGGAAGGTAAAGAACTTGTCCATTTCCCTGCCCTCCAAGTCCATTGCGAACCAGCGGATGAGGAACTTCTGCTTGCCCTCCTGTTCCGGGAAGACACGCTTCATGGTGATCAGGCTGGGAAGCTCCATCACGCCGTCGCCGTCGATGTCCTCGGCGTAGACGTAATAGTTCCGCAAGGTCTGGACGCTGGTGTCCGAATCCCGGGAATAGGAAATATTGGAAAAGCGGTCGTTTCTCCAGGCAAATACGTCGGTTACGATGGCGCTGTTATTCACCGCGCTGGCGACGAACACCGCGGGCGTTCCGCCCAGCAGCCGTCCCACCGTGATCCGCCGGATGTGGGTCGCATCCTCCGACACGTTGACCTCCACCGAGCGTTCAATATTGCCGTCCTGCATCGGTACAGCACCGCAGAGCCTGTTCCGGTTTCCGATTCACCGGGAAGAATGACCATCAGCTCGCTGCATCCGTCGTCATTCAAGTCGCAGGTAATAAATTTGGAGTAGCCCACCATCATCAGCTGCTCGGCGCTGCCGCTGGAAAAGGAGTACACCGACACACTGCGCAGCACCTGATCGCTGAGCTGCCGCCCGACCACCAGCTCGTAGCCGGGGGCGTTGTCCATCTGCACGTATTCCACCTGCTCAAAGGCGGAGCCATTGCTCTGGATGACCTCCATCAGGCGGCACGTGCCGTCCTCCTCCTGCCGGAAAATCAGCACCTGCAAAGGGTTGGCAGAGTTTCCCTGCGCAAAACGATATATTCCTCCACGCCGTCGCCGTCCAGATCTGCCATCTGCACCGTCTGCTGGTTTTCTCCGGAGACCGGTGCGGAGTAACTCAGGCCGTACATGGCGGAATCGATGGCGGATTGCAGGCTGTCATACTCCTTCGAGCGCTTTGGCAGCGCATACATTTCATCCACCGTCTGCAAAGGCGCAGCCGGCCAGCAAAAAGCGACGCGAGGATGATCAGCAGAAGCAGACCATATTCGCTTTTTTCACGGCATCAACTCCTCTTGATTGATTATTATACCACAATATGTTCTAAAAGAAAAGCACTATTTCAGCACAACATTTGCTTCTCCGAGCAGCATTTTTTCATGAAAGCATACTTTCCCGGATGCAGCACTGTGCCCCTCGCGCCGGCCGGTGTCCGCAAAGAACAGCACAGCCTTGCTTTCGCCGGGGAACATGTTCAGGAATGCCCGGATCTTGGGATAAGCATCCCTTCCTCCCCGGGAAGCCGAAGGTACAATGTGCCGCTCTTATTCACATTCTGCGGCTGCTCCGGCGGCGCGCTGCCGTCGGCGTAGTCCGAAATGGGGCGGGCACGGTTGATGACGATCTGCGGCTCTTTATCGTCCCGAAGGACAGCCGCCCGGTGATGACCACGGCGCTGTTTTTCCCGGAGGTAGCCGCCGTACTGATCCAGCACATTGGAAAATGCCAGCATCTCTATGGACGCCGTATCGTCTTCCACCGTGACATACGCCATCATGGAATTGTTCCGGTGGTCTTCATTTTCACGGTCTGGACGATGCCCGCCACGCTGACGATCTGATCATCCTGGAAGCCGTTGTCCTCTTCCATAAAGGCTGCCGATGTGGACAACGTGGGTGTTGCGCAGGTACGGCCGGTAATCGTCCATGGGATGGCCGGAAATGTAGATGCCGGTGGTCTCCTTCTCCATGGAGAAGCTCCCCCTTGTCAAGCTCCTTGAGCTTGGGGAATCGGCACTTTGCCCGCCTCGTCGTCCTCGTCCAGCATGGCGAACAGACCCATCTGCCCTTCCAGATTCTTCTTCCGGGAGGCGGACACGCTGTCCATCATCTGGTCGTACACTGCCAGAAGTTCGCTGCGGTGATAGCCGAAAACAGTCCATCGCGCCACACTTGATGAAGTTTTCCACGGCGCGCTTGTTCAGCTCGCCCTCCCCCATCCGTTCCAGAAAATCTTCCAGAGAGCGGAAAGCGCCGCCCTCCGCCCGTTTGGCCGCCATGGAGCGGATGAGGCCCCGACCAACGTTTTTCACCGCGCCGAGGCCGAAGCGGATGGCGTCGCCCCTCGACGGTGAAGTAATCCTCGAATGGTTGATGTCCGGCGGCAGAACCGGGATTCCCAGCTCCCGGCACTCGGCGATATAACCGGAGATTTTGGTCGCGGAGTCCAGAACGGAGGTCATCAGCGCCGCCATGTACTGCCTTGGATAGTGGCACTTGAGGTAGGCCGTCTGGTAAGCGACCACGGCATAGCACACCGCGTGGGCCTTGTTGAAGGCGTAGTTGGCGAAATCCACAATTTCGTCGTAAATCGACTGCGCCACCGCCTCGGGTACGCCCCGGGCGATACAGCCGTCAATCTTCTGCTCCCGGTCGCCGTAAACGAAGGTCTTCCGCTCGGCGTCAATGATCTTCTGCTTTTTCTTGGAAATTGCCCGGCGGATATTGTCCGCCTGACCCATGGAGTAGCCGCCAAGAGTCCTAAAAATCTCAATGACCTGCTCCTGGTAGACGATGCAGCCGTAGGTCACCTTCAGAATTGGCTCCAGAAGGGGCGTTTTGATAAGTCACTTTCCCGGGGTTGAACTTATTTTCAACGAACTTGGGAATGGATTCCATAGGGCCAGGGCGGTACAGCGCCACAATAGCCGTCAGGTCTTCGATGGAGGTGGGCTTCATGCTGACGCACACCCCGGTCATGCCGGTGGATTCCATCTGGAAAACGCCTTGCGTCTTGCCCTCGGCCAGCATAGCAAAGGTCTCCGGGTCGTTGTCCGGCACTTTTGCAATCTGGAAATTGGGATTTTCCTGCCGCGCCAGCGCTTCCGCGTCCTGAATCACCGACAGGTTCCGCAGACCCAGAAAAGTCCATTTTCAGAAGTCCCAACTCTTCGATGGTGGTCATGGTGTACTGGGTGACCACGGTATCGTCGTTCCGGGACAGGGGGACGTAGGTATTGACCGGCTGCGCCGTGATGACCACGCCGGCGGCGTGGGTGGACGTGTTCCGGGGCATTCCTCCAGACGCATAGCCGTGTCGATCAGCGTTTTTACCCGCTGGTCGCCGTCGTACATCTCCTTGAGCTTGGGGAAATCTTCATAGCCTCCGCCAGCGTCAGGTGGAGCGGCATGGCCGGCACCAGCTTGGCCACCACATCCGTCTCCGCATAGCTGAAATTCAGCACCCGTCCCACGTCCCGGATGGCCCCCTTGGCGGCCATGGTGCCAAAGGTGACGATCTGGGCGACGTGATCCGACCCGTACTTCCCCATGACGTACTCAATGACCTCGCCCCGGCGCTCCTGACAGAAATCCGTATCGAAATCCGGCATACTTACCCGTTCCGGGTTCAGGAACCGCTCGAAAATGAGGCTGTACTTCATGGGGTCCACTTCGGTGATGTGCATACAGTAGGCCACGATGGACGCCGCACCGGACCCACGCCCCGGCCCTACGGGAATGCCCGTGACCTTGGCGTAGTGAATGAAATCCCCAGACGATGAGGTAGTAGTTTACATAACCCATCCGACTGATGACGCCGATCTCATATTCCAGCCGCTCCCGGTATGCTTCCGGCGCATCGGGATACCGCTCGGCAAAGCCCTCAGCGCACAGCTTACGGAAATATTCCTCGTCCGTATACCCCTCCGGCACCGGGTAAGAGGGCAGATGATATTCGTGGAAGGTAAATTCCAGATTGCACCGCTCGGCAATGCGGACGGTGTTTTCAAAGGCTTCCTCGCAGCCGGGGAACAGCCCTTTCATCTCGTCTTCGCTCTTGAGGTAGAACTCCTGCGTCTGGAATTTCATCCGGTTGGTGTCGTCCACGGTCTTGCCGGTCTGATGCACAGCAGGACGTCCTGCATTTCTGCGTCCTCTTTGCGCAGGTAGTGGGCGTCGTTGGTCACCACCAACGGCAGTCCCAGCTCCCGGGCAAGGCGCTGCACCCCCTGATTCACCGGGCGCTGCTCCGGAATGCCGTGATCCTGCATTTCCAGACGAAATTCCCCTCCCCGAAAATGCCGGACATCTTTTTTGCGTATTCCTTCGCGGAATCGTAGTCTTCTTCCATGAGATACTGAGGAATGGCCCCCGCCAGACAGGCGGACAGGGCGATCAGCCCTCGTGGTGCTGCTGGAGCAGCTGAAGGTCGATTCTGGGCTTGCCGTAAAAAGCCGTGGATAAAGGCTTCCGACACCAGATAGCAGAGGTTCTCGTACCCCCGTTCGGTTTTCACACAGCAGCACCAGATGGTAGGGGTCGTTATCAATTCCATGAACGCGGTCGGCCATGCCCCGGCGGGCGACGTAGACCTCGCAGCCGATGATGGGTTTGATCCCCGCGGCTTTGGCGGCTTTATAAAAGTCAATACAGCCGTACATCACGCCATGGTCGGTGATGGCAATGGCGGTCTGCCCCAGCTCCTTGACCCGATCCATGATGCCGTCAATGCGGCATGCGCCGTCCAGTAAGCTGTACTCTGTATGGACATGCAAATGTACAAAGCTCATGCCTTCACCTCTTCCGCCAGCTCCAGCAGCCGCCGCATCCGGCTGCCCATGGCGGGCTTGGTAATGGGCGGCTCCATCATCCCCGCCAGCTCGGACAATGACGCGGAGGGATTTTCCTCCCTCGCAATCGCCGCCCGTCTGAGCTTTTCGGGCAATTTATCCATCGCGCCCGTCTCTCTTATCATGCGAATTGCCGCAAGCTGCTCCTGCGCGGCCTCCACCACCTTGGAGGTGTTGGCGTCGTCGCAGTTGCAGCGGCGGTTGACTTTGTTGTTCAGTTCCTTTTCCAGCCGGGCTTCCATAATGCCCATGGCCGCAACCGGTGCGCCGAGGAACGTGAGAAAATCGGAGATCAGCTCGCTGTGCTTCAGGTACAGCACCTGTCCCCCGCTTCGGCTGGCCATCTTTGGGGAAAAGCCCATGACCTCCCGCATCAGCGAATCCGTCTCCCGGGCAACGCTCTGGTGAGTCGTCGCCAGCTCCATATGATAGCCCTTCCCCGGGTCGGTGACGCTTCCCCGGCGAGGAACGCACCCCGGAGGAACGACGCCTTGCAGCAGTCCTCCTCCACCACCGGCAGGTTCACATGGAGCGCCAGGGTATCCTGGGCGTCGAAGCCGAAGGCTTCCATGATCGTCTCGATTTTATCGCTGTCCCATATCTGGAACACCAGCTTTCCCGGCGACGCAAGGCTGGGGTAGCTGTCGAAGGACAGATCAAACGCTTTTTTGAACAACTTCGGCAGAATATAAGCAAAATCCCGGCTTTCGGTGATGATTTTAATACCGTCAGCGGAGAAATTGTTGGCAAACAGCAGAACGCCAAAGCACTCCGCCAGAGCGCAGCAATGTTTCTGGGGCATAATCCGGCAGACCTCCGCCTTGGCGGCAGAGGAAAAAGAGCTTGCCATGGGGAGACCACCTTTCCGAATGTTATCTATACATTACCAGATGCGAACCTCCGGCTCCAACCGGATGCCGCTTTTCTGATAGACCTGCTCGGACACCTGGGACAGCAGAGCCTTCACATCCGCCGCCGTCGCGCCGCCCAGATTGACGGCAAACCCGGCGTGCTTCGCGGAGATCGCCGCGCCGCCTACCTGATAGCCCTTCAGTCCCGCTTCTTCGATCAGCGCCGCCGCATAACCGCCCGTCGGGCGTTTGAATGCAGAACCGGCCGAAGGAACGTCCAACGGCTGAGAATCAGTGCGGCGGGCAATCAGCTCCTTCATTTTTGCCCAGATTTCTTCGGAATTTCCTTTTTTCAGGGCAAAAACCGCGCTGACCACGATTCCCGTCCGGTTTTCCAGCGCACTGTGACGATAGGAGAAGGCCATCTCGGCGTTGGACAGACGGGAAAGATTGCCGTCCAAATCCATGACCTCAACACTTTCGCAGATCTGGCAAATCTCGCCGCCGTAGGCCCCGGCGTTCATATACACGCCGCCGCCGACGGTTCCCGGTATGCCGTGGGCGAATTCCATACCGGTGAGACCCATGTTCGCAGCGTTCACCGCCGCCCGCGCCATGGTCACGCCCGCCATCACCCGGATGTGGGTCTCGTCCAGCCGTTCCATGCCGCCAAGGCAATCCTTCAGGCAGACCACCAGCCCCCGGACACCCTCCATCCGGCGCCAGCACGTTGGTTCCCGCGCCCAGAATGGCGCATTTGCAGTTCAGCTTGGCGCAGGCTTTCAGGATATCCGCCAGTTCGATTTTGGTTTTGGGAAACGCCATTACCTCGGCGTCTCCGCCGATGCGAAAGGAGGTATGCTTTGCCAGAGCTTCTTCAAACCGAAGCTCCACATCGGGCAGTAAAGCGGAGAGTTTCCGCTGGAATTCAGTCAACTCAGTCATAAACGCCTCCGGGTGTAAACTATAGTACAGTATAGCATATTCCCCGGCGGTTTGCAATTATGACAAACATGAAATTTATGTAACAAATGCCCGCAGAAAGAAATTGCGGGAAAGCACCGCTTTCCCGCAATTCTTCCATTACAACTTAGTCCTGAATCGGCACCGTCTCGGGGATCTCGCCCTCGCCCTCGGTGATCGCCCGCATGTAGGCCACGTTCTTGTCCTTATCGTACAGCATGACACTGTGGATTTGACCGTCTCCGTAGATGTCCACCATATCTCCCCACGAGTAGCCTCTGGCACGCACCGGGCATGTGCCGCTGGATTTGATTTCCAGACCGGACAGCATGGGCAGCATCTTCATAAGCAGATCCGTGATCTGGGAATTGGTCATGCTCACGGACACCAGCGGCAAAACCTCATTTGCCAGATTCTGCACGTCGGAAAGGCTCATCTTCTTGACTTTGGCCAGCAATGCCTCCATAAACTGCCGCTGACGGGCGGTACGCTTGATGTCGCTCTCGCCGTCGCCCTCCGCCTTCCGCATACGGACGTAAGCAAGGGCGGTAGAGCCGTCCAGCCAGTTTTGCCTTCCTTCACCTCGTAGTAATAGCGGTCATGAAGTCGTTGAGATAGTTGGCTTCCGCCGCAGTCAGCTCAACATTGATACCGCCCAGCAGATTGATTGCCTTGATAAATGCGTCAAAATCGATCTCCACATCGTAGTCAACTTCAATGCCGAAGTTGGAATACAGCGTCTGATTCATCAGGCCCATGGCATCCGCCGTGCTGTTGGTGCAGATGTAGCCGTTGTGGTAGATGCTGGTAAGCTTTGATCTTGCCGCCGCTGTGCTTCTTTCCGTTGGTATCCGTATAGTTGGGATACTGAACCAGCGTATCCCGGAGCAGTGAGGTCAGCGTCACGGTTTTTTTCGTATGTATTCACCGTACACAGGATCATGGTATCGGCAAACCGTTCAGCCTCTCCCTCACGGGCAGCCTGACCAACCAGAAGAATATTGATATAGTCCGCGCTGGAAGCAACATGCGGCTCGGTAGCAGCCGTCGTCTCCACCGTGGCAGCTGTCGCTTCCGTAGCAGCCGTCGTCTCCACCGGCTCCGTCGTCGGTTCGGTTCGGCTGATGGTCGGCACCTGCACCTGATTCATTTTATTGAGCATGGAGTTGTAATACACCACACCCGCAACTACCAGCGCAGCAATTAAAACTACAATAACCAGAACCACGATCAGAACGGTCTTCTTCCAGCCGCCCGTACTTTGGTTCTGTGGCTTTTTGCTTTCATAGCGTCCGCTCATGTCGTTCCTCCTTTAGGGATGAATGTTTCTAAACATACTGATTTGCATTATACCATGATGCCGCCGAGATTACAAGTCTGTTTTTCATTTTAGCCTTTTCTTAAAAATGGAAGATGGGCAGCCAAAGGCTGCCCATCCGGTTGCTTGACTTATTTCTCCACGATTTCCAGCAGTTCCATAGGGCATGCTTTGACGCAGATGCCGCAGGCAATGCACTTGGAGGCAGGGGCCGTCTTCCGGAACACGATCACGTGCATGGGGCAGGCTTCGGCGCACTTGCCGCAGCTGACGCACTTCTTCTTGTTGATCATGTACACGCCGGTCTTGGGGTTCTGGGTGATGGCTTCGTGCTCACAGGTACGCATACACTTGCCGCACTGAATGCAGGTATTGGGCTTGGCGCCGGCACCCTTGGCCACGATGCGGACACAGCTCTTCTCCTCGTCAAATTCCTTATAGAACGCCTCGGAACAGGCGGCGACGCATTGCAGACATGCCATGCACTCCACATTTTCTTAGCAGCGAGCTTCTTCATAGCGCAGAACTCTCCTTCATTTTTTTGTTCCCTTTTCATTATACATGTCTATGCAAGAAAAAAGCAACAAAAATTTCGGAAAATCCGATTTTGCGAGTTATCATATGCTAACTTGCAAAAAGAAAATAAAGAAAACGTCCACTTCGCAGGAAACGGAAGAAAAAGTGTTTGCTCTTATAAAGTTGCAGAAAACTGGGTATTATTACCAGCGTAAACCCCGGCATACGGGAAATAATACGTTTGAAGCAAGATTCATTTGGAGGTAAAAACATGAAAAAATATGCCATTCTTGTACTGGTTCTCGTCCTTACCGCGGCGCTGTTTACCGGCTGCGGCTGCAATCAACCAGGACCCCAGCAGAAACACTACCGTTCCCACCACGACGCCTACCGCCGCGACCACTGAGACGACCCGGGCTACCACCGCGCCCACCACGATGCCCAGCGTTGAGCCTTCTACCAACGCCACCATCGACAACGGCAACGGCCCTCTGGACGGAATGGACGACATCACGGAAAACACCGCCGCCCGTCAGGGTACAGCTGGTGTCCGATAACACCCCGGGCAGTTCGCCCCGGTACATATTATCCCATGCGTCTCCGTTTCGCCGTCGCGCCTGCACCCGCAGACGAAGTACACGGGTTTTGGGAATCACGGCAGTGCTGTATGGGAAATCCTCGCCCCGGTACTGCTTCATGATCAAATCCAGTGCCCTGCGCTTTCCTCCGGCTCCAGTCATCCTCCAGATAGCCCCAGCCGATGACGCTTTCGTAGTTGATGGAGCACATCCCATTTTCCAGAACCAGACCGTGGGTACAGTCCAGCTCAAAACCGGCGCGGTTGTCCTTTTCTATCAGGGCATACTTAGCCCCCTCCCTGCGCACCGTGGATGTACAGGTCATTCCGTCCGGCTCCATTCCGAAGTTCACGGGAGAATGGGGTACTGTGTCCGTGTTCAGCGCCAGATGAAGCACCTCGCAGCGGTCATCATCTCCGTGATCTCGGCGGGGTGGTCACTTCCCGGTCAGTTCGACGCATCGCGCTTCCTCCTTAAAGAATCGTTACATATCTCGTCAGATTTTTCTTCATTCTTTCGGCGGCAGCCACGGCCTGCTCCAGAAAATCCCCGCCGTCGGACTGTGCCTGCTTCCATGCGCAGGTGATCGTCTCCCCCGCGCACACCACCGCGCCGTGCCCCAGCCTGTCAAAGGCGTAAGAGCAGTTTTTGGCATTGGCGCTGGGGGAATCGTAGCCGTCCACGAGGAAAAACACCCGTGGATACTTGCCGCGAACTGCGCAGACTTTCGGCAGAGCTTGCCGCCGTCAGCGCGCCGATTCGGAGAATAGCCCAGCTTTCCCACTGCCTCCGGCAGACAAGTTTATCAAATCCACGCCACCGTATGCCTGCACCAGCCGGGAGCCGCAGAGCAAGTCCTGCAATTCCGGGCGGATTTATTTCCGGTGCGCGCTGCCA
>VOFC01002081.1_pt1 | contig 35992 bp, 61 predicted proteins | sample 5384161 | NCBI WGS metagenome assembly VOFC01 (sample SAMN12384722, study PRJNA508395) | human gut metagenome | isolation source: healthy gut B | host: Homo sapiens | reverse complement strand
CGCAGCATTCCGCGCCGAGAAGGGCGTTGAGATAGTTGTACCCGCCTTCGATGGCGCGCGCGCTCGAGGAGCGGGCATAGGGGCAGGTGCGGTTGGTCATGTAATAGCTGGCGACATCCGTGGATGTGCAGCGCGGCGCGCGGAGCCGGGAAGAAAAGCAGCCGGGAAGGTTGAGCAGAACTTCCGGGATGTAGTAGCAGCCAGCCCAGCGCATAGTCTCCCTCTTGTACCGCCTGTGCGACAAGCTCGTTGTGTGCATCCTGAAGCAGATTCTCAAAATAGATCAGATGCTTGGGTCTTTCACGCAATACACCTCTTTACTTTGTTTTAGGGGGCGCGTTGTCTGTGATTTTTCTCCCTATATGAATTAAATTTATCATATCGGTTTTGTTTGGTCAAGAAAAATGCTTTCAATTTTTATATTATAATTTGTGCAGAATGCTTATTTTCTACATCTGTATAATAATTAAAGCCCTAACGGAATTTTTTCCGTTAGGGGCTTCGTTCACTTCCGGCAGACGGCCGGTATATTTTTTTCCTGGATGCGGCGGCAGTCCCGTCAGCCCGCGGTTTCCGGCGCGGCGGCGGCAGCTTCCTCCGGGGTGCGGACGTAGCTCCACGCCGCGACCTCCTCGTAGGTTTTCCAGTACATGCTTGTTATGTAGTCGTTCACAAGACGGTAGGACATTTCGGTCTCCACATCGAACACATACGGGACGCCGTCGAATGTGATCTCCACCCAGCTGTGCGGGTCGCGCCCGACGCCGACGAGACCGCTGTAGCACACCGCGTCAAACCCGATGCCGCGCGCGAGCGACCAGAACGCGGCGGTGAAGTTGTAGCAGTTGCCCTTGCCGCTCTGGAACATGAGCAGCGCCTCGGGGATCTCCCAGCCGGTCTCGCCGACCTCGTAGAGACTGCGTTTAAGGTAGAGATAGTGATCGCGCACATACTCGTACACCGCGCGCAGCATTTCCTCGCGGGTCATGGAAGCGTTCGTCTGGGAATCAACGAGATCGGCAACGAACGTATCGAGCGCGTCGTCCCGCTCGTATACCGGCCGGAAATATCAAAGTACAGCGTGCCGACCATCGTGTCGCGCAGGAAATACCGTCGTCGCCGACGCAGTAGAGATATCCGTCCAGATTGAGGAAGCCCGGCTCCGCTCTGTCGCCGGTGAGCCAGGAAATCGTCCCGCTCTGCCCGGCAAGCTCCACGGCGGCATAGTTTTCCATGCTCGGGGCCACATCCGGGAAGTACGGGGCGTTTGCCAGCCCCGCCGTGTCCAGCTCGAGCAGCGCGTTGATCGCCGCGGCAGCCTCGGCGCGGGTGAAGGGCGTTTCGTCCGTCATACCGGCAAGAGCGCGCTCCACTGCCGCGGGAGAGAACACCTTTTCGAGCAGCGCCGCGAGATCGGCGCGGGTGATGGCAACGTCCGGGTAAAACCGGCCCTCGTTGAGTGTCATATATCCCGCCGTCACAAGCGTCGTTGCGGCGGTGTAGCACTTGGCATGGGTCGTGACGTCCTTCAAAAACGTCTCGCCGGTCGGCTTCGTATCGAGCGCATATACGGCGCGGGCGGCGTCGCTGCGTGTGAATTTATCGAGCGGGTGGAAAAGTCCGTCGTTGCCCGCGGCGATATACGCCCCTCGCGCCGGAGCGCCGGGCCGGGGACGGCTTCATACACCGCGTCGGCATATACCGGTGCGGTGCGGATGTCCACCTTTGTGCCGTTGGCGTTTTTCCAGGCGACGATGGCGCAGCTCTCGCTTGCCATAAACTCCGGCGCATTCTGCACGCTGCCGCCCTCGGCCACGAGTTCGGTCGTTTCCGCGCCGTTCACACGGTACGTCACGGTATAGGTCTTCCCCCTGCGGCGCGGCGGTCTCCTCCGGCAGTGCTGCCGCGGCGGCAGGCACGTCCGAAAGCGGCTGCACGGCTTCGCCCCCTCCGGGCGATAGCCGCAGTTTGACAATAGGAGCGCGCCGAGCAGCGCGGCGAAAAGCAGGGGCAATCTCTCTTTATTCGCTTTTTTCTCATACATTCCTCGCTGTTGCCGCCGCGATGCGAGCGTATTTGACACGCCGCGGCGGGGAATATTATAATTGTATCGCATGTTCTGTAAAAAGCAATTCCGGGAGGACCCGTCTTCATGAAGCTGAAAACATTCCGATTCGCGCCGCTCGCCGCCGTGCTGCTCGCCGCCGTTTTTCTCCACGGCTGCGGCTACCGGGCGGAGGCTGCCCCGCTCGCCTCGAACGCCCCCGCCGCGGCGGAGACCACGCCCGCGCCGACGGAAACGCCGGTTTTCACGGTGGAATACCGTCTCGGTGACGACGTTTTAAAAACCGAGAGCATCCCGTTCGACGGCTCGCCCGCTGCGGACGCCGCGCTGCCCGAGGGTCTGTATCTCGTCGCATGGACGGATGAGACCGGCAGGCGCGCCGATCCGGCGGCGCCGGTCGAAACGGACACGGTATATTACGCTCTGGCGCGGCCGGTACTCAACGCCGGCGCAGCGTTTCTCTTCCCCGACGAATACGGTCTGCTCCGCCCGGAGAGCGTGATGACGCACGCGGAGTGCGCCGCGGCGCTGTGCGCGCTCGCGCCGGAGGAGCGTATCGATCCGTCACTGCTTGCAGGTCTGGATGCCGCTCCCGAAGATGCGCTCACGCGCGAGGAGCTAAAGACCGCGCTGGACACGCTTTTCGATCCCGAGACCGTCGAACCGGTGCTTGAGGCTCTGCCGGAAACGGAGAGTGAATATGTAACACGCGCGGAATTTGCCTTCTGCGTTTCCCGGCTGCTCGGGAAAGATATCACCGCGGAGGACGTCTATTATCCGGACGTCGCCCCGACGCACTGGGCATCTGCCGAAGTGCTCGCCGCGGCGGGCAGCGGAACGTTCACGAAAGAGTCTCTTGAATCCATGGCGCGCGACGGCTTCCCTTTGGTTCGGCGGATATCTCTACCGGCTCGGCGACGACGGGTATTTTCTCACCGATTCGGAATTTGACGGTCTGTATTTCGATAAAAACGGCCGCTATACGAGCGGCAGCGCAGAGCTCGATGACTACGTCGCGCAGACGCTCTCCGACTTCATGACGCCGGACGCCGCGCGGCTCGACGATCTCAAAGCGATCTACTATCATGTGAAAAACGACTTCCAGTACCTTACGCGCAACTACTACGACTCCGGCGCGACCGGCTGGGACATTGACGAGGCGCTCACGATCTTCCGCACGAACAAGGGCAACTGCTACTGCTACGCCGGAGCGTTCTGCGCGCTCGCCCGCGGGCTCGGGTACAACGCCCGCACCTATTCCGGCAGCATCGGCATAGAAAACCAGCCGCACGCCTGGACGGAGATCACGCTCGACGGCAAGATCTACATCTGCGACCCGGAGATCGAGATGAACTACTGGCTTCTCCAGATGTACACCGACAATTTTATGATGCTTCGCGAAAACTCGCTCAGCTGGAACTACCAGTCCGTCGGGCGCACGTAAATCAAATATCTTTCTCCCTCCGGTTCATTCCGGAGGGATTTTTTGCTTTTCGGGGCACGCTATGAAAAAAGGAAAGACGGTGGTTTTTCTGAAAAACAAGCGGCTCGGGCGGCAGACGGTCGCCTTTACGAACCCGCCCTCCATTGCGGCGGGCAGCTGCGTCGTCGGGCAGAAGGAGGGCGAAGGCCCCTGCGCAAATGGTTCGACTATATCAGCGACGATTCCTACTTCGGTCAGTCGAGCTGGGAGAAGGCGGAGAGCGTGATGCTCTCCAAGTGCTTTGCGCTCTGCTGCGACAAGGCGAGGATCCCGCCCTCGGACATTCAGTATCTGTTCGCAGGAGACCTGCTCAACCAGTGCGCCGGCTCAACGTTTGCCGCGCGCGATCTCCCCATCCCCTACTTCGGCGTTTACGGCGCGTGCTCCACGATGGCGGAGAGTCTGTCGCTCGCCGCGATGACGATCGACGGCGGCTACGCCGACACCGTGTGCGCCATGACGAGCTCACACTTCTGCTCGGCGGAGCGGCAGTTTCGGCTTCCGCTCGAATACGGCGGGCAGCGCACGCCGACGGCGCAGTGGACCGTGACCGGCGCGGGCGCGCTGCTGCTCACGGGCGAGGGCGAAGGCCCTTATGTGACGCACGTCACGACCGGGCGCATCCGCGACGCGGGCGTGACGGACGCGAACAACATGGGCGCGGCAATGGCTCCGGCAGCATACGAAACGCTCCGCGCGCACTTTGCCGACACCGGGCGCACCCCGGCGGACTATGCCGCGATCATCACCGGCGATCTCGGAAAGATCGGGCACGAAATCTTGACCGATCTCTTTCTCCGGGACGGCGTGGATCTCGGCGTATGCTCCACGGACTGCGGCATGCTCATTTTTAATCCGGAGACGCAGGACGTACACGCCGGCGGCAGCGGCTGCGGGTGCAGCGCATCGGTGCTCTGCGGGCACATTCTCCAGCGCATGACCTGCGGCGACTGGCCGCGCGTGCTCTTTGCCGCGACCGGCGCGCTCATGTCGCCGACAACATCGCAGCAGGGCGAGAGATCCCCGGCATCTGTCATGCCGTGGTGCTGGATGTTGATAGGGGGTAAGGACTATGTGGACAGATTATCTCAAAGCGTTTCTCGTCGGCGGGGCGCTGTGCGCGCTCGGACAGGTGCTCATTGACCGCACGAAGCTCACCCCCGGCGCGCATTCTGACGTGCTATGTCGTGCTCGGCATCGTGCTGCACGCCGTGGGCGTGTACGCTCCGCTCATCGAGTGGGCGGGCGCCGGCGCGAGCGTCCCGCTCACGGGCTTCGGCAGCACGCTTGCCAAGGGCGTGGAAAAAGCCGTGGCGGAGAAGGGCTTTCTCGGCGCGTTCACCGGCGGGCTGACGGCCTCCGCGGGCGGCATCGCCGCGGCGATATTCTTCGGGTATCTCGCCGCCGTGCTCTTCAAGCCCAAGGAGAAAAAATGATTCACCAATATCGCCGCTTTCCGCACAGAACGGTGGTGAACAGCATGGCCATCACGCCGCAGCCGCGGCGGTAAAAGGTCAGCGTTTTGTTCTCCGGCAGCGATTCCTGCGCCGTTTCAAGCAGAAGGACCGTGCTGCCGGACGCTTCGGACGCATCGGTTTCCAGCGCTCCGTCCTCCGTGAGCGTCACACGCAGCATGTCGGCGGCGCAGCCGTACCCGGACGGCGGGCGCGACTCCTGCAAATAATACGTTCCGGCGGGAAGTCCCGCCATGCGGACGTACCCGTCCTCCGCGGTGCGCAGGATGTAGGTATGGCGCGTGTGGCCGCAGCCGAGCGCGCACGCGAGATACACGCCCCGTTCTCCCGGAACGCCACCGGCTCGCGCGCCGCGGCGTCATAATAGAGCCGGAAGCAGGCGGACGGCAGCGGATGATCCGCCACGCGCGCATCGGCAAGGCGCACACCGCGGAAAACGGAAAAGCCGTAGGCGAAAACCGCCGCGCTGCCGCTCGCTGCGGTCTGCCCGCTCTCGCTCACCGCGGTGAGAAATACGCGGTTTCCTTCCGCGCCGGTAACGCAGCCGTCGTCCAGCCGCGCCGTCCACTCGACCGTCAGGCAGACGCTCTCCCGCGCGGAAAAAAGCGCGCCGCGAGATGGAGCGCAAAGGCGCTCTTTTCGAGCGCGCGCCGGTGACGAGCGTATAGTACGAGGCGTTGACGCTCTCCGTCGGCGCGGACCGCCGTGAGCGCGAGAAACTCGACGCCGGGGAAAACACGCTGCGTACGGTCCAGCTCTCGCCGGTACGCAGCGTGAGCGTGGCGCGGAAATGCAGCTCTTCGCCCGGCATGGCGCTGCGTGAGGGCGTCCAGTCCCCGGCGCGCGTCTGTACGGCGGCGGTCTCCTCCGCAGCCAGCGCGCGCAGCGGCAGCAGAACCGCAAGCAGACATACGGCGAGACAGGCGATCCGGCGCTTCATGCTCTTTTCCTCCCTTCCCCACGGAAAACCGCGGGAAATGGTTTTTCGGGTAAGAGCATAGCAGAAGCGTCCTGCAAAAGCCGTCGAACGGAGAGGGCATTGCGCCGGGGCGCTGCGGTGTGGTATAGTAAGGAAAAAGACATATACAGGAGGTCCTGCCATGAAACGGATCATCGCCATAGACTACGGCGACGCCCGCACCGGCGTTGCGGTGTCCGATCTCACCGGCACGCTTGCGGGAGAAGCGCTCACCATTCAGGAATGGAACGCCGAAAAAGCTCGCGCAGCGGCTCGCTTTTTTTCGCCCGCGAGCGCGACGCCGAAAAGTTCGTGCTCGGCCTGCCGAAAGAACATGGACGGCACAGAGGGCCCGCGCGCGGAAAAGGCGCGGCAGTTCAAGGAATTGCTGGAGGAGGCCTCCGGCCTGCCGGTTATACTCTGGGACGAGCGGCGCAGCACCATTGAGGCGCACGCCATCCTCCACGCCGCCGGAAAAAAAGAAAAAAGCACCGCGCCAACGTGGACGCGGTAGCGGCAACGCTCCTGCTGGAGGGTATCTTGCCAGCGGAAAATAAAGGATCGGCACTCTGCGGAAGAGACTTCCACAGAGTGCCGGTCCATTTTATTTTGGTGGATTTCTCCAATTGCGAAAAGATACCGGTAGATCGTGGCCTCCGAACAGTAGAGCCGCTGTGCCACCTGCGGACGATTCCCTTGATCTCAAAAAGCCGCGGGCATCACAGCTTGGACACGATCTCGAGCGGACCTCCTGGTGAATGCCGACACTGCATTTTCGCGCGTAATCCCAGCACCTTCTGTATTTCCGCGTCGATCTGCGCAACAGAAATATCCAGCAGAGAGTCTTCCTTTTCCGTTTCCCGCTTGTGGCGGTTCGTAACAAAAATGGATCGGGAGATCCTGTTCACAGGCTCTTGAGATCCAGAGCGGAAACGTTCAGCTTGCTGTCCAGATTGGATATCATCAACAGCCGGTTCACCATATCCAGATACTCCGAGGAATCCCACAGAAGAACAAGCAGATACCGTTTTCCGGGAATGGCATCCGGAAGATACAAAAGTCCCAGATTGGCGATCCGGTGCTCACCATCAAGCACCGCTGTCAGGCCGGTTGCGGGACGTGGTACTGTGCCACTGGCTCTGGTTAGAAAACTCACAACATCTTCTGGCAACGGGTCTTCCCTTTTCCACGTCCGTCACGAGGGAAAACTCCACCCTGAACGGCAGTGCCGGTATTATCGTCGTTCAGCTCATACAGCGCCATTTCATACTGCGGGCCAAGCGCGATACCGAAAAATTCAATAAAGGTTGAAAGAACGCTCTGTGGTCCCAATGTGCCGTCCAATTCCGATTCTCCTTTCATTAAGAACGGCCGTCCGTTTTATGCCTTTTCCTCCGGACGACCGCACTAAGGATAGCACATTTGCCGGATGCATGCAAAGTCAATTTCCGGCAGAGAAAGTCCCGTGGTCGGGAACGCCAAGCTCGGGCATCCGACTGCCGAGAACACCGGCAGCTGAAAACGCCCCTGCCGCCAGCAGGAATACCAGAGGATACCGCTCCCCCGCAGCGGCGGAGACGAGAACCGGCAAAAAGAAAGCTGCCGAAGCTCATGCACATGTTGGAAACGCCGTTTGCCGTGGCCACTTCCTCCGGCTTATATTCTCCAATAAGCGGAAGCAGCGATATTTTTGCCATGTTAAGGCACACAGCGCCGGAGAGGACCAGCGCCGCCAGCGGAAACGCCAGATAGGTGAATGCGCCGAACGGCACGAACCACGCCGCCAGAAGCAGCGCGCCGCCGCTCACGCAGAGCACCAGAAACAGCCGGTTATACCGGCCGACTTTTGCCGTAAGTCCCCGCCCAGCACGCCGCCGGCGATCATGGAAAAGATTCAGGATCGTGCCGATGGCCGCTGCCGCCGAGGGCAGCGCGCCCTTTTGAAGGTGAGCGCGCGCGTCAGATAAGTATTGAGCACCAGCGAAACGCCGGAAGCGATAAAAGCACAGACGGCAACTTTCCAGAGATTTCGGCTTCGCAGAACGGAGGGCATTCCCCGAACGGCAGGGGCGCTGCCGTTCACCGCGCCGGTGCCGCCAGTTCTCCGCTCAAGAGCCACGCCCCCGACAGCAGCAGCGGTAAAACGGCAATGACCAGAAACGCCGCTCTTACGCTCGGGAACAGATTTCCCGTCGCAAAGCCGATGGCCGCTCCCAGCCCCGCCGAAGATCCGTACAGTCCGAAAGCGACCGGCATTTCCTTTGATGAGAACCATTCTCCCAGCAGCTTTGCCGGAGCGACGCCCGTCGGTACAAGAAAAATACCGGCAATCAGCGTAAGGCTCAGCAGCGGCCAATACGTTTTCACCCAGATACGCAGCAGAAGACAGACAGAGGCCGCGGCGAATCCCCACGCAGAGGACCTTTTTGCTCCCGACACGGTCGATCCATCTGCCAAAGGGAACACTCAGCACAGCGCCCGGCAAAAACGAAATGGATGCGATCGCCGCCAGCTGCGGTGCCGTGCAGCGGTACAGCGCCATAACGTCATTCGCCCGCGCAGCCAGAAAAATATTGAGTAATTTACGAAAGCGGTCCCCAGCGATAAAAAGCACAAGTACCAGCCACCGTTTTCTTCTCTTTGTCAATTTCCTTCCCCCTTTCTTTTTAAAAGGGAGCGAAGGCCCAGCCTTCGCTCCTCCGCGTTGCGTTTTTCCGATCAGTCCTTATTTGAATTCGGGCACGTAGTGGCTGTTGAAGTGGGAATCGGCACGTCCCCATTCGTGCTTGTCCATGCCCTTGAAGTTCGAGCCGTTTTTGTACAGCTTGCCGAGCGTCTGGGCAATGATCTCCATATGGCTGTTCGTATACACGCGGCGGGAGATGGCGATGCGGACATAGTCGATCTCCGGCAGATGGATGGTCCCATCCTCCATCTTCACAGCAAACGCCGAGGCGCCGAGCCGCGATGCGGATGCCGCTTTCGAGATAGCAGTCAGCGGCGAGGCACAGGCCGGGGAACTTTTCCGGGGCAATGTCCGGATAGAACTTGCGGGCATCGATGTACACGCCGTTGCCGCCGGTGGGACGGACGTAGGGGATGCCGAACTCGTCAAGGCACTCGCCGAGATACTTGACCTGGCCAATGCGTCCTTTCAGATACTCATAGTCGGAGCCTTCGCATGCCGACGGCGATCGCTTCGAGATCGCGTCCGGCCAGTCCGCCGTAGGTCTGGAAGCCTTCGTGCGCCATGTTGCTGATGGCGGCGCGCTCGTACAGCGCCTTGTCGCGGCAGCAGAAGAAGCCGCCCATATTCACAAGACCGTCCTTCTGATGGACATGACGGCACCGTCAAAGTAGGAGAACATCTCGCGGGAAATGTCCCGGATGTCCATATCCTTTGTAGCCCTCTTCGCGCTCTTTGATGAAATAGCAGTTTTCAAAGCAGCGGGCTGCGTCGGCATAGTAGGTCAGGCCGTGCTTGTGCGCGATCTCGCCGCACTCACGGATGTTCGCCATGGAGACCGGCTGGCCGCCGTTGGTGTTGCAGGTGATGGTCATAATGACGTTGCCGACCTCGCCCTTTGTGCTCGGTAAGGAAGCGGTCGAGCTTCTCGGGATCCATGTTGCCCTTGAAGGGGTGCTCGAGCTGGCTGTCATAGCCGGGTGCGGCCAGCAGATCCTCCGCCCACATGTTGTACTCCATCGCGGCGCCGCGGGTGGAGTCGAACGCCATATTGGTCACGACGTACTTGTATTCCGGGTGGCCCGTGTACATCATGCGCGCCAGCAGAAGGTCGGCGGCGCGCCCCTGATGCGTGGGAACGACGAACGGGAAGCCGGTCACGTCCTGAATGGCCGCTTCAAACCGGTAAAAGCTCGCAGCCGGCATAGGACTCGTCGCCCATCATAATGGCCGCCCACTGCTTGTTGCTCATGGCGGACGTACCGGAGTCGGTCAGGCAGTCGATGTAAACGTCTTCCGCTTTCAGCTGGAACACGTTCCACGCCACCTTCTCCAGCGCGGCACGGCGATGCTCCGGCGTCGTCGTTTTCAGCATTTCCACGGCCTTGATGCGGAAGGGCTCGGCATACTTGTAGGACTGCATAGACATAATCATATTCTCCTTTTCATTTATTGTTATTTCAAATTCACAGGACAAACGACAGAATGGTGAATGCGGCGAGGGAAATTCCCAGATCGATCCAGCGGTACGGCATCATGCATTTGGAGAGGATGACCGGATCGACCTCGTTCGCGCCGGAGTTTTCGATCAGCACATCAGAAATGGGCGAGCCTGATCGCCCCACTGACTGCCGGAATACACCGCGGCAAACGCCAGCGCGGGGTTGGCTCCCGTAGCGAGCGCCAGAGGCATGACCAGAGGCAGCATGACAACGAGCGCGCTGCCGAGAGCCGGTGGCATAGCCGATAAGGAGCGACACAAGGAAGCCGATGATCGGGATCAGCACCGGCGGCATCGTATTGGCAAAGGACGCAACGATGAAGCCGGAGAAATCGATCAGCTGCAGCATGTAGCCGAGCGTGAAGCAGAGCGCCAGCATGAAAATGAGCCCCCGCCTGCTCCAGACATCCGGCGACCAGCTCGTCGCCAAACGTCTTGAACGGCATTTTGTGCTTTACCGCTACATAGACAGCCGTCGTAATTGCCGCAAGGAACGCAGCCGGAACAACGACGATCTCTCCCGCCATCAGGGGAAGTAAGAACCATAAAGCCGATCATGGAGCCCATGGGCCAGAAGAACGCAAACCAGTCTGGCGCTACGTCTCCACCATAATGGTCTCTACGCCCGGGCCCTCCGTTTCCTTTGCGGACGTTCACGCCGCGGCTGGAAAGCTTCTGCTGGCGCTTCATTTCGCCCATATCGGGGATCGCCTTCAAAACGACCAGAAGACAGAGGATGAGCGCGACCCAAGTATGGATGCTCAAACCGCACACCTTGTAGAAAAAAGGCGATCGCGTTCACGTCCGGCAGGAATGCGCCGGCCATAGCGACGCAGAACAGGAAATATGTGCCGCCCGGGAAGGGCGTTGCGATATTGGGCGCAACGGAAGCTGTTATGTACGCCGACTTATACGGCGACAGACGCTGACGGTCTACGACCGGCTTCACGATCCGGCCCACGGCGATGTTGGCAAGGCCGTCCTGCACGCCGATGATGAGACACAAGGAAAATCAGAAGCCCGGCCTTTTTCCGCGCTTTCTCCACCTTGCGGTGCGCCCATTCCTCAAAGGCTTTGAAGCCGCCGCCAAGACGCATGAACCGCAGCATAACGCCCAGAGGGATAAAAGAGTACCAGAATAAAGCCGTTCCCCTGGATCCCCTGCAGAATGTAGTCCGCCATGGGGACCAGGAAGTTTACGCCGTTAATGAGAATCGAAGAATAAAAATATACCGATGAAAAGCGCGATAATAACATTTTTGGTCAACAAAGCCACAGCAACTGTCAGAACGGGTGCTAATACAGATAGGATTCCTCCCATGGAAATGTTACCTCCTTTTCGTTCTTTTCGCCGTAACGGCGAATCGGTCACGCGGGGATGCTCCTAAGGGGGATGTCATATTTGCTCTTACAGATGTGGCCACAACTGTAGCTTGATTATGTAATAAAATTCTCGCATTGTCAACTGCATAATAATTTTTTATTGCAGATTACAGTTTTCGAGTTGTTTACTGTTTATATTGCACAACAGTGCTCTCGTTTATCCGCGCAGAAGTGTAAAAAAGTACCCCCCCAGTAAAACTGGGGTTCTTCCTATGCGGGCAAAGCCCTCTGTTCCTCGCGTAACGCGTAAACGTGTAATACGGTCTGCCAGCTGCGCAGGGATTGTTACTTGCCGCCCGTAAACGGGCCAATAGAGGCTATCGTCTCACATAGCTGCCGGAGTTTTTCCTATTGCCGCGCACTTCTCTTTGTAGAACACTTTTTCGGTATTTCGGCGCAAACACTATGTGATATTTGCAATTCCACTTCGTATGAGATAAACTGTTTATGTCATTCAGGCTCATTCTGAATGTCCTCCTTTTTGCTTTTCGGGTGCAGTTGGCAGACCGCACGCTTATTCTAAAAGCAAAAGGAGTTTTTGTCTGCCTCATCGCCTTAGGCTTCTTTTGAACCATGCGTCTAACGCGTGGTTTTCGGATAAAAAATCGCGTCTGCCGGTAAAGGCAGACGCGAAGTATCTTTTTAAAGCGTTTTCGGATGTATTGTCAGCGTGCGGAGGTAGGCCTTGTGCTCCTCCGTGACGCGATAGCTTTCTATCGCCTTGCGGATGGTTTTGTTATGCGTCCATGGGGCGAGGCGGCGCTGCTCGATGTACGGAACCGCCGCTTCGTACTGCTTGGCGAGGGCTGCGGCAAAGTACCAGGCGATCATCATATTTACATAATATTCTTTTGCTTTTAATTATGGAAACTTCTTCGAGATATTCCGGGCGGAAATCCGCGTCGAGATAGTGCGTCATAAGCATTTCGATGCCGAAGCGGACGGCATAGTTCTCGCCGCTTTTTATCCAGCGGCGGCACTCGTCCGGCAAAGCCGGAGGGTGTTTTTTGAATGCCTTCGGGCGCAGCACGTCGCAGGTCGCCCAGTTGTCAACGTAGGGCAGAAAGGCGTCGAGCGCGGCGACGGCGGCGGCGTAGTCCTTTTCCTCGTTCAAAATCAGCGCGTGGAGGTTGTTCTCGTCCAAATACCGGTGCGGCAGATCGGCGAGAAAGAGGCCGATGTCGGGTTCCCGGCAAAGCTCTCGGGCGAGCGAGCGGCAATCCGGCATACGCACGCCGAGAACGCTCTCCGACGGGAGCGTCGGGACGAGCTTTGCCATGAAGGGCGCGTTTTTCTCGTCTTGCAGCGCAAGGGAGCCGCGCGCGCACCGCCTCCGGCGCGCCGCTCACTTCTCTACGCGCCCGTGCGCCAGATCTCGCCGGAGGAACTTCGTCGCGTCGCTCTCATAGAGGCTCATGGGCGCGAATTCGAACCCGCGGAGGTTGAATTCGTACACGGCCTCCAGCGTCACGAGCAGGTCCTCTTCCTTGGCTGTGAGCGTGGGCTTGTTGCGCAGCTCGTTGATCTTGCGGCGGGTGTAGTCGAGGCCGCGCGTCATCATATCGGCGTCGAACGAGTCCTTCTGGCTGCGGCGGTAAAAATACGCGCTGTAAAATGCCAGCGGCTCGTGCACCTTGAACCACGCGATGCGAAACGCCATCATGACGTAGGCGACCGCGTGCGCCTTCGGGAACAGGTAGGCGATCTTGCTCAGGGACGTGATGTACCACTCCGGCACGCCGTGTTCCTGCATCGTCTCGACCCAGCCGTCCTGAAAGCCGCCGCGCTTGACCTTGCCCTTGCGCACGCTCTCCATGATCTTGAACGAGAGCTTGGCGTCCATGCCGCGGCTGATAAGATAGAGCATAATATCGTCACGGCAGCCGACCGTCTGGTTGACCGTCGCCGTGCCGGACATGATGAGGTCTTTCGCGTTGCCGAGCCACACGTCCGTGCCGTGCGAGAAGCCGGACAGGCGCACGAGGATATCAAAACCCTTCGGCTGCGTGTCGACGAGCATCTGACGCGTGAAGCCGGTGCCGAACTCCGGGATGCCGATCGTGCCGGTCTTGCCGACGATCGGGTCGTCATCCGTCAGGCCGAGCGGCGCCGCGCTGCAGAAGATGCGCATGGTCTCCGGATCGTCGAGCGGGATCTCGCGGGCATTGACGCCGGTGGCGTCCTCGAGCATACGGATCATGGTCGGGTCATCGTGGCCAAGCTCGTCGAGCTTCAGGAGGTTTGACTCCATGCAGTGATATTCAAAATGCGTCGTTATTATGCCGCTCTTGGGATCGTCCGCCGGATGCTGCACCGGGCAGAAATCGGTAACGTCCATGTCCTGCGGTATGACAACAAGGCCGCCGGGGTGCTGGCCGGTCGTGCGCTTGACGTCTCCGCCTTCGGCAGACGGTCATGCCGCGCTCTTCGAGATATTTTTTAACATAGCCGTAGGCCGTCTTTCTCGGCAAGAGTGCCTATCGTTCCGGCGCGGAAAACGTGATCCGATCCGAAAAGCTCTTCGGTGTATTTGCCTGCGCCTGATATTCGCCGGAGAAGTTAAGGTCGATATCGGGGACCTTGTCGCCGCCGAAGCCGAGGAACGTTTCAAACGGGATATCGAACCCGTCCTTGGCGAGCTTCGCGCCGCACACGGGGCAGGGACGGTCCGGCATGTCCGCGCCGCAGCCGTACTTATCGCCGCTCGGCATGAACACATTTTCAAAATCGGTGAATTTGCATTTCGGGCAGCGGTAGTGCGGCGGGAGGGAGTTTACTTCCGTGATACCGGACATGTACGCCACCATGGAGGAGCCAACGCTTCCCCGGCTGCCGACAAGGTAGCCGTGCTCGAGCGAGTTCTGCACGAGCTTCTGCGCGGACATATAAATGACCTCGTAGTGACGGCCGAGAATGGCGTCCAGCTCTTCTTTGATGCGCGTTGTGACGAGCTCGGGCGGTTCTCGCCGTAAAGCTCGTGGGTCTTATCCCAGACCATGCGCTCAAGATCCTCCGCCGCGTGCGGAATAGACGGCGGGAACAGGTCCTTCGGCAGCAGCTCAAAGCTCTCCACGCTGTCGGCAATGGCGTTCGGCGCGGTGACAACGACGTCGCGGCAGTCCGCCTCGCCGAGATATGAGAACTCTTTGAGCATTTCGTCGGTCGTTTTGAAATAAAGCGGCAGGGGCTTGTCTGCGTCCGGGAACTTGCGCGACGCCATAAGGATATGGCGGTAAATTTCATCCTCCGGTTCGAGGAAATGCACGTCGCCGGTCGCAACGACGAGCTTCCCGAGCCGCCGGCCCAGCGCGAGGACGCGGCGGTTGAATTCGCGCAGGTCCTCCTCGTCGCGCGCTTTGCCGTCGTTGATGAGGAAGTGGTTGTTGCACAGCGGCTGAATTTCAAAATAATCGTAGAACGCTGCGAGCCGGTCAAGCTCGGCATCGCTCCGGTTGCGCACGACGGCGTCGAAGATTTCACCCGCCTCGCACGCCGAGCCGATAAGAATGCCCTCGCGGTACTGCATCAGAAGGCTCTTCGGGATGATGGGGCTTTTCTTTGAAGTGCTCCAGATGCGATTTGGAGATGAGCTCGTAGAGATTTTTCAGTCCCACCTTGTTCTGCACGAGCAGCGTGATGTGACGCGGGCGGCGGACGTCGTTTTTGCGCAGCTCCGCCACGAGCGCTCCGGCATCCGAGAGCGTTTTGCGCCCTTGTCCGCGAGCCGCGGGCGAAGGGTTGTGAAGATGCGGGCGCACACGGCGGCATCGTCACTCGCGCGGTGGTGGTTAAAGTCCGGCAGGCCCAGCGCGTTGGAGATGATGTCGAGCTTGAATTTTTGAGCTGCTTCAAAAGCGCCTGCGCGATGGGGAGCGTATCGATGTATACGGGGTCAAACGCAAGACCGCTGCGCTTTGCCGCGGCGGTGATGAAGCCGATATCAAAGGCGGCGTTGTGCGCCACGAGCGGGAGATCGCCAACAAAGTCCAGAAACGCGCGCACGGCCTCCGCCTCGCCCGGCGCGCCGTACACGTCGCGGTCGGTGATGCCGGTGAGCTGCACGATCTCCGGCGGGATGGGCATGCCGGGATCGACGAACGTTTGAAAGCTCTTCGTCACGACGCCATTTTTCCACGCGTACCGCGCCGATCTCCGTGATGCGGTGAATGTGGCTGTCCAGGCCGGTCGTTTCGATATCAAAGCCGACAAAATCGGTATCAAGCGGGAGATCGCTCTCCCCGTGGACGGCGAGAAGGTCGTCCACATCGTTGATATAGTACCCCTCCACGCCGTAAATGACCTTGATGCCGCACTTGGCCCCCGCGTGCCAGAACTCCGGGAACGCCTGCGCGACGCCGTGGTCCGTCACGGCGATGGCGCGGTGGCTCCCAGCGGGCCGCCGTTTTCACCGCGGCGGTCGGGTCGGTGAGCGCGTCGAGCGTGGAGTAGCGCGTGTGGAGATGGAGCTCCACGCGCTTGTCCCCTTCGGCGGTGTCCTGCCGCTGCGGGGCGGTTTCCTTCGCAATGGCGGCGACATCGATCGCCATGTCGTTATCGTAGCGATTGAAGATCACGTCGCCGCGCACCGTGAGATAGTCGCCGACGCGGATCTTATCGAGGATCGACTGATCGTCGCCCTGACGGATGTACTTGGAAACGTGGATGCTGCCGGTATAGTCCGTCATATCGAAAACTCAGCACCGCGGCGTTCGTTTTCTGTATTTTCCGGCTGTCCGCGGCAAAGACCTTGCCCGTCACGCTCACCGTGCCGGACTGCAGCGTAAGCTCGGAGATATCCGTTCTGTGGTTGTCTTTCGGCAGCTTGCCGAAGAGGACCTCACCGCTCTCCGCTTTTTTCGGCGCGGGCTTTGCTTCCTTTTTTCGGCGGCGCGGCCTTTTTCTCCGCCGGGGCCGCCGCGGGCGTATTGCCGGTGATCTTCACCCGCGTAAACCCGTATTCCGCCGCGATGCGCCATTCGAGCATGGCGATATCGGAGGGCGTACCGGGCGCGGCAAAGCCGGCGGCAATGTCCATCGTCCGCTTTTTCGCGCGAGACGACAACGTTTTTCACCTTTGCCAACTCCAGTCCGCCGCACTTATCCCGCAGGGCGGCGCAGCAGCCGAACATATCCAGAAATTTGACTTCCTGTGCCATGAATTATTGGTTCTCTCTTTCAATAAGTTCCACGAGCGCGTCCGCAAGCCTGTCCGACGCTACGCGCGCCACCGGCTCGCCGTGCTTGAAGATGACGCCCTCGCTCTTGCCGCCGGCGATGCCGTAATCGGCGTGGGACGCCTCGCCGGGGCCGTTCACAACGCAGCCCATCACGGCGACCGTGATGTTCCGGCTTATCGCGCAGCCGTGCCTCGACCGTCTTTGCTGTGCCGATGAGATCGTACTCCGTCCGCCCGCACGAGGGCAGGACACGAACTGCACGCCGGACCGCAGTCCCAGCGCGCGCAGAAGCTCCCCGCGTGCGCCTCTTCCTCTGGCGCGTCGGTGAGAGACTGATACGGATCGTATCGCCGATGCCGTCGAGCAGCAGAGAGCCGATGCCCGCGGCGGATTTCAAAATGCCGCGCTCCTTCGTCCCGGCCTCCGTTACGCCGACGTGCAGCGGATAATCGCACAGCGTCGAGAGCAGGCGGTTGGCCTCCACGGTCATGGCAACGTCGCTCGCCTTGACGCTGATGCAGATATCCTCAAAGCCGCAGTCCTCGAGGAGCTTCACATGCCCGAGCGCGCTCTCGCAGAGGGATTTCGCGCACAGGCCGTATTTTTCGAGCAGTCCCTTTTCCACCGAGCCGGAATTCACGCCGACGCGGATGGGGACGCCCCGCTCGCGGCAGGCGTCCGCCACCATGCGCACCCGCCCGGAGAGCCGATGTTGCCGGGGTTGATGCGGATCTTATCAAAGCCCGCCTCCACCGCGGCCAGCGCGAGCCGGTAATCAAAATGGATATCCGCCACGAGCGGCAGATCGGTGCCGCGCCGGATCTCCGGCAGGGCGCGCGGCGAGCCTGGTTGGGCACGGCAAGACGCACGATCTCGCAGCCCGGCCTCCAGCCGCCGGAGCTGCGCGAGCGATGGTCGGCGCGTCCGTGTGTGCGTGTTCGTCATCGACTGCACGGGAATGGGATTCCGCCGCCGATGGGCACGCCGCGGACACGGATGGTTTTTGTCTGGGTTCTGTTCTGTTCATCGGCGAAAACGCACGAAAGCCCGATCCGGAAAATATCCGCCCCGGCTCAGGTGACGAGTTTGGAAAAAGCACCATCGTAGGCCATCAGTGCCAGGAGCAGCAGGCCGATGGGATATATCCTTCAATGCGCGGGTCGGGCTTTTTTTTCCCGGTGATCTTCTCGAGCGCGCTCAAAAGGAGCGTCAGGATATGGCCGCCGTCAAGCGCCGGGAGCGGCAGCATGTTCATGACCGCGAGGTTCACGGCGATGAACGCCGAGAAATAAGCGATGTTCGAGAATGCGGCCGCCTTTGTGGCCGACTCGCTTGCCGGTCTCGTTCATCATGCTCCACGATGCCGACCGGGCCGGACAGGTCCTTGACACCGACCGCGCCCGCGAACAGATCGCTCAGGCCCATCCAGACCATGCGCACGAAGTCCATCGCGCTGTACCACGTCGTCTGGAGCTTGGCGCCGAACGTCGCCGGCTTCGTGCCGAAGTAGAAGCCGTACATCTTGCCGTCCTGCCCCGGATACTCCCGCGCGACAAGGTAAAAATCATTGAGCGCGACCTTCTCGCCGCCACGCTTGACGACGATGCCATGCGTGTCGCCTCCGCGGGCGAGATATTCGCTGACATTGGTCGTGAAATAGATGCGGTGCCCGTCGATGCTCCAGATCGTGTCGCCCACCTGCAGAGCGTCCTCCCCCTGATAGGGGCAGCCGTCCATGAAGTCCGTGAGCGTCGGCGTGGAAAAGCTCTTCGCCTGCGCGAACACGATCAGAAGCAGCAGCAGACCGAACACGAAGTTCATGAATGCGCCGGCGCAGAGGATCAGAAACCGCTTCCATGCCGGCTGGCTCGTGAACGCGCGCGGGTCATCGATCGCCTCGTCCTCGCCCGCCATGGCACAAAACCCGCCGATCGGCAGGCAGCGGACGGCGTAGAGCGTCTCCCCCTTCTGCTTTTTCCAGATGGCGGGGCCCATGCCGATGGCGAACTCATCCACACGCACCCCGCACGCCTTGGCCACGAGGAAGTGGCCGAGCTCGTGCACGGCGATGAGGATTCCAAAGACGAGAATTGCGAGCAGAATATACATGCAGGTGTCCTTTCAGAAATGGAAATACGACCGGACGAACGCGCGGGCCTCCTGATCGGCCGCGCGGATGACGTCCAGATCCGGCGCTGCGGCCGGTGCGATGGCATCCACCGCCGCCGCCACGCTCTCATAAATGGAATGATACCCAATTTTATGATCCAGAAACAGGTGCACGGCGACTTCGTTGGCCGCGTTCATGACCGTCGGCGCGGTGCCGCCGGTGCGCGCGCACCGCATGGCGAGCGCAAGGCACGGCAGCGCCTCGAGATCAGGTGCGTAGAAGTGCAGCCCGCCGGGGTAAGCCGTGAAATCCAGCCGGTCGCTGCGGCTGGGCCTGCGCTCCGGATATGTGAGCGCGTACTGGATGGGCAGGCCCATGTCCGGCACGCCGAGCTGGGCGATGACCGTCCCGTCGAGCAGCTCGACCATCGAGTGCACGACGCTCTCGGGGTGGATAAGCACCTGAATATCATCCGGCGTGACGCCGAACAGGTGCATGGCCTCAATGAATTCCAGGCCCTTGTTCATCATGGTCGCGGAGTCCACGCTGATCTTCGCGCCCATGCTCCAGTTCGGGTGGCGCACGGCGCGCTCGGGCGTGACGTCGCGCGTCTGCTCTCTCGTCCAGCCGCGGAACGGCCCGCCGGAGCCGGTGAGAAGGATCTTGTCGCAGCTCGCCCTCCCGCCCGGTCAGGCACTGGAAAATGGCCGAGTGCTCGGAATCGACCGGCACGATCTCCGCGCCGCATTCCCTGGCGCGGCGCATGACAATGTCGCCCGCGCACACGAGCGTTTCTTTATTGGCCAGCGCGATGCGGCGGCCTTTTTTCGATAATGCCGCGAGCGTCGGTCGCAGGCCGACCGCGCCGGACACCGCCGTGACGTGGCGGCGTCCGTGTATCCGTGTCCGAAAGAGCACCGCCGCCTCGCACACGGAGCGTTTTCCCCGCTGCCGACGGCAATGTCCGTGTCGGCGAGCGCGATGCGCAGCGCTCTGGCCGCTGTCTCATCCGTCACGGCGACGAACGCCGGGTGCAGGCGACGTCCCTGCGGCTGCTCTTCGGCGAGCTGAATGTTGCGGTTCGTCGTCAGCGCGCGCCGAAACGTTGAGACCCCAGATGCTCCGCGACGGCAACGGTCTGGCGGCCGATGCGCCGGTCGCACCGCAAGTATGCGCCCGCGTCGCTCCCGAAGGCGACGACGAACGGCAGAAAACGCGCGCACGCGCCCGACGATCCCGTCATGCGTGATGCGAACGAGCGTGGAGTTGCCATTCAGCAGCTCCGGAATGGAGATCGTCGTTTCAAACTGCGCGATGCGAAGGAGCGTAGAGAGCATCATCGGCAGCACGCCGCCCGCGAGCATCGAGATGGCGACCATTTCCATGCTGATCTTGCGCGGCGTGGAAAAGCACGCCATCATCTCGCACGAGAGAACGAAGAAGAGGAACAAAAGAATGATCGCCGCCATGCGCAGATCGAGCCCGCCGAAAATGGCGATCGCCACGGCGGAGAGGATGGAGGAAATATACAGCCGCTTCGGCGCCTGCCCGATGGCGCAGCGCATAAGCTCAAACGCCACAAAGCCGCAGATGATTGCAATGATCACGCCGAACAGCCAGATGGGCGCAAAAACACGCCCAGGATAAGAACGGGGATGCCCACGAGCGCAGTCAGTACTCTTTTTTCACGCTTTCACTCCTCCGAACCGACGGTCGCGGTGCCGGTACTCCGCAACGGCTTCGTCAATGTCTTTCTCTGAGAAATCCGGCCAGAGCACATCGGTGAAGTAAAGCTCCGAGTAAGCGCTCTCCCACATGAGGAAATTCGATATACGATATTCCCCGCCCGTGCGGATTATGAGATCGGGGTCGGGAATACCGGCGGTGTCGAGATACTCCGCCATCGCCGCCTCGGTGATCGTCTCGCCGGGATGCTCCGCGGCAAAGCGGTTCACGGCGCGGACGATCTCGTCGCGTCCGCCGTAGTTCAGGCATACGTTCGCCTGAAAGCAGCCGGGCAGACGCGCGGCGATTGCGTCGGTTTTATCGATCAAGCCCTGAATGGCGGGCGAAAGGGCCGTCGTATCGCCGAGAATTTTCAGGCGGATCCGGTCCTTTTCCATCTTTTCAATGGATTCGTGCAGGTAGTTTTCCAAAAGGCCCATGATCGCGCCGACTTCCTCATCCGAGCGCTTCCAGTTTTCCGTGGAGAAAGCATACACCGTGAGATAGTCCATGCCGAGGTTTTTGCAGTACGTTGCAATGCGCCGGAATGTCTCCGCGCCAACGGCGTGGCCCGCCTGCGCGGCAGCCCGCGCTTCTTCGCCCAGCGGCCGTTGCCGTCCATGATAATGGCGATGTGGCGGGGGCTTCTCCCCCGCCGCGCCGTTTTTTCTGTTGCGCCCGCCATCAGATTTCGAAGAGTTCCTTTTTTCCTTGGCGGCGGTGAGCTTATCGACTTCCTTTGGTGTAGTCGTCGGTCAGCTTCTGCATGTCCTTTTCGAGATCCTTCAGATCGTCCTCGGTGATCTCGCCCTTTTTCTGTTCCTTCTTGAACTTGTCCATCGCGTCGCGGCGGATGTTGCGCACGGCGACCTTGGCTTCCTCGCCGTACTTCTTGACCTGCTTGGTCAGCTCGCGGCGGCGCTCCTCGGTGAGCTGCGGGAACACAAGACGGATAACGCGCCCGTCGTTCTGCGGGTTGATGCCGAGCTCGGAGGTGAGGATCGCCTTTTCGATGAGCTTGAGCGTGCTGCCGTCCCACGGCTGGATGACGAGCGTGCGCGCATCGGGGCTGGAAATGGACGCGATCTGGCGGATGGGGGTGGGAGTGCCGTAGTAATCGACCTCGATCTGATCGAGCACGGCGGCGTTGGCGCGGCCGGCGCGGACGGTGTCGAACTGGGCGGAGAGAAACCTCTGCCGTTTTGATCATGCGGTTTTTGAATTCTTTGATTTCTGCCATCTTGTGTATCCTCCCGGTGTTATTTTTTCGTTTTTCTTTTAATGGACCAGCGTGCCGACGGCCTCGCCGCGGGCGGCGCGCAGGATGTTTTCCGGTTCGCGCAGGGCGAACACCTTGATGGGGATGCGGTTGTCCATGGCAATGCACGTCGCCGTGCTGTCCATGACCGCGAGACGCTTTTCGAGCACTTCCTCATATGTGAGAGAGTCAAGCGCACCGCGTTGGGGTCTTTCTTTCGGGTCGGCGCTGTAAACGCCGTCCACGTTCTTGGCAAAGCAGTACCGCGTCCGCGCCGATGAGCGCCGCGCGCAGCACCGCGCCTGTGTCGGTCGTGAAGAACGGGCTGCCGACGCCGCCGCCGAACACGACGACCTTGCCGGAGCGGAGATATTCGTCCGCCTTCTCCACGGAGAACGGCTCGCCGATGTGCTGGATCTCCATGGCGGTGAGCACCTTGGCCTCCACGCCCTGCTGCTGCAGCACGTCCTGCAGCGCCAGACAGTTCATGACCGTGGCGAGCATGCCCATATAGTCCGCTCTCCAGCGGTCCATGCGTCCTCGCCGTTTTTCACGCCGCGCCAGAAATTGCCGCCGCCGACAACGATGCCGACCTCAACGCCCTGCTTTGCGCACTGCGCGACAACGCCGCAGACCTCGGCCATGACCTTGAAGTCCAGCCCGTTCCGGCATCGCCGGAGAGCGCTTCGCCGGAGAGCTTGAGCAGCACGCGCTTGTACGCAATCTTCTTTTCGTCCATGGGTTTCTCCTCCCTTTGTACGGTTCAGCGATATTTTTTTGAGAAGCTCTTCCACGTCCGAAAGGAAGTGTTTGAGCGTTTTGTTCGGCTTGCCGCGGCTCGCGCGGATGAGAGAAAGGAGCGATTCTCCGGCGGCGACGAGCTTTTGATAAAGCCCGCTCGCCTTGGCGCCCGAAGCGGCCTCCGCCTTTTTGACCGGCACGCCCTTCGGACAGACGAGGAATTTTCCCTCGGCGAGATCGAACACCGTGCCGCTGTAGGGCGCAAACGCCTTATAGCCGTGCTCGGTCTCCAGATAGCCGGCAAACGCGTCCGTCACGGCGTCCTCGCCGTGGTTCACGAACACGAGCTTCGGCTTTTCTCAAAGCCCGCGAGCCACGCAGTGAGCCCGTCGCGGTCGGCATGGCCGCTCTTGCCGGGCAGGAAGCCGACTTCGCAGTTGACCTCGATATCCTCGCCGAAGAGCTTTACATGCTTTTCGCCGTCATAGAGCCTGCGGCCGAGCGTTTCCCTCCGCCTGATAGCCGACGAAGAGCACCGTGCTCTCCTTCCGCCAGAGATTGTGCTTGAGATGGTGACGGATGCGTCCCGCCTCGCACATACCGCTCGCCGAGAGGATGACCTTGGGCTCGGGGTTTTCGTTGATGGCCTTGGAATCCTCGCTCGAAACGGAGATGCGGATGCCGTCCGACCAGATAGGGTTGATCCCGGCGTCCACGAGAGCGCGGGTCTCCTCGTCGAAGCATTCGTGGCCGCACTGGAGATAGATCGCCGTCGCCTCGTTTGCCATGGGGCTGTCCACGTAGACGGGGAAGCCGTCGTGACCGGTGACGAGCTTTTTTCGCGGATCTCGCGGATATAGTAGAGCATCTCCTGCGTGCGCCCGACGGCGAACGACGGATGACGAGATTGCCGCCGCGGTCGAGCGTGCGCTGGATATAATCGGCCAGCAGCTTGACCGGCGGAACATGGCGGTCATGCAGACGGTCGCCGTAGGTCGATTCGATCATAACATAGTCCGCGTCCGCGACCGTTTCCGGCACGTTGCGGATGATGGGATGGTTAAGATTGCCGATATCGCCGCTGAACACCATCTCGCGCTCCACGCCGTTCTCGGTCATAAAGACCTCGATGCAGGCGCTGCCGAGCAGGTGGCACACATCGCTGAAGCGGACGGCGAAGTGCTCGCCGACCTGCACCAGCTCGTGATAGCTCACCGGACGCAGATGCGCGATGGCGGCCTCGGCGTCGTCAAGCGTGTAGACCGGCTCATATGCCGGTCCGCCGGAGCGGCGGCTTTTGCGGTTGCGCCACTCGGCCTCGCTCTCCTGAATGTGCGCGCAGTCACGCAGCATGATGCGGCAGAGATTGCACGTCTCGCGTGTGGCGTAAATGGGGCCGTCGAACCCGTTTTTTGAAAAGCAGCGGCAGATTGCCGGAGTGGTCGATGTGCGCATGGGTCAAAAAGGACAAAGTCGATCTCCCCCCGCCGCCACCGGCAGCTTCTGGTTTTCAAAGATGTCCTTCCCCTGCTCCATGCCGCAGTCAACAAGGCCGCGGTTATTCCCGCACTCGATGAGTGTGCAGCTGCCCGTAACTTCATGGGTCGCGCCCAAAAAGGTAACTTTCATAGTGAACTCCCGTGTCGCGGCGCTTCCCCAACCCTTTGCGGAAGAGAAGCCGCCTATTTTCACGGAAAACATTATACACGTTCCCGCCCGTCGCGCAAGACTTATTGCATCCCGTCGCCGCCATACGGTTTTTGTAGTCCCCGCCCCGCGCGAGCACGGCGCATTGGCCGGTGCTCCGCTGCAGTTTCCGTTGTTCAGACAGCACATTCGCTGTTTGTGGGGAGGACATTTTACAAAAATTCTGTTATACTTTTTGAGGTGAGCCGAATGGATCAAATAAAGATAGGAAAATTTATCGCTGCTCTGCGGAAAGAGAAAGGACTGACGCAGGAGCAGCTCGGAGAAAAACTCGGCGTTACCAACAAAACCATTTCTCGTTGGGAGAACGGCAACTATATGCCCGATGTTGAAATGCTGTCGCTGCTGTCAAAAGAATTCGGTGTAAGTATTAACGAGCTTATAAGCGGAGAACGGCTTGCCGCGGAGGACTTCAAAAAAGCCGCCGACAGCAACCTTTGTTGCCGCGCTCAGCAGCAGTACATTTACACTGAAAGAAAAGACAGCATTTTTTAAGAGGAAATGGCTGCGCGAACATATTTCAACTATCGTCCTGTGCGTTGTGGCGTGGATAGGCGTTATAATATGGACAGCGGTGAAACTGCGCGGCAGCGACTCATACACGCTTTTGGGCGCGGTCGGCGGTATGCTCGCCATTCTTTTCTATCTGGTGCTGTATAACCGCATGATGGCGTATGTGGAAAAACGCGCATACCCAGCAGCGTCGGATAAGGAAACCGAAACGAAAAACACTTGATCACAGCATGTTCAAAATCGATGCAGCAGCAACCTTTGAGCGGCTGTATGAAAGAAACCCGGCTGCCGTTTTTGAACGGCAGCCGGGTTCCGTTATTTGCGCCACGCGGCGGGGATGAACAGCAAAAGCATCGGATAGAGCTCCAGACGGCCGAAGAGCATGGAGAAAGCGAGCAGCACCTTGCCGAAAGACGAGAAGCATGTATAGTTGGACATCGGTCCGACGAGCTCCATACCGGGGCCGACGTTGTTAAAGCAGCTCGCCGCGGCGGAAAAATGTTGTGATGAAATCCAACCCTTCCAGCGCGAGCAGGACCAGAAGCAGCACAAAGAGCAGCGCGTACACGAGCAGAAACGCGGAAACGGAGCTGCAGGTGTCCCTCGTCGAGCGGCTCGCCGTCGATGTGGATGCATTTGACCTGCTGCGGGTGGATGGCGCGCTGCACGCCCCGGCGGGCAAGCTTCGCGCCGATCACGATGCGCACGATCTTGATGCCGCCGCCGGTCGAAATCCGGCGCACGCGCCGACGAACATCAGCACAACAAGCAGCGTTTTGGAAAGCCACGGCCAAAGGTTGAAATCCGAGATAGCAAAGCCCGAGGTGCTCATCACGGACGCGGCGGTGAATATGGCGTGGCGGAATGCCTCGCCAAAGCCGCTGAAGAGCGGCAGAATGTTCACAGCAACGGCGAGCGAAACGGCGGCGAGAATGCCGAGGAATACCCACATCTCCTCGCTGCGCAGCGCCTGCCGGAACTTTCCGATCATCAAGAGATAGTAGAGCGTGAAGTTTATGGAAAAGAGGATCATAAAAACGGTGATGACCGTCTGTGAATAGGCGCTGTACACGCTCATTCCGGCGTTGCGGATCGAGAAGCCGCCCGTGCCCGCCGTGGCGAACGCCGTGGTGAGCGCATCGAAGAACGGCATATCAAAAATGAGCAGCACGAACATCAAAACCGTGAGGCCGATATAGATAAGATAGAGGATGACGTCGTGCTGCGGCGCATCCGCGGCACGAGTTTACCCACGTTCACGCCCGGCGATTCCGCGCGCAGAAGATGCAGCGCGTCACCGCTGTCACCGTTCGCCATCGGGCTCACGGCCAGCACGAACACGAGCACGCCCATACCGCCGAGCCATACCGTAAAGCTGCGCCAGTACAAAAGGCTCACCGGCAGCGCCTCCACATCGGCGATCACGCTCGCGCCGGTCGTGGTAAAGCCGGAAACGGTCTCAAAGAAGGCGTCCACAAACGACGGCACCGCGCCGCTCAGACAAAACGGCAGCGCGCCGAACACCGAAAGAAGCACCCACGAAAGACCGACCGTTACAAAGCCCTCGCGGGCGCGTAATACCCCGCCGCCGGGCCTTTTATGCGCCGCAGCAGCGCCGCGAACACGAGGATCGCCGCCACAGTGACGGCAAAGCCGACAGCGGCGCTGTGCTCGTGCCGTGCGAGCGCGATTGCGAGCGGCGGTATCATAAATGCCGCTTCCACTCCCAGCGTCAGGCCGAGAATGCGGCAGATCATGGCAATGTTCATATCCGATCACCCACGCTCGGCAAAAAAATCTGCCGCAGCTCCGCGATGTGCCGCTCGCGCGGCGCGACTACGATGACGGTATCGCCCGCCTGTAGCTGTCGCCGCCGGAAAGATCACCTTTGCCCCGCGCGAAATGCACGCGAGCAGAATTCCCGGCTGAAGCGTGACAGAGGCAAGGCTCTCGCCGAGGTGCGGCACGTCCGCCGTGACGAGAAATTCGAGTGCCTCAACGCGCCCGCTCAGCAGACTGTATACGGAAAGGACGCTCTCGGCATCGGTGCTCTCCATGGCGCGGACATAGCGCGAGATCTCCTGCGCGCAGATGTCCTTCGGGCTGACGGTGCTGGATGCCGCAGTTCTGGCACACGGCGGCGTATTCCGTCCGATCTACCTTCGGGATCGCCTGCGGCACGCCCTGCATCCGGGCGTTACATACAGATAAACACATTTTCCTCGTCCAGATTCGTGAGCGCGACAACGGCGTCCATCTGCGAAATATTCTCGCTGAAAAGGAAATCCTGCCGCGTACCGTCGGCGCAGAGGACGGAGACGTCCGGCAAACGTTCCGCAAGCTCCCGGCAGCGCTCGGCGTTATGCTCGATGAGCTTCACGCGCACGCCCGCTTCGCGCAGCAGCTCCGCGAGCGCTTCGCCCAGCCGTCCGCCGCCGACGATCATCACATTCTTCGCGTGTTTTTTTCCGCAGCCCCAGCTCGTCCACGGTGCGCGAAAAGGGCGCCGCCGGCGCGGTCAGATATACCTCGTCCCCGGCCCGGATCGCAAACGAGCCGTCCGGGATGAACGCCTCCTCCCCGCGGCGGACGGCGCACACGAGCACGCGGTGGCGCAGAACACGCGGCAGCTCCATGAGCTTTTGCCGCAGAGCTTATTATCCGCATCGACCTCCATCGCCACGATCTCGGCACGGATTTGGCAAACGATTCCCGCCGGAGAAAAGCGGGCAGCTGCAGCTGGCGGAAGATCTCGCGTGGGCATAAAGATCCGGCGTGACCGCCATGGAAAGCGCCCAGCTCCTCCCGCAGGAGCTGCACGCCGTTGAGGTAGTTGCGGCTGCGGATGCGGGCGATCGTGTTTGCGCAGCCGATTTTTTCTCGCAAGCATGCACGCGAGAATGTTCGCCTCGTCGTTCTGGCGAGACAGCGATCAGAAGATCGCTGTCCGGCACGAGCGCAGCGTGCTGCACGTCGAGCGCGGCGCCGTTTCCCTGCACGGTCATACCGTCGAGCGCGAGAGAAAGCCGGTCGCACACGGCGCGGCTGCTGTCGATGATCGTTACGTCGTGTCCTTCGGCGGAAACCTCGCGGGCGATGGCAAAGCCGACCTTGCCTCCGCCGACAATCACAATTTTCATAAAAGCTCCTTCATTTTCAAAAGCGCTTCGGGCGTTTATATAGTAAGCGCAGTATAGCATCTGGCAGAGTCGATGGCAACCGCTTCCCTGTCCGCCTTGACGGCGATTTTACGTTTTGCAGAAGTTTTTGGGAAAAAATTTAAATTTGTTCTTGACAGAATGCTATAACGTTTGCTACAATGACAAAGCCGCGAAAAACGGGAGCATAGCTCAGCTGGTTAGAGCACATGCCTTACAAGCATGGGGTCACAGGTTCGAGTCCTGTTGTTCCCACCATATCCCGTCTTTTCAAAGCAAGCCATTTGCCTCGGTAGCTCAGTAGGTAGAGCAGCGGACTGAAAATCCGCGTGTCGCCAGTTCAATTCTGGCCTGAGGCACCATTTGCGGGCATAGCTCATTTGGCAGAGCGCCACCTTGCCAAGGTGGAGGTAGCGAGTTCGAATCTCGTTGCCCGCTCCATATGGCGCCATAGCCAAGTGGTAAGGCAGGGGACTGCAAATCCCCGATTGCTCCAGTTCAAATCTGGATGGCGCCTCCACTTTTCTCAGGCCGCCGCGATCGCGGCGGCCTGAAAATTTCATACGGAGCGGTATCGAAGCGGTCATAACGGGGGCGGTCTCGAAAACCGTTGGCCTTCACGGGCACGTGGGTTCGAATCCCACCCGCTCCGCCATAAACACCGGTTTTATGCGTATTTTCGTATAGAGCCGGTGTTTTTTCTTTATACATACACAAAACCGGATTCAATTTATTGTTTATCCGATGAACCGGGAAACCGGAAAAGATTTCGTTGTTTCATCCGTCAGATGAGAATAGAAGATAGAAAATCAAGGCGCATATAAAGAACACAGGTTTTCCCTTGAAGCATTGCGCTTGACGCTTCAGGCACGGCAGCGGAGATAGGCCTTGGCATTTGACGCTTCCATAAGCAGAAATGTGTCGAAAAATGTCGAAGAGTAGCGGCAAAAACCGTTTTCTCTGTCATTGGTCCTATCATCTTCTTAAGTCTCTGGATCTGGGAGGATATACCAATGACAGCCGTGCAAGACATCCTGCGATCTCTTGGCATTACAAGATGCTACAAAGGCTTTAAACATACCGAGTATGCCATCTGTCTGGCCATTCAGGACGAGTCCCGTCTGGAGGCGATCACAAAAGAGATCTACATGGAGACGGCAGCTCACTTTGAATGCAATTGGACGGCAGTTGAACGAAATATCCGGACTGCCGTTTCCCGTGCATGGTCTGTCAATCCCGGCTTGCTCTGTCAGATGGCCGGTTATCCATTGGAATCTGAACCCACTTCCTCGCAGTTTATCGAGATAATCTCTTCCTACACAATTCGTTCTCAGCCGCCGCAGGCGCAGCTTCAGCCTCTCGGTCTGCCGTAATCCGTTGCTCGTTCCTCTTAGAACATACGGCCGTCTTCTTTTCCGCAGGTATTTCTCCGACAGCCGCAGTCCGCGCGAATACCGGAAAACGCATCCATAAGTCATAATATTCCGCTCTGTTCCCTGAAGGCCCGTGGTTTTAAGCACGGGCCTTCATCTTTTCCCGAAAAAGTCAGCGTTGTGCAGTGCCGCCAGAGATTTCCGGCGCGCAGGACGGGCTTTTCAAAGCCATCGCAGGCCATGGCGTTCGGAAAGTACTGCGTTTCCAGGCACAGGGCGCAGCGCGGCGCATATATTGCGCCCTGCTTGCCGCGGCGTTCGGTCAGGAAATTTGCGGTGTAGAGCTGCATGCCCGGCAGCGTCGTCCGCACCGTCATGGTGATGCCGGACGCGTCGCCGTGCAGTACCGCCGCCGTTTCTCCGGTCAGGCAGAAGTTGTGGTCGTAGCCGCCGCAGTTTCGAAGCTGCACATCGTCCTGCCCGATATCGCGCCCGACCGGCTTCGGCGCACGGAAGTCAAAAAGGGCGTTCCGGCGACCGGCAGCCGCTTCCCGGTCGGCAGCGTCGCCGCGCTGTTTTCCAGAAACTCTTCGGCGCCAATCTGCAGCGTGTGGCCGAGCACGGAACCGCTGCCGTTAAGATTAAAATAGCTGTGATTCGTCAGATTGCAAAGGGTATCCCGATCGGCGGACGCTTCATACGCCATCGTCAGCGTATCCCCGCACAGGTGATAGCTCACGGCGGCGCACATCGTGCCGGGATACCCCTCTTCCCCATCCGGCGATACGCGCGTGAGCCGTACGCCGTCCGGCAGCATTTCCGCAGACCATACATATTTATCAAAGCCGCGCACGCCGCCGTGCAGATGGTTCTCCCCCGTCGTTTCCGGCAAGCCGATAGTCTTTCCCGTTCAGCGTGAAGGCCGCGCCGCCGTGCGGTTGCCGACGCGTCCAATGCACGCGCCGAGATAGCCGTCGTTTTCCTCGTATTCCCGAAGCGTATCATAGCCAAGGACTGCGTCCGTCCACGCGCCGCCATGATGCACCCGAAGCGAGCGGATCGCCGCGCCGTACTCCATGATCTCCACGGCCAGCGCTTCATTCCTGATGCAATAGACGCTGACAGCTTCCCCGTCCTTCGTTACACCAAAAGGCTTCTTTTCCACCGAGACCGACATGGTATTTTCTCCTTTCACGCCGCAGCGCCGCTTCCGTTCTTCTCCTGTCCGCTCAGCTGCGCTCGCATCAAATCAGCTTTAAAAGCCGTTTCTCCGGAACTTCCGGCAAAACAGTGCGCAGATGAGCGAGAATGCGCTCTCTCGATCCCTCCGGCTTTCTGCGGTAGGCCGAAGTGACGAAGTCCGGCCGAGCTGCGTCTCCGGCGTCGTATACTCCGCTATGTCCCAGCCGTAGGGCCGTCCGAATTTATCCTGCGAATAGACAAAATCGCCGATGGTGATATAGGTCTGCATCCGGAGAAGGGTGATCACCGTATCGAAGCCCGTGTTGCCGCCCTTGCGGTAATTTGCGTGTATATACCTTTCCAGATTCAGAATACCACGCCGGAGAGCTTGGCACAAGAGACGAGTCTCTTGATTTGTCCGCTGTCCGGATGCTACAATGGATATATTCCGCAAAGGATCAAAAAAGGGGAGCAGACATGGAAAGATCAAAAAGAACTTCGGCTTTGGCTTTATGCGTCTGCCGATGAAGGACGGCGAGATCGACACCGAGGAGACCAAGCGCATGGTGGACGCCTTTCTGGCAGCGGGCTTTAACTACTTCGACACCGCCCACGGCTATCACAAGGAGAAGAGCGAGATCGCGCTGCGCGAGTGTCTCACGAGCCGCTATCCGCGCGAGAGCTACGTTCTTGCGGACAAGCTGACCGAAAACTATTTTAAGACAGAGGCAGACATTCGTCCCGTATTGGAAGAGCAGCTCGCCGCCTGCGGCGTGGAGTATTTCGATTTCTATCTGATGCACTCGCAGTGCGCGCTCAACTATCCGCACTTCAAGGCGTGCCGCGCGTATGAGACCGCATTCGCGCTCAAAGCCGAGGGCAAGGTGCGCCACGTCGGCATCTCGTTCCACGACAGCGCGGAGATGCTCGAACAGATTTTGACCGAGTATCCGGAGATCGAGGTCGTGCAGATTCAGTTCAACTACCTCGACTACGACGATCCCGCCGTGCAGAGCCGCAAATGCTACGAGGTCTGCCGGAAGCACGGCAAGCCCGTCATCGTGATGGAGCCGGTCAAGGGCGGCAATCTCGTCAATCTCCCGGAGGAAGCAAAGGCCGTTCTCGATGAACTGCACGGCGGCAGCCCGGCCAGCTACGCGCTCCGGTTTGCCGCAGGGTTCCCCGCCATGATGATGGTGCTCTCCGGCATGAGCAGCATGGAGCAGATGCGCGACAATCTCTCGTTCATGGCAGACTTCCGACCGCTCAACGATACCGAGCTCGCCGCCATCGCGCGCGTGCAGGCCATTTTCCGCGGCAAGCATCTCATTCCCTGCACCTCCTGCCGCTACTGCACGGACGGCTGCCCGAAGCACATCGCCATTCCCGACCTGTTCGCCACGATGAACACCCGGCAGCTCTACCGCGACTGGAACGCCGGTTACTACTATGATATCCACACCATGGGCGGGCGCAAGGCGTCCGACTGCGTCAAGTGCGGCAAATGCGAGCACGTCTGCCCGCAGCATCTGCCCATCCGCAAGCTGCTGGAGAATGTAGCGAAGGAGTTTGAAAAGAAAGAATGATTGAAGCATATCTCCCCGTCCCGATGAGCTGTGGTTCCGGCGGAAAAATGCTTGCCGACGAAGCGACGATGGCCTATAACCGCGCTTACGGCGGCACGGTGGATTTTCCGGAGGAACGCTGGCCGGACTGGTACGGCCGCTGGGTCGCGCACCCGGAGGGACGGTATTACCGCTATCTCCGCGAGAGCGCTTCCGGCGAGTTTGTCGGGGAGATCGCCTATCACTTTGACGGGGAAAAACATCTCGCCGACGTGATCGTGTACGCCTCTTACCGCCGCCGGGGCTACGGCGCGGCGGGGCTTGCGCTTTGTGCGCGGCGGCAAAGGAAAACGGCGTCGGCGTTTTATACGATGACATTGCCGCGGACAATCCGTCCGTCGCACTTTTCCTCCGCTGCGGTTTCTCGGTCAAATACCGGACGAACCAAATCGTCATGGTGAAAAAGGTTCTGGCGGAATGACCGCCGCATACGACAAAATACGCCCGCGGAGAATATCTCCGCGGGCGTATGACGTTAATATAGATTCAATTGCTGCCGCGCGAGCATTTTTTTCGGCGTCAATGGCGAGGACCACCATGAGTGCGCACAGCGCGTCTCGCGTCCGGTACGTCGATGGTGTAAGTATCCGTCCAGCGGAGGAGCTCCTTGGCTATGCGCGCGACGGTGCGGCCCGCCGCGTCTTCGATCGTATAGTCCCACTCCAGAAAGCTGCCCTGCACGCGCCAGCCGTTGAAGTCCAGCACGAACGCGGGGCGGAAGAGCGTGAACTCCCTTGCGGATCGTGCCGATGCTCCGCTCGCCGATGTAGAGATCAAACTTCGGCAGGAACGTCAGTACCCGCTGCTTCACCGTGGCGATGTGCCTCCCCCTGCGCGTCGAGAATGTGCAGGCAGTGTCCCCAGGCGAGCTTCCTTCCACAGTGAAAGCCGTTGCGCCGGTAGAGGCGTCGTAAATGTCGTAGCTGTCAAACCACGAGAAAAACCGCTGCTTGAAACAGAGCTTCATTTTGTTTTCTCTCCTTTGCATGACGGCGCACACGAGCGCACACACGCTGAGCGCCATGCAGAGATACTTGAACTCGCGTCCGGCGGCGAGATACATGGCGCTGTTGAAAAACAGATCGATCACGAGGGATCACGACCACGGCGAGCGCGAGCGCCGCCGTCAGGTGCGAGCAGATTTCGGAATTTCACGGCGGTCACTCCTTTGCAATGTACAGGATATCCGTCACGTTCCGGCCGCCGCCGGCCGGCGTGTTCACGGTCGTATCGCCGTCCCAGACCATAACGGCGGATTTGCCGCCGTCGAAGTTGTAGGCGAGCGTGCAGCCGAGACTTTCAAAGAGGCGGGAGAGCTCCTCGAGCTTATACCCGCGCGAGCCGTTCTCCCCGCGGCCGTCCACGACCACAAAGCAGTAATGTCCCGGCTCATAGTACCCGAGCGCCGCGCGCGATTCAGTCCGGCGATGTTCGTGTTGAATTTGTCGATGCTCTTCCCTCGGCGTCCAGCAGGGCGGGGCCGAACGACCACACCTGCACCGCGCCCTTTTCCAGCTCCGCATCCATGTCAAAGGCATTGCCGCGGAAGATCCGCATGGAGCCGTCCGTATAGTATACAAGTATGTCATCAAATCCCGTGTCGCGGAGGAACGCTCCGTTGCGCACGATCGGCCCGTATTCCCGCGAAAGGCATAGTCCCCGTCGATGGCGAGAATGGCGTTGGATTCTGCGGCCATATCGTGTACGCTCCGGTAGCCGTTCGTCACATACGCCGTGCGCAGATACTCGCTCGAGCGCAGCCAGATATCCGCGACATAGTATACGACGAGCCCGTCGTTCGAGCGGTCCTCGTGCCGCGTCCAGCTCACGCTGACATTGGCGCTGCGGTAGGAGTTTTCCGTCTGTTCTATCGCCCCGTCGGTAAACGGGCCGTTGGCGACCAGCGTTTCGTCCGGCGCTTCCGTTTCGGGCGTCGGCTGCGCCGCTGCGGCGGCCGTGGGCTGCGCTGTCGCGGCGGGCGCTTCCACGAAGCCCCGTCCCAGAAGATACATCCTCCCGTGGTGGAAATAAGCAAATACAAGCAGAATCACCGCGGCCAGGACGATATCCGTTATGGCTCCCGTCAGAGCGCGGAGCCTTTTTTTCGTTTTCATAGTTCATCCTCCTGCGGAGCGTATTTTAGCGCAAAAAGCTCTTTTTTGTCCACACCGCCGGAAAATAATTCGCGATTTTTTGCGTCCCGCGCGCCGTGGACGAGCGCGTCGAGCAAGGCGCGAGCCGGTCACGGAAGCCGAGCAGAACGCGGCCGTTCCGCCAGGGCAAACCGGGGGAACGCTGTCCGCGAGAGCCATGGCAAAGCCGCCGAAGAGCGTATAAGCAAGAGGATTCACGCTTTCATCTTCTGACAGAAAACAGCATCGTCCGATATTCTTTCGGACGATGCTGTTTTCGTATATCGGATAAAAAAGCGTTCAAGCGTTTTTTACACGGCGTCGCGGTAATCCGGCGCGCAGATCTGCTGCACCCGTGACGGCCCGGGTATGGTCGATGTGCGTCCACTCGGGCGTTACGAAGAGCGACTGCACCACGATCGGCACATACGTGAGCATGAACACCGGGAACGTGAACACATAGGCGATCTTCTTCCACGCCGCGCAGTGGGTGCTGCGCCACTCCGTCGCGGTCGTGACCGCGCCGAGGACGAAGCGTGAGATAAAGATTCATCACCGTCTGCAGCGCCGATATGGCAAGCACGTCCCACTCATGGTAATGGAACACGTTGATCGCCGCCGCGCCGAAGATTTACCACGATGCTCAGCCCCGTGAGCACCGCCGCGGGCATGATGCTCATCGCCATATCGTAGCAGGAGAAGCTGCCGCGGAACATGCCGGAGAGGAGCTTTCCGCCGTATTTGCGGAACACCTGCAGATACCCACGCGACCAGCGCAGACGCTGCGCCCAGGACTGCTTGAAACGGACGGGCTGCTCATCGTAGAGCACGGCCTCCGGGCAGTAGCCGACGCGCCGTCCCGCCGTCACGTTTTCGATGGTAAACTCGATATCCTCGGTCAGCAGGTGGAACGGCCAGCCGCCGCCCTGCCCTTCGAGCACGGCGCGCGAAAAGAGAAAGCCCGTGCCGGATACGCCGCAGCTCGCCCCGATGCGGGATCTCGCGCCGTTCAGATAGCGCGATTCGCGGAGGAACCAGAGACCGTAGCCCGCGGAGATCCAGTTGTCGCCGTAGTTTTTCGAGTCACGGTAGCAGGTGACGATGTCCTTTGCCCTCGGAAAACGTCTCGTTCATGCGGGAGACGAAATCGCGCTCGAGCACGTTGTCGGCGTCGAGGACGATGTAGCCGTCAAACTCGTTGTGCGCATGGCGCTCCATTTCGCGCAGGAGGAAGTCGAGCGCATAGCCCTTGCCGCGGGCAAGCGTTGTGCCGCTCATAGACCCTCCGCGCCGTGGGCGCGCGCCGTTTCCGCCGTTTTATCGCGGCAGTTGTCGGCCACGACGAAAACCTCGAAAGCGTTCGGGGTAGCTCTGCGCCTTGATGCTGTCAAAGAAGATTGCCGATGACGGTCTCCTCGTTGCGCGCGGCGATGAGGACCGCAAAGCGGTGCAGCGGCGCTTCCCGCGCCCGCCGCTTCCGCGGCAGCCACGAAACGGGTATGTACAGAAACTGATACATATAGCAGGCGAAAAACAGGCACATCAGGATGAAGTTTATCATTTTCACGGTTTGCATGGCGCTTTCTCCTTTCCCTGTGATGCCAAGGATATCACGCACCGCAGAGCAAAAATCCATTAAAGGGTCTTTAAAGATTTGTTTAAAAAGGAGAAGGCGGAGTCGCCCCCGCCTTCTTTGGAAAAAATCATGCGCTCACGATGTTGTAGTACGCCTTCGCCGTC
>VOFC01001976.1_pt1 | contig 36000 bp, 51 predicted proteins | sample 5384161 | NCBI WGS metagenome assembly VOFC01 (sample SAMN12384722, study PRJNA508395) | human gut metagenome | isolation source: healthy gut B | host: Homo sapiens | reverse complement strand
CGGCGTACTCGGCTACTCTTGCATCTCCTTGAATTTGTTTTGGAAACCGATTCGATTTCCTTCACCCGTAGTTTTGCCGGATGCACAAGCGTTATGAGTGCCAATTTGCGGCGCCGTTTCCATCGTTTGTTCCGTTTTTTTAATTTTTATCAGGTCTGCGGCTCCATCACATGCTGCAGCTGCCACACCTGCAGCAGCTGCAGCGGCAGAGTCCCGCCCTGCGGGATCAGACTGACGGGGCGCAGCGGTGCTGTGTCAAAAACATTTACAGACAGACATTTTCCATCTGCAAAAATTTCTGCGGAGCATCGATCCAAAAACACCTGCAGCCGCACCGGCGCGCCCGGCACCAACTGCAGTGTGCCGCAGTCCTGCATTGTCTGTTCGCCGGTATCTTTGACATACGCATGCAGCGTCCGGGACACCAGCGTGAGCTCCAGGGCAAAGCAGTTGCCGACCTGCAGCAGCAGCCCGCCGGTCTGCTGCTGCGCCGGAATTTCAAGCAGAATCTCCCACGCCGTCTCTGCCGCATCCGGCAGCGTCCATGGTGCGGTCAGTTCCTTCCGGCCCCACGGAATTGCCTTTTTGCGCAGCGTTTCCAATTGCGGATGCGGCTGGAACCGCGGCAGTTTGTCCGCGCCCTCTGTCACAACGCGCGGCAATGTGAACCAGCCACGCCAGAAGCCCTGCTCCGCCACTCCCCAGCGCCGGAACTGCGGCATCCAGTCCCATCCATTGGCCCAGGCAACCTGCACGCACTGTCCCCGATCATCGACAAACGACTGCGCCGCGTAATAATCCGGCCCCGCGTCCGGGCAGACTGGCTCCACATTCAGAAGCTTCCCCTCTTCGCGTGAAAATGTCCCGACCAGGCACACATTGCGGTACGCCGGGCAATGCATCGGGGAAACGCAGAGCATATGCTTCCTGCCAAGCGGAATCAGATCCGACACTCCCACATCGTGCCGAAGCGCCCCTCGCTGCGGGCCAGCACGCCCTGATACTGCCACTGGAAAAGATCCTGTGAGGAAAACAGCAGCGCTGCCCCATCCCCTTCCAGGCTTGCGCCGCAGACAAAATAGAATGTCCCATCTGCCTCGCGCCAGAGCTTTGGATCGCGGAAATTTGCCGGATCAACGCCCACTGGCGCGCAGACGACCGGATTATTTTCATATTTTTTTGAAACGTGACGCCATCGTCACTCCAAGCCAGACACTGCGCCTGCACGCAGTGTCCATCCTTCTCACACACGCCCGTGTACAGAAGATACAGCCTCTGCCCTACAACAAGCGCGCTGCCGGAGAAGCAGCCGCCCTGTTCATACATGTCATACGGCTCACTTGGCACAAGCGCCGGCGGCAGCTGCGTCCAATGCAGCAGATCCCGGCTCACCGCGTGTCCCCAGCAGGGCTCGCCCCAAGTGAGGCCAAACGGGTTATACTGATAGAAAAAGTGATACGCGTCCTTGTACCAGACCAGGCCGTTCGGATCGTTGATCCAGCCCGGGCCGCCCATAAAATGATACTGTTGGCGCATATACATCGGATGCGGGCGCTGCTGCTCCTGCAGCAGCTGCGCAAGATACGTTCCGTCGTTTCGCATATGGCTCCTCCTTACACAGCTCTCTGTGCGCGGCCTGCAATCTCCAGCTGCATTTCCCGGCTCAGATCGACAGAACGCGCACTGTAGCCGCAGACGCGGATGACAAGCTGCTGATGGCGCTCCGGATGCTCCAGCGCGTCGGCAATTGCGGCGCTGTCCAGCACGTCAAAATCCACCGCGCTGCCGCCACAGGCCAAAAAGCACCGGATCAGACCTGCACAGATCTGCACGTTGTCGTCCGCTAGTGAAACAGGCATACAGAAATATGCCACCGCAGACTGCGGGAACTGCGCATAATCCACTCCGTCCATCGTGTGCAGAATGGCACTGAGCTCTGCGGGTGTCCGCTCTGACGGGTTGAGCCCGCGGGAAAGCGACTGTCCACGCAGACGCCCATCCGGCAGCGCGCCGCAGTGTGCTTTCATCCACTCATACCCATAAAACGACCAGATCGACGCCTCATACCGGCCGCCGCGGCCATTGGGCATCCAGCTGATGCTCTCGGCGATATCCTGCGTGACGCGGCGCACAAACGCGTTCATCTGCGCCGTATCCGCCCCCCCACCTTGGGAATCTTGTTCTGCAGATAGAGCCGGTCGAGCTCACAGCCCTCGTAGTTTTTGCGCAGCATGGCGGTCAGCTCTGCAAGCGTGTAGCGTTTTTGCTCATAAACCGCTTCTTTGATCGCGTAGAGCGAATCAATAAAATCTGCAAGACCGACAAGCGCAAAGCCGCTGTTGTTATAGATTGCCCCGCCCTGCGAAACATCCTGCGCCTTTTCAATGCAGCCGGTGATTGTCGAGGAAAAGAACGGGCACGGATTATAAGCTGCCCAGCGCTTTTCAAAGCCGTTATAATGCCAGGCCACAGCGTTGACGATCATAGAGAGGTTCCGCATCACACGGTGATAGAACGTCTCAAAATCCGGCGCAGCCAACACATCGTAAGGGAACAATATGCTCCCCGATCAAAAAAACACCGTTCCATCCGGCTCCAGCATCATCTCAAGATACCGGCAGGGACTGAGATAGCACGTTGCGCGTGAATTGACCTCCGTATCCGCAAGCAGAACCTCCTGGCAGCCGCCATTGAGATACAATCTGGCGTCAGCCTCCTGTTTGCCCATGCGCATCTGCGCGGCAATGATCGTGCGGTCATTGAACACCGACAGCACATTCCGACCACTGGCCGCAGGCTGCGCCACAAGCTGATAGTATTCCTCCGGCGCGTCCGGCGCGAAGCGTGCCTGTACTTTGGGGTTAATCAGTCCGCAGTCCAGATAGCACTGCAGCACCCATCTTGTGATATCGTTGAAAACCGGCGTTCCGTTCTCATCGCAGCCGCCGATGCTCATAGCCGTGTTTGTTCCATAGAGCGCCTGCGACAGATCCCACTTGGCATCTGTCATGGCACAGAACCAATAGACGAGCTCCTGCGCCTGCGCCGCGGTCAATCTGCCAAGCTGCACATCGCGCGCGTAATACGGCGCAAGCACCCGGTCGACATGCCCCAGAATTGCAAAGCCCATCGACTCCAGCCCGTTGCCAAGCTCTTTTAAAAGCAGCATTGTATTCAGTGCTTCAAAAACGTCTCTGCCGGCTCGGCCGGGCAGCGCCGTGCGCTGATTGCAATCCTTGCAAGACGAGCCTGGACAACCGGTCACGCTCCGTGCCGCACAGGCGCTCCGCTTCATCGGCAAAGCGTGCGCACAGGCGCATCACGGCGTCCTCCGCACGGATCACGCAGCGCAGAAATGTCTGCTTTTCCACGTCCGTCTCCGTCTGCAGGCGTGCCTGCGCCTGCCGCTGCAGCCCGCGCAGGCCATAGCGCAACACGTTGCCGACGCCCATCGCGTGGTGCGCGCAGTCCACGTACATCGTCGAGTTCAGCGCATCCTCCTGCACATACGGCGCGATCCAGTTCTGAAACTCCTGCTCCAGCCCGGAGGTGTCGCGGCGCATCAGCCAGCTGCCAAGCCCCGGGATCGGCGGAAAGCACGATCCCGCCAGATTGCGCGGCGCACCGGTGTCTACCTCAAAATAGAACGGGCAGTGCCGGAACAGCTTCACCCGGCATTTTTCGGCTGCCAGCTCATAAATCCACGTTTTTTTCTCCATGGCGCCCGCCTGCGGCTGCAGGCGGCTTTTTTCGTCCAGCTCCTGCTCCAGCGCGCTGACGTCCGTAGGGTAAGCAGCGTAATAGTCGTCCAACTCCTGACGGAATGCGTCATATTCTTTTCCAAATTGCGTTTGTTTCCAGTCGTTCATAGTGCTCCCTCAGAATGTCAGCGCGATCTTGATACCTTCTCTGCCGCGGACGAGCCGTAAGCCCTCCGCGAAGTCCTCCACGGGGATCTTGTGCGTCACGAACTCGCGAAGCGGCAGCCTGCCGCTCGTCACATAGCCGCAGACCTCGTCGTGCACGGCGCTCTCCTGCGCAGCAATGGGCCACTGCACCGTTTGCAGGATGCAGTTGTGCGGCAGCAGCGACCAGTCGATCGCCGCGTCCGCCCGCAGACCGAGACCGTACAGGCCGATCGTGCCCTCCTGCCGGATCAGGCGCATCCCATCCATCAGAAGATTCGGGTTGCCGACCGCATCGATATACAGATCCACGCCCTCCGGCATATAGCCGCGCACAGTGTCCGCCAGCGGCTGCTCCCGCGTGTCAAAGGCAAGATCCGCACCCAGCCGCTTTGCCGCCGCGATGCGCGCCGGGTGGTGGCCTGCAAGCACGACCTTCCCGGCACCCATGCATTTAGCCAGCGCGCCGCCATAGCAATGCCGACCGGCCCGCAGCCTGCCACCACAACGTTCTGTCCCGGCTGCAGCCGCAGCCGGTGCAGGGCGCTGGCAACCTCCTTGAGCGTGATGAGCATGGTTGCCTCCACGGGATCTATCCCCGCCGGCACCAGCTGCCGCGTACTCGTCTCAATATCCGCGCCTGCGTGATCGGCCAGACGCGCAGCATAATCATCCGCCACGCCGTACTCAGCAAAACCACCCCAGAAGCTGTGATAGCCAGGCAGACCAGGCAGCGCCGAGCGGAGGATATAGTCCCCCTCTTGGAAGCTGCGCACCTTTTCCCCCACAGCCACAACCTGACCGACAGCCTCATGCCCCAGCACGAACGGATACTGGATAAACGGCATCTGCCCGTTTATGAGCTGCATATCCGTCCCATTGCAGATCCCACAGCCCACATTGCGGCACAGGACCTGATATGCGTCTATCTCCGGCAGCGGCAGATCCTCCCGCAGGCAGATCTTCCCCGCCGCTTCTACTACAAGACCCTTCATTCTATTTCTTATCCTCCTTTTTCTGTGCTCTGCCGGACGTCACCGGCAGACCAAGCATCCGGAGCGTCTGCTCCGCAGTTTCACAGGCAGCCGCATCCGGCACCGGAAACTGCCGCTGTACGCGGTTCAGCTCGGCGCTTTTTTCAGCTCCAAGTGTATGATATGGCAAAATTTCTACCCGCCGCACGCGCGGCAGCTGTGTTAAAAACCTTCCGATGTCCTCAATCTGCTCCGTGTTGACGCCCGGCACAAACGGGATCCGGATCCAGATATCCGCGCGTGCAGCGAGCCGCCGGAGGTTCTCCAGAATCCGCTCGTTCCTCACGCCTGTCCACTGCCGGTGCGTCTGCGGCGAATATGCCTTCACGTCATAAAGAAACAGATCCGTCACCGGCAGCACCTGCTCGAAGGCTTCCCACGGGACATTTCCTGCCGTGTCGACGCATGTATGCAGGCCGCGCGCATGCATCCCGCCCAGAAGCTCCGCCACGGCGTCTGCCTGCAGCAGCGGCTCCCCGCCGGAGCATGTCACGCCGCCGGCTGTCGTGCGGAAGATCTTCTCGTCACGCAGCACCAGCTCTGTCAGCTCCTGGCAGGAGATCCTGCGCCCCGCCACATCAATGGCACCGGTGAGACAGGCCTGTGCGCAGCGGCCGCAGCCCATGCAGCGTGCCGTATCCCGCACCGGACCCTCCGGCCCCATCGTCCGTGCACCGGACGCGCAGCTGTGCACGCAGGTTCCGCACCGGACGCAGCGCTGCGCGCGAAAGATCAGCTCCGGCTGCGGATTTTGTGTCTCCGGGTTGTGGCACCAGGCACAGCGGAGATTGCAGCCCTTCAAAAACACGGTGGTCCGCATGCCGGGTCCATCATGGAACGACATGCGCTGGATATTCGTAATGAGCAGCTCCTGCATGGCGCCGCCTCCGTTTCTTCCCCCCGCCGCAGCAGGGTTTCATATTGAAGTTGCAAAAAAAGTATGTTATAATACTATAACAATCGATAATTCATCGGAGAATTGAGGATGGAATATGGTAAAATTAGATGATGTTGCAAAAGCTCGCCGGCGTGTCCAAGGGAACCGCCTCGCGCGTGCTCAACAATCGCGGCTACATCTCCCAGCAGACGCGCGAGCGCATCGAGGCCGCTGTCAAGGAGCTCAACTACTACCCCAACGAGAATGCGCGCAACCTGCTCAAGCGCCGCTCCGGCATGATCGGCGTCGTCGTGCCGACCATCACCTATCCCTATTACTCCGAAATGATTTCCTTCCTTGAGAAATTCCTCAAGGCAAGCGGATACAAGATCCTGCTGTGCAACACATCGTTCAGTTCCGGTGCATCGCAGGACTATATCAAGCTCCTCAACAACAATCGTGTCGACGGAGCCATTATTTTCAACTATAAGCTTACCGAGCAGGACTACGCCAGCCTCTCCTTCCCGATCGTCTCTATTGACCGCCATATCCGCGACGAGGCGTCGTATGTCGCCTCCGACCATGTGCAGGGCGGCACACTGGCCGCCGATTGTCTGCTGCGCTGCGGCTGCCGGCACGTGATCCAGATCGGCGGCTCATTCGAGGACGACGCACCCTGGAATATCCGCCATCAGGTTTTCCGCGATATCATGGCAAAGCACCAGGTGGACTGCTTCTCCTATGAGCAGGTCCGTGACTCGCACACCTTCCACGATTACCGGCAGATCGTCCTCGGCCTTCTGCGTGAGCATCCGGAAACGGACGGCATTTTCTGCAACGATCTTTGTGCGGCATCTGTGCTGAACGCCGCCATGTCCCCTGCAGCTGCGCGTACCGGAACAGCTGAAAATCATCGGCTATGACGGGACATTTCTCTCAGAAATCGTGACGCCGTCCATCACAACCGTCTGGCAGAACACAGAAAAAATCGCCAGTTCAGCAGCAGATATCATCGTCAAAATGATCGACGATCCCAGCTTTTCTTCGTACCACCTGACGCTTGGCGTCAGGCTCATTGAGCGCGACAGCACACGCTGCGGCTGAAGGATGCATAGACAGGTTTCAGATACACCCTGAACAAAAAGGGGATGTTGCCAAGGCAGCATCCCCTTTGCGTATGTGTTGGGTTTACCCCTTTGACGGCGCCGACGGTCATACCGTCGACCACATGGCGCTGGAAGATCCCGTAGAATACGAGCTCCGGCAGCAGCACCATGACGCTGTAGGCGGCCAGGCCGCCGTAATCGATATTGTACTGCCCCTGGAATGCCGCAATGCCGCGCGAAATGGTGTAATAGGCCGGCTTTTCAATCATAATGGAGGCGAACGGATATTCGTTCCAGATATACAGCAGGTTGAATATGATCACCGTTGCCAGAACCGGCTTTGCAATCGGCACAAGAATCTTCGTCATCAGCTGCCACAGGCTCACGCCGTCCATCAGCGCCGCCTCATCAAGCTCCTTGGGTACGGTACGGAGATAGGCAGTAAACAGCAGCGTATTGAAGGAAATGGATGTTGCGATATACGGCAGGATCAGCGACAGCTGCTGGCTAAAAACCAAGGAATTTATTGATCTTATAGATCGGAAACAGCAGGATAAACGGGCTGACCGCAAGTCCCAGCTGCAAAAAATCCCTGCAGGCCGCTGCGCACACCGTCACTGCGGTAATACAGCCGGGTCAGGCCCACGGCGCTGGAAAACGTAATGACGATCTCCACAGCAAGCGAGCAGACAGCGATAAAAGCCGTATTTTTGTACAGCGTGAACAGATCCAGCGTCTGCAGCGCGGATACATAGTTCCCAAAGTCCAGCGCATTCGGCAGCGAGAGCGGATTGTTCATGATCTCGCTGTTCGGCTTCATAGAGATAAAGACCAGCCAGATGATCGGGATCACAATTGCGATTGTCAGAAGCACCATCAGGACGTAGCACACGCCCAGCTTTTTCTTACTCTCATGGCAGGCCCTCTCAATCTTTCCCGCGCAGCAGCAGCGTATAGATTCCCATGAGGATCAGCGAAATCAGGAACGTCGCTGTAGCCAGCGCCATGCCGTAGCCGTATTCTCCCCGGGCAAACGTTGTGTTGTACGCGTAGGTCACGAGTGTTTCTGAGTAATGCGTCGGGCCGCCGCCGGTCAACTGCTGCACCGTCTCAAAATCTTCATCGAGCCGGTGATAATCAGGATGCCGACCGACACAAACGTGTCGCGCAGCGCCGGAATCGTCACATGCAGCAGCCGCTGCCAGAAATTTGTCCCATCGACAGCTGCCGCCTCCATCATCTCGTGCGGAATCGTCTTGAGCCCGGCAAGATAGATAGCCGCAATATAGCCGGCCTGCTGCCAGAAATAGACGAACGCAATACTGTAGGGCGAGAGCGTTTTGCCGCCGATCCACTCGAGCGCCAGCTTGTCAAGGCCGATGGCCCGCAGGACATTGTTGACAAGGCCCGTCACCGGGTCGAGCAGGTATCCCCAGATAACGCCCGCAATGATGCTTGCGATGATGGCCGGCGCAAAGATCAGCGCCTTGCACACGTTCACGCCGCGCATCGGCTGGTTCAGGAGCATCGCCACAAAGAACGCGCCGATGCCAAGCAGAAGGATGGAGATACCGAGGATAATCGCTGTGTTTTTCAGCGCGATCCAGAAATACGGATCATCCAGCAGGCGGATGTAGTTTTTCAGTCCGTACAACCGCGGCTTGCTGATCCCGGAGTATTTGGTAAAGCTGTAGTAAAGCGAAACAAGGATCGGCAGGATGATGTAGACCACATACACCAAGCAGGTCGGCAAAAGCAGTAGCAGCTTATTCTTTTTTGTACTGAGTAATTGCATATTCTCTCCTTCCGGCGTATCCGCCCGGCGGCCGGTCTGCGATCATCCCGCCATTGATCCTGCCTTGTTTTACTGTGCGGCCTCGGCAAAGGCAGTGTCGATGGACGCAACCGCCTGCTCCGTGGTGATGTTGCCGAGCATGAGGCTGTTCATCGCGTCATAGAAGGTTTCGCTGACGGATGCAGTCAGGGATGCGACCGGGTTGCTGGCTGTAGTGCTTGCATAGCCGGTAGCCAGTGCCTCAGAGATTGCGGCAAAGGCCGGGTTGGCGTTTTCCATCTGCAGATCCGCATAGGTGGCAATGGGAATGTTGGAGTTGTCAAACAGGATGGACGAGCCTTCCTGGCCAAAGTAGAACGCGAGGAAACGATAAACAGCAGCCTGCTTGGCCTCGTCCTTTGCAACGTCCGCGCTCACAACGAACGGGCAGTTTGCGAACTGGTTGCTGGTTTTCTGCGAATAATCGGAATCCGTATAGGTCGGGCCCCACCAGAAGCCGACGTTCTCGCCGAGTGCTTCGCCGATTTCACCGGCATCCCACTGGCCGGAGGTGAAGATAGCCGCCTGGCCGGTCGTGAACAGGTTCTTGGCCTCGAAGTAGTCGATGGTTGCCATGTTTCTGCGGATATGCGCCGGCGGCGCCAAGCTCTGCAAGCTTGTCAAACAGCTTGAGAATACCGCGCTGCTCTGCGAGCCATCGGCGATTGCCGCAATGTTTTCCGCATAGCCATAGCGGTTCAGGCTGCCAAGATAACCCCAGACACTGTAGTTGGTCATAGCGCCCTGTGCGAAGGTCGTTACGCCGTTGTCGTGCAGCGTCTTGACCATGTCCAGAAGCTCCTCGTATGTCGTCTCGTTTGTCAGCTCGGGCAGACCGTTGTCTGCAAAGATAGCCTTATTGTAATAGAAGCCGGTCACAAGCGAGGTGTAAGCCAGACCGTAGATCTCGCCGTTTTCGCCAGCATAGCAGTTCTTGATGGCATCGGGGATTGCGCTGTCAATGTCGGGGTTCTGGCTGAGGAAATCGTTGAGCGGCAGCAGATAGCCGTTCTCGCCATACTCCAGCACGTCGCCCTCCTGGCACCAGAAGATATCCGGCAGTTCCCCGGACTGCGCCCAGAGCTTGAGCTGCTTGTTGTGCTCCTCGGTCAGGTGCTCAACGAGCTCAATCTTCACATCGGGGTTCTCCTGCTGGAAAGCCTGAATCGCCTGATAGACGGCAGGCTCCTGCTCCTGCGTGTTGGACACGTGCATGGCAAGCGTGATGGTGGTCACATCACCATTGGTGTCCGTGGGCTGCTCCGCTTCAGTGTCTGCCGGCTGCTCTGCCGCTGTGTCTGTGGTGGTGGCTGCGTCGGCAGCCGTGTCCGTCGTGGTTGTCTCTGTCTTGGCTGTGCAGGCTGCCAGTGCCAGCAGCATGGTCAGCGCAAGGATGACTGCAATAATCTTTTTCATGGGTTCATCCTTGATCTTCATGTGATTGATTGTGTGTTTTCCGATATGACAATCGATTATCATATCCGTTGTTATAGTGTAGTAATTGCGCTCTGTTTTGTCAAGAATACAAGCGCCAAAAAAAAAATAAATTTTGTCGGTTTCGATAATTTGCAGTCATTCACATTGTGTATTTTGCTGATTAAATTTGATTTTTTCCTGTTTATCTGTAGGTCAATCGGTTTTCTATATGGATATAAATAGACCGCTTCGGATCTGCCGAAGCTGCACGGCCTATAATCATCATATCGGTCCTGGGATTGCCGCTCCGTCAGGCCGCCTGCATAGCGGAGAATCTGCGGTACTGCTCCTGATTTCTGCGGAAAAAGCCGCGGATGGCCAGCAGCACAAACGCTGCAGCAGCGAGATAATAGACAGGCAATGCAACGCTCCACGCGCGTTCCGGAATCAGCTGCCTGATGGCTGCCGCATCCAGCAGAATGTAAATCAGAAGCTGCTCACTGCCCACAACGAATGGGCGGAGAATGGCGGCGCGGATGGCCATCCGAGCAACACCCAGCGCCAGTTTCGGCGCATCCTTTGCACTGCATACCTCACCTCCAATCGTCACAAAACCGCAGAAATAGATTGAGCCATGGCAGAACATCGAAATATAGATACCCCTGATACCCGTCCGCGTGCAGCCAGCCCGAGAAGCCTTTCAGGAAAGCCTCCGCATGCTCCGCTTTTCGGGTTGGCTTGTACTCATACAGTACAATGGCCTGCTTCGCGCAGCCGCTGGTGCGGTACAGCCACATGTAGGACTTGCTGGTGGAAGAACGTCCCGGCTCTTTCAGCACCTGCAAGGCCGTCTCATCCGCGTGCAGCACCGGCTCCTTGCAGAGCTGCTTATGCAGCAAAAATCATAGACCGACTGCAGCCACTTCTCTGAGGCCTTCAGCAGCCAGTTGGCCATAGTCTGCCGGGACAGCTTCAGCTGCTCCAGCAGTCACTCATTCTGCAGCGTGAGGCTGGTAATGACCTGCGCCTGCTCCTGTTCGCGGGCAGCAAGCTTTGCTTCCAGTCTTGTATGCGCCTCTTCCAACTTGGCGCTCTTTTGCTTCCAACTGCGCATTTTCCTGCTGGAGCTGCTCATATTCCGCGCGGGAAATGGTCACCATTTCTTCCGGGTTGCTTGTCTGCATTTCTCTGTTTTCCATGCAAACATTATGCCACAGAATGCGGCAAAAAGCCAGTGTTTTCAATGGTTTCCACCCATTTTTCCCTGCTCAGGCAGTGGTCAATCCCGTTACCGGGCGGTGGGCCTTCGGCTGCTCGATCTGCAGCCCCTCCATGAGCCAGCGGTACTGCTGCGGCGTTAGCGTCTTCACCTCGGATTCCGAGCGCGGCCACTGGTACGCGCCCTGTTCCAGTCGCTTGTACAGCAGGATGAAGCCGTCCTTTTCCCAGTACAAGCCCTTGATACGGTCTCGCCGCCGTCCACAGAACAGGAACAGCGTATTGGTAAATGGATCCAGCTCAAACTGCTGCTGGACGAGGCGCGCCAGACCGTCTATGCCTTTACGCAGATCTGTGTAGCCGCAGGCGATACAGACTTTATCTGCGCCGGTGAAATCATTCAGCATAGGCGCAGAAGCTCTACCAGCAGTTTCAGCTGTTCCGTATCGAACCCGGGATAAATATCCAGACTGGCGTTTCCAATATGCAACGTTGCGTGATACCCGTTTCGGTGCCGGAAGCTCTGCAAACCTGACGGCCAGCGCGCTCGAGCACGGCTCTGTTTCAGCCAAAGCCAGCAATTCCCGTTCCCAACGGTAATAGGTTGCTGCATTGATTTCTTCTTGTCTGCACCACGCCCGCACTGACAGACCGCTGCTGCGGCAGTCCTGTATTCGTGCCGCCCACTCCTGCAGCTTTACACGGTGTTTCAACTCTGCGCTTGTCATCCCCTTACCTCCAATATGACAGTAACGGAACGTTTCGCAACGTCCGTTACTATTGTCTCATGCCTGTCCATGCGCGGGGAGATTTGACGGTTACAAAACTCCGACCGTCGACATTGCTCCTGTCAAGCTCTATCCTTATGTAAAAAAAGCAAGACGCAAACTCATGCACTATTTGATGAACACGTTACCTATGGGGCGAAACGAGATGACTGGCTTTTTTTGCCATTTCATTTAGTGTTCGGCAATCATTTTTCGGATGAACTTGTTCATTTATTTTATTCTTTCAGCTTGTCGTTAACAATCACCGGTTGCTTCGATCAGGTTTGTCACGACCTGATTGAGCTGCGCGGCGTTTTTGGACGTAATGACCGGCACGCCGGTCTGCTGTTCGATTGCTTTCCGAGCATCGCCCGCGACCTTGCCGCCGGAGCGTGCAACTTCGACGTTTTCCCGCAAACCTTCCGGTGCTTTCTGCTTGGAGATCTCTGCTGTTGTGGCTTCGCCAGCATATTGAGGACCAACTCCAGCGTCGTCATGTTGTCACGCAGATTCTCTTTCTTCAAGCCCTTGAGATTCTTATACTGCCGCGTGTTCATGCCGGACCATGCTTTCGTGATCTCGTCTGTCAGGATCGCGTATTCCTCACCTTTCTGAACTCCGCGCGCGTCCCATTCGTCGGTCAGCTCCTTGCGCACCTGAATCGCTTGCAGGCGCTGGTTGATCCATTCGCGGCTGTAGCCTTTCTTGAGATAGGTTTCCAACGCACGGTCAATCGTCAGCTCCGGATCGATGGTTTCTTCAATGCGCTCCCGGCCAACCTGTGCCAGCCAGAGCTTGAACGGCTCGGCTTTGGGCGAGGGGAATGGACTGAATGATGCGAAGAAGCTGCTCCGTGTCGGCTACATCGGTGTTGTAGCGTTTCCCGTCTGCCGAACGCATTTTCAGTTGACTACATTTTGTAGTCAACTCACTACCTTCTTTTTTCAGTCGGGTCTTCAGCACGCTCCAATATTTCGCCGCGTGCCGCTGATCCGGCTGATCGGTCAGCACAGCTACAACATCGACGATGGAAAAGTACCATTCTTCCTTTTCTGCATCCCATGCGGTACGAATGCGCTTGTTCTCAAATAGCTGAATCTGATCATTCTGCGCCATTCCATTCACCTCGTTCCAGTCATAATTCTTTCAGCAGCCCCTGGCACCCTTCCAACACGTCCCGCCAAGTCGCATCGAAATCGTCGGTGTACCAGGGATCTGCCACATTGCCGGGGCGGGCGGTATGATCCATCAGGAGGGACATCTTGCTGGCATAATCGCCGCCACAGATGCGGTGCATATCCCGCAAATTGGTACTGTCCATGCCGATCAGCAGATCGTATTCGTCGTAGTCCCGGCTCGTCAACTGCCGCGCCGCGTGAGCGCCGCAGGATATCCCATGCTCCGCCAGGCAGGATATCCCATGCTCCGCCAGCTTGCACCGTGCCGGAGGATAAACCGGATTTCGAGTTCTTCCCGGCTGGTCGCCGCCGATTCGATATGAAACTGTGATGCCAGCCCGGCTTTCTTCACCAAGTCTTTCATCACAAACTCTGCCATCGGGCTACGGCAGATATTTCCATGGCAAATAAACAAAATCTTTACCATCTTTGTTTTTCCTCGATTATCTTGGTATTCCGTTACTTCTTCGTAGTTTTTTAAATTAACAGAATATATTTTCTTGGCATATTGTGGCGTATCATGGTACCTCGTATCCGGCAAAAGTAGTACAAAAGTAGTAAATTGCGTCCATATACTGGATTTTACTACCGAAAGTGGCCTTAAACCGCGCGTGTGGCATATAAACAATATCCCATGGCAGAGTAAGCAGGAAACAGGCTGGCGTATCAAGGCGTTTTCGAGCAACAGCTTGGGAAATCAGCCGATTGCCTGCATCCTGACCCGCTGTATGTGGTTTTTTGCAGCCAGTTGCTCCGAGCACACGCGAACAACTTCATCACGTGCATCTTCAAATTTGATGTGCGTATAAGTGTTCATCGTAATACTGATATCGGAGTGTCCCATCAGGTATTGCAGCGTTTTCGGGTTCATGCCGCTCTTTGCCATATTGGAGCAAAATGTATGCCGGCACACATGGGGCGTGATTTTGGGAAGCTGAACCTTGTAAGTCCGATTATACTTTTCCAGTGCATAATGAAAATACTTTTCCCAGTGAAGCGCCACTTTCGGCTTTCCGTTTTTGTCCAAAAACAAAAAACCTGTTTTTCCGCCTACAAACGGTTCGGCTTTTGGTTTTGGCCTTCCGGCAATGATCCTGGAAAAGCAATCGTAGACCTCGTCAGTCATCGGAATATCACGGATACCACTCTCTGTCTTTGGATCTTCGATAATCTACTCCATCTGCGTTGTGCGCTGCAGCTGATGATCAACGTGGATCACGCGGGCACGCAAATCGACATCGCTGAGTGTCAGGCCGGCAAATTCGGAAATGCGCAATCCGGTTTTGAACAGGATGCACATGCCGTCGTAATACTGCGAGTAATGCTTATCATTTCGGATGAAATCCAGAAAAGTGCGTTCATCCTTTCGTGAAATCGCCTCTCTGATCACACTGTCGTCAACGATCACACTGGCCAACTCAAAATCAAATGGATTCTTATGAAGCAGGTCGTCATCAACGGCCATCTGGAATGCTGGACGCAGGACACCGCGAATGGAGTGAATGCTGCTATAACTCTTGCCGCTTTTTTGCAGGTCAATCAGCCATACTTTTGCATCGGATTGCTTCACACGATCGATGCGGATTCCGGAAAATAAATCCTTCTCCAGAAGATTCAGAACGGTTTTATAGCCAGCCCTGGTGCTTGCTCTGACGCCGGTTTTGGTGCGCAGATACTTTTGAACCAGTTCCACGACAGTCATGTCACCACCGCGCGGGGATATTTTATCCTCAAGATCCCGTATGATTTTCGGTTCCAATTCCCGAAGCGCAGGACCGTCCCGCTTGCCGGCAGGCAGTCTGTCAGTCGGCTCTAGCCGCCAGCTATATACAAATTGCGGCTGACCGTTAATATCCCGATATTTGAATACATAACGGCCATCCTTGCGTTGGCTCTCTCCATTGCGAAGAATACGATTTCTTTGATCCCGTCTTTTTTCGCTCATGTTCCATGCTCCTTTCCTCATGAAAAAAGAGCCTCGGCACGATATACAAACAGTATATCATGTCAGAGGCTTCTTTCCTAGCCGCTGGAGACACTATAATTTGAAAGATGTTTCTCAAATGGAGGAAATGCGATCAAGAAATGCTTCAAACTTTTTTCGCTTGATCAATGTTTTTACACCATTCTGTATGATGAAATCCGATGTTTGGTTTTCTTCGACGATTTTACGCATTCGTTTTTCGCCGATATTGAAGTAGGCAACAGCCTCATCAATCGTCAGACAGTATTTGTCTTTGATCAAAACCTGTGGTAATGACATTGTATTAACCATCCTTTTCTATTTTTACAACAACTAAATTAGAAAAAAGTCTTTGGCGAATGCGTATAATTTTTCCAGCTCATCCACTGCCTGCTGCCGGATTCTCTGTGCTGTCCGTACAGTCATGTGCATAACCTTTGCAACGTCTGTCCACACATACGACTCAAAGTAGTATAGCCGGAGTACTCTGCCCTGGCGCTCATCCAGTAATCCAGTATAATGCTGGAGTCGGTCATGCTCCCGCCAGAGGTTCACATAGGCAGACGCAAGTTCGCCCAGCGCCTCAGCATTCATCCGTTCAGCCGTTTTCTTATAGGAAAGCGCAACGTCCGGAACAGCTTTTGAGTTAGTCGCTTTTTCGCTGCTTGTCAAGGGCGGCAGGGACATTGCCTCAATCATTTCCGAATCAGAAACCTGCGGTATATGCTGAAGCTCATACCACATGAGTTCAATTTGCCGCAGCCGATGTGAAGAATTCTCGAGGAGTTCCAGAACGTAGCTTTTGCATGTGGGCCCCATAGTGTTCCTCCCATCCGTGCAAAATCAAAATGGAAAGCAAAAACAGATGTTTCCGCGCACCAGCACGCGAAACATCTGTTTTCGTAAATTTTCTATGATAAGATTATCACAGAACAGCGCGACATTACAAGAGCCAAGGCAGAGCAAATTGGCGAAAAATATGCGACAAAATAGCGACACAACGCGGCGCAATGATTGTTGTGCATTGGCGACCCTCCTATTGTCTATATTAAATACACATAGATTTGTGGATACTGCCGTATAATGGCGTAATGCTTTATACGGCAGCAACAAAAATGTTCCGTCTTCATTTTTCTTGTCATATCTCCGCATAAGGTGTTTTTGTAAGACCGGGCACCATTTTAGCACCACAGAATATAAGGAGGACGACATGAAAAACGAACTTTTGACTAAGGGTATTATACTTCCGTCCGGCGAAATCGGCAAGGATAAGATAAACCTTGTCGCCGGGGCAATCACGCAGCCGTTCGCGGAAATGGTATGGGTAACGACAGGCGGCGACATGGAAACAATCAACCGCCTTACCAACGTACTTGTAACCATGAACAACCCCACCGACCGGGGCAAGCTGTTCAAAATCATCAAACTGCTTTATGGGCTAATGGGCTTGCCTTTTTCAGAGGAAGCCGAGCCTATGGACGCAGACCCCGACGTTTTGGAATACTTCATCTTTTCTTTCATGGCAGACTTTGGAGAAGTCATGCAAGAACTGATAGCAGAAGAAATGAAATAGCGACCCGCACAGCGGCGTTTCTTACTCTCTACATGGGAGAACAGGAACGCCGCTATTTTTATGCCCTCTGTTACGCAGTAGAGGCAAAAAAAGCCTTGATTTATCGGGCTTACAGAACGCAAAACAGAGGAAGCAAGGAAAAGATACCTTACCCCTCAAAATCCGCGTTCTACTGCGTAACAAATCCAAAGCAAAGGAGTTATGAACTATGGCAGTTTTCAGAGTGGAACGAAACAAGGGCTACACCGTAATGAGCAACCACCACCTACGCAACAAGGAGCTTTCCCTAAAGGCAAAGGGGCTGTTATCGCAAATGCTGTCCCTGCCGGAGGATTGGGACTATACCCTTGCAGGGCTGTCCTACATCAACCGGGAAAGTATCGACGCTATCCGTACCGCCGTTTGGGAGCTTGAAAAAGCCGGATATATCACAAGGCGGCAGGGACGCGACGAGAAAGGCAAAATGACCGCAATCGAGTACACCATTTACGAACAGCCGCAGCCGCCGGAATTGGATTGCCCGGTATTGGAAAATCCAACAGCGGATAACCCGACAACGGAAAATCCGACGTCGGAAAATCCAATGCAATTAAATAAAGATATATCAAGAACTAACTTACAAAAAAAAGAAAAATCAAATACGGATTTATCAAGTACCCATTCCATTCCTATCCATTCCCTAAATCCCTTGCCTTATGGCGAGGACGAAGCGGCACAGCCGCCGGAACGGAAAGGAACGGAAAGGAATGACGCTTACAGAGTGTATGAGGAAATCATCAAGGACAATATCGAGTATAACATTCTCTTGCAGGATATGAAGTTTGACCATGACCGTCTGAATGAGATTGTTGACATTATCCTTGAAACGGTCTGTACGTCAAGAAAGAAAATCCGCACAGGAGGTTATGCACATGACTGATTATAGCAAAATTACAGCCCTTTACTCCCGCCTTTCCGTAGGCGACGAGGACAGGGACGGCGGCGAAAGCAACAGCATACAGAACCAAAAAATATTTTTGGAGAACTATGCCAGAGGGCAGCACCTAACCAATATCCGGCACTACATCGACGATGACGAAAGCGGCAGGTTTTTTGACCGTTCCGCCTACTCCCGCATGATGGACGATGTGGAAAACGGGAAAATCGGTGTCTGCATTATGAAAGACCTTACCCGCTGGGGGCGTGACTATCTCCAAGTAGGCAACGCGATGGAGATATTCAGACGGAACAATGTGCGCTTTATCGCGGTCAACAACGGCATTGACAGCGAGAAGCCCGACACATTGGAGTTTGCGCCCTTTATCAATATCATGTCGGAGTGGTATGCAAAGGACATCAGCAAGAAAGTGAAAACGGGCATTAAGACCAAAGGCATGAGTGGAAAGCCGATTGTCACCGAAGCCCCTTACGGCTATGTCAAAGACCCGGACAACAAGGATTTTTGGATAATCGACGAAGAAGCCGCCGAGGTTGTCCGTTTGATTTTCCGTCTGTTTATCGGCGGGAAGAACCGCAACCAAATCGCCGTGCATCTGAAAAACGAGCAAATCCCTACCCCCACTTTCTATATGAAAGACCGGGGGCGGGGAACCTGTAAAAATAAGACGCTCAACGAGGATAGCCGCTGCAAGTGGAACAAAGTCACCTTGACCAATATCCTCACACGGCAGGAGTATTGCGGCGATGTATGGTCAACTTCAAGACTACAAAGCATTTCCGGGATAAACATAACCACTATGTAGACCGGAGCCAGTGGCACATCACAGAAAATGTGCATGAGCCGATTATCAGCCGCAGCGATTTTGAAACCGTACAGCGGATTTTGGAAAACGCACCCGTCAGACGCCCCAATGGGGACGGGGAAATCCACCCTCTGTCCGGCTTACTTTTCTGTAAAGACTGCGGCGCAAAAATGCACATTCGTATTGATTACCGGAACGGCGGCAAGCGCCACGTTGCTTATTGCAGCGAGTACCACAAGGGGAAAGCCAGAAATCCGAATGCAATTCCCCGCACATCATGGACGCGGATTTGCTCATGCAGACCATCGCGGAAGTGCTGAAGAAAATCGAGGACTATTCTATCAGCAACCGGGCGGAGTTTGAAGCCTTAGTGAAAAAGAACCTTGCCATGCAGCAGACCGACCAGACCAAGAAGCAGCAGAAGCGTATTCCGCAAATCACGACGCGCCTTGAACAGATTGACAAGGTGCTGAATAAGCTCTACGAGGACAACGCCCTCGGCACGATCCCGCAAGACCGCTATGAGCAGATGTCGCAGAAGTATTCGGAAGAATACTATGCGCTGAAAGCGGAGCTTGCCACGCTCCAAGAGCAGCTATCCGCTTACGAGAACGCGGGAGGACGGGCGCAGAAGTTTTTGAAGCTGACGGAACGCCATGCCGCCTTTACCGAGCTGACACCCGCCATTCTCAACGAGTTTATCAGCCGGATTGAAGTGCATGAGCGCGACCAGAAAAGGGCGAGATACGCAATCCAGCACATCAGCATATATTTCAATTATATCGGCAAGTTTGAGAATGAAGTGACACAGCTTGCAGAACCGACCGAGCAGGAAATCCGGCAAATGCGGGAGGAAATCGAAGAAGCCAAAAAGGAAAAGAGCCGCGCCTACCACCGGCAGTATTCAAGGGAATACCGGGCGAGAAATCTTGAAAAGCAGCGGGAGTATGACCGTATCAAGGCGCGGGAATACCGGGCAAGGCGAAAGGCACAGGCAGCCGCCGCACAGCCCACACAGTAAAACAGAATAACCGTCAACCAAGAGGGATTTTCCGAGTTATGGGAAATCCCTCTTTTGCGCACGGAGAAAGGAGCCGCCTATGGCAGAACAGACCCCCGACAGTATCATCACGACCCAGAGGAACGGGCAGACCATTGTTGCGGAGTTATTTTTCAATCACAGCAGCACAGAAACATTCCGCGACAAGCTGCTCAAACTGGCACTTGCCGACAGTTCGCGTTTATCCGCGTCTGACGGTCAAGAGCCGGAAAAAACAGAAATCTTGCGATAACAGCCGCCCTGACGAACCATTCCCTGTCCGGGCGGTTTCTATTTGAAAATCCTCATTTTCCCCAAGTCAAGAGCCGGGAAAAACACCCGAAAAATGCCCCTATTGCGTAACAGGGGCGCAGAAAGGAGCTTACATGAGAACAGGGCTTACGAAGCAGGAAAAGACCACCGATATTTGGTTTGACGAGAAAGACCCGCTGATCCATATCCGCACCCACAACACCGACCTAAAGAAACGGATGCTTGCAGCCTACGCCGCCGCTACCCGGAGAACTGCAAGCAGACCGACACCGACCCGGAAACGGGCTGCATGGAGTTTGACAATCCGAGAGGGGCGCTTCTCTTTCCGTCTGACCGCCCCATACAGCGAGGAACGGCGGGAAGCAGCGCGGCGATATGCCAGAGAAAACAGCACTACAAACTTGTTGAAATAATGTGGATTTGTTCATATTCTTGTGCTATACTTTTCTCAAAGGCACAGAATGGCAGATATAAATTCGTGGGAGAAAAAATATGAAGAAGCATAGAAAATGTAAAAAGATAATAATAGCTTTTGTAACAGTGTTGTTTATAGCATTTGTTGCAGTAATTGGGCTACACAAAACAGGGATTTATCGTTTTGATTTCTTAAAGGACATCTATAAAAAAATTGATTTTCAACTAAGTACGAACGAGCTTAACATTCCGCAGGACGCTCTTTCATTTTCTGTTTATGATATTGAGCAGGAAGAATATTTATTTTACGAGGGTGATAGCCAACTTCCCACAGTAGCAAGTTTGGCAAAACTATTTGCCATTGATTATGCTTTGGGAAAAGTAGATTTGGAAGATATTGTTGAAGTAAATCAAGAGGTATTAGAACTTGTTCCGGCGGGTTCATCTTTAGCAAATCTGTATGCTGGGGAATACACAGTTAAACAAATCATGGAGGCTATGCTTGTTCCTTCCGGAAATGACGCAGCCTATGCGTTGGCATATCATATCGCTAAAAACGAATTAGGCGAAGGTTATACAGCAACGGAATATATAGATTATTTCATGACAGAACTTAGTGAGTATTTAATCGAAGAAGGCTATTCCAAAACAAATTTATATAATGACCCAAGTGGCGCGTCTATGCAAGCTGACTCTCATTTAGATGACATTAACCGCGTAGCGTTGAAGCTCCTTAACTACGATTTTGTTAAAGAATGTATTGGAAAAAGCGAATTTTCAATTCAAACTCCGCAAGGTGAATTTACATGGAAAAATACAAATGAATTTTTAGATGAAAATTCACCGTACTATAATGCAAATGTTAAAGGAATGAAAACAGGAACAATGGCATCTTCCTATAACATTGTTGTTCTGTATGAAAAAGATGGAAAAGCATATTTAATTACCTGTTTAGCGGCACACTCAAATGAGGGGAGATATAAAGCGGTACAGTCTGCTATCAACACGATTATTGAATAATGATGATGAAATATCCCGTTTAAGTAAAGTGTCAAAACAATAAGGGTAAGATAAAACAGCACACAATAAAACTTAATACCCATCCAAAAGGGCAGCCGAGAAAATCGACTGTCCTTTTTCTACGCCGACAGGCAGAAAGGAGCGACCAACTATGACGAAACCGAGAGAGAAAACCCGTGAAGAACTGACTGCCGAGATTGAGGACAGCAAGAAGAAAATCCGGCAGTTTGAGAACCGGGAAAAGATGTTGCGTCAGAAGCTATCCAAAGAGGAACGCAGAACACGCAGCCACCGCCTTATCGTCCGGGGCGCAGTCTTTGAAAGCATTGTGCCGGAAGCAAAGAACATGACCGACGAGGAAGCCACCGCGCTTCTCCGGCTTGCCTTGACGAGTGAACCAGCGCGGGAGTTTTTGAAAAAACGAGCCGAATGCGGGAACGCCTGATAAATCCCTTAGGCACTAAGGGCGCACTTATACACCCTTACGGGCGTGTGCGCTCTGCCGAGGGCTTATCTCCGCACAGGGAAATTTCCCCGCGCTCCGATATGGCGGCTTTGCCGCAACAAGGGGCTGCACCCCTTGCGCCGCTTCGCGGCTATCCCTGCACACCCACAAAAACAGTACACCCGCCGTTGGCGTCTGTACCATTTTTGCGGGTTTTATTATCCTATCCGGGAGGTGATACCCATAGCCATTTACCATTGGAACGTCGGCATTGTGAGCCGAGGAAAAGGCAAATCAGCCGTTGCCGCAGCCGCCTACCGAAGCGGCGAAAAGCTGACAAACGAATGGGACGGAATGACCCATGACTACACCCGCAAAGGCGGCGTTGTCCATACAGAAATCATGCTGCCGCCCCACGCACCACCCTCATTCTCTGACCGTTCAACCTTATGGAACAGCGTGGAGCTTTACGAGAAAGCCGGGAACGCCCAGCTTGCGCGTGAGATTGACGCAGCGCTCCCTATAGAATTATCACGAGAGGAACAGATCCGGCTTGTCCGGGAATACTGTTCCTCTCAATTTGTTTCCAGAGGAATGTGTGTGGATTTTGCCATTCACGACACCGACAGCGGCAATCCCCATTGTCATATCATGCTTACCATGCGCCCCCTTGACGGGCGCGGCGCGTGGGCGGCAAAGTCCAAAAAGGAATATGACCTTGATGAAAACGGCGAGCGTATCCGCTTGCCAAGCGGCAGATACAAAACCCACAAAGTGGACCTTACAGGCTGGAACGACAAGGACAACACCCTCTTGTGGCGCAAGGCATGGGCTGACTTTACCAACGACTTTTTGGAGAGGAACGGAAGCCCGGAGCGTATCGACCACCGCAGCAACGCCGAGCGCGGCATAGACGAGATACCCACCGTCCACATGGGCGTGGCGGCTTGCCAGATGGAGAAGAAAGGTATCGCCACCGAGAAAGGCGAACTGAACCGCAGTATTCAAAAGACAAACCGCCTTATCCGGGAAATCCGGGCGCAGATTGGGAAGCTCAAGGAATGGATTGCCGACCTGTTCAAAGCGCGGGAAACCGCCCCGGAGCAGCCGCCGCAATCTCCCAACCTCGCAAATCTGTTGATGAAGTATTTGAGCGTTCAGAGGGAAAAGAGCCGGAAGTATTCGCAGAGCTGGCAGCACCAACACGCAACCGACGAACTGAAAACCATATCACAGGCAGCGAATTATCTTGCGGAGCATGGTATCTCCACTCTTGACGAGTTGGACGCTTCTCTTTCCTCTGTCAGTGATGAAGCCTTTTCTATCCGGGAGGGAATGAAAACCGCCGAGCAGCGCATGAAAGAGCTGCAAAAGCTGATAGAGAACGGCGAGAATTATTTGCAGTACAAGCCCATTCATGCCGAACTGAAAAAGCTGAAAAATGGCTGGACGAACAAACGGGATAAGTATGAGGAAGCCCACCGCGCCGAGCTGACTCTATGGAACGCAGCAAGCCGCTATCTCCATGCAAATCTGACGGATACAAAGACGCTGCCTATCTCCGAATGGAAACAGGAATACGCTGACCTCAAAGCGCAGAGAGATACCGACTACACCAAACTGAAAGCTGCCCGCGCCGAAGTTGCCGAGCTTCAGAAGATACGCAAATGCGTGGATATTGCGCTGAAAGCCGAGCAGCCGGAGCAGACACAGAACCGCACCAAGCGGCAGGAACAGGAGAGATAAAGAAAAGGACGGGCAAGCTATTTTGCCTGTCCGTCCTAAATGTTTTCTGATAAAATGGACGCTATTGATTCCTAATATTAAAACCAACTTGCTCTTTCGTCCCTAAATTCGGGCTGGTCACTATGCTCATAAGGATTATAATTATTCAAATTACAACCAAACTCTTTCAATGATTTTATTTTATTATCCTTTGTCCATTCAACCAGCGAAATTCCATCAAATTCCTCTATGCTCCCATTGTTCATTTCATTTTTGAAATACCACTCCACAATCGTCTGATTTCCTTTGTGGAAAAATTGTTTGATTTCCCAAGCAACGACTTTGCCACGAGTATTCCATTCCTGAAACCAGTGTTTTACGATTTGACGGTTATTATATTTTGGACACCAACTTTCAGTATAAATTACATCTTCTGCAAAAATATCATCAATACCTAAATCCTGTTTTGTAAGCCACATTTCAAACCATAAGTGAATAATTTTTTCTCTTTCATTCACAATCCAGCACCTCACTAACTTCCGATTTTTCGGTTTCATTCTACATCAAAACTATGAACAATTCAACCACAGAAAGAGAGGTATCAACTATGTATTACACCCAAGAACAAATAGACCGCGCCAACCAAGCCGACCTTGTTTCTTTTCTGCACGGACAGGGCGAGCAGCTTACCCGCGCCGGGAACGAGTACCGCTGGAAACGGCACGACAGCTTGACCGTCCGGGGAAACAAATGGTATAGGCACAGCCAGAGCAAGGGCGGCGCACCCGTTGATTTTGTCATGGAGTTTTTCGGCAAGAGCTTCACCGAAGCCGTTGAAATGCTGACAGGAGAAAAAGGCGCAGCCCCGCCGCCGGACAGACCAAGCCCCGCGCCCCTCTCTGACTTCCGACTGCCACCCCGCAGCACCGACAACCGCATAGCGAGGAACTACCTCACAGCCGCCCGCCGCATTGATGAAGATGTGACGGGCTTTTTCTTTGCCACCGGGGATATTTACGAGGAAGCCGCCCACCACAACGCCGTATTCGTAGGGCGGGACGAGGACGGAGTACCACGCTACGCCCACCAGCGCGGCACAGCTGTGAGCTTCCGGCTTGATGTGAAAGGCAGCGACAAAGCCTTTAACTTCTGCTACCGGGGCGAGGGCGAAAGATTGTTTGTCTTTGAAGCCCCGATAGACCTCTTATCTTTCCTCTGTCTGTTCAAAAAAGACTGGCAAAAGCAAAGCTATCTGGCGTTGGGCGGCGTGGGGGAAAAAGCCCTTTTGCGTTTCCTTTCTGACCGTCTGAACATCAAGACCGTTTACCTCTGCCTTGACAGCGACCAAGCCGGAAGCGGCGCTTGCAGCCGCCTTGCGGAGCTTGTGCCGGAGGGCTTGACCGTTCACCGCCTTGTGCCGCTTTACAAGGACTGGAACGAGGTATTGCAGCACCGGGCAGAAATCGCGGACGGGAAGTATATCCGGGAAGCGATTTACGGCTTGAAAGAACCGCCACAGGAAGAAACCGTTGAGATTATCCGCATGAGCGAGGTTGATACACAGACCGTTGAATGGCTATGGGAGCCGTATATCCCCTTTGGGAAAGTAACCATTGTGCAAGGCAATCCCGGCGAAGGTAAGACCACTTTTGCCCTACGCCTTGCCGCCGCCTGCACCACCGGGGGGAACGCTGCCGGGAATGAAATCCTTGCCGCCATTCCAAGTGATTTACCAGACCGCCGAGGACGGGTTGGGCGATACCGTCAAGCCCCGCTTGATGGAAGCAGAAGCCGACCTTGACCGGGTGCTTGTGATTGATGAAGCCAAGCGGGAGCTTACCCTGTCCGATGAGCGCATAGAAAAGGCAATCACGCAGAACGGGGCGCGGCTGATTATCCTTGACCCCATACAGGCGTACATGGGCGAAAAAACCGACATGAACCGGGCAAACGAAGTGCGCCCCATGTTCCGCCGCCTTGCCGATGTTGCCGAGCGTACCGGGTGCGCCGTTATCCTTATCGGACATCTCAACAAAGCTGCCGGAGGGCAGAGCGCATACCGGGGCTTAGGTTCTATCGACTTCCGCGCCGCAGCAAGGAGCGTCCTGCTGATCGGGCGCGTGAAGCGAGAACCGAATGTGCGCGTTATCGTCCATGACAAATCTTCCCTTGCGCCGGAGGGCAAGCCCGTTGCCTTTTGCCTTGACCCGGAAACGGGCTTTTCGTGGATAGGCGAATATGATATAACCGCCGACGAGCTGCTGTCCGGCGCGGGCGGGAACACCGCCACCAAGACCGAACAGGCGGAACGGCTGATACTGGATTTACTGGCAGACGGGAAAGAGCTTGCCAGCGAGGACATTGTAAAAGCCGCAGCCGAAGCCGGAATATCCGAAAGGACGGTACAGAACGCCAAGCGCAACATGGGCGGCATTTTAGGCGCAAGGCGTGTCGGCGGTCAATGGTACAACTTCATCAAGAAGAAGCAGCCACCCGAACCCGCAAGCTGAAAGTGCAAAACGCAGACCCTTTGCACTTTGCACTTTCGCACTTTCACGATAATTTGCGTCAATAACTCAAAAAGCACTGCTGTCCCTGACCAACGCAGTGGGCGCAGGTCGGATGCGACAGGCGGCGCGGGAGCTGGTAAAGGCATATATCCACGGCGTAGAGAGCGCCGCGCTGGACGACGTGTTCGAGCTGCTGGCATGGAATCAGGGCATCGGCTTTTTCAGCAGTGAGATCGGCCCCTCGGCGCTGTTTCAGGCGTACAAGCTCATTAAAAACGGTGAGAAGCAGGGCAAGTCCCGGGAGGATATCTGCAGCGCGCTGCGCGAGAAATTCGGGGAGAAGAACCCGGAGATGCAGGTCTTGCATTAAAAGCAGAGACCTTTACAAACGGCTGCGCGGCTGCGGAGGAACGCTCTCCGCAGCCGTGCAGCTTTTTTTGGATCCTTTCGAGGGTACTCTCTTCTTGCTGCCCCTGCCTTTTTGCCCCAATCGCTTTGTTTTCAGCGAATTTAAGATATATTTCCATTAAAACCCCGTTCTTAACAAAGATTTTAACCCATTCTCTTTATTTTTAATAAAAGAACTGTAAGCTGACGAGCATTCTGTGCACCATTGCCCTGCCCCTGGTGGGAGTGCCGGAGGGTGACTGTATTACCGCTATGTGGGCTGCGCCACCGGCACCTGTGCCGTTACGTCCAGCCCGTGGCTCTCCACCGGCTTCGGCTGCGTCCTTGGATCGCTGCTGTATACCGTCCTGCGGCCCGGCCGCGGCAAGAGACAGGACTGCGACAGGGCGGAGTGAGCCCTGATTCCACTGAAGGAGGAAACACGATGTATCGAAGTGTATTGGCACTGCTTTTCGCCGCAGTGCTGCTGCTCAGCGGCTGCGCCGTCGGGCAGCAGACTGTGCCGAAGGAAAAGAGCGAACAGGAAGCAAACATGGACGGAGCGGCTTTCGACCGATCCGATGAGGAGAGTACTTATATGGATACCACAGAAAATGTCATCTATCTGGCGGGCGGCTGCTTCTGGGGCATGGAACAGCTGATGCAGTCCATCCCCGGTGTCATCGATGCCGAGAGCGGCTACGCCAACGGCACCTGCGAGGCGGATGCCACCTACCAGACCGTCTGCAAGGGCGACACCGGCTTCCGGGAGACCGTTCGGGTGGAGTATGACCCTGGGCAGGTGAGCCTCGACGCGCTGCTGCTGGCTTACTTCTATGTCATCGACCCCACGGTACAAAACCGGCAGGGCAACGACCACGGCAGTCAGTATCAGACCGGCGTGTACTACACCAACGAAAGCGCCAGAGAAACGGTGAAGCGCATCGCGGACATTGAGCGCAGCCGCAGCGAGAAATTCTTCGTGGAGATCGGTCCGCTCAAAAACTACTATCCCGCCGAGGAATATCACCAGAACTACCTCGAAAAGAATCCGAACGGCTACTGCCACATCCCGCGCGCGGAGATGGAGCTGTTTTCCCGGCTGCGCATCGATCCGGGCGACTATCAGAAGCCCGCGGCGGAATCCATCCGGGACAAGCTGACGGCGGAGCAGTACCGTGTTACGCAGGAGAGCGGCACGGAGCGCGCTTTCACAGGCGAGTTCTGGGATAAGTTTGAAAAGGGCATCTATGTGGATGTCGTCACCGGCGAGCCGCTCTTTTCCTCCACGGATAAGTTTGAGAGCGGCTGCGGCTGGCCGGCTTTCACAAAGCCCATTGAAGAGCCCGCCGTAGTGGAACTGGAGGACCTGAGCCATGGCATGCGCCGCACAGAGGTCAGAAGCCGTGCCGGAGATTCTCACCTTGGTCATGTGTTCACCGGCGATCCGGAGTCCCCCAATGGCGTGCGCTACTGCATCAACAGTGCGGCCCTGCGCTTCGTCCCCTATGAAAAAATGGAGGCCGAGGGGTACGGGTACCTTCTGTACCTGTTTGAGAAATGATTTCAGGTGCATACACATCAAGCGAAAAAGCAGGACGGCTATTCTTCAAAAGAATAGCCGTTTTTTTCTGGGAAGACAGCGAATGGGGCGCGGTTCAACACATTTGAGAAATCCCTTCGCTATGTCAATTCGTTTGATGTGACGGCGCTGATCGAAGCCATCTACGATATGGTCGATCAGAATCAAACGGCGTGCCGCATTCTGATTCTGGGGAATACAAACGCAACGGTCCTCATGCGGATGATTGCCTTGGCCAAGGCGGACAGTATTGCTTACTGGCGGAAAGAGCTGCCCGGAGCCAGTGAGACAGAGCTGGAAATGATGTATACCCATCTGTCAAACGGTTTGATGCATGTCGTTGTGGAGGGCTATGACAAGTACAGCAAAGAGGAAATGATACGTTTTGTCAGCCGGGTAGTAAAAGCCAGTCTTTCGCTGTTCCAATCGCCCCAAAGACCTCTTGCTTAACATAGACCTTATGCTTGAATGGTATAATAAGCTTTGCAAAATAGTCGATGGTCAAAGGAAAGGATGGAGCAGATTATGAAATCATTTCGGCAGACAATGCTGGCTATATGTGCTATTCTTATCGCTTCCGCATTCGCGGGCTGCGGCGCGGATACTGATTTGCCGGATAAGCGTCCGGCATTGGAAAAATCGAGTACACGAACCTGAACGACAGCGGATCGAGGGAGCTTTTGCAAGAGCTGCTCTCCGACGCAGGCGTATCAGACGGGCGTATTCAGAGCTTTTTCCGTCGTGTGGACCGCTTTATGACAGCGTGAAGCAGGAATGGCTTACGGATGGCTTTGAGGAAGCGGAGCTGCTATATACGAAATATGACCCTTACGCAATGCAGGACGAATGGACGGCGAAGAACGGGACGTTTCCGGGCTATAACTGCCGGATCACCGCCATGAGCCTGTTTGGAGACTTCCTCTCCGTGAGCGCGGACTCCCAAATCAATGCCGGTGAGGATGTGCTGTTTGTGGACGAGGAAACGCTGAAAACAGATCCCGATGCGCTGGGCGGAAGCAGCCTTGCAGATTTCCGCGCACTGTATTCCTCTATGAAGGCGGAGGATACCACGGAGATCAAGCGTCATGTGCAAACCGTACAAGAGGAATGGGCTTCCCGCGGTGTTACCTTTCGGGAGAATGAACGAATCCGCCTCATCACGGTATTCTTCCATGATAAGCCGACCGAGGAGGAATCCCTGCTGTTTGTCGGGCATGTTGGCGTACTTTTGACGGCGGAGGACGGGACGCTGTACTTTGTAGAAAAGGTTGCCTTTCAGGAGCCGTACCGGATGCTGCGCTTTGCCGACCGAACGGCACTGAGCGATTACCTTATGGGGAAATATGACACCTCGTGGGGACAGGATACGGCAAGCCCCTTTATCATGGAGAACGACGAGCTTATGGACGGCTGGCGTCCAAACCCGGATAGCAGAAGCTCCGCGCTCGGCTAAGGTATGCGCGCGTTGCTGCCAATATAAGAAATCCCCGACTCCGATCGGGGATTTCTTATATTATCTTCCGCTGAAGCTGTGGAGAAAACCAGACAAAGTATATCAACGCTGCAAAGTGACTTCAAATCATAGCTCCGAATCTAAACCATTTTTCATTCTTACTTTTAAAAGAGCAAATCAAATTAAATCCTGTAAAAATGATCGCAGAAATTCCTAAAAACAGCCACATATGTTATCTCCTTAAATTCTCTTACCCTGCACCCCTATGAGGTATGGCTCGCAATCGTGTTGCCTGCGGACAGGAACTGCCGATGAGAGGATCGTTCACAGCCCCTTTATCGATTCTCCGCCAGATATTCCTCTGCATAGTGGACGGCCACCGCGCCGTCCGATACGGCAGTGACCACCTGCCGCAGCGCCTTGGTGCGCACGTCGCCCACGGCGAACACGCCGGGGATGCTGTTCGGGTGGATTCGTCTGCGATGATATAGCCGGACTTGTCCAGCGCCAGCTCATTTCGGAACAGCTCCGTCGCCGGGGCGCGTCCCACGCTGATGAACACACCGTCGCAGGCAAGCTCACGCGCTCCGCGCCGGTATTGACGTCTTGCAGCCGAAGTCCCGTCAGGCAGTTTTCATGCAGCAGCGCGGAAACCGCGCTGTTCCAACGGAACTCCACGTTGGGCGCGCTCATCAGCGGCTCATGATAGACCTTCGTTGCCCGCAGGCTGTCCCGGCGGTGGATGAGGTAGACCTTTTGGGCAATACGGGACAGGGTCAGGGCATCCGCCGCGGCGGAGTTGCCACCGCCCACCACCGCCACGGTCTTGCCGCGATAGGGCGCGCCGTCGCAGGCGGCGCAGTAGTGAACGCCCTTGCCCGTAAGCGCTTCTTCGCCGGGAACGCCCAGGGGGCGGCGACGCGCCGGTGGCGACGACCACCGTGCGGCTCTGAAAGACGCCCTCGCTGGTCTCCAGCGTCTTGATCTTCCCGAAAAGGCTAACCTTGTACACCTCTGCCAGCTCCGTCACCGCACCGAAGCGCTCGGCGCTCTGCTGCATCTTTTCGCCCAGCGTAAAGCCGTCGATGCCGCTTTCAAAGCCGGGGTAGTTGTCGATCTGCTCCGTCAGCGCCATCTGCCCGCCGGCGGAGAGCTTCTCCAGTACCAGTACAGAAAGCCCGCTTCTGGCGGCGTACAGGGCGGCGGTGTATCCGGCGGGGCCGCCGCCGATGACGATCATGTCGTAGATCTGCTCCATAATCGTGACCTCACTGTGCCAGCGTTTCCCGGATAAATGCCTCGATGGCCGCCTTGGAGGCGGGCGCGACAATGGAGCCGAGCACCTCGCCGTCCTTGAAGAGCATCAGCGTGGGGATGGTGTCGATGCCGAAGCGTTGAATCAGCTGCGGCTCCTCGTCGTAGTTGATCTTCCCGGTGATGAGCGTGTCTACGTACTGCTCCCACACCTTGTCAAAGGCTGGAGCAATGCGGCGGCAGTAGGGGCACCACTGGGCCCAGAAGTCCACCAGCACGGGCTTGTCCGCGCGGAGAACGTCGTTTTCAAAGCTGTTGGTCGTAATGGTAAGCATCGTAAGATCCTCCTATTTGTGTGCAAAAAGTTGTGTTTCAATATCTGTGATCGTAATATGCGAGAGGTAGGCGGCGCATTCCTCATTCATCTGCCGGTACAGCGCGTCCATCACGCCCGCCATACCGGAGCAAATGGCGCAGTCCCGGTCAATGTCCCCGCTGTGCCACGCGCAGTCCACAAAGCGGGTATTTACCGCCTCCGCCACCTGCCGCAGAGTAAGCGTCGCAGGGTCTGCAGAGGCGATAGCCGCCGTCCAGACCCTCCCGGGTCTCCACCATCCCTGCCTTTTTCAGCCCCGCCAGTACCCGGCGAACGCGGGTGGGGTTGGTGCAGATGTTCTCCGCCAGCGCCTCGCTGCTGAGAGAGCGTCCGCTGTGGCTCAGGCAGACCAGCGCGTGGATTGCCAAATTAAAGGAACTGTCCACAATTATCCCTCCTTCACAAGCTCGTAGGGCCAGTCGATGACGCCGCCGAAGTCGTAGACGCTCTGATACCCAAGCGCCAGCAGCTTTTGTGCGGCATCCTTGCTGCGGCGGCCGCTGCGGCAGTAGATCAGCAGCGTGGCTTCCTTGTCGGGCAGCGCCTCGGGCATTTCGCTCCCGATGCTCTCGTTGGGCACAAGGACGGCGTTTTCAATATGCCCGCCATCGTATTCCTCACGGGTGCGGACGTCCACCACCACGACCTCCTGCGAGGCCATCATCTCATAGGCTTCCTCGGCGCTGATCTTCTGATACGCCGCCTTGCCTGTCACGTCCTCCGCTTTGTCTTCTTTTGTCTTGGACAGCGTGCAGCCGCTCAGCAGCGCAAGCGAGGTGGCAAGTGCCGCAAAAAGTAATATCTGACGCATAATGAACCTCCAACGTAACTGTGTTTGCTGCTGATACAGTTTATACTGTGACTATAGCAGATACAGTTGAGGCTGTCAAGGTTTTTGGAGCAATTTGGGGGCGCAAGCCCCTTGTGGCTGTTGACAAAGAGAGAAATATAGGTATAATAAAGGAAAGAATAAGACTTATTCTTGTATTTAGGAGGTTGGCAGTATGCCAAAATACGCAGAGGAGATATTGGCCGCCGTAACGGAGCTGCAGCAGCATCCCACGGCGGAGCAGGTGTTCATGGAGATGAAAAGGGAGCATCCCAGTATCGCCATTGGCACCGTGTATAAACATCTGAACACCTTGACAGAGGAGGGCCTGCTGCACCGTATCACGGAGTCGGGTTCGCCGGACCGGTACGACCGAACGGAACGGCATGATCACTTGATTTGCAGTCGGTGCGGGAAAATCGCGGACGTTCACCTGCCGGATATGCAGAGCCGGATCGAGCACGGGCCTGGGACGCGATATCCTCTCGTACGACCTTAGAATCCGGTATATCTGTCCCGATTGCAGGGAACAGGAAGAAAGACAACGCTGAAGGAGGCACACCATGAACGCTAATGTATCTAAGCTGCTCAACGAGCAGATCAACAAGGAGTTCTACTCCGCCTATCTGTATCTGGACTTTGCCAACTACTACGCCTCAGTGGGCTTAGACGGCTTTGAGAACTGGTACCGGGTACAGGCGCAGGAGGAGCGGGATCACGCCATGCTGTTCTATCAGTATTTGCAGAATAACAGCGAGGGCGTCAACTTTGCGGCTATCGCAAAGCCGGAGTGGGAACGAGGCGATCACATGACCCCGCTGAAAAAGGCGCTGGAGCATGAGAAGCTCGTCACCGCCAGCATCGACGCCATCTACGCCGCCGCATACGAGGCAAGGGACTTCCGTGCCATGCAGATGCTGGACTGGTTCATTAAGGAGCAGGGCGAGGAGGAGAAGAACGCCGCCGACCTTATCACCAAGATGGAGCTGTTCGGCGGAGACAGCAAGGGGCTGTATATGCTCAACAGCGAGCTGAAGGCACGGGTCTACACCGCGCCCTCGCTGGTGCTGTAAGCCCTGCGCGGCTGCGGGCTTTCGCATCAGACAAAAGGCAGACTGCATACAGGTGGCCTGCCTTTTCTTCCGCCAGGCGGTTAGAGTAGACTAACTGTGTATAAAACAGAAAGGACTTCAGAACTTGAACAAGGAAAAGGAGATCGAAACCGTTACCCTCATGGTGCGCCGGTATTGCCGGGGCGTGCATGGGACAAGGGGCGAGGCGCTTTGCCCGGCGTGCAATGCTCTGTTGGAATACGCCAGAGAGCGGCGGGACAGATGCCCGCACGGGAAAATTTAGCGGCACTTTGAATCCTTTCCGAGAGGCACAAGGCGGCAAAAAATAAAGAAGAGATAAGGGCAACGGCTATGAAAGAACGAAAGACCTTCTGGGACAGAAATGCCGGTCGGTACGACCACTTTATGCGAAAGGACCGGGCGGCGTATGACGAGATGTATACGCTGATCCGGCCGGTCGTGAAAGCAAAGACGGTGCTGGAGCTTGCCACCGGCACGGGGCTGATCGCAAAGCACATCGTGAATGCGGCGGCGCACATCGAGGCGACGGACGCCTCCGCGGAGATGGTTCTTGAAGCAAAGCGGGATAATCAATCGGCGAAGCTGCACTTTTCGGTGCAGGATATGTTCCGCCTGCCCTATGCGGACCAGTCCTTCGATGTGGTGATCGTATCCAACGCACTGCATATCGTGCCGCAGCCGGAGAAGGCCCTTGCCGAGATTCATCGGGTGCTGAAGGACGATGGTGTGTTGATCGCGCCGACCTTTACCCATGCGGGAAACTCGTTTACCGGCAAGGTCAGGGCCTTTTTCATGAAGCTGGCAGGCTTCCCTCCTCCACAGCAAGTGGACGAGTGAGGAATACCTGCGCTTCCTGCGGCAGAACGGCTGGACGGTGCGGAAAAGCGCCGTGCTGAAAGCCTCGTTCCCGCTGACCTATGCGGAGTGTGTAAAAATGGAGGTGTATGTCATTCTTTGAAAACACCCGCAAGCCCGTGGGCTTTGGCGGGAAAATCATGGTCGCTATGATGAACGTCGGTCACAGTGCCGTGGCTCGGTGGGGGCTTCAATTTCTGAATGCCGCGCCGGACGCCAGGGTGCTGGACTGCGGCTGCGGCGGCGGTGCGAACATGCGGAGACTGCTGAAAAAATGCCCGCAGGGGATCGTGAAGGGCATCGACTATTCGCCCGTCAGCGTGGAGAAGTCGAAAAAGGTCAACGAAACCGCCATCGCGGAGGGTCGCTGCGCCGTCCTGCAAGGCAGCGTGGCGGATATGATGTTTGCTGATAACTGGTTCGATGCGGTCACAGCCTTTGAGACTGTCTATTTCTGGCCTGACCTGCCGCGGTGCTTCCGGGAGGTTTACCGAGTGCTGAAGCCCGGCGGGACATTTCTCATCTGCAACGAGAGCAATGGCGACACGGACAAGGACGAGAGGTGGACGGAGCTCATCGGCGGTATGACCATCTATAAGGACGCCGAGCTAAAAGCGTATTTGGAGCAGGCGGGCTTTCACGAGGTGCAGATACACAAAAAGAAAGGCTGGCTCTGCATCACGGCGCAGAAATGAGGGAGAAGCAGGCAGATGAAGGACAAGAAGCTCCTATTCGACCGCAGCTGCCATGTGCCGTATTCCCGGCCCTGCAAGAAGGAGATACGGGCAAAGATCGCCCTGCACTATCCTGCGGCAGAGCGGGAGACGATATGGGAACAGGTACAGCGGCAGTATGCGGACTTCCTCTCCGACTGGCGCACCGATTTGGGCGGCAAACGGAACTTCCACAACGGCGTAGGCGGCACCTACGACTGCATCGCCATCATGAGCTACTACACAGTCTGCAAAGCTGTCACATCCTTCCGCGAGATCGAGGAGATGGAGGAAAACCTGATCCTGCCGATCTTCCGCAGGCTGAGGTTCGTGGACTGCAACAAGCCGTTCTGGAGGAAGCTGATGTACAGAGCGTTTGTGCGGGCGAAAGGCGGCTGCGACAAATGGCACGATTACGAGATGACGGTTGCGCCTTATGAAACCGGCAAGCCCATTTATTATGAGTTTACATCGTGTCCGGCGGCGGAGTTTGCCATCCGGCACGGCCTTACGGATATCATGCCTGCCCTGTGCAATGTGGACTATGCATCCATGGAGCTGCTCCATGCCAAGCTGGTGCGGACGACTACCTGCGTGGACGGCTGCCGGTGCGATTATGCCATCTGCGGCGACAAAGACCCGTACTTAAGGCGCATCCCGAATACAGAGACGAGGCGGGATATCGGAGAAACAAATAATACAGCAACGCAAAGGCGGTGAGACAAATGGAAACCTTTCTCGGAATCATGATCCCTTTCTTGGGTACAGCACTGGGCGCGGCCTGCGTGTTCTTTATGAAAAGATCCCTTGGCGATCTGGTGCAGCGCTCCCTTGCGGCTTTGCCGCCGGTGTGATGGTGGCAGCGTCGATTTGGAGTTTGCTGATCCCTGCCATCGAACAGTCGGAGGGCATGGGCAAGCTGTCCTTTCTCCCTGCCTTTATCGGCTTCTGGGTCGGCGTGCTGTTTTTGCTTCTGCTTGACCGGCTGATCCCCCACCTTCATGTAGGCAGCAACCAGGCGGAGGGCCGAAGCAGGCTGGGCCGCACCACCATGATGGTGTTGGCGGTGACCCTACATAACATTCCGGAGGGCATGGCGGTGGGCGTCATGTATGCGGGCTTCCTCGCGGGGAACACGCAGATTACGGCGGCAAGCGCACTTGTCCTGTCCCTTGGCATCGCCATTCAGAACTTCCCCGAGGGGGCGATCATCTCCATGCCCCTGCGGGCGGAGGGCGAGAGCAAGAGTAGGGCGTTTCTCGGCGGTGTGCTTTCCGGCGTGGTGGAGCCTATCGGCGCGGTGCTGACGCTTCTTGCGGCGCAGCTGGTGATCCCGGCGCTGCCGTATTTTCTGAGCTTCGCGGCGGGCGCCATGCTCTATGTGGTGGTGGAGGAGCTGATTCCGGAGATGTCACAGG
>VOFC01001936.1_pt1 | contig 36000 bp, 53 predicted proteins | sample 5384161 | NCBI WGS metagenome assembly VOFC01 (sample SAMN12384722, study PRJNA508395) | human gut metagenome | isolation source: healthy gut B | host: Homo sapiens | reverse complement strand
AATTATCGCTTGTTTTACACTGATAGAATCTTTTTTTTGCTACTTTTTCGCACAACAAATAACGACAACAAGCGTTACTAAACACGCTTTTCCTGTTACGCCTGCAACAGTATCAGCTTCCCAATCGCCTATTCTCTCTCGTTGATTTGCTTGTTCTGGTCGTTCTGAAATGTGATGACTAATTTTAATTTTGCCTCTCGTTTCAATACTACCATTTTTATGTCTGGTTTTTCCTTTATGTCTTAACTTTCTTGCAACTCCACGTTGCCCGGGGGATAATTTCCCTTCTTCTAAAAATCCTCGATATATTCCACGATAAATTGTAGCATAACTAATTTGTATAGGATTTTTCTCATGTTTTAAACGAAATGAAATTTGCTCCGGAGACCATTGATATTGAAGAAACAAGAATTGAACAGTTTTATGAATATCAGCATTTAATAACAATGGTTTTCTACCACATTTGCGTCTTCGAATTTCATATTGCTTTTGTGCGTATGATGGCGAGTAAATGCCTTCAGTATTAGTATTACGCTTAATTTCACGAGATACCGATGATTTATCTCTCTGCAATTCTTTGGCTATAAAACTAATTGTTTTCTCTTGTGCAAGAAAAAAACAGTATCTTTTCTCGTTCTTTTGTGGTAAAATGTTTGTAGTGGCTCATGGGAATCATCCTTTCAATAATAGTCGTTGCAATTCTATTATACTGGATTTTTCCCTTTGAGTCATTATTTTTTTTACTTGTTGCACTTATATAAAGAAGAAATCCATATGTATGAGGACAGTCCGGAGGATCTTGTGTATGACCTTTCGTCATATGCCGCATGGGGCGACACCCTATGGGCAGAACGATTCTCGGCACATATGAAAGCCTTGACGGCATAACACCGGATATAATGAGAAACTATATGAATAATCATTATACAAGTGCGAATACTATAATATCAGTATCAGGAAATTTTGACGATACGTTTTTGAACTTCTTGAAAAGTATTTCGGTACAAAAAAAATGCTTGACACAAAACCGTATCTTCCCGATGCACCTTATATAAGCAAGAATAATATCGTAAAAGAAAAAGATATTGAACAAGTCCAGCTTGTCGCAACGTTCAAGGGCATTGATGTTATGGACGAATCGGTGTACAGTCTGCTTGTGTTTAACAACGTGTTCGGCAGCGGAATGTCGTCAAGATTGTTCCAAAACATACGCGAACAGCGTGGTTTGGTGTATTCGATAAGTGCGGGACACAGTGCGTATATCAATACGGGCGTATTTGATATTTCTGCCGGAATGAGTCCCGAAAGTCTTGGCGAAGTCGCACATCTTATTTCAAAAGAAATCAATACGATTAAACACAATAAGCTGACATCGGCAGAAATCACAAAAGCAAAAGAACAGCTTAAAGGCAATTATATACTTTCAAGCGAAAGCACAGGCGCAAGAATGCAAGGCGCAGGTCGTTCATTGCTTTTGAATAAACCGATATACACGCAGGAAGAAGCACTGAAAAAAATCGACGCAGTAAATGCCGATTCGGTTGCGGAAATAATAGACAGAGTTCTCGACAGTTCGACTATGTGTATTTCAGCAGTCGGACCTGTCAATAACGTTGACAATCTGTTTGAACTCGATTAAATAATGTATAAATATTAATTTATTATAAAATTTTAGCTAAAACACTTGCAATTTTATTGTATTTGTACTATGCTATAAATAAATGATATGCTATTTTTTAGCAGAAAGGGTGAATATCATGGAATTTAACGAAACAATGAAAATCAACCTTGAGTTTGATAAGGAAAAGGAAGTCAGAGAAATAGTTGCCAAAGTATATGAGGCACTGAAAATCAAAGGCTATGATCCTATCAGCCAAATAGTAGGATATATCCTTTCAGGCGACCCGACCTACATAACAAGCTATAACGGTGCAAGAGGTCTGATAAAATAGAACGTGACGAACTTTTAGATTGCAAAAACATATAAAAACGCTTTAATCAAATAAAAGGTATTTTATACATACCTTTTATTTGTACGCAAAAAATCCGTCAAATGACGGATTTTTTTGAAGTGTGAGAAAAGTCTGTAAAAAATAATCCTTCTATGATAGAATATAAATAAATCATAGGAGGAATTTTTTTTATATGGCAAGACGTAGACGAGAAAGAATGAGCGAAGGTAAAAAGAATATCATTGCCGGACTGATTCAGGAGTATAACATCAAGAGTGCAGAAGATATTCAAGAGGCATTAAAGGATCTATTAGGCGGTACTATTCAGGAAATGATGGAAGCTGAACTGGATGAACATTTAGGTTATGATGAATATGAACGCAGTGACAATCCGGATTATCGAAATGGAGTAAAACACAAAAAAACTTCGTAGTTCTTATGGGGGAGATACCTATTGATGTTCCACAAGACCGTGACGGTGATTTTGAACCGCAGATAGTCCCTAAACGAAAGAAGGACATATCAGAAATAGAACAAAAAATCATTGCTATGTCGGCAAAAAGGTATGACAACAAGACAAATTTCTGATATTGTGGAAGATATATATGGTTTTGAGGTAAGTGAAAGTATGGTAACCGCAGTTACAAATAAAATATTACCTCAAATAGAGGAATGGCAACAACGCCCTTTATCAGCTGTGTATCCGATAGTTTTCATTGATGCAATCCACTTTTCGGTTCGTGATGAGCATATAGTGAAAAAAAAAGATAGCTGCATACATAATTCTTGGCATAAATGACGAGGGTAAGAAGGAAGTTTTAAAGCATAACCATTGGCGAAAATGAGAGTGCAAAATATTGGCTGGGAGTTTTAAATGAACTCAAAAATCGTGGTGTTAGAGATATATTAATATTATGTGCAGACGGTTTATCAGGGATAAAGGAATCAATAGCAGCAGCCTATCCAAATACGGAGTATCAGCGTTGCATTGTCCATCAAGTGCGCAATACATTGAAATATGTAGCGGAAAAAGACAAAAAAGCATTTGCAAATGATTTAAAGAGTATATACCATGCACCGAACGAAGAAAGCGGATACGAACGTATGCAGAGTGTCACAAAAAAATGGCAAGAAAAAGTATCCTAATGCGATGAGAAGATGGGAAGAAAATTGGGATGTTTTATCACCGATGTTCAAATTTTCAACAGAAGTCAGAAAAGTCATGTATACAACAAATGCAATAGAAAGTCTTAATAGCGTACTTCGTCGATTGAATAGCCAAAGGAGCGTATTTCCGAGCGATACAGCCCTTTTAAAGGCGCTGTATTTGGCAACCTTTGAAGCAACAAAGAAGTGGACAATGCCACTTAGAAATTGGGGCAGAGTTTACGGGGAGCTGTCAATTATGTATGATGGACGACTTGTTTAGCATATATTTTTACATTTTGTATAGTGTAAAAAATACGGTCTTTTTACAAGACCGCTCTTGACGCGGAAGAAAATCCGTGCTATATTACAAAAGGCAGATAAGCTGAATTTTGCTTATCTGCCCAAATAAAACTAAGTATTTTATCATAGAAAAATTAATTTACAGAAATAATCACACACTCTCATTTTTTAGTTTCATCACAATATTTTCTTTAATACCTGCATTACACCCTCATCATCATTTGACGGTGCGATGTATTTTGCAACTTTTTTAATTTCATCGTGTGCATTTTTCCATGGCGTAACTTTCGCCGCAATTTCGAGCATTTCATAATCATTCATATAATCACCGAACGCAACACATTCTTCGGGTGAAATACCGTAAATATCCTGAATAACCTTAATTGCGTTGCCCTTATTTACATTTGCATTAATAACATCAACCCAACTTTCCGCCGATAAAACAGCCTTCAAATCACCGCTTATATCCGCGAGTTTGGGAAGTATATTATCCTTCGCTCTTTTGTGGCAGTAAAGCGCAAGATTTAAAATATTATCCTTGCCCACCACCGATTTTATATCATCAACAGTTTCCAAACGCACATTGTATTGTGCAACATCGTTCATAACATATTCGGGCGGGTTTTCTATATAAGATGTTTTTCGCACCCAAGCACAGGATAAATCCCTTTGTCCTCACTCACCAAATCAAGCACTTCCAAAGCCTTATCGTCAGGAACGGGCATAATATGAATAACCTTGTCCTTTTCCATTATAATTCCGCCGTTTTCAGAAATAAAAATCAATTTATCCTTAATCGGATTAAATATATTCAAAAGACTGTAATACTGCCTTCCGCTTGCGACAACAAATTTCACGTTGGGATGTGACTCAATCATTTCAAACAGACCTTTCGGCAAACGCAGTTTACTGTCTAAAACAGTTCCGTCCATATCAAATGCAACAAGTTTTATTGATTTTTCCACACTACTAAAAACCTCCTTTTGCTTATTATATACCGCAAAGGAGGTAATGTAAACATTTATTTTTGTCAGTCTTTTTTATTTTAATTATGTATTCCGTTCCCCATTCAAAAGAATTTTCTTCGATTCTTGCGTCTATGCCGCTTTTTTTCATCAAATCAACCGCACGTTTTACGGTGTTTTTGAATACTTTAACATCTTTTGCAGTTGTTATGCGAAGGTCATTGATAGGTTTCGGCTTCGGAATATTCATAGTGCGTACAAGTTCTTCTGCTTGTGTAACATTCATATTGTCACGGCAAATAAGTTTGACAGCCTCAAGCTGTTTTTCTTCATTGTTAAGCAACAGTAAAGCCCTCGCGTGACGTTCCGTAAGGTCGTAATCTCTTATTAATTTTTTCACAAGCGGAGGTAGTTTTAATAATCGTATTTTGTTTGCAACCGATGCTTGACTTTTTCCGACTTTCAAAGCCAACTCCGTTTGTGTAAGTCCCTGTTCACGAATAAGACTTTTATAACTTTCCGCTATCTCAAAAACGACAAATCCTCTCTCTGCAAATTTTCAAGTAAAGCCAAAATTGCCGATTTATCATTGTCAGCCTCAATTATAACCGCCGGTATTTCGTCAAGTCCCGCCATTTGTGCAGCACGAAAACGTCTTTCACCTGCTACAAGCTCATATTCACCGCTACGTCTGCGTACCGTTACCGGCTGAATTAAACCGTATTCCATTATAGAATTTTTTCAATTCCTCCATAGCTTGCGGTTCAAAATATTTTCTCGGCTGATTAGGATTTGGTGCTATCATATAAAGCGGAAGTGATACAATCCGCATTTTATCTTGTACCGTTGATTTTCTAAGGAAACTAATCATGGAAATTTCTCCTATGCTAATTTACATTATTTTACACTGAATGGTTAAAAAATATATCCACACGCAAGGTAATCGATTAGTACTCTTTTTTTAATTTCCTGAAATTAAAAAAAACGAGTAACCAGCGATAATGTTTGGCATTGATGTTTACACTTGATGTAACAACATTATCGCTGTTTACCCTCGGTGGTGGAAGGTGTAAGACATTTTGGGGTAGAACAAGGCCTTGGGGAAACCTTGTTAGAAATGTACCGTATCGATACTATCTGCCTTACATTTACTATTATAGCATAATATTTCCATATTGCAAGTACTTTTTGCAATTATAATTCGACAATATTCAATTTATTTTTTTATTTCACCAAATTGTAACAAGTTCCGATAGGAGTTTTTGTTGCAATACCCGGTTTTCTCGGATATTTAAGCGGAGTTTGTCCTACTTTTTTTTATAACTATTATCTTGTGTTTCAATTCGGTGAACGGAATTTCCGCCTCAACAATGTCCTCAATCTGTCCGCCGAGTATTTTTATGGCACGTTTAGCGTCCTTTACTTCCTGCTCTGCCAACGGGCCTTTCAAAGCAAGGAAGTAACCGCCTTGTTTCAAAAACGGAATACACCACTCCGAAAGCACAGTCAAATTAGCCACCGCACGCGACACAACGGTATCGAACTTACCTCTGTAATCTCTGTTTTTACCGCCGTCCTCCGCACGCGAATGGACAAATTCCACATCATTTATATCAACCTTTTTCACAAACGTCCTTTAAAAAGTTAATTCGCTTATTAAGACTGTCAAGCAAAGTCAGCTTAATTTCAGGCTTTGCGATTTTCAGCACAAGTCCGGGGAAACCCGCACCTGTTCCGACGTCAATCACTTTTCCCTTGACATATCCCGTCTTTATTGCGGTCAGCGAGTCAAGAAAATGTTTTGTTACAATGCCCTCATCATCTGTTATCGCAGTAAGATTAATCTTTTCGTTCCACTCAACCAAAAGACGCGCATATTCCATAAGTTTATCAACTTGCACATCATCAAGCGGTATATCAAGCTGTCTGCTTCCGTTTATAATCAAATCCTTCATCATTCACCTATCCATTTTATAAAGATTTCAGCCAAGGTATCATCGGCTCAACATAAATAGCCTGATAACCGAGTTCGTTCGGATGAGTACCGTCACCGTCAGGCTTACTTTCTGTTCCAAAATACAACTTGCGCATATCATCGTCACGCACATTTACACCTGTATCGGAATTATTTTTGCATACAAATCAAGATACGAAACATCCCACTTGTCGCATACTTCTTTTATACGCTCATAATACGATTCAAAATTACCTTCGGCGTCATATGTAAACGGATCATGTGTAATAACAAACCCTACTTTCGAGTTAGGAAAATCATTTCTAATTTCAAAAACATTTTTTCCATACCGCCGGTCATTGTGTTTTCATCAAAATCACCGCTGAAACCGTCTGTAATTTCTCCAAGTTCCGAATGGCCCCAAAAATCATTCAAACCGCCCTCGGCAATGATATATTCATAATCGCCGTCAAGGTTATCGAGCATATCCGTAATATACGGTCTGTATCCGTCTGAATCTGCCGACCAACGCACATTGTCAGCAAGAGTAGCACCGCCCTTTGCTGACATTTGTGACATTCATATTATATTGTTCCCAATCAACTTGCCGTAACCGCCTTGCCAATTAGTGCCGTAACTGATACTGTCACCAATAAATGCAATTCTTTTTGCCGTCAAGCGGATTTTCACCTTTAAAACTGCACGACGTAACAGTCATAACAGCAGTTATCATTAGTGAAATTATTTTATCCATATTTCTTACAACCACTTTTATCCCAAGATTTTTTCAATAAGTTCTGCAAGTTCCTCAGCTTTCTTTGTGATGTATTCTTCGTCCTTACCCTCAATCATAACACGAACAAGCGGTTCAGTACCCGAAGGTCTGATAAGGACTCTGCCCTCGCCGGCAAATTCATCTTCAAGAGCCTTGCAAGCCGCAGCTATTTCTTCATTTTCCATATAACTGTTTTTATTTTCAAGTTTTACAACGGCATTTCTAAGCACTTGCGGCATAACCGTTACAATGCTTGCCGCCTCAGACGCTTTCATACCTGTCTTTTTTAAGTACCGATAAGAATTGCAAAGCACTTACAAGACCGTCACCTGTTGTGTTGTGGTCAAGGAAAATGATGTGACCGGATTGTTCACCGCCGATATTGTAACCCTTTGCAAGCATTTCTTCAAGTACATATCTGTCACCTACTTTTGTACGCGGAATGTCGATACCGATTTTTTCACCTGCCATAAATAAGCCAAGATTACTCATAACCGTTGCAACAAGAGTATTTTGCTTCAATGTACCGTTATCACTCATAAACTTTACACAAGCCGCCATAATCTGGTCACCGTCAATAAGCTTGCCGTTTTCGTCCACAGCCAACATTCTGTCCGCGTCACCGTCAAAAGCTATACCGATGTCCGCACCGATTGAAGTAACGTAAGCCTGTAAACTTTCCATATGAGTAGAACCGCACATATGGTTGATGTTTACACCGTCAGGAGTGTTGTGTATAGCCTCAACGTTTGCACCAAGCTTGTTAAGAGCTTTGAAAGCAGTTTCATAACTTGCACCGTTTGCACAGTCAACAGCGATTTTCATACCGTCAAGACGGCAGTCAATCGTAGAAACAGCAAACGCAACATAATCCTCAACAGCGTTGTGGTTAGCACTTACATAACCAACCTTGCCGTGCGTAGGCAATTCTTCGATAGCCTTTTCACCAAGTATATAACTTTCAATTTCATTTTCAATTCCGTCACTTAGCTTGTATCCGTCACTGTTAAAGAACTTTATACCGTTGTATTCGCATGGATTGTGAGATGCAGAGATAACAACACCTGCATCAGCCTTGTAGTATCTTGTAAGATACGCAACAGCCGGTGTAGGAACTACACCCAAAGGAATAACCTTTGCGCCCATCGAACAAAGTCCGGCAGTAAGAGCCGCCTCAAGCATATCACCTGATTTTCTTGTATCTTTACCAATAAGTATTCTCGGTCTTTTTTTTTGAAGAATGTTTTGTAAGCACATATGCACCGCTTTGACCTGTTTTAAAAGCCAATTCGGCAGTAAGGTCTTTGTTGGCGATACCTCTTATACCGTCCGTTCCAAATAGTTTTCCCATTCTTAATTTCCTCCTAATTAAACTAATCCTATTATATTATTATATAATAAAGATATACAAAAAGTAAACCGTTTTTTGACAAAAAAAAACTGCCGTTTAAAACGGCAGTCAGATTGTCGACAAATTGTCCGGAACGTGCAAGATATTATTTTTATATTTTATAATTTAATTTATAGCTATAAAAATAACAGGCAAGCCTATCTTCGATATACGGCTTGCCTGTGCACTTTTTGCGAAAAATAAACTCTAACGTACCCATGTACGCCGACGAGTTCATTTTCACAAAAATCCGAACTAATTTCTCGACCTCTGCTATCGTGTCGGTATTTTTCCGACAGATTTAATTTTCTTATTAAAGGTCCGTAAACTTTTTACCGCCCATAAGGTGAAAATGTAAATGCGGAACAGTCTGACCGCCGTCCTCGCCACAGTTGTTTACAACTCTGTAACCGTTTTCGGCAAATCCCAATTCAGACGCAATCTGCGGTATCTTTTCCCATATAGCCGCAACATACTTTACGTTTTCCGCATTAATTTCATTCGCACTTGCAATGTGACACTTCGGCACAATAACAATGTGCTCCGGTTCTTGCGGATTGATGTCACGGAATGCTAACATCATATCATCTTCATATACCTTTGTTGAGGGGATTTCTCCGGCAATTATTTTGCAGAATAAACAATCCATTTTATTCACTCCTTTGTATTTCACACCACCCCTCAGTCGGCTTTGCCGACAACTCCCCTCTTTGGGAGCCTTTTTGCCTCTCCTTAAGGAGAGGGTGGCACGCGTGCCGGAGTGGTGACTCTTCTCTATTATCTTTTCTCTCTTATCTATTATATCTTTTCGTACGGGCGGTCATCGGCCGCCCTTTTTTAATACCTCAACATTGCGGGCGACCAATGGTCTAAACCGTTTACGCTATTCTCAATTAAATCTGTTCCGCAACGATTTCGTCAACCTTAGCCAACGCGTCATCAATCTTGCTCGCGTCACTGCCGCCGCCCTGTGCCATATCCGGCTTACCGCCGCCGCGGCCGCCTGCAACAGCCGTAATATCCTTAATAATCTTACCGCAATGAACGCCCAGCTTAACAGCCTCCTTTGACGCCATAGCAACAAACGTAATCTTACCGTCAGTTTCAGCACCCATAACAGCAACACTGTTCGGAACTTCCGCCTTAATCTTATCAGCCATAGACTTCATTTCATCAGCACCCATACCGTCAACCTGTGCGGTAATCAAGCTGATTTCGCCGATATGCTTAATACCTGTCATAATGTTGTTTGCCTTTGCGGCAGCCATTTTTTTCCTTAAACGAATCAACAGCCTTTTCAAGCTCACGGCACTGTGCCATAACGCTTTCAGCCTTGTGATCAATTTCATTAATTTGATTAATCTTTAACGCAGCCGCAGTCTTTTCAATAAGTCTGTCACTGTTATTGATATATTCAAGCACACCCTTACCTGTCACAGCCTCAATACGTCTTACACCTGCCGCAACACCGCTTTCAGAAATAATCTTAAACAAACCGCATTGAGCAGTATTTGTAAGGTGAGTACCGCCACAGAATTCAACACTGTAATCGCCAACAGAAACAACTCTTACAACATCACCGTACTTTTCGCCGAACAATGCAATAGCACCAAGCTTTTTAGCCTCTTCAATAGGTAATTCCTGTACAGTTACGTCAATGCTTTCAAGAATTTTTTCATTAACAATAGCCTCAGCCTGTTTAATCTGTTCTGTTGTCATAGCCTCAAAGTGAGAGAAGTCAAAACGAAGTCTGTCACTTTCAACAAGCGAACCTGCTTGCGCAACGTGTGAACCAAGTACGTCACGAAGTGCCTTGTCAAGAATGTGAGTTGCGGTATGGTTACGGCAAACGTCTGTTCTGTGAACTTTGTCAACAGACATTGTAACCGTATCGCCAACCTTAATCGGTGTAAGCTGAACTTCTGTTTCGTGAAGATAATAACCGTCCTCAGTCTTTGTTGTATTAACAACATTGGCAGCCTTACCGTTTATTGTAATAGTACCGATGTCGCCTACCTGACCGCCCATTTCAGCATAGAAAGGAGTTTTGTCTGTAACGATAAATCCCTTTTGATTTTCGATTATTGTATCACAAACACCCTCGTCTTCAACAACAATGCCTACAACTTTTGCGTCTGTTTCAAGTGTATCGTAACCGACAAATACAGTCGGCTCTGCATTTTCAAATTCAAATGTTTCGTTGCCGTCCCAGCTTGAGCCTTCGGTGCGAGCGTCCCTTGCAGTATCCTTTTTGTTCCTGCATAGCCTTGTTAAAGCCGTCAACATCAACTTCAAGACCTTTTTCTTCAGCCATTTCTATTGTAAGGTCAACAGGGAAAACCATATGTGTCGTGAAGTTTAAATGCCTCTTTACCGGTAAGCTCTTTTCTGCCCTCTTTTTGAGCTGCTTCGATATATCCGTTAAGCACGTTAAGACCATTGTCGATTGTAGCGTCAAAGCGTTCTTCTTCTTTCTTGATTATGTTTCTGATATAATCTCTCTTTTCCTCAAGTTCCTGATAAGCACCCTTTGAACATTCAATTACAGTATCTGCAACTTCAAACAAGAACTGCTTGTTTATACCAAGTAATTTGCCATGTCTTGCGGCACGTCTTAAAAAGACGGCGAAGAACGTAACCTCTGCCCTCGTTCGACGGAATAACACCGTCCGATACCATCATAACCGTACTTCTGATATGGTCGGTTATAACTCTTAGAGAAACATCTTTTTATCGTCCTTTTTGTATTCAATATTTGCGATACGGCAAATATGTTTCATAACGTCTTGAACAGTGTCAATCTCAAAAAGATTGTCAACACCCTTGCATAACAACGGCAAGTCTTTCAAGACCCATACCCGTATCAATGTTAGGATTCGGTAAACGGTTATAGTTGCCGTCCTCGTCTTTGTCGAACTGCGTAAATACAAGGTTCCAAACTTCCATAAATCTGTCACATTCACAGCCGACACCGCAGCCTAGCTCACCGCAGCCGTATTCTTCGCCGCGGTCAAAATATATTTCCGAACAAGGACCGCAAGGACCTGTACCGTGTTCCCAGAAGTTGTCCTCTTTGCCAAGCTTAACGATGTGAGTAGGGTCAACACCAACTTCATTTACCCAAATATCTCTTGCCTCGTCATCTTCTTCATACACTGAAATCCAAAGACGTTCCTGCGGAATTTCCATAACCTTTGTGAAGAATTCCCACGCCCAAGCAGTTGCCTCTTTTTTAAAGTAATCTCCGAAAGAGAAGTTACCGAGCATTTCAAAGAAAGTGCCGTGACGTGCAGTCTTTCCGACATTTTCAATATCACCTGTTCTGATACATTTCTGACAAGTCGTAACTCGTCTTTTAGGTGCTGTTTCAGGGTTTTGGAACCAAGGTTTCATCGGTGCCATACCCGAATTTATAAGTAACAAACTTGCGTCATTCTTCGGTATAAGCGGAAAACTTCCAAGTCTTAAACAACCTTTTGATTCAAAAAAGCTAAGAAACTTTTTCACGAATCTCATTTACGCCCATTGATTTCATAATTTATCTATTCTCCTTTGTTTTTATACTAACTTATCTTATTTATTATATAAAATATCCTGTGCTATGTCAAGCTGAATACAACATTAAAGCACAATTTCCGTTTTATAAAATTCTTTTTATCATTTTCACCATATATTCCGTGTCACGACTTCCCGCCGTTTCGTATGACGAGTGCATGGCAAGCTGTGCAAGACCTATGTCTGCGGTATTCAGCGAAACCTTTTCATTTGAAAGATTTCCAAGCGTTGAACCGCCCGGAATATCACTTCTGTTTGCATACATCTGATACGGTACACCTGCATTTTTGCACACATACTTAACAACCGCCTCCGATACCGCGTCAGTGGTGTATCTTTGATTTGCATTGTACTTAATCACAATACCGCCGTTCATATACACACGGTTTGTACTGTCCGACTTGTCCGCAAAATTCGGATGCACCGCATGAGCATTGTCGCACGATAACATAAAGCTTTTAGCAACGGCTCTTTTGTACGTTTCCGAATTGTTGCAAATTCTTTCAAGCACATCACGCAAAAATGACGATTTAGCACCTTGCTTTGTACCGCTGCCGACTTCTTCATTGTCAAACGCGGCAAAAACAGTTACATTATCATCGCTTTCGGAATTTAAAAATCCCTCAAGTGTACTGTACATACACTGTAAATCATCAATTCGCGGCGCGGAAAAATATTCTCCGTCTGCGCCCAAAAACAGTACCGCGCATACGATTGTAAAGCGACAAATCAAAGCCCAATATTTCCTCTTTATCTACTCCGACATTTTCTGCAATAATATCCTCAATTCTGCCGTTTTTCTCCGACGCTATCGGACACATATCACGTCTTATGTTAAACTCATAACCCTTGTTAATATCTCTGCTCATATGAATTGCAAGTGACGGAATAACAAGCAAATCCCTGTCTATATTGACAAGTTTCGTTTCAACCTTACCGTTCTTTGCCGTAACAATTCTTCCGCTTATCGACAGCGGTCTGTCAAGCCACGACGACATTATCATACCGCCGTAACCCTCAACACTCAACTTTATACAGCCGTCCGCATTTATTTCAAAATCAGGCTTTTAGCTTGAATGACGGCGAATCGGTATGAGAGGCACAAATCATAAACGCACCGAAATCCTTTTTCGGCATTTCAAACGCAATTATTGATGACGAATTTCGTATAACGTAATATTTACCGCCGTTTTGTACATCCCACTTGTCACCCTCAAAAAGTTCCGTAAAACCGTTTTCGTCAAGCCTGTCCTTTGCGGTTTTTGACCGCATGGTAACAATCCGTACTTTTTCCGATAAAATCGATTAAATTTTCTGTATAACCCATTGTTAAGCCCTCTTTATTCAAATCTGATGTTTCCGCCGCCCGCATTCGCTTTAACCGCAGTACCGCGTCGTTTCAAACCGTATATGTCCGGTAAGTTCGTATTCAAAAATATAAGCTCCGTCTGAAATATTTGCTTTTTCACACCGCCGAACATTTTTAAAGTCCATGAACCTGTTATATTGTCGTTTGAGTTGTGTTCCTCGTCATATACCGTAAGAATAGGAGTTATTTTATCAAAGAAACCAATCTTTTTAAATTCGTATATGCTCTGCCGTTTGTCGAATCAAGACCGCCCCAAGCACCGATAATTTTGTAACTGTCTTTTTTTTTTCGGTATCGTGCATAATGCGAACATTGCTTCTTTTGCCGTTTAATATAATCGGAGCCGAATAAATCTCGTAACCGTCATATTTTCCGACAAGATTAACCGATATATTTTTACCGCATAATCTAAGCATTTTGCCGTTAAAATTATCTTTAAAAATACCTGCGTCCCAGTCACCGTCCAAATCGCTGTATTTACCTATATATGTATAGTTTCCGCTCTTTTTATCCGCCTTATACACGTTTATATCCACACTTTTGAACATATCCATATTGCCGAGAATATTCAGTTCATATGAATTGCCGTCCAAAATAGTCTTATATTCCATAGTCTGCATATCTTGATTATATGTATTCCACGCCCAAGAAGAATTAAAATCTTCTGTATTTGACGAATCTTCTACATTGCACCGGGTACATATCTTGCGTAGAAATTCCTTTATATTTAACACTGTTTGAAATCTCCATATACTCTTGAAGTTCGTCATTGTTTTCCCAAAGCGGATAATATAGTGCAAGACCTGTAGAATTAGCTTTTCTCTCACCGCACACTCTGTACAAAACGGTTTCATTTAACGTGTTAATAAGCACGTCCGACGTGTTTCCGACAAATTCACTTGTTTTAACCGCCATATCGCCTAAATCAACAGAATTTGAAAATCCCTCATCAACCGTTGCACCGCCGTAAAAGCTGTACACCGCTTATCGCCTTTGAAAGATTGACATAATTTAAAAAGGCTGTCCGTTGCGGTAAGCATATCGCCTGCCATACCGTCAAACGCCTGATTAAGCGTAGACATATTGTCTAAAAGCAACGCAAGACATTGCCGCGTCTTTGTCAGTGCCTTTTTTCTTCACACTTTGCATAATATCCGTCACACACTGCCTTACCTATACCTTTGAGAATCAGTTGAGGGATTGTCGGACAAATACTGTAAAACATATTCATAATTCCATTCATCATTTCCGATAACGTCCTGCGGTGCAGTCATATAATCGGCACACATAGACATCTCCGCCGCAATTTCAAGACTTCCCATAAGTGACGAATCGAAAGACAGCATATCAAAATTCACGCCCGCCGCACTGATTCCGTATGAAATTTCTTCAAGATTAAGGCTGTAGTTGCCGTTAAGCTCGTCATAAGCCATACCGTTTATCAATCCGCCGCCTGCACCTGATAAAATAAGCATATAATGGTTTGCTTTATACTTTGACGTGCCCCACGATATAAAATTAGCAAGAGTATTGTAGTCACCCATATTTGCCGCCATAGACTGATCCTCAAGATAAAGTTTATTCTTACCGACTTTAAATCTCTGACAATAATCGCTGTATATATTCTTAGTGTGCCACTTACTGCTGCCGCCTGTTTGCACAATGACATTTATATTGTCCGAATAATTTACATTCATAATTTCATCAAGTTTTTTTGAATAATCACCGTTTACGGATTCATCGTCACCGCCGCACATATATATAAGAACAGTCCAAGCCTTGTTACCCCCTTGACTTTCGGTATTACTTTCATAAACCACCTTATTTGAAGAACACGCCGTAAGCATAAGAACCGTCAAAACGGCAGTTATTATAAGCGTAACTCTTTTCATAGCCTTACCCCTCCATAAATTTATATAATGTAAAAAGGTGTTGCAAAGATTTCTCTTATACAACACCTTCTCAGTTCATTTTTAATTACGCTTGTGCAGGAGCGCCTACCGGACAGACACCGGCACATGCACCACATTCGATACAAGTAGCGTCATCTATAACGTATTGAGCGTCACCCTCGCTGATTGCACTTACAGGACATTCAGCAGCGCAAGCACCGCATGAAATGCAAGCATCAGAAATCTTATATGCCATTGAAATACACCTCCTCATTTGATATTGCTGATATGATTATAACACGAAAATTGATATACTTCAATAGTTTTTCAAAATATTTTACTCACCGATTTCTTCCTCTGAAGGCTCGTTGTTTTTGCCTTTTTAAGAACTTTAACGTCCGCAACGTTAAACTCTTTTTAAAGTTTTTTTCGTTTTCGTCGTCAAGTTTAACTTTAACCAGACCTTTAAGTAAGCTGACATATTCAACACTGCCCGTACCTTCGGGAGTTTTTACGATAGCACCCTGTTTCGGTGTAACCTTTAAAAGTTCCTCATATATATCCTGTTCATATTTCAAACAACACATAAGACGTCCGCAAGCGCCCGAAATTTTAGCCGGATTAAGTGAAAGTCCCTGTTCCTTTGCCATTTTTATAGACACCGGAGCGAACTCACCGAGAAACTGACTGCAACATAAACCTCTGCCGCATACACCGATACTCCCGAGAGTTTTCGCCTCATCTCTGACGCCGATTTGACGAAGTTCAATTCTTGTCTTAAAGACCATAGCCAAGTCTTTTACAAGTTCACGGAAGTCAATTCTTCCGTCCGCGGTAAAAATAGAATAAAATCTTGTTTCCGTCAAATGTGTATTCAACTTCAACAAGTTTCATTTCAAGCTTGTGATTTTGAATTTTCTCCAAACATATCTTGTAAGCCTCTTTTTCAAGCTCTCTGTTCCTTTTGCTTTTTCGGTATCTTCTTCGGTTGCGATACGGATAACACCCTTTAAAAGGTTTCTTGAATTGGTCATTATCAATAGCCTTTTTGCTCATAACGACCTCACCGTATTCAATACCTCTTGAAGTTTCGACAATTACACTGTCGCCTTGTTTTATATCAAAATCAAGCGGATCAAAATAGTACGTTTTGCCTGCCGGCTTAAATCGTACCCCTATCACGTTTACCATATTATAAAACCATTCCTTCCAAAATGTTTAAGCTTTGCTGTTTTTTCGCTCTGCTCTTAATCTTTTCAGCCATTTTCTGCGACGGCTCAAAAACAAGCATATTTTCTATTCTGTTCTTTTCGTAAACAACGTACCAAACCTTTTTAGGCGAAAAATACACTCGCACGCATATTGTATATCGTTTTCGGAGTTTTTTTCGGTTTTTGTCTGGTAACAGACTTCACGTCCGATATATAAAATTCAACTTCTTTGTTTCTGTGACCGATTGCACGGTTTACGCGTACAATATCGTCTTTAATGCTGTAAGTAAATATCGCCGCATAACGCGTTAAGACAAAGAAACCCAATATACAAAATAAAAGTATCGTTATTATCGTACCGATTATTTTGTAGCTTGGCAAAATAAAAATTATATATTGTCCTAAAATCATAAATATGACAGCCCATAAAAGCGAAAATATAAATTCTTTTCCGCCGCCTGTTCTCTTTTCTTCCACTTCCCGAAAACTCCTTAAAACATCATTGTCTAATCTAATTAATTATAATATAAAACAATAAAATTGTCAACTCTCCGCATAAATAGCGATTGATGACCTCAAGCCACCACTCCGTCACTTCGTGACACCTCTCCTCAAGGAGAGGCTTTTTATATACGCCTTCTTCCGTAAGGCTCCCCTTAGGGGAGCCGTCGGCAACACCGACTGAGGGGTGGCTTTTCTGTCTATTATTTTCCTCTATTCTTTCTTATCTATTATCTACAACACGGGGCATTGTGGCACCGTCCCATACTTTCACACAATCCGCATCTCATTTCAAAGCGGGCGACCAATGGTCGCCCCTACACACCGCCATACTGCACTTACTTCGTAGGGGCGGTCATCGTCCGTTCCTATGAGGCTCCCCCTTGAGGGAGCTGTCGGCAACGCCGACTGAGGTGTGGCTTTTTCTGTCATTTTCTTCTAAGCATATTAATCATTTCCGAAATCGTCTTAATCCCGTAAGCCGCAAAACCGTCCGGAATTTTCACGCCTCTAAGCGATTGTTTCGGCACAATCGCCGACTTAAACCCCAGTTTAGCCGCCTCATTAATACGCTTTTCAAGCTGCGAAACACCTCTAAGTTCACCGCCAAGACCGACTTCACCGATAAATATCATATCCGGCGGCAGAGGAATATCCGCCTGACTTGTCGCGACAGCGGCACAGATACCCAAATCAACCGCCGTTTCATCAATACGAAGTCCGCCTGCAACATTAACATAAATGTCTGAATTTGACAAATTCATTCTTGCACGTTTTTCAAGTACCGCGATAAGCAACAGCACACGATTAACGTCAATACCGTTCGTCATACGACGTGGATTACCGAATCCGGTCGGTGTAACGAGTGCTTGAATTTCAGCCATGACACCACGACTGCCCTCCATCGTACACACAAATCGCACTGCCAGATATATCAACATTTCTGCCCTCCAAAAGCATCATTGACGGATTTTCGACTTCTCTGAGACCGCTGTCACACATTTCAAATACACCGATTTCGTTAGTCGAACCGAAACGATTTTTAACCGCTCTTAAAATTCTGAACGAAAGCTGTCTGTCACCCTCAAAATAAAGCACACAGTCGACCATATGTTCAAGCACTCTCGGACCTGCGATTGCCCCTCTTTTGTAACGTGACCGACTATAAACATAGAAATGCCGAGTGACTTTGCAATGTGCATAAAAAGCGTTAGTAGCCTCTCTTACCTGCGGAACACTTCCTGCCGCAGAGGCAATATCCTGTCTGTTCATCGTTTGAATTGAGTCAATAATAACAATGTCGGGTTTAATTTCGTTTATACATTCGATGACCGTTTCAACATCTGTTTCGGAAACAAGATAAAGATTTTCCGTTGTAACGCCCAATCTTTCAGCACGAATTTTAATTTGTCCCTCCGATTCCTCACCCGAAACATATAGAATTTTTCTTTCTTCACCGGCTTTTTTGGCAAATTTGCAAAAAGTAATGTTGATTTACCGATACCCGGATCACCGCCTACAAGTATTAATTCCCCCTGTACAATTCCGCCGCCAAGCACTCTGTCAAGCTCCTGTAAACCGGTTTTGTAACGTGTTTCATATCCGACTTTTTACATCACCGATTTTTTTCGGCATACGCACACTTCCGCCGTTACTTATAGACATTGCACGCGTAGCAGACGTTTTCTTTTCCGTAATAACAGTTTCCTGTATGGTGTTCCAACTGTTACAGCCTGGGCATTTTTCCCCAGCCACTTCGGTGATTTGTACCCACATTCACTGCATATATATGTCGTTTTTGTTTTCATTCCTATTCCTTTCATTTATCAGTATTGCCAACACAAAAATTATATCCATAATTTTATAACTTTCCACCCACACTGTCAAGCCACAAATATTACACTCACATTGCGGTTTGCATAATTTACATTACAGCAATGTTACAGCTGTGTTAATATCCACTCTATCCACGTACTTATCCACGCAATTCACGCCGATTTATCCGCAAATATCAAAGTTATCCACGCGTTATGCACCCAACGTGGATAACTTTATTAACACATTCACAGTTTACATAACCTTTTCTGTCCCCAAAATTTTTATATTCCGAAAATTCAAAAAAATAATACTTATAACGTCAATATTTTTCGGAATAGCCTTGACAAACACCGTCAGTTTTTATAAACTATATGTATATGTAATTATGTAATAATTTGAAAGGATGACTTTTTTATAATGAATAACGCAGATAAAACAATGGACAAAATCGTGGCGCTTTGTAAAGGCAGAGGCTATGTGTACCAGGCAGTGAAATTTACGGAGGTCTTGCAAACACTTGGGATTACGGTCCTCTCGGTGTTGAATTTAAGAACAACGTAAAAAAGCTTGGTGGAAAAAATTCATACAGGAATCAAAATATAATGTAGGTCTTGACTGTGCAATCCTTATGAACCCAGAAACATGGGTTGCGTCGGGTCACGTCGGCGGATTCTCGGATCCTCTTATGGACTGTAAAGAATGTAAATCACGTCACAGAGCGGACAAGCTGATTGAAGACTTTGCACACGAAAAAGGTGAGGACATCACAGTTGACGGTTGGAGCAAAGAAAAGATGGTTGAATACATCACAGAAAATAACATTGTCTGCCCAAAATGCGGCAAGCAAAACTTTACTGATATTCGTGAATTTAACCTTATGTTCAAGACATTCCAAGGCGTTACAGAAGATTCTTCATCAGTAGTATATCTTCGTCCGGAAACTGCACAAGGTATTTTCGTAAACTTCAAAAACGTACAACGTACAAGCCGTAAAAAAAGTACCTTTCGGCATCGGACAAATCGGTAAATCATTCAGAAACGAAATCACACCGGGTAACTTCACATTCCGTACAAGAGAATTTGAGCAAATGGAGCTTGAATTTTTCTGTGCACCGGGTACAGACCTTGAGTGGCACGCATATTGGAAAGAATACTGTATGAATTTCTTACTTAACCTTGGTATAAGAAAGGAAAACTTGCGTTTCAGAGATCACTCACCTGAAGAACTTGCATTCTATTCAAATGCAACTGCCGATATTGAATTTGTATTCCCATTTGGATGGGGTGAACTTTGGGGCATAGCAGACAGAACTGATTATGACTTAAAGCAACATATGGAACACAGCGGTGAAAGTATGGAATATATGGACCCAATCACAAACGAAAAATACGTTCCGTATTGTATTGAGCCGTCACTTGGTGCAGACAGAGTTGCACTTGCATTCCTTGTTGAGGCATATGACGAAGAAGAACTTGAGGGCGGCGACACAAGAGTTGTTATGCACTTGCATCCGGCGCTTGCACCGATAAAGGCTGCCATTCTTCCTCTTTCAAAGAAACTTGACGAAGGTGCAACAGCTGTATACGAACAGCTTTCAAAGAAGTTTAACTGTGAATATGACAATGCCGGTTCAATCGGTAAGCGTTACAGAAGACAAGACGAAATCGGTACACCGTACTGTATCACATATGACTTCGAATCAGCAGAAGATAACTCGGTTACAGTCCGTGACAGAGATACAATGGAACAGCAAAGAATTAAGATTGACGAACTTGAAAAGTTCTTGGAAGAGAAGTTAGAATTTTAATAATGTTGTTGGTGGGGGTAAATTGCTATGAAATTTGTTGATGAATTTAAAAGATTTTATATCTCGTGGAAACGTAGTTGATATGGCAGTCGGCGTTGTTGTCGGTGGTGCATTTAAAAAGCATTGTCGATTCACTTGTTGCCGACATTATCAACCCGGGTATTGCATACGTTGTATCTCTTATAACAGGTGCACTCAAAACAGCCGCTACAAGTACAGTCGGTGACACAAGTGCCGTTGAATCGGTTATGGATATGTCTAAATGGATAATTCCGGGTACATCAATAAATATCGGTAATTTCCTTTCGGCTATTATTAATTTCCTTATCCTTGCATTTATAATTTTCTGCGTAGTTAAGGGACTTAATAAACTAAATGATAAATTCAAAAAGAAAGTTGAGGAAGAAGTCACTCCTGCGGGTTCTACCCAAGAAGAACTTCTTGCCGAAATACGCGATTTATTAAAAGACAAAGAATAATACAAAACCCAATCGAACGAAATTCGATTGGGTTTTCTTTTTATTTTCTATTTGCTTTACCTCTGCATACGGCTTCATATTTCCATTCCACACATATACATCTATACCGTCATATTCCGTATCACTCAAATCAACCTCCGCCGTCATATCATGTATGTCAGGTGTCACAATCTTTTTAAGTTCATTACCTTTTCTGAACGCAACATACATCACTTCGTCATCTTCTTCAAAATTAAGCGATACGATAAGTTTGTTATCTTTTATTTCACACTCAATTTTATTGTTCGTTAAAACAAGTCGGCATTGGTGTGACTGTCGGAGCAGCCGTTGGTGTTGCCGTTGGACTTGACGTTACTGTCGGCATCGGTACTGTCGTAGGCGTTGCCGTTGGACTTGGTGTTACTGTCGTCACTATCGTTGGTGTTGCTGTCGGTTTTACCGTTGGTGTTGCCGTTGGACTTGACGTTACTGTCGGCGTCGGTACTGTCGTAGGCGTTGCTGTTGGTTTTACTGTTGGTGTTGCCGTTGGTGTCGCTGTCGGCATAATTGCCTTAACCGCATTATACGCATTCAATCTTCCGCCGCTTATAACTTTACCTGTAAGTGCCGAAAGTTTGTCTGAACTCGAACACAAAGTTTCTTTAATTTCTTTTGCCGAAATATTCGGATTTACTGCACGCATTACCGCAACAGCACTTGCAACCATAGGTGTAGCCATAGAAGTTCCCGACATTGTTCCGTAACTGCTTGTCGGAATTGTACTGTAAATAACTGTACCCGGTGCTGCAATATCAACACTTGTTGCACCGTAATGCGACGTACTGCTGAGTTCATCACTGCTTGTCGTGTTTGCAACAGAAATTACATTGTCAAGGTCTTTTGTAAGTTGTGACGGATATACCGCCGTTCGATCGTTATCAGGTTGCGGTGTACTTGTCGCAATATTTCCCGCCGCAATAACAAAGAATATATCCGGCACCGCCTCAATCGCCGATTTAACGATACTCACCGAAGTACTTCCCCAACCTGCACCGCCAAAACTGCAATTAATAATATTTATATCATTCTTTTTTGCGTAATTAATCCCTTCTATTATATAAGATAAAGTACTTTTACCACTGCTGTTAAAAATCTTTATTGATGCGATTTTGGCATTACGTGCAACAGACGCCACACCCTTTGGAATTGTCGGTCACTGCACTCACAATACCTGCAACGTGAACGCCGTGATTACTCACATATGACACATCACCGTTACTGTCGCCGCAATTCCAACCATATATGTCATCAATATAGCCGTTACCGTCATTATCAATGCCGTCACCGACAATTTCTCCCGTATTCACCCATATATTATCAATTAAATCCTCGTGATTTGTCTGTATACCCGAATCCATAACTCCGACAGTCACATCAGAGCAATCAATATCAAAATCCCAAAGCTTTTTTGCACCGATTAAATCAAGCACAGCTTGTTTTCCGTTTTGATAGTACGTATCATTAGGTTCGGAAAACTCATATACATTGTAGTTAGGCTCTGCATATTCAATATTCGGCATAGCCTTTAACTTTTCAATCGTATCTATAACATTTTCACGGCTCGGATTTTCCAAATCAAGTACATATATAATAGGCTCTGTTTTATCAGAAAACAAACTGATACTGCTTGCATCGTCACCGAAAATACATTTTGCATCACTGATATTCAATTCGTCAAACGGGTCTGAACACATTGAAACAGCATCGGTAATCTGCGGTTTTAACTGCACAAGCACTCTTCCGTAATCAAAATCCAACCCGTCATATTCATCTGCATAAACATTAATCCCCAGCCACATCATAGCCAATAACGTGGCAAAAAAAATATATATAAACCTTTTCATAACCATAGCTCCGTTTTTTCAAATTGCTTTAATTTCAGTATATCACTCAATTTTTATAAAGTCAATTTAAACCTCGTTTTTCGCTTGACTTTTTTGTTTTACTATGGTAAAATATTAAGGTACTTTTTGGAGAAGTATCGAAGCGGTCATAACGGGGCGCACTCGAAATGCGTTTGCCTTAACGGGCACGTGGGTTCGAATCCCACCTTCTCCGCCAAAGAGAATGCTGATTTTTAATCCGCATTCTTTTTTACTATGTGAATTTTTATAAAGGAGTAAAACAATGCAGACAGAAGAAAAAAACAAATGAAGATGAGTTATCTTATAAAGCGCTTTGTACCATATTTCAAAAAATACAAATGGATACTGATACTCGATCTAATCTGTGCGTCACTGACAACGGTTTGTGAGCTTGTATTCCCAATGCTCGTGCGTTACATAACAAATATGGGTATCAATAATATAGCAGGATTAACCGTCGGAATAATCTTAAAAATAGGACTTTTCTATCTGATTTTAAGAATAATCGACTCTGCGGCAAATTTCTATATGGCTGACACGGGACATATTATGGGAGCAAAAATCGAAACAGATATGCGCCGTGACTTATTCGCGCACCTTGAAACGCTTTCACATTCATACTTTGCCGAACACAAAGTCGGACAAATTATGGCACGAATAACAAGCGACTTGTTTGATATAACAGAATTTGCGCACCACTGCCCCGAAGAATTTTTCATCGCCGCACTGAAAATAATCGTTTCATTTATAATTCTTTGCGGAGTAAACGTACCGCTTACGGTCATTGTGTTTGCGTCACTTCCGCTTATATTCTGTTTTGTAAAATTCTTTAATACGCGTATGCGTAAAGCGTTCAAGAAACAGCGTAACCAAATCGGCGAAATTAATTCACAGGTTGAGGATACATTGCTCGGTATAAGAGTGGTAAAGTCATTTGCGACAGAAGAACTCGAAGCTGAAAAGTTTGAGGACGGCAACAAAAAATTTCTTGATACAAAAAACTCGGATATTTTTATATGGCAGGTTTTCAAACATCAAACAGAGCCTTTGAGGGTGTAATGTATTTGATAGTCGTTGTTGCGGGTGCGTTGTTTATGGTTAACGGCAAAATCTCCCCTGCCGACCTTACCGCATATCTTTTGTATGTAAGCACGCTCCTTGCCACTTTGCGTACAATCATTCAATTTACCGAACAATTCCAACGCGGTATGACAGGTATTGAGCGTTTCCTTGAAATTATGGACGCACCTGCCGAAATAACAGAAAAAGAAAATGCCGACGAATTGAAAAATGTTCAAGGAAATATAACGTTTGAAAACGTCGGATTTCATTACAGTGACGATGACACAAACGTGCTGTCAAATATAAATCTTAACATCAAAAAAAGGCGACAGCGTTGCACTTGTCGGTCCGTCAGGCGGCGGAAAAACAACGCTTTGTAACCTTATCCCACGTTTTTTTATGACGTCACTGAAGGACGTATTTTAATTGACGGCAAGGATATAAAGAACGTCACATTAAATTCGCTCCGAAATTCAATCGGTGTCGTTCAACAGGACGTTTACTTGTTCTCGGGAACGGTCTTTGAAAACATTGCTTACGGATTAAACGGTGCAACACGCGAAGATGTTATAAACGCCGCCAAACTTGCAGGCGCACATGAATTTATTTCAAACCTCGAAAACGGATATGACACATATGTCGGCGAACGCGGAGTTAAACTTTCGGGCGGTCAAAAGCAAAGAATAAGTATCGCAAGAGTATTCTTGAAAAAATCCGCCTATACTTATTCTTGACGAAGCGACCTCCGCACTTGATAATGAAAGCGAAAAAATCGTGCAAGACTCACTCGAAAAACTTGCAAAAGGCAGAACAGTGTTCACAATCGCCCATAGACTTACAACAATCCGTAACGCAAATATGATTCTTGTTCTCACCGAAAACGGTATCGAAGAACAAGGCACACACCAAGAATTGATTGATAAAAAAGGATTGTACTACAACCTATATAGTATGTACACATCACTCTAGCAGAGCCTGTCGACAAAATGTTGACAGCTTCAAAATCATAAAGTTCCTCCAAAGTCGAAACTTTAGATTTTAAGCCATTTCTGCCGCACAGGTCGTCAGAAATGATTTTCAATGAGGTTCACCACCTCAAACTCCAAAAATAAAAGTAGACAAAACCGTAACGGTTTTGTCTACAATCTAAAATGCGGTCGTTTTATACGACCGCATTTTTTAAAACTTAATCACCACATTACCGCAAATATTTGTGTCAGATGCGGTTTGAATAGCCTTTTCCAACTCATCAATCGAAAATTCGTGAGTAATAATACTCTCCAACTTCGGATTTGCAGCCATTATTTTCTCCACGTCAATCACGTCCTCAGGCAAATAACCGCCCGAACCGATAATACTTTTTTGAGCATAAGTGATATGTAGAAAATCCAAGTTTCGTATCGCATTATTCACCGCAACAGTAACAAATCTGCTCTCTATTTTGCCCTGCTCCATAAACAAATTCAATACACTCTCCGCACCTGCGGCGTCTATCCAACAGTCAATATTGGCAGTTTTACCTGTAAGTGACTTAGCCATACCGAAAAATTCTTTTGACTTTTCGGCAAAATCTTCACTCGCCATATTACAAACCTCAAAACCGAGTTTTTTGGCAATTTTAAGTCTGAAATCTGATAAATCGCAAATCATCACTTTGTCCATTCCGAAATATTTCAAAGCAACAGCCGCCGCAAAACCTATCGTGCCACAGCCGAAAACCACCGCCGACTGACCTTTTTACATACGTTTTCTGACCGTTTTCGTCCGTACCGTTTGCAACCATTCCACGTCTTGCGGCTCTGCAACCGACAGTAAAAGGCTCAATAAGGCATGCCAACCTGTCTGAAATTCTGTCATCAATATTGTAAAGCGAATAATTTTTCACTGCATTTTCAACAAGTATATATTCCGAAAAACCGCCGATTGTACCTGCTCTGCGAGTATCCTTTTGACAAATCGCGGATACGGATACACCCTTTCACCGACAAAAAATCTTTCACATTTTACCTATCCGAACAACCTTTGAAACAGTTTCGTGACCGAACTCACCGTCCGCGTCAATTTTATGCCCCGTATTCGGACCGTGATTGTACACCGCGACATCAGTACCGCAAATGCTCGAATAAATATTTTTAATCAGAACATCATTATCGCCGACAGTCGGAATATCCGTTTCACGAATTTCGATACTATTCTTCCCTAAATAAATTCCCGATTTCATCATTTCCTCCTAAAGGTTTTGTACATTTGATAATTATATTTTCAACGTCTTTTATCTCGTCAACGCAATCATTTTTCAGCCATTCGGTTATTATCGCAATAATGCCGTGAATGTAAAAAGTCGTCACATATTTTCTTTCAGGAACAGGGAAACGAAATCTTTCCAAAATCGGATTAAAAATATGTTCAAACATTCTTTGATAAGAATGTTCAAGATTTAACGTTGCGGTACGCTTCATGGCAGTCTGAAACAATTTTTATTTTTCTTTATGTAGTTTAAATACGGCGTCAGATATTTTGACGAAACAAGCACCAAATCTTCAATCGGGCATTTTCCGATGCTTTCAAGAAAATTTGCCACTTTTATTTTGAAGTAAGATAAAAAATCATCATACATATATTCAATGCTTTCCGCGAGTAAATCCGTCATATTTTCATAGTGAAGATAGAATGTCGAACGATTTACATCCGCCCTTTGCAAAGTTCCTTTACCGTAATATATTCAAAATCTTTTTCTTCAAGCAAAGCCAAAAATGCCTTGTCCATTTTAATTGCCGTATTAAAATATTTGCTTTCAGACTTGTTCATACTAAGCGTCCTTTCATTCTTTTTCGCTGATTTCTTTTGCAAACTCCACGATTTCAAAAGCGTACTTTTTCTTGCTCTGTTCAACTAACTTCTTGTAAATAAGATAATTCACTCCCATTCCTGCCAAACCGATAATACCTATAATGATACCAAGCACGGTAAAAATCACCGTACCGCCGCCGATTACATTCATTGAAAGACACATTCCAACGCCTGCAATAAGCGCTGTGATAATTCCGAATGTATAGGTAAAAATCGTTGCAGGCATTTTTTGCCTTTTGGTCAAGCTTTCTAAGCGCCGTAATTTTTGAATTATCTTTCGGAGCATACTCCTTCGCCAATGATTCCGCATAAATTTTGTCTGTGTTCATAATTGAAACCTCCTGAATATTTTTTATGACTTTATTATAACGGAGGTATTAATCAAATCAAACAACACAATAAGCAGTTTTTGTTTATTTATAAAATAAAGCTGGCGATAAAATATCGTCAGCCTTATTAAACTTATAGTAGTGGTGCTACTAACCTTATAATATGTCCTAAAAGCTTTGTGAAAATATTAAAATGTTTAACGTCCTCTAATGTAATCTTCTGTGACAATTCAAGCGTGTCTTTGAAATCACGTTCAATATCCATAACCGCCGGTACATTAAGCATATAGGCCGCACATTCATAGTGAAGATACAAACTTCTGTAATCGTGGTTTACTGTGCCGACAATGGCTTTTTACCGTCACTTATCGACATTTTTTCGCGTGAACAAAACCGGGTGTATATTCGTATATTTCTATACCTGCTTTCAAAAGTTCCTTATAATATGTTCTCGCAAGATAGAACGCATATTTCTTGTCGGGAATATGTGGCATTATAATCTTAACGTCAACGCCCCTTTGAGCCGCATACTTCATACACTCATACATCTCGTCATCAATAACAAGATACGGCGTCATTATATAAGTATATTCCGACGCATTGTTCAGATTATTTATATATGCACGCTTTCCGACATAAACTTCATCAAGCGGAGTATCGCCGAACGGTATTACAAATCCGTCCGTACTTACGGAATATTTTTTTGGACGCTTGGATATATTCACCGCAATCCTCAATGTGTTCATCATTTACATTCCACATTTCAAGAAACATCGCCGTAAATCCCGCGACCGCCTCGCCTCTGAGCATAAATCACGTATCTTTCCAATGTCCGAAACGAATCTTTTCATTAATATATTCATCTGAAAGATTTATCCCACCGCAAAATGCTGTCGCACCGTCTATAACCATTATTTTTCTGTGGTCACGATTGTTTTGGTGAGTTGACAAAAGCGGTACAATCGGCGAAAATATACGACATTTAATCCCTTGTCTTTCAAGATATTCATTGTATTTTCGCGGAAGCGTCACGATACAGCCCATACCGTCATACATAACGCGAACTTCAACGCCCTGTTTAACTTTTTTTTCTTTAAAATTTCAAGAATTTCATTCCACATACGGCTCGTGTGATTTATAATAAAGAACTCCAAAAATATGAATTTCTCCGCTTTCAAAAGCTCCTTTTTTCATATCCTCAAACATTCTCTCGCCTATGCTGTAATACTGTACACCTGTATTTGTGTAAGCAGGAGAACCGCCGTATTTCGATAAATACCTTGCAAAGCCGTCCTGATTTTTATCGGTCTGATAAATATTTTTCATAACATCATTGTCTTGAACAAGATACTTTTTGTTTGCCTCTTGAATATTCTTGTAATCGTCACCTATATTCATTGACACTCCCTGTGCCCTTGTAAACAGATAAAACAAAGCACCGAATATAGGTATAATCGCAATAAGCGTTATCCACGTCATTTTAAAAGTAGATTCTTCTGTACGATTAATTTCAAATATTATAAGTACGGCACTCAAAACAGTCGAAAGACCGAACAAAACCTTTGAATAGTCGGAAATCCATATATACATTGCAACAAACGTAATAATTTGCATTAAAAGCATTACCATTGCAACGAATTTGTTTGAATATAAAAGTCTGTAAATCTTTTTCATTCAAAATCCTCCTTTCAAACGGCTATTTTAAATTTTTTATATACGCAAACGTTTTTTCTTCCCCTTCTTGCTGCAACATCATAAGCCACCCTTCAAGCAGCTTTGCAGTGTTTGGATGCATACTTGTCTTAGCATTTCCCTTTAAAGAAATATTCTATCGGATTATCGTTTGTATATTTGTCGTCCAAATAAATTTTTCCTGCCGCAACACGGTCGCAAAACATTTCTTTAACATATTTTAACGGCATTTCGACCGCCTCCATACGTCTTGTTTTGGGATTGTAGTCTGTCCAATATTCAAAGTGATGCTTGTTTCTTCCCTTGTGGTGCATCCAAGCCTTTGAATAACCGTATTCACGTCTTTCGCCCTCTGTCGGACTTCTGTCACCGAGATAAAATCTTGCTCCCGGTAAAAATTCCGTTGGTGAATATTTCGACAAATCGTGACGCATACCCTGCCACAAAATTCCGCACCTTAGGCAATGATACATTACCTTGTGACGGTGCCTTGTGATTGTCATAAAATGTTTTATAAAATGCCACATACAGTGATTCTTCCTTTTTTCTATAATAGTTTATTATATCACAAATACCGACATTTTACAATACCAAAACGTTGCACCTCTCAAAAAAAAAAATCGGCTGCCAAAATTTCGGCAGCCGATTTTCGATTAGTTACTTCTTCTTTCCATTTCCTTATAAATATCTTCCCAAGTCATACCGTTGTCAACAAGCATAACAGTAAGATGATAAATAAGGTCAGCGGTTTCGTAGCTGATTTCGTCCTTATCGCGGTTTTTACCTGCAATAACAACTTCAGCAGCCTCCTCACCGACTTTTTTCAAAATCTTATCTTCGCCCTTATCGAACAAGTAATTTGTATAACTGCCCTCTTCAGGGTGTTCTTTTCTGTCCATAACTACAGCCTGTTCACGCGCAAATACATCTGTCTTAGTCTGTTCCTTTGCGTCCTCAACAAGCTTGCCGTCCTCAATCTTTCTGAAGAAACAACTTCTGTTTCCCGTATGACACGCAGGACCGGCAGGATTAACAAGCACAACAAGACAATCGCAGTCGCAGTCAACGCGAACTTCTTTAACGTACATATAATTACCCGAAGTATCGCCCTTTACCCAAACTTCCTGTCTGCTTCTTGACCAAAAAGTTGCTCTGCCTGTTTCAAGAGTTTGCTTAATCGTGTCCGCATTCATATATGCAACCATAAGCACCTCGTTAGTTTCAATATTCTGCACAACTGCCGGAATAAGTCCGCTTGCGTCAAATTTAAGAGTATTTATTAATTCTTCCATTTATGTAATTCCCCTTTCAATTTATATAAAACAAATTTATTTCATTTCCATCAAGTTCCAATTCTTTTGCTATATAGTCCACACCCGAAATTATTGTGAATACAACCGAAATCCAAATAAGTATATCTGAAATCAATTTAGGGTGTACACCCAAGAATGTATTTTGAATCGGAAGCAAAAAGCATTGCAACGATAATTGCAACCATTTGCGTAACGGTTTTAAGTTTGCCCCACATACTTGCGGCAACAACCTTGCCTTCACCCGCTGCAACAAGTCTTATTCCCGCAACCGCAAATTCTCTTACAAGCACAATCATCAATGCCCACACACTCATACGGTCATAGTACATCAATATCAAAAATGCCGCCGTTGTAAGTACCTTTGTCCGCAAGCGGATCGACGAATTTGCCGAAAGTCGTTACTTGATTATATTTTCTTGCAACGTGACCGTCTATTGCGTCAGTTATCGACGCAAGTACAAAAACACCAAGTGCCGCATAATGACACATTACGTTATCTATCATAAACAACACCATAAATATCGGTACAAGCACTACACGAATCATCGTAATTTTATTAGCCGTATTCATCAAATCACCTCCGCTTGACCTGTAAGGTCGTATTCATCTGCATCAAGAATTTTCACTTTTATAATATCGCCCGGCGTAACTTCTTCCTCCGTTGCAAAATATACTTTTCCGTCAACATCAATACTGTCGCCGCGACTTCTGCCGTAGAACAAGAAGCTTTCTTCATCGTATCCCTCAACCAAAACTTCAAGCGTTTTGCCAAGCTTAGCTTTGTTAAGTTCAAGTGATATTCCCTGTTGAAGTGTCATAAGTCTGTCAAGACGTTCTTCCTTGATTTCCTCATCAACCTGATTCGGAAAATCAGCCGCAGGAGTATCTTCTTCCTGTGAATATGTGAAAGCACCCATTCTGTCAAAACGCACCTTTTTAACAAATTCATAAAGGTCGTTAAACTGTTCCTCCGTTTCACCCGGAAAACCTACAATTATCGAGGTTCGTATTGTACAATCAGGCATTTTTTCTCTTATTTTATTGATTCTCTCAACCATTTGTTCTTGAGTTGTACGTCTTGCCATACGTCTTAAAATCTCATTGTTGCCGTGCTGTACGGGCATATCGATATAATTGCATATTTTATCATATTTAGCCATTGTATCAATAAGACTGTCCGTAATAGCCTCGGGATAGAAATAATGCACTCTTATCCACTTGATACCGTCAACCGTGACAAGTTTTTCAAGCAGCTTATCAAGCGAATATTCGCCGTACAAATCTTTTCCGTAACGTGAAGTATCCTGTGCAATAAGTATAAGTTCCTTAACGCCGTTTTTCGCAAGATTTTCAGCTTCTTCAACTATATCTTCAATTTTTCTGCTCCTAAAATGTCCTCTAATCATAGGAATAGCACAATAAGTACAGTTATTGTCACAACCGTCGGCAATTTTCAAATATGCCGTATATGACGGTGTTGACAAAATTCGCGGAAGCCGTTCATCCGGAGTTCTGTCATTATGACCGCATATTACAGGCTTTTCGCCCTTAAACGCCTCGCGGATAACCTCCGCGATTTTATCATAATCACCTGTTCCGACTATTGCGTCAACCTCGGGCAGTTCGATTAAAATATCACTGCTGTATCGTTCTGCCAAGCAACCTGTCGCAATAAGCAATCGACATCTTCCGTTTTTGTATTGAGCCATTTCAAGTATAGCGTCTATTGATTCCTGTTTAGCCGACTCGATAAAACCGCAAGTATTTACGATTATGACATCGGCGTCCGACGGATTATACGTTATATTAAAACCGTCATTTGCCAATATACCGAGCATAATTTCGGCATCTGTCTGATTTTTCGCACAGCCAAGCGAAACAAGACCGATGTTATACATAAGTTTACTCTCCATATTTTTCTTTTATATTATCTATACAATTTTTAATGTCAGAAAAGCCGTAACCTCTGTACATAAAATATCGTATACATTTATCAATGTTTTTCTTTTCAAAGTCACCTTTAAGCCTTTTTTTTCAACAAGAGGCAAAAGCATATCTTCTTCGTCCTCATCAAGATACGAAACCGCCTCCTCAACGTATTCCGCATCTATACCCTTGCTGTAAAGCTCGGACTTAATACGTCTTTTACCGTATTTTTCAAATTCTTTAAATCCTTTGCCTTTGCAATCGCATACTTTCTGTCGTCCAAAAGCCGTAATTTCTGCAAAATTCAAGAATTTCATCTATATCTTCTTCCTTTGCACCGGCTCTTTTCAGCTTATCCGAAAGTTCACGCTCACTGTGCGAACGAAATTCAAGCAATCTCAAAGCCTTGTCTTTAGCCTCATCAAAGGTCAGTTCTTTTTTTTCTCTGTATCTCATAATACAAAGTAATCAAATAATTCTCCAAAATTAATTCCGCCGATAACCTTATCCTTGTATTTGCCTTTCAAATGGTCATATCCGCTCTGCATTTGCTCCGACTTAATGCCATAGCTAAGCGACATATACGCCTCAATGTATGCGGAAAGGTGGTCACATCCGCGTATAATCTGTCCGTCTATCGGATTGTATTTGTCTTCATTATACTTTTCGTTTATCAAGTCCGACGTAACCATATTGATTTCGCCGTCATCAATAATTTTAGAGTCAAATTCATTCTGCGTGTAATACTCTATCTCCCCTGTGCCAAGCAGGCGGTAAAAGCGGATAAATAACTTCACGCATTTGTTCATCTTCTATTTCACTGATTATGCTGTCCAAACCCTTGACGCTGTTCTTTACCGGTGACACAATATCCCTTGTCAAGACCTCGGTAAATCGTGAAAAAGTCCCGAAAAGAAGTTGTTTTCAAGACGTTTTCTGCAAGGATTGTCAAGTTCAAGCGACATAAAGTACGACAAAATCGCAACGACAAGCATATGCCCCATAACAAAAAGTTTCGGGCATTCTTACTGCTTTTGCCCACCTTTGTTGGTATCTCAGCTTTCCTATAAGCGACAAAAACTCTTGAAGATACTTACTTCCGGCAAAATATCTGAAGCCGTGAAAAGTATCGCAAGCCGCCAATCCCTGTGCCATTTCGGTTTTAACCTGTTCTATACCGAAAGTCTGCGGATTCATAGGGTAAATTATTTTAAATTCCCAGTTGCTTGCATGGTAATGTGCGGCTTTTAAAATCTGTTTTTCAAGAGATGCGTAATCTTTATCAAGATAATACTTTTTCATTCTCTCAAAGAAACCGCCGCCGATACCGTCCATATGTTCTTCAAGCTCGGAAAGTACCCAATTATCTATTTGAAAGCCTTTTTCCTTTTTACGAGTTTATGATAAATAGGCGGTTTAATGTCAGTAAGCACAATTCTGTGGATAAATTCAAATATTCCGCCCTCAATAAGCTTTATCATATCAACGCTTTCGCCCCTCGCACTTTGCAAGCACATAAGCATAAAACATCTTGTGTGCCTGCTTGTCAAGCTCCGTAAAAACCGGTCCAAGGACGGATATGGTCGTTCCAACGCTGAATAGATGCCGCCTCATACATCAGAGAAATAAGAGATTTTTTAATCATTTAATTTTACTCCATCACAATCTTATAACCGTTCTTTTCAAGTACCTTAATAACTCTTTCGCCGTGTTCTCTGCCGCCGACTTCACAAGCAATATGAATAATTGCCTCGTTCGGATCAAGGTCTGCACTCAATCTGTCGTGCTGTACCATTACGATATTTGCGTTTGCCTCGGCAAGAATGTGTGAAAGATGTTCCAAACTTCCCGGAATATCGAGAAGTGTAGTCTTGAATTTAAGCTTTCTCTCACGCGTAACAAGACCAAGTTCGATAATTCTGTGAATAAAGCTAACGTCAATGTTACCGCCGGAAAGTACGCAAGCGATTTTCTTACCCTTAACGTCAACCTTGTTGTTAAGAACAGCCGCAAGCGGTGTAGCACCGGCAGGTTCAACAACTTGCTTTGTTCTTTCAAGAAGCAGTAAAATAGCCTCTGAGATTTCCGCATCCGATACCGTTACAACATCATCTGCATACTTGTTGATAAGTTCAACAGTTTTGTCACCTGGTATTTTAACCGCAATACCGTCTGCGATAGTAACGGCAGAATCGGTAGTAACGTGTTTTTTCTCTTTAAATGAATTGTAAATTGCAGGAGCGCCCTCAGCTTGTACACCTACAATTTGTACACGCGGATTGATTTGCTTTTATGCAAGCCGCAACACCGGCCAAAAGACCGCCGCCGCCAGCCGGTACAAGTACCATATCAACAGTAGGTAAATCCTCAAGAATTTCTATACCGATTGTACCTTGTCCTGCCATAACTTCAAGATCGTCATATGGGTGAAGGAAAGTTGCACCCTCTTTTTCTTGAATTTCAACCGCTTTTTTTTGTAAGCGTCGTCATAACAATCTCCGTAAAGCACCACCTTGGCACCGTACCCCTCTGTCGCACTCACCTTAGCGATAGGAGCAGACTTCGGCATAACGATAGTTGCGGGAATGTTGTGAACGTGTGACGCATACGCAACACCTTGTGCATGGTTGCCGGCAGATGAAGCAACGGCTGAAGTAATTTCGCCTCTTTCAACAAGTGCGGCAATCTTATTTGACGCACCTCTTATTTTAAATGAACCTGTTTTCTGTTGGTTCTCAAATTTTAAATATATCTCTCCGCCTGTCATGTCAGAGAAAGTTTTAGACGATTCAATCTTAGTTCTGTGAATAGTCGGCTCAAGACGTTTAGCCGCAAGTTCAATTTCTTTAATTCCAAATCCATTTTTTTCGCAAGTCCTTTCTTACTTTTCCTTATCTTATAATTGTACCGCAATTATATCTATTTTTCAATAGCAGATTTTATTTATATGCAAAATCATTATATTATTCACAAAACAATCCACCATTCCCCACTCCTCACCCTCATTTTTATATACTTTCACACCTGGCGGCCAATGACCGCCCCCTTTACACACTTCCTCTTTCCCTCTCATTTCGTAGGGGTGACCATTGGTCGCCCGTTATCCCATACACTTCCTGTCGGTGGCATATGACCGCCCTACCTCCCTGCATGGGCGACTATTGGTCGCCCGTTATCCCATACATCTTCCCGTGGGACGGCCAATGACCGCCCCTACACATTTTTTCTCTCTTCCTCTCAGTTCCAGGCGACCATTGGTCGCCTGTTATCCCATACATTTTCCACCTCGGCCAATCACCGCCCCTGACACTCTTCCCTTCAGTTGTAGGGGCGACCATTGGTCGCCCGTTATCCCATACATCTTCCCACTCGGGCGGCCAATGACCGCCCCCTACACACTTTTCCCCCCTACCCTCATTTCAGGGGGACCATTGGTCGCCCACTTACCATACACAAAAAATCCCACCATTCCCTCACCTTCCCTTGCAAACCGCCACAAAATATAGTATAATAAAGAAGTTGCATATAAAAATCGAAAGGAGTCACAATAAATGGAACAACCGAAAGAAAATAAAATGGGTACAATGCCTGTAAACAAGCTGCTTGTAACAATGTCACTGCCTATGGTTATATCAATGATAGTACAAGCGCTTTATAACATAGTCGACAGTATATTCGTATCAAGATTTTCCGAAGACGCATTGACAGCCGTTTCAATGGCATTTCCAATGCAAAACCTTATGATTTCCGTAGCAGTCGGAACAGGGGTAGGTATAAACGCAATGCTTTCACGCGCACTCGGCGAA
>VOFC01001146.1_pt1 | contig 36000 bp, 36 predicted proteins | sample 5384161 | NCBI WGS metagenome assembly VOFC01 (sample SAMN12384722, study PRJNA508395) | human gut metagenome | isolation source: healthy gut B | host: Homo sapiens | reverse complement strand
CTGGTGCACATCCTCAGCATCGAGGACGTGAGCGACGACAACCCCTGGGCCGGTTTCGAGCTCATCAACGAGGAGCTGCGCCGCTTCGACCCCGAACTGGCCGAACGCCGCCAGATCGAGGTCATCAACAAGATCGACCTGGTGGACGAGGAGCGTCTGGAAGAGCTGCGGGCCCGCGCCCGTGCCGACGGCCGCGAGGTCTTCTTCATCTCGGCCCGTGACGGCATCGGCATCGAGGATCTGGTGGCCGCGCTCTGGAAGCTGCGCGACGAAGTGCAGGTGCACGAGCCCCTGCACCACTTCGTGGAAGCCGGGAGCGTGGACGAAGAGGAATTCGAGGACATCGAAGTCATCTATACCCGCGAGTGATGCGTACGGGGCGGGGACGCGGGGCCGTTTGGCAGGCCGTGCTCCTGCCCCGTTTTTCGTCACTCAGGAGGAGAAGCATGAAACATATCCTTCTGTCCTGTCTCCTGCTGCTGGCCCTGTGCGCCACCGCCCCCCCGAGGGCTGGACCGTGACCGCCGTGCCGGACGTGGGCGAAGGCGTGGTGCTGGTGGCCCCGGACAAGTCCGTGAGCGTCACCATCGTCACCGCCGCCAGCGGGACCATGGACCGCTGGCGGCGCTACGAGCCGGACGCCGCCCGTGGGCGCAGAACGGCATATTACGGCCTCAAGGGCATGGCGGGCGACCTGCCGCTGGAGGTCTGCCTCTGGACCTTCGACGGCATGCACGGCGTGGCCAGCATCGTGGGCCGCACCGGCCATCCCGCCCTGCAGGGCATCGTGGACTCGCTGGAGTTCTACAAGTAGGCCGTCTCTCGTGTATTTCATGAGGGGCGGGGCGCAGCCTCCCAGCCTCCCTGTTGTCCGGCAAAGCTCCCGAACGTCATTCCGTAACGCCGGGGAGCCTGCCGTCAGCCGGGGAGATGTCGGGCATGGTCCGGTGCACTCCCCCCAGATCATCACAGAAACCAAAAAAGGACGCCGGATTATCGGCGTCCTTTTTTCGTCACGGCTCCGGCAGGGGACCATGACGCCATATGCGGGGGATTTCTGGTGATGTCCCTCTTGTCGGCCCTGCCCGTCATCAATGATGTTTCGAAGGACGGCAGGGAATCGGCGTGTCGGCTTCGTGCGGGATCACAGGGCCGGGACTTTTATCCCGCTCATTCGGCAGACAGGCTTTCGGGGGAAGGATGCCTTTCGCTGTCTTCCGAGGGCAGGGCGCTGCAAGACTGCCGCCGTGCCGCGACGATGCTTTGGCCGGCGAAGACCTTCTGCCCCACCGCCACACGGGGCATGTAGTCCGGGGGAAGGTAGAGATCGACACGGGAGCCGAACTTGATCATGCCGATGCGTTCCCCTTTTTTGCCCATGCCGCCTATCTCCGCATAACTGACGATGCGCCGGGCTATAAGCCCCGCGATCTGTACCATGACGAAATCCCCGTCATCGGCCTTCAGGGCATAGGCGCAGCGTTCGTTGTCCCGGGAGGCTTTGTCCAGGGACGCGTTGAAGAATTTGCCGGGATAGTAGCGGATGTCCTTGATGGTGGCATCGACCGGCATCCGGTTCACATGCACGTCAAAAAGGTTCATGAAGATGCTGATGCAGGTGCGCCGCTCCCCCGTGAACGGCTCGCCGACCTGCTCGATCCGCACGATCCTGCCGTCGGCCGGACTGAGGGCACAATGTCTTTCCTGCGGGCATACCCGGTCGGGATCACGGAAAAAATGGCTGGACAGCCAGAGCACAAGCAAAAAGGCCAGGGCCGGGAACCAGAGCCCCAGGAGGGCGAACAGGAGCGCGCTGAACGCGACAAGGGCGAGGAACGGGAAACCTTCCCTGCATATGCCGATTTGGGGATGTTTCATGCGTATGTCTCCAAGCTGGGAGGCCTCCATGCACGGGCAGGGAGGCCTCCTGCGGTCAGGGCTACACGAGTGACGGACACAAAATGTCCATCCCGTGCTGCCTCAGGATGTCGGCGCCGTCATAGTGGGCCCGTTTCTCAAGGAATTTCCCGTCCTTGAGCGTGATCATGAACATCAGGGAAAAACGCACCTTTTTGTTCGTGGGCGGGAGGCCGAGAAAAGGCCTGGTGTGGACCCCTTCATAGACCAGATAGCAGGCCACCTTGTCGCCTTCCGCAAACATGTTGTGGATGCGCATGGTAAAGCCCGGGCAGGCGTCCATATGGTTCTTTTCCTGCCGGATGAACTCATCGGCCGAAAGGGGATGGTCTATCTGGGAGTAGAAGCGGAAATCAGGGTGGCACAGGTCCTTCAGCGCATCGTAGTTGTTCTCTTCGATGAGCTGATAGAACTTTTTTGACGACAGCTTTGTTTTCTTCAGGGGACATGGATGTGCTCCTTGCTGGGTGGTGGTAGTGCGGATCCGCGTATCCTTCCGGGAGGTCTGCATTGACGCTAATCCTTATAGCAGCTATAAGGTCAAGCACTTTTCTTGCGATGTCGTCCCCTGCACGTCGGAGAGGTGAACATGAGGATAGGAGAGGTCGCAAAAATTTCCTGCTGCCCGGCGGTCACCATCCGCTACTATGAAAAGATCGGTTTGCTGCCCAACGCAAAGCGGACGGCGTCAAACTACCGAATCTACGATCAGAACGATCTGGAGCGCCTGCGCTTCATCCGCCATTGCCGCAACCACGGCATGTCGCTTGCCGACATCGAAAAACTGTTGTCGCTAAAGGATGATGACGGTGTCCTTCATGATGGGGACATCGTCGCTATCGTCGAATCCCACAGGAAAAACATAAAAGTGCAGATCGCCTCGCTGACTGCCCTGCTCCGCAAACTGGACGACCTGGTCGCCGACCCGGCCGGAGGAAAGGAAAAAGGGGACAGGATCATGGAGACGCTGGGGGCGCCGTGCCCCGCCTGTTCCGATTATGCGCGATTCCCGCATGACCCCTCATGAAGGAGGGAGGGGCGGCCGGAAGATGGGGCCGCCTGCTGGAAAACACTGCCACTTTGCACACTGGCTGTTTGTCGTGCTTTGGGCTATGGTCAGGCGGCGTCCGCCGGAGGCGGACGGGAATGTTTCAGAGCCCTTGCAGGAGCGATTATGGAAAGACAGGCCGATTGGCGACAGGAAAAAGCACAGGCACTGGCCCGTGCCCGTGTGGTGGTCATCAAGGTGGGCAGTGCGGTATTGACCGATGCCCGGGGGCTGGGCACGCCCGTGCTGGAAAGCCTGGCCCGTCAGATGGCCGCCCTGCGCACCGCGCCGGACGGGCATGAACGCCGTCTGGTACTGGTCTCTTCCGGGGCCGTGGCGGCCGGTCGCGCCGTCCTGCGTGCCCACGGCCACAGCGGCGAGACCTCCGGCCTGTCCGCCCGCCAGGCGGCTGCCGCCGTGGGACAGGGCCAGCTCATGCGCGCCTGGGACGAGGTCTTCCGCGCCCATGATTTTCCCACCGCGCAGGTGCTGCTCACCCGCGACGACCTGCGCGCCCGGCAGCGCTTCCTCAATGCCCGCAACACCTTTGCCGAGCTCATGGACTGGGGCGTGCTGCCCATCGTCAACGAGAACGACACGGTTTCGGTCAGCGAGCTCAAATTCGGTGACAACGACTGCCTGGCCAGCCTGCTGGTCAACCTTATCGGTGCCGACCTCTACATCAACCTGACCTCGGCTCCCGGCGTCTACGCGGCCAACCCGCAGGACGTGCCCGACGCGGGCATCCTGGAATGCGTGGAGGACGTGGCGGGCCTGGATCTGGGCCGCATGTGCGGCGGCAAGACCAGCGTGGGCACCGGCGGCATGTACTCCAAATTGCAGGCCGCGCGCCGTGCCGCCCAGCTGGGCGTGCCCACCCCTCATCCTGCCCGGCCGGGAGGCGGACGTGCTGGCGCGCGCCTTTGCCGGCGAGGCCGTGGGCACCTGGATCCGTCCCGAGGAACACGCCATCCCGCGGCGCAAGTTCTGGCTGGCCTACCAGTCCGATCCGGCGGGCACGGTGCTGGTGGATGCCGGTGCGGCCGAGGCCCTGCTCAGCAAGGGCGGCAGCCTGCTGCCCGGCGGTGTGCGGCAGGTGCTGGGCAATTTCCAGAAAGGCGCGCTGGTGCGCGTGGCCCGCCTGGGCGAGAGCGACAGCCACGCCGGCCTGGGCGTGGGCCTGTCCAATTACAGCGCCGCGGACCTGCGCAAGATCATGGGCCTGCGGCGCCATGAGGTGGCCGCCATCCTGGGCGACGCCCATTACCCCGAGGTCATCCACCGCGACAATCTGCTCATGGATGCCGCTGTCTAGGCGGTACATCCTTTCCCGGGCAGGAGAGCCTGTGCGGCATGGCCGCCGGTGCCCGCGGGCGACGGCTCAGGGGCACGGCGTCCGGGGGCGTCATCCGGGGGGCGGGCCCTTCCACGGGCGCGGACGGGGGCCCGGGTACGGCGTGTGCGCGGTCTGGCGGACCGCGCGGAACGTATTTTTCAACGCGCTGCCTGCGGAAGGCCTTGTGCCGGATGCGGCGGCATGATCGAGGGAGGGAGCATGTCCGGCAAACACACTGTCATGACGCCCGGGGCGGCCATCGCCGCCTGCTTCGGCAAATTCGCCCGCTGCTACGGTCGCAGCTGCCGGGCCGAGTTCATCTGGTTCCTGCTGTTCTTCCTGGTCCTGGGGGCCCTGGCCGTGTGGTTCACCTCGCCCATGATCGTGGGCATGCTCTGGGCCCTGCTGATGATCCCGTTCAGCGCCGTGGGCATCCGCCGTCTGCACGACCTGAACCTGCCCGGCGGCATCTGGACGGTCTGGCTGACCATCACCGTCATCCTGCCCATGTTCGGCCTTTCCAACTACATGAACAACGAAGGGCACCTTTCGGATTACATGCTCTATCTGCACTATGCCTGGCTGTTCATCACCGGCACGCTGCTGCTCTTCCTCTGCTTCGCCGGCGGACAGGAAGGCCCCAACAAGTACGGCCCGGTGCCGTGCGTGAAGGTAAAAGAGGAGATTGATAGTACAGATTAGTTTTATTTTACATTAAAAATAGAGAAAACTCACTATGAACAAAAATGATATTATGCATATTTTAAAAGAAACTGTCCCCTGTGTATTTATATCAGCTCAAGAGCCAGTTGCAGAGCTTAAAGATTATGGTGTTGTCACGGGGTATAGCGTAATTGGAACAGGACCAATATCAGAATTTTTCGCTTCTGTTACTGATTTTTTTGGAATGCAGTCTGGTTGTTTCGGTGATAAACTCAAATATGCTGAAGAATGCGCTTTAGATATGATGCGTCTTGAGGCTCTGAAAAAAGGTGCAGATAGCGTATATTGTTGTGATATAAAAGTAAGTGAAGCAACTAGCGGAAACGGAATGTTAATCGTTTCCGTTTCTGGAACAGCAATTTTATCTAATATTCAAAATAAAAAAGGTTACTGATGCTCTTAGTATTTTAAAAAAATTTTCTGAAGAGAGCCAGAAGAAGCAACAGAATGCTCCTACAAAAAAAATTTAGTTTTTGGGATAATTAATAGCTGTAACAGGAAACGGCCCGCATACGCGGGCCGTTTCCTGTTACAGCTATCGATAAAGCGCGCTGGGGAGGGATGGGGGTACGGGGAAGGGGACCCCTCTCGCGCCAGCAGAGGGGACCCCTTCCCCGTCCAGCTGGTTACGCGAAGTCGTAGCCGGCCTGCAGGGCCTTGGCGTTGACCGGGATCAGCTTGGCGTAGTGGGCGCTGACCACGCGGTTGAGGGCCTCCTGCACGGCGTCCAGGGGCAGGGAGCCGGTGGCCTTGATCCAGGCGCCCAGGGCCACCATGTTGGCCAGTTTCACATTGCCCAGTTCGTGGGCGATGTCGTTGACCGGGATGTAGACCGTGCGGTGCCTGCCGTCCAGCAGGCCTTCGGAGATGAGCGAGGCATTGACGATCTGCACGCCGTCGGGGTGCAGGCGGGGCTGGAACTTGGCCAGCGAGGGCTCGTTGAGCACGATGATGGAGCGGGGCGTGTTGACCAGGGGCGAGCCCACGGGATGTTCGTCCAGCACCACGGTGCAGTTGGCGGTGCCGCCGCGCATCTCGGCGCCGTAGACCGGGATGAAGCTCACTTCGAGGCCGTGTTCCATACCGGCCTGGGCCAGCAGGTTGCCGATGAGCATGACGCCCTGGCCGCCGAAACCGGCGATGATGACGTCCTGATACTTAGCCATGCTGCACCTCGCTTTCGGCCTGGGCGGTCACGTCTTTGTACACGCCCAGAGGGAATACAGGGATCATGGCCTCGCTGATGCGCCTGTTGGCGCTGACGGGGTCCATATGCCAGTTGGTGGGGCAGCCGGAGAGCAGCTCCACGAAGCCGAAGCCCAGGCCCTGCAGCTGCACTTCGAAGGCCTTGCGCAGGGCCTTCTTGGCCGCGCGCACATGCTTGACGCTGTCCAGGGCGCAGCGCTCGGAATAGGCCACGCCGGAGAGCTGGGCCATGAGTTCGGCCATGCGGATGGGGCCGCCTTCGTGGCGGGCCATGTCGCGGCCGCGGGGGCTGGTGGTGGTCTTCTGGCCCAGCAGGGTGGTGGGGGCCATCTGGCCGCCGGTCATGCCGTAGACGGTGTTGTTGATGAAGATGCCGGTGATGAGCTCGCCGCGGTTGGCCGCGTGGATGGACTCGGCCAGCCCGATGGCGCCCATGTCGCCGTCGCCCTGGTAGGTGAAGACCACGCTTTCGGGACGGGCGCGGCGCACGCCGGTGGCCACGGCGCAGGCACGGCCGTGGGGGCTTCGAGCCCGTCCACATTGAAGTAGTCATAGGTGAAGGTGGCGCAGCCCACGGAGGCCACCAGGATGGTCCTGTCGGCCACGCCCAGCTCGTGCAGCACCTCGCTCACCAGTCGGTGGGCGATGCCGTGGTGGCAGCCGGGGCAGTAGTGGGTCACGCGCTCGTTGAGCACGGGATTGGTGTCGAAGACCAGGGTCTCGCCATCCTGGGGCACAAGGGCCTGTTCAAGTTCGTGCGCGTGCATCTTAGTTCTCCTTGCAGGCCTGACGGATGGGATCTTCCAGGGCATCGGCACCGATGAACAGGCCGGGCATGACGCCGTGCCAGTCCACCCTGGCGTTCTCGCCCATGAGGGACAGGCGCACGTCTTCCACCATCTGGCCGGTGTTCTGTTCGATGACCAGGAAGCGGCGGCCCGGAGCCAGGGCGCGCAGGGCGCCGGCCGGGAAGGGATAGAGCGTCTTGGGACGGAACAGGCCCGCCTTGAGGCCTTCTTCGCGCAGCTTGCGGACGGCGCTGCGGGCGATGCGGGCCATGGAGCCGAAGGCCACCACCACGAGTTCGGCGTCGTCGGTGTTCCAGCATTCGGCGCAGGCTTCGGCCTGCATGGCGGCGTATTTTTCCATGAGCAGGCGGTTGCGGGCGGCCAGGGCGCCTTCGGCCAGGTACACGGACTTGAGCAGACGGGGCCTGGCGCCGGGGCCGCGCTTGCCGTAGCCTTCCATGCGCCAGGGCGCGGCCAGTTCGGCCAGGGCCTCGGGGCTCAGGGCGTCGGCCGGGGGCTGACGGCGCACGGGCTCCTTGATCTGGGCCACGATGGCGTCGCCCAGCAGCATGACCGGGTTGGCGTACTTGAAGGCCAGGGCGAAGGCGAGGAACATCATGTCGTAGCATTCCTGCGCCGTGGAGGGGGCCAGCACCAGGTTGCGGTGGTCGCCGTGACCGCCGCCCTTGACGGCCTGGAAGTAGTCGCCCTGCGAGGGGCCGATGTCGCCCAGGCCCGGGCCGCCGCGCTCCATGTTGACGATGACGGCGGGGATATGGCTGCCCGCCATGTAGGAGATGCCTTCCTGCATCAGCGAGATGCCGCAGCTGGACGAGGAGGTCATGGCCGGGATGCCGCAGGCGCCGGCGCCCAACAGCATGTTGATGGCGGCCACTTCGCTCTCGGCCTGCACGAACTGGCCGCCGCATTCGGGCAGCCGGAGGGACATGGTCTCGGGGATCTCGTTCTGCGGCGTGATGGGATAGCCGAAATAGCAGCGGCAGCCGGCGTCCAGGGCGCCAAAGGCCACGGCTTCATTGCCTTTGATGAGAATGCGGTCGTGACTCATGCGGTCTTCTCCGTTTTTTTGGATTTGAAGACACGGATGGCCACGTCCGGGCACATGAGCGCACAGGAGGCGCAGCCCGTACAGCGGCCTTCGGTTTCCATCACCTCATAGCCCTGGCGGTTGAACCGTCCCGAGGGGCGAATGATGTGCGCCGGGCAGACCGCTGCGCACAGGCCGCAGCCCTTGCAGCGTTCTTCCAGAAAAACAATTCGCGACATGCTGTTCCCCTGATCGATACAGGTTGCGCATGGCGCGGCATCCTGCCACAGGGTGCCTCTCCATGCGGATGTTTGTCTCGTGCCCCGAAGGGCTGCTTGCCGGATGCCGTCTGCCCCGTGTGCGGGAGCGGGGCATCCCCAAAAGATATTTTTCGCGCGGCGCTGCCGGTGGCCCCCCGCACGGATGCCGCCTACCGGATGAGCATGGCATCCCCGTAGGAGAAGAAGCGGTAGCCTTCCTTCACGGCCTCCTGATAGGCCTCCAGGATGCGTTTGCGGCCCGCGAAGGCCGAGACCAGCATCAGCAGGGAGGACTCGGGCAGGTGGAAATTGGTGATGATCCCGTCCACCACGCGGAAGGGACGGCCGGGATAGAGGAAGATGTCCGTCCAGCCGGCAAAGGGCTTGGCCCGGCCGCAGACCTGGGCCACGCCCTCCAGCGTGCGCACCGAGGTGGTGCCCACGGCGATGACGGGCCGGTGCCGGGCCTTGGCCTCGGCGATGGCGTCGGCCGTCTCTTCGGGCAGTTCCACATATTCCCGGTGCATCTGGTGGTTGCGGATGTCTTCGCAGCGCACGGGGCTGAAGGTGCCGTAGCCCACATAGAGGGTCACTTCGGCCCACTGGAAACCGCGGCGGCGCAGGGTCTCGCGCAGCTCGTCGGTAAAGTGCAGGCCCGCCGTGGGCGCGGCCACGGAGCCGGTCTTCTCCTCGCGGGCGTAGATGGTCTGGTAACGGCTGAAATCTTCCTCGGCATCGGAGCGCTTGATGTAGGGCGGCAGGGGGATGTGCCCGGTGGCGGCGAAGGCCTCGGCCACGTCGCCCTTCCAGCACATGCGCACACGCCGGTGGCCGAAGGTGCCGCATTCGAGGATGGTCACACTGATGCCCGCGCCGAAATGCAGGGTCTCGCCTTCGCGCACGCTGCCCCCGGAACGGATCAGGCCGCTGACCTCGGCGCACCAGGTGTCCTCGCGGCCCTTGACGGGCGTGGCGTCGGCCCGCACCAGCGGCAGGGGCGTCAGCAGCAGGAATTCCACCTTGCCGCCGGTACTGCGGCTGCCCAGCAGCCGTGCCTGCAGCACGCGGGAATTGTTGGCCACCAGCAGGGCGCCTTCGGGCAGGCAGTCCGGCAGGTCGCTGAACATGTGGTGTTCCAGGCCCAGGGCGCCGCTGCGGCGCATGGTCAGCAGGCGCGACGCGCCCCGCTGGTCCGGGGGATACTGGGCTATCTGCTCCTGGGGCAGCTCATAGGTATAGTTTTGCAGCAGAAAATCATCTTCGGAAACGAAAACAGGCGGCATGGTTTTTTCCTTCATTACTCTCCGGGCCGCGGGGCGGCCGCAACATCTGCCGTCGGGACAGGGCCGGGCGATGCCGTTTTTTCCTGTCCGCCCCGTACGGGGAGGCGCAGCCGGGCAGCCGGAGAGACGCTTGTCAGTCCGTGCCGGAGAGGCTATCCTTTTCGGGCTGTCCGGCCTCCCGGACGACAGTTGAAGGAGTATAGCCAATGCGACGCCTACTTGTCACCTTGATCCTTGGGGTCTCCCTGGCCAGCGCCGCCGGTTGCGCCGACCTGGGCATCAGCAACCCCTTCGAATCCTCTCCGGCCGCCACGCACAGCCAGCTGCTGGGCATCGGCCTGCCCGCGGGCATGGAGCTTTCCGCGCAGCACTGCGCGCGCACCACCGGCAGCGACGGCCAGCCCCAGGGCATGGAGACCGCGTACGGTCAGGCCGACAGGATGCAGGTGGCGCAAAGCCTGTTCAGCTCCATGCAGGGCGCGGGCTGGAACCTGCGCATGAGCCTGCGCAAGGCCGACCGCATCATGCTGGCCTTCGAGAGCGGCAACCGCCTTGCCGTGATCAGCCTCTCCTCACAGACGGTCTACAGCTGCGTGGCCGAGATATGGGTCTCGGAAAAGCTGCCCGACGGATCTTCCCTGAACCTCCTGCCCCTGCGCGGCGAAGGCAGCCAGAGCGGCGGCTTTGGCGGCGGTTCCGGCGGCGGCTTCGAGAGCAGCGGGCCTGCCACGGGCGGCGGTTTCGAGACGCCCGACGGCGGCGGCACCCCGCCCCCGGTGGGCACCAGCGAGAGCTGGGGCTCCTCCTCCGGCAGCGGTCTGCAGGAGCGTCCGCTGTGAGCGCGTCGCCCTTCCGCAGCAGCCGCCGTTTCGCGGGCAGGCGCCTGCATCTGGGCGTGTGCGGCTCCATCGCCTGCTACAAGGCGCTGGATCTGCTGCGCGCCCTGCACGCCCTGGACATCCACGTTTCCGTCACCCTCACCGACGGCGCGCGCCGTTTCGTGACGCCCCTGCTCTTCGAGGCCCTGGGCGCCATGCCGGTCTATGGCCGCATGTTCGAGGGCGACGAGGTCTTCGATCATCTGGAACCGGGCCAGCGGGCCCAGGCCATGCTGGTGGCCCCGGCCTCGGCCGACGCCCTGTCGCGTCTGGCGGCCGGAGCGGCGTCGGACATGCTCTCGGCGCAGGCGCTGGCCTTTGACGGGCCGCTGGTGGTGGCCCCGGCCATGAACCCGCGCATGTGGCGGCATCCGGCCACGCAGGACAATGTGGCCACCCTGCGGCGGCGCGGGGCCGAGATCGTCGTGCCCGGCTGCGGCGGCACGGCCTGCGGCGATACCGGCCAGGGCCGTCTGGCCCCGGTGGAGGATCTTTTCCTGGCCGCCCTGCGTGTCCTTTCGCCGCAGGACATGGCGGGACAGCGCGTCATGCTGACCATGGGGCCCACCCGCGAGAAGTGGGACGGCGTGCGCTACTGGACCAATCCCAGCAGCGGCACCATGGGCGCGGCGCTGGCCACGGCCGCCTGGCTGCGCGGGGCCGGGGTCACGGCCGTGTGCGGGCCCGGCTGCCCCGACCTGCCCGCCGGGGTGGAGCGCATCGGCGTGGGCAGTGCCCGCGAGATGTTCGAGGCCGCGTCCGACTGCTGGCCCCGTATGGACATGGGCCTGTTCTGTGCCGCCGTGGCGGATTTCTCGCCCGAGCCGCTGGGCCCGCAGAAGTTCAAGAAAGAAGGACGGCAGGACGGTTTCAGCATCCGCTTCACGGCCAATCCCGACATTTTGCGGACCCTGTCGCAGCAGCGGCGGGAAGGGCAGAAAGTGCTGGGCTTCGCGGCCGAGACTACGCCCGACATGGAAAGCCTGCTGGAGCTGGCCCGGGGCAAGCGCGCCCGCAAGGATGCCGACCTGCTGGCGGGCAACCGCGTCAACAGCGGTGACAGCGGCTTTGGCGCGGCCACCAACAGCATGGCCGTGGTGGACCGTACTGGCCATGAAGAGATCTGGCCCAACCAGAGCAAGGCCGACGTGGCCTGGGATCTTTGTTCGTGGCTTTTGCGCCTGTAAACCCGCTGGCGGCCCCCTGGCAGGCACGCGGCCTCCATTGCCTGCTCATGCCCGGGGATCTGCCCCCGGAGCTCTCCCTGTGCGCCATGCCGGATGCCGTCCCGGCCGCGCCTGTGCGCCGTCCGCAGCCTGCGGCCCCGCGGGCGCCGCGTCCCGTGCGTCCTTTGCCTTCCCAGCTGCATCAGGAAGACCGGGACCGGGCGTCCCGCCGCGCCGGCCCAGGCCGTGCGGCAGGGATGTGCCCCTGCGGCTTCTCCCGCCGCTTCCGCTCCTGCGGCGCCCGCCCCGGAACAGCGGCGTCCGGCCCGCCCGCGGCCCGCGGAACAGGCCCCGGCAGCCGTCGCGGCGGCCAGGAGCTGGCGGCCCCTGCCGCCCCACGTCTGGCCCGCCGTCTGGCAGGAGCGTCTTTCGCGCACCCGGCAGGGACGGGTGGTCTGGACCTACTGGAACCTCGGCCCGGACCTTTGCGAGGCGCAGGCCCCGGGCAAGGCGCAGCGCAGCGCCTTTTTCCGCCGTCTCATGCAGGATCTGGCCTATCCGGCGGGCACCAGCACCTTCTGGCCCGCCTGCCTGCCCGATCCTGACGCCATGCCCGCCTCCCCGGCCCCGGCCGAGGGGGAGGACAGGCCCCGCTACCAGCCCAATGCCGACGTGTTCTGGTCCGGCGTGCAGGCCCTGCATGCCCGTGCCGTGGTGGTCATGGGCTCCGTGGCGGCCCGCGCCCTGGGGCTGCCCGCCGGGGTGCGTCCCCTCCAGCAGCTGCGCCATCGCGGCACGCTGGTCTGGGTGCTCTGGGACGTGGAATTCCTTCTTGACGAACCGCAGCGCTACGCGGCCATGCTGGCCTTTGTGCGCCGGGCGCTGCAACAGATCTCCAGACGCTGAAAACATCATGTTCACTGCTATCGGACTGATGCTCACGGGCATCGCCCTGGGCTTTGCCCTGCGCTCGTTCCAGTGGCCCGAACTGCTGGGCCGCGCCATCTCCCCCACCATCATGCTCATGCTCTTCGCCCTCGGCGTGGCCGTGGGCGGCAACAAGGCCCTGATGGCCGACCTGCCCGTGCTGGGCGGCAAGGCCCTGGTGCTCACCGTGGCCTGTGTGGCGGGCAGCATCATCTGCATCATGGCCGTGCGCCGCTTTTTCCCCGGTGCCGGGCCCCGGCGCCATGCGGACGCCGGGGACGGCAGCGAGGGCGCGGGCGCGGCCATGAGCCTGCGCCATGACCGGGAAGACGGGGAGGGCCGGGCATGAGCGGGAGCCTGATGATCCTGGGCTGTTTCGTGCTGGGCGTGCTGCTGGCCCGGCTGGGCTGGATACCGGACTATTTCCTGGAGCACGACGGCACGCTCTATGTGCTCTATGCGCTGATGTTCCTGGTGGGCATCTCCATCGGGCACGACCGCCGTCTGGGCGAGATATTGCGTACCCTGCGGCCCCGGGTGCTGCTGCTGCCCCTGGCCACCACCGTGGGCACCTTTGCCGGGGCGGCCCTGGCCAGCATCACGCTGGCCTATTCCCTGAGCGAATGCCTGGCCGTGGGCTCGGGCTTTGCCTATTATTCCCTTTCGTCCATCTTCATCACCCAGTACAAGGGCGCGGAGCTGGGCACCGTGGCCCTGCTGGCCAACATCATGCGCGAGCTGGCCACATTGCTTTTCACGCCGCTCATGGTACGCTGGATCAGCCCGCTGGCCGCCATCTCGTGCGGCGGCGCGTCCACCATGGATTCCACCCTGCCGGTCATCACCCGCTTCGCGGGCAGGCAGTGGGTGTTCGTTTCCATCGTGCACGCCATGATCCTGGATTTCAGCGTGCCTTTCTGGGTGACCTTCTTCTGTACCCTGTAACGCAAGGAGCTGCGTCATGGCCCGTATGCGTGCCGTCAAACAGCAACTGAAAGACCTGCTTTCCGCGCCCGACTGGCGTGACCATCTGCCCGGACTGCGCTCCATGGGGCAGCCCGCCGTGGGGCCGCTCTTCTCCTTCCTGCTGCTGGAGCCGCTCATGCGCCACAAGGCCGCCCTGGCCCTGGGGCAGGTGGTGGCCGGTCTGGAAGAGGGCAGCGCCGAGGACATGCACAACATCATGCGCCGCCTCATGTGGCACATGAACGAGGAATCCGGCAACATCGGCTGGGGCATCCCCGAAGCCTTCGGCGAAGTGCTGGCCGCCTGTCCCCGCGCGGCCAGGGAGTTCCACCGGGTGCTCATCTCCTATGTCATCGACCTGGGCCGGGACGACAACTTCTGCGACCACGGCCCGCTGCGCCGTTCCTGCTTCTGGGCCATCGGCCGCCTGGCCCAGGCCCGGCCGGAACTGGCCGCCAGCGCCCGGCCCTGGCTGCTCAAGGGCCTGGAGGACGAGGACATCCCCTGCCGCGGCATGGCCGCCTGGGCCCTTGCCCAGCTGCCCCGCGACTTCATGGATGCCCCGGCCCTGCGCCGTCTGGCCGAGGCCGGGCATGAGGAGATCTGCGAGATCTTCGACGGTGAGAAGATGGTCGAGAAGACCGTTTCCGGGCTGGCCCGCGAGGCCCTGGGGTAGAGTGATGCCATGCTGCGGGGGAGAGGGGGACTTTTTTCTTGGAAAAAGTCCCCTCCCCCTCAGGCTCCCCTTTCCCTTCAAAAAACGCTGCTATGGTCATTGGATGGGGAGCGTGGCGCCCTGTCCGTACCGTGTTCGATGGTCCCCGGTGCTGCGGGGGATTTTTTTTGTGTCTGGTGGACGGGAAGCCGGGGAGGGAGGGGAGCAGGGCGCGAACGCCGTGTGGTGGACAGGAAGCCAGGGCGACAGGCCGATTGCGGCATGGCGGTGCCCCCCTGCCGGTGCCGGGCCTATCGGATATATGAAAAAAGGCCACCCGTCACGGGTGGCCTTTTTTGTGTTCATGGGAATGCCGGAGCAGGGGAGGCCCGCTCCGGGCGGCGTTTTTTACAGGCCCTTTTCCTGCATCAGGCAGATGAGGTCGCAGACGCGGTTGGAGTAGCCCCATTCGTTGTCGTACCAGGCCACGGCCTTCACCAGATTGCCGTTCTGCACGGTGGTGTAGGGCGCTTCCAGGATGGAGGAATGCGGGTCGCCCTTGAAGTCCATGGAGACCAGGGGCAGGCTGTTATAGCCCAGGATGCCCTTGAGGTAGGTCTCGCTGGCGTCCTTGAGGGCGGCCAGCAGGGTCTCGGTATCGGTCTCCTTTTCCAGGATGCCGTTGAAGTCCACCACGGAGACCGTGGGCGTGGGCACGCGCAGGGAATAGCCGGTGAATTTGCCGGCCAGTTCGGGGATGACCTTGGCCACGGCCTGGGCCGCACCGGTGGAGGTGGGGATGATGTTGCAGGCGGCGGCGCGGGCACGGCGCAGGTCCTTGTGGGCCATGTCCAGGATGCGCTGGTCGTTGGTGTAGGAGTGGATGGTGGTCATGTTGCCCAGCTTGATGCCGAAGTTGCGCTGCAGCACCAGGGCCACGGGCGCCAGGCAGTTGGTGGTGCACGAGGCGTTGGACACGATGTGGTGCTTGGCGGGATCGTACTGGTCGTGGTTCACGCCCATGACGATGGTGATGTCCTCTTCCTTGGCCGGGGCGGTGATGATGACCTTTTTGGCGCCGTTGTCCATGTGCACGGACGCCTGGGAGGCCTTGCGGAAGATGCCGGTGCTTTCCACCACCACGTCCACGCCATGCTGGCCCCAGGCCAGCTGATGGGGGTCACGCTCGGCGAAGCAGTGGATGTTCCAGTCACCGACCTTCACTTCCTGGCCGTCCACCTGGGCGTCCAGGAAGGCGCGGCCGTAGACGGAGTCGTACTCCAGCAGCTGGAAGTTGGTGGTGGCGTCGAAGAGGTCGTTGATGGCCACCACTTCCACGCGGTCAGCGTAGCTCTGGCGCAGGGCGCGGAACACCTGGCGGCCGATGCGGCCGAAACCGTTGATACCGACACGAACTTTTTTCATCGTATTCACCTTTGCCCTTGCGGGCATCCTGTCTTGAGGGGAGCGGCACGGCGCCGGGCAGGGCCCCTGAGGCCGCCATGCCGGGGCGCCTGTCGCCGGGCCCGGCGGGCCGGGACCTGCGGCAGGGCCCGCTAGTCTTCGTAGACCGAGTAGGCGTGTTTGGCCATCAGCTCGTAATTGTTGCGCAGGGCGTCATGCAGGCGGGCGTTCTCGATGGCCACGGCGGAGATGGCGGCCACGGCCATCATGAAGCTGTCCTCGTCGGCGCTGAACTCGCGCTCCTCGGAGGAGTAGACGCGGATCAGGCCGATGACCTTGCCGCCCACGCTCAGGGGTGCGGAAAGCACGGAGACCAGCCCCTCGGCCTTGGCGGATTCGGGATACTGGAAGCGGCCGTCAGAGGTGGCGTCCTTCAGGTGGATGGCCTTGCCGGACAGCACTTCGCTGTCCAGACCGCTGCGTTTCACTTCCACGGGGCCTTTGCGCATGTAGGTGGCGGAAAGGCCGTAGGCGGCGCTGGGCAGCAGGAAGTGCCCGGTGCTGTCCAGCAGGCGGATGGTGCAGGCCTTGCAGTTCATGGTCTGTGCCGTGTGCTCGCTGATCTTGTGCAGCACGTCCTTGGGGTCGAGGCTGGCATTGATGGCCAGGGCCACATCACGCAGGGCGCGGAAATAATCCTGGGGCATGGAAGACCTCCTTTGGATGGGGTGACGCCTTCCCCGGCAGGGCGTCGGTGATTGCCGTTGGCCGCCCCGGGCGCAGGCGCGTGACCGGGGGTGACGGACGCGCGCAGGGCGGCGGAGATGGGATAGTCGTCGGCCGGTCGCCCGGCAACGGGATATCCGTATGGATGTTGCGGCGGGGTCCCGCTGTGCCCCGGGAAAGGAGGTGGGAGGTCTCCTTCCGGCGCGCCTGCCGTGCGGGCAGGCAGGCTCCGGGCTCAGCTCTTGAACATGAAGCGCCGCATGGAAACATTAAGCACGATGCCCAGCAATGTGAAGTTCACCACCGTGGCACTGCCGCCGTAGCTGATGAAGGGCAGGGGGATGCCCACCACGGGCATGAGCCCGATGACCATGCCCATATTGATACATATCTGCCAGAAAAAGTAAAAGAAGACCCCCACGGCCAGCATGCTGCCGAAACGGTCCTTGGCCTGGACCACCGTGGAGAAGATGGAGAGCAGGAACAGGCAGAACAGCGTCACCAGGGCCACGCAGCCCACAAAGCCCCACTCCTCGCCGAACACGGCCAGGGCGAAGTCCGAGTGGCGCTCGGGCAGGAAGTTGAGCTTGTTCATCATGCCCTCCATGTAGCCCTTGCCCACAGTTCGCCGGAGCCGATGGCGATGCGCGACTGCAGGATGTGGTAGCCCGCGCCCAGAGGGTCGTCACCGGGGTTGAGGAAGGTGAGCACGCGCTGCTTCTGGTAGTCGTGCATGAGCACGCACCACATGAAGGCGGCCACACCCGGCACGGCCAGCAGGCAGGTGCCCAGCACATAGCGGCGCAGGCCGTGGAACAGGATCATGCCGCCCATGATGAGCAGCACCATCATGGCCGTGCCGAGGTCGGGCTGCTTGAGGATGAAGACCACGGGCACCAGGCCCACGGCCAGCACGGAAAAAAAGCTCTTCCAGCCCAGGGGCTGGCTGTCGCGGGCCAGCAGGCGCGCCACCAGGACGAGCACGGCGATCTTGACGGGTTCCGAGGGCTGGATGGTGAACAGGCCGAAGGATATCCAGCGCTTGGCGCCGTAAAGGTGGAGCCCATGAAGGGCACCAGCATCAGCAGCACCAGGAAGAGCAGGTAGGCGGGCCAGGCCAGGTTGCGCAGCTGCCGGTAGTCGAAGAGCGTGGCCAGCAGCATGCAGCCCAGGCCGCACAGGCCCCAGACCAGCTGGCGCTGGTAGAAGCTCTCGAAGGCGAAGCCCGTCTCCACACGGGTGCCGCTGGCGGAATAGAGGTTGGCCACGCCCGTGAAGTAGAGCAGCAGCATGCAGGCCAGCAGTGCCCAGTTGATATAGCCGAGAAGGCGCTTGTCCATGGGGCGTTCCTGTTGCCGTCAGCGGCGACGGCGCTTGGGGGGATCGTTGCTGTCGTTGGTCATGCCCGGCAGGGGACCGGATGCGGGGCCCGGCATCAGGCCGGCGGGCCGGGGCGCTTCCGGGGCCCTGTAGCCGGGCGCGGCGGTATCCGGCCCGAAAAGATATTCATAGACCTTCTTGGCCACGGGGCCGGCCACGCTGGAGCCGCCGCCGCCGTGTTCCACCATGACGATGACCACATAGGTCTTGCCGTTCTTGCTGCCCCAGGTGGCGATCCAGGCGTGGTCGCGGTGCAGGTAGGCCAGCTCCGCGGTGCGCAGGCGGCGGTCGTTGGCGGTCATCTTCAGCTTGGTCACCTGGGCCGTACCGGTCTTGCCGCCCATGTCGGCATCGTGGCGGCCCACCACCCTGGCCGTACCGCCCCCGGCCGTGCGGCGCATGGCCTGGACCACGAAACGCAGGTGGTCCAGTTCGGCGGGGACGCGGCCGCGCACCTCGCGGGGGGCATCTTCCAGCAGCTGGGGCTTGAGCAGGTCGCCGCCGTTGAGCATGGCCGACACATAGACGGCCATCTGGATGGGCGTGACCAGGGTGAAGCCCTGGCCGATGGAGGTGTTGAAGGTATCGCCGCGCACCCAGACCTGTTTGCGGTAGCGCTGCTTCCAGTCGCGCGAGGGCACGAGGCCCGAACGTTCGTGGGGCAGGTCCACCCCGGTGGGCCTGCCGAAGCCGCATTGCTTGGCAAAGGCCGAGATCCTGTCGATGCCCAGGCGCTCGGCCATGATGTAATAATACACGTCACAGGAGTTGATGAGCGACTGTTCCAGCGTCTGGCTGCCGTGGCCGCCGCGCCGCCAGCAGCGGAAGATCTGGTTGCCCAGCTTGGTCTGGCCGCCGCAGAAGACCGTCTCCCTGGGGTTCACGCCGTTCTCGAGGAAGCACACGGCCATGAGCAGTTTCCAGACCGACCCGGGCGGGTAGACGCTCTGGATGACGCGGTTCTGCAGGGGGTAGCGCTTGCTGGTGCGCAGGGCCTCCCAGTCGCGGCGGGAGATGCCCGCGGCGAACAGGTTGTTGTCATAGGCCGGGGAGGTGACCAGGGCACGCAGCTTGCCGGTGTCCGGCTCCATGACCACCACGCAGCCCGCCTCGCCGGCCAGGGCGTCCCAGGCGGCCTGCTGCAGGTCGCGGTCCAGGGAGAGGGACAGCTCCTGCCCGGCGCTGGGGGCCTCGCTCAGGGTCTTGGCCAGCATGCGCCCGTGGGCGTCCACTTCCATCTGGTACAGGCCTTTGTGGCCGCGCAGGCGCTTTTCCAGTTCCAGCTCCAGACCGGCCTTGCCCACCAGGTCGCCCATGGCAAGATCGGGGTCCTTTTCCATCTCGGCGCTGTTGGCCTCGGCCACATAGCCCAGCACATGGGCAAACAGGTCTTTTTCGGGATAATAGCGGTTGGTGCGGACCATGATCTCCAGGCCGGGCCAGTTGACCAGCTCGGCCTCGATGCGGGCCACCTGGCCGAAATCCAGCCCGGAGACCAGGGGCAGGGCCTCGAAGGGCTTGGTCTTGAAGCGGTCCTGGTGGTAGCGGTTCTGGAGCTGCTCCAGGGGCGTGTCCGTCCACTGGCTGATCTGGGCCAGGGTGGCGGGGATGTCCGGGCAGTCCTCGCGGATGATGGCCAGCCCGTAGGCCGTGCGGTTGTCGGCCAGGATCTTGCCGTGATCGTCGAAGATGCGGCCGCGCGGGGCGAAGATGCGCTCCGTGCGCAGGCGGTTCTTCTGGGCCTGCGTGGTCATCTCCGGCCCCAGGTGGAGCTGGAGATACCAGAAGCGGGTGACGAAGACGAAAAAGAAGATGCCCACCAGCACCTGCAGGAGCAGGATGCCGCTGCGCGGCGGCTGGTAGCGTTCGCTCTCCACCTGTATGGTCAGCCAGGAGCGCCAGTTCTTGCGCTTGCGGCGGGGCGTCTCCGCCAGGGGGGCGGCCGGTTCCGGAGCGGGAGGGGGGGTGATGCGCCTATTCTTCGTCATGCGAACATGCCAGGGGCCGCGTGGCCGTCAGGAGCAACCAGGCCACGGGCAGGTAAAGGGCCTGTATCAGGCTCCTGTCCAGAAATTCCTGCGGATCGAAATGCACGGCATGGAGCGGCGCGAACAGCCAGCCCAGGCCGAAGCAGGCCCCGCCCAGACAGATGGAGAGCAGCAGCACCAGGAAGAAGTTCCCCAGGCCCAGCAGCCAGCGCAGCAGGCGGTAGATCAGGCAGACCAGCGCGTACCAGACGATGGTGGCCCCGAAGGAGCTGGTGCCGATGCCTTCCTGCAGCAGGACGAAGAGCGGCAGCAGCCAGCAAAGGTTTTTGTAGTCCCTTTCCTGCAACAGGATGACCAGCCCCACCACCAGGGCATCGAGGCAGGGGACGAGGCTTTGCACGCAGATGCCCAGGGCCACGAAGCACAGCCACCAGAAGATGTTGCGCACGGCCTGCATGGGCTAGCGCTCCCTTTTGGGGGGCCGGGGCGGGCCCACGAAGTCCGGGGCGGGCTCGCTGGGGCGCAGGGGCCGGTTGATGCCGCTGGGTTCCAGCAGCAGCACTTCTTCCAGGCGGCGCACGTCCACCAGGGGCCGGGCCGTGACGGCCAGGAACTGGGTGGAGTCCGAGGGGCCACGCTGTCCACGGTGGCCACGGGGATGCCCTTGGGATATTTGCCGTCCAGGCCGGAGGTGATGAGGATCTCCCCGGCGGTCACCGGGGCGTCGCGTTCCACGAAGCCCACCTCCAGCGGCTGTTCCAGGCCCTGGCCGCTCAGGATGCCGGCCGAACGGCTCTGCTGGGCGAACACGGCGATGCGGCTGCCCGGGTCGGTGATGAGCAGCACCGTGGCGGCATGGGGGCTGGCCCGCAGCACGCGGCCCACAAGGCCCATGTTGGTGACGATGGGGGTGCCGGGACGGGCGCCCGAGGTGTAGCCGCGGTTGATGGTGATGCTGTCCTGGATGGCGTTGGGGCCCATGCGTCCGGCCAGGATGCGGGCGCCCACGGGCTTCCAGGCGCTGTCCACGGGCAGCTGCACCAGCTCGCGCAGCCGGGCCAGCTCCGCCAGATCCTCGCCGTGGGAGACGATGCGGGCCTGCAGTTCGGCCACCTGGGCGCGCAGGCGCTCGTTCTCCTCGCGCACGCCCACCAGGTCCGCATAGCGGCGCCAGGCGCCCAGGACGCTGCCCTTGACGGAATCGAAGGTGTCCAGCACCGTGCCGCTCATCTCCAGGCCCACGTTGGCGGCGATGTCGTCGAGCGTGTGCGTGCGCTGGTTCCAGGAATACATGCCCAGAAACAGCACCAGAAGGCCGCCCGCCATGAGGAGAAAGCGTCGGAACGTCACGATGGCACCCGTGAGAGCAGCAGGAAACAAAAGGACGGCCGTGCCGGAAAAAGGCGACGGGCCGTCCTGCACTGGCAAAGATTAGTCGATGCAGACGTCTTTGAGCACGTGGATGTTGTCCAGGGCCCGGCCCGTGCCCATGACGACGGTGGACAGGGGTCGTCCACCACGGTGATGGGCAGGGAGGTCTGCTCGCGCAGCAGCTGGTCGAGGCCCTTGAGCAGCGCACCGCCGCCGGTCAGCACGATGCCGCGGTCCACGATGTCGGCGGCCAGTTCCGGGGGCGTCTGTTCCAGGGCGATGCGCACGGCCTGCACGATGCTCTCCACCTGTTCGGAAATGGCCTTGCGCACTTCCTCGGAGGTGATGATGATGTTCTGCGGGATGCCCGTCACCAGGTCGCGGCCCTTGACCTCGATCTGCTGTTCGGGATCCATGGGATAGGCCGAGGCGATCTTGATCTTGATCTCTTCCGCCGAGGCTTCGCCGATGAGCATGTTATACTTGCGTTTGACATGCGTCATGATGGCTTCGTCCATCTTGTCGCCGCCCACGCGCACGGAACGGGCATAGACGATGCCGGCCAGGGAGATGACGGCCACTTCGGTGGTACCGCCGCCGATGTCCACCACCATGTTGGAGGTGGGTTCCTGGATGGGCAGGTCGGCGCCGATGGCGGCGGCCATGGGCTCCTCGATGGTAGACCTCACGCGCGCCGGCGGACTGGGCCGATTCCTTGACCGCGCGTTTTTCCACCTGCGTGATGCCGGTGGGCACACAGACCATGATGCGGGGGCGAACCAGATGGCGGGAATTGTGCACCTTGGTGATGAAGTGGCGCAGCATGGCCTCGGTCACCTCGAAGTCGGCGATGACGCCGTCCTTCATGGGACGGATGGCCTTGATGTTGCCGGGGGTCTTGCCCAGCATGCGCTTGGCGTCGGCGCCCACGGCCAGGACAACGGTATTGCCGCGCGAATCTTTCTTGACCGCCACCACGGACGGTTCACGCAGGACGATGCCCTGGCCCTTGACATAGACACAGGTATTGGCCGTGCCCAGGTCGATGGCCAGGTCATTGGAGAACATTCCCAAGAAGAAATCCACGATTTTGGACATTACGCTAGCTTGCCTCGTTCTACTGGTATGCGTATGGTGCTGCCGGTCGTGCGGAGAAGGGAGGGCGGAACCGGTGGATGTGCCGTAGGGCTCCGGGCCGGTCCCCGCGGGAACCGGGCCTTGCAGGCGGAAAGAGCACGGCAGCAGACAAAACTTGTTCGGCTAAAACGGGCTTGAAGTCAAGCTGTTGCGGACACAGTACAAATTTTTTCTCCTGTCCGCAGGCAGGAATCTTCCGGGGAAAAGGCGCGAATCATGCTGCTTTGGCATACCTTGGCCACCTATTTCCGGCGCAAATACGGCGTCCGGGTGCAAAAAATTCCACTGGATGCGGGCGCCACCTGCCCCAACCGGGACGGCACGCTCTCCGCCCGGGGCTGCGTCTTCTGCAACGACAGCGGCTCCGGTTCCGGTCTGGGCCTGCGCGGTCTCGGTCTGCGCGCCCAGTGGGACGCCTGGTACGCCAAGTACACCACCACGGACAGCGACCGCCTGTTCATGGCCTATCTGCAATCCTTTTCCAATACCTACGGCCCGGCCTCCCGCCTGGCCCGCCTGCTGGAGCTGGTGGCGGCCCTGCCCGGCTGCCGGGGCATCGCCGTGGGCACGCGGCCGGACTGTCTGGACGGGGAAAAGCTGGCCCTGCTGGCCGGTTGCGGGCTGGACGAGATCTGGCTGGAGCTGGGCCTGCAGACCTGCCGGGACGACACCCTGCGCCGCATCAACCGCGGCCACACGGCACGTCAGGCCGAAGAGGCCGTGCGCGCCGCCCTGGATGCCGGGCTGCTGGTCTGCGGGCACCTCATGGCCGGGCTGCCGGGCGAGGACGAGGACGATTTCCTCGACGGCGTGGACTGGGCCGTCTCGCTGGGCATGCAGGGCCTCAAGCTGCACAACGTCTACGTGCCGCAGGGCACGGAACTGGCCCGGCAGTGGCAGGAGGGCGGCTACCGTCCCCTGGCCCGGGACGAATATGTGGACATGCTGTGCGCCGCCCTGCCGCGCATCCCCTCCACCGTGGTCATGCAGCGCATCCAGGCCGACCCCGCGCCGGGCGAGCTGCTGGCGCCCGCCTGGGCCCTGGAGAAACGCGGCATCATCACCGACCTGCGCCGCGCCCTGGCTGCCCGCGGCCTCTGGCAGGGCTGCCGCGCCGACGTGCCCGACGCCCGGCCGGAGTGGTTCGGCGGGTAGGGGATGGAAAGGATGGAAGAGTGTTTTTGAGGGGGACGGGGAAACTTTTCCTGGCGGAAAAAAGTTTCCCCGCCCCCCTCAAACTCCCCCCGCCCTTTCAAAAACCGCGCATAGGGTCGATGGCAGGGAGGAGAGGAGTCTGAAGGCCATCCTCTGGATGGAGGTCACCGGGAAGAGAAAGGCGGACAGGCCATGCGGGACGTGCGGGCAGCTCGCAGGCCGACGGACAACGGACCGTGCCCTTCCTTGCGAACGGGCGGGCTTTCTGGCATACTTTCGGCCTGCGGATTCCTGTGCGCGGGGCATCTGTTCCCCAGGAGTGTGACATGCAGCCAGAGCTTCTTCTTTTCGACATCGGCAATACCTGCATCAAGGTCGGTCTGGCCGACTCCCGGGGAGTGACGACCTCCTACAATCTGCGCACGGATCCCGCCCAGACTTCCGACAGTCTGGGCCTGACCCTGCTGGAGCTGCTGCGCCATGCCGGCGCCGAGCCCCGTTTCACGGCCTGCGTGGCCTCGTCGGTGGTGCCGGGTTTCGATCCCCTGCTGCGCGAGGCCGTCCAGCGCTATCTGGGCTGCCCCCTGTGGATGGTGCCGCAGGACATGCCCATCCCCCTGCAGAACCATTACGAGCGCCCGCAGGAAGTGGGCGCCGACCGTCTGGTGGGCGCCTATGAGGCGCGCCGTCTGCATCCCGGCCCGGAATCCCTCATCGTGGTGGATTTCGGCACGGCCGTCACCTTTGACTGCATCAGCGGCAATGCCTACCTTGGCGGCCTGATCTTTCCCGGCCCGCGCACGGCCATCTCGGCCCTGGCGCGCGAAACGGCCCAGCTGCCCCGCGTCAACCTGGACGTGGACGCCCTGGAGCCCGCGCCCGGCCGCAGCACGTCGGTGAGCATCCAGCACGGTCTGGTCTTCGGTTTCGCCTGCATGGTGGAAGGCCTGACGCAGCGCCTGAAAAAGGGCCTGCCCGGCGCCTGCCTGGTGCTGGCCACGGGCGGCTTTGCCCCGTCCATCGCGCGCATCAGCCCCGACGTCTTCGATGCCGTGCTGCCCTCGCTCCTGCTGGAGGGCCTGCGCCGCCTGTATTACGAGCGCCACCCCTACTGAGTGCCGTACCGGCCGTGCCGCCCCGTGCGGCGGTGCTCCCGGGCCTCCCGTCCTGTGCGGGGCCCGGCATCCCCTTTTCCGGGACAGATTTTTGCGGCAGGGCTTCCCTGCCGCCGGACAATGGCCCGCCATCGCCCGTGGGGGCGCAGCGGAGAAAACGACTCTTTCGCGCGGCGGAAGAATCAACCTTCAAAGGAGCGATTATGAGCAGCAGCATTGCGTCTGTGTATGCCCGCGAGATCCTGGACTCGCGCGGCAATCCGACCGTGGAAGTGGAAGTTTCTCTGGAGTCCGGCCACAGCGGCCGCGCCGCCGTGCCTTCCGGCGCCTCCACCGGCAGCCGTGAGGCCCTGGAACTGCGTGACGGCGGCAAGCGTTACGGCGGCAAGGGCGTGACCAAGGCCGTGGAGAACGTCAACAGCGAGATCGCCGACGCCCTGCTGGGCCTGGACGCCCTGCAGCAGGTGCAGCTGGACAATACCCTCATCGACCTGGACGGCACCGACAACAAGAGCCGTCTGGGCGCCAACGCCATGCTGGGCGTGTCCATGGCCTGCGCCCGTGCCGCCAGCGAATACCTGGGCCTGCCCCTGTACAAGTATCTGGGCGGCGTCAACGCCAAGGTGCTGCCCGCGCCCATGATGAACATCATCAACGGCGGCGCCCACGCCCCCAACAACCTGGACATCCAGGAATTCATGATCATGCCCCTGCGCGCCCAGAGCTTCCGTGATGCCCTGCGCATGGGGGCCGAGATCTTCCATGTGCTGAAGAAGCTGCTGGAAAAGGACGGCCACGTGACCAGCGTGGGCGACGAAGGCGGCTTTGCCCCCAACCTGAAGAACCACGACGAGGCCTTCAGCTACATCGTCAAGGCCATCGAGGAAGCCGGCTACATCCCCGGCAGCGAAGTGGCCCTGGCCATCGACGCCGCGGCGTCCGAATTCTATCAGGACGGCAAGTATGTGCTGAAGGGCGAGGACAAGACCTTCAACAATGCCGAGATGGCCCAGTGGCTGGCCGAGTTCACCAGCAAGTATCCCCTGATCTCCATCGAAGACGGCATGGCCGAAAGCGACTGGGACGGCTGGGGCATGCTGACCGCCAGCCTGGGCGAGCGCACCCAGCTGGTGGGCGATGACGTGTTCGTGACCAATCCCTCCATCCTGGCCGAAGGCATCGCCGAGGGCGTGGCCAACTCCATCCTCATCAAGCTGAACCAGATCGGCACCGTGACCGAGACCCTGGACACCATCGAGATGGCCAAGGAAGCCGCCTACACCACGGTGGTCTCCCACCGTTCCGGCGAGACCGAGGACAGCTTCATCGCCGACCTGGCCGTGGGCGTCAACGCCGGCCAGATCAAGACCGGTTCCCTGTGCCGCTCCGAGCGCATGGCCAAGTACAACCAGCTGCTGCGCATCGAAGAAGAGCTGGGCGACGGCGCCGAATTCTTCGGGCCCATGCTGGCGGAATACTACGCCCTGGACGAAAGCGAAGACTAGTCCCGCGGACGCAGGCCCGGCCTGCCGTCATCCGCGATACCCGGGGGGCCGCAAGGCCCCCTTTTTTTGCGGCAGAGAAAGCTTGCCGCAAAAAAGCGCCGCCTCCATCATCAAGGGAAGGCGGCGCTTTGCATTTGGGGAAGACAGGTCAGGCGGGGCCCTTCCTCGCCGGGAAGGGGCCCCTTGGAGCATAGGGTTATTTCCGTTCCAGCTCGTGGGCGTCCACGTAGGCGTCGAAGGCGTCCAGGTTCATGGGCGGCGAAAAGAGGTAGCCCTGCCCGTACTTGCAGTGCGAGACCAGGAGCTTTTGCAGCTGGTCTTCGGTCTCCACGCCCTCGCAGAGGATCTCGATGCCGAGGCGGCGGGCCATGTCCACGAGCGAGGAGATGATGATCCAGACCGAGCGCTGCTTTTCCTGTCCGGGGGCCAGGAAGGCCCGGTCCAGCTTGATGGTGTCGAAACCGAAGGAATGCAGCATGGCCAGGGAGGAATAGCCCTTGCCGAAGTCGTCGAGGCTCAGGCCTATGCCGGCCCGGCGCAGGGCCTCAAGGGTGCGGATGAAGGCTTCTTCATCCAGCCAGGCCATGCTCTCGGTGACCTCCACATGCAGCAGGCGGGCGGGCACGTTATGGCGCTCCGCGATGCCGAGGACGGTCTTGACGTAATTGTCCTGGAAGAACAGTGCCTTGGACTGGTTGATGCTGATGGGGGGCACCTGTTTGCCTTCGTCCAGGCGGCGGCGTATCCAGGCGCAGACCGTGTCCAGGACAAAGAGGTCCAGTTCGCGGATGAAGCCGTTCTGCTCGAAAAGGGGGATGAACTCGTCGGGATAGACCATCTTCCCGTCCGGTATCTGCCAGCGGATGAGGGCCTCGGCCCCGTGCAGGCTCCTGTCCGCCAGGCAGACCTGGGGCTGCATGAAGACCGTGAATTCGCCCTGCTCCAGGGCCTTGACCATGCGGTTCTCGATATCGTTGGCCTTGAGCTGCCGTGCCCCGATGAGTTCATTGTAGATCAGGAACTGCGAGCGGTAGCCGCCGGAGGCGATGCTGGCTTCCGCCGTTTCGGCATAGAGCAGATAGCGGGAGACGAAGCGCTCGGATTCGTTGACATCCTGCCCGGGGCCCGGCTCGCCTTCTCCGGCTTCGGCATCGTTGCGGATGACATAGACGCCGCAGGAAAAGCTCACCGGGCGCTGGTACAGCCTGCGGGCCATGTCCGCGATGCTGAACAGCTCTTCCATGCGCTGGGTGAAGGCCGCATCGTCCGGGCATCGCCAGAGCAGCAGGTACTGCCCCGAGCCGCTGTAGGCGGCCAGCTCCCCGGCGGCTGCGCAGGGCGAACTCGCGGTTGCAGAGGCGGATCAGGCTGTCCCCGGTGCGCAGGCCGCAGGCCCGGTTGATGAGCTTGAGCTTGCGGATGTTGACCGTGCACAGGTAGTGGCGGCGTTTGTCCTTTTGCAGGATCTTGGCGGCATCCATGAGGAAACGGCCGCGGTTGGGGCCCAGCGTCACGGGGGCGGTGAGGGCCGCCGCGCGGAGCTCGGCCAGGCGCCGCCTGTTGTGGCGCATGACGAGGAGCACGATCAGGACCAGCAGCAGGCCGAGACCGCAGAGCGCCTCCACGAAGTTCCGGCGCAGGAAGCGGTGGATGATGTCCGACAGGGAATCCGGCGCCGCGGACAGGAGCAGGGCGTCCATGGTGGCCGTGGTGGTGGGAGGTGATGACCTTGTCCAGCACGGAGGTCACGAAGGGCGACGCGTGGGGCGAGATGCCCAGGGACATGGGATACATGGCCCGGGTGGGGAGCAGCAGCCCGTCCTCGGGCGGGTCGTCCTGGAGGGGCGCGGCGGGGTAGGGCCAGAGGTAGACGTCCAGCTCCCCTTTTTCAAAGGCCTTGCGGCAGGCTTCGATATCAGGGAGGATCCTGGGGATGTCTTCAGGATAGGTGCTCTTGTAGGCCAGCATCACGCTGCGCATCTCACTGGTGAAACCCACGGTGCAGCCCTGGCCGGGGAGCTTTTTGCTCTGGAACCGCCCCACGACGGTGATGGGAGCGTTGTAATACGTCTTGCCCGAAGCAATGCCCTGGCTGCGCAGGAAGGACAGCTTGGGATAGACGTCGGGCATGATGTCCGCCGTCCCCGCGGCCAGGGCCTGGAGGCAGGCATCATAGGAGGGCTGGGGCAGGTATTCGAAACGGATGCCGCTCTGGCGTTCCAGCATCTTCAGGAAAGCAAAAAGGAAGTTGCCCCCGTGTTCGGGGTCCATCATGTCCTGCCCGCGGCTGTAGGCCACGCGGATGGCGGGACTGGTGGCCAGCCAGCGGCATTCGGAACGGGTGAAGACCACGGGCACGTCCGAGGCGATGTTGAGGTAGCTGTCATAGAGGCGGGCCAGATAGCTGGGATGGTTCAGCAGGATCTGGCGCATGGCCTCGTTGAGCGGGTCCATGACGGCATCGTCGCCCTTGCGGGTGACGAAGAAGAAGGGATCGGTGGAGATGGTGGCCACCACCTTGGTGCCCTTGCCCTGGAGGACGCCGTCCACATAGCCGTCGATACGGCCGTCGGCCAGGGCCTGGACCATCTCGCTGCTTTCTTCGAAGAACAGGGGTTCGAAAGCAAAGCCGCTCTGGTCGGCAAAGTGCCGCATCACCTCGTACTGGAGGGAATCGGCAAAAAAGCCGATGCGCATGCCGTTGAAGGCTTCCAGGTCCATGTAATGCATGTGGCTCGTGCTGGCGACATGCAGGCAGGTGTTCTCGTATCCGGCGCGCAGCTTGGAAAAATCGAAGAGCCTGGCTCGCTCGGGGGTGTAGCTGATGCCGCAGGAAAGGTCGATGCTGCCGTCGTCCAGGCGCTGGGCCAGTTCGTCGAAGCGGATCTTGACCCATTCGTATTCCCAGCCCGTATAGCGGGAGATGGCCGTGAGCAGGGCCACGGCGTAGCCGGAAAGCTGCTCGCCCTCGCCCTCGAAGACACCGTGCTGGTCGAAATAGCCGACGCGGACGATCTTTGGAGACCGGTAATTGGCGGCGATGTCTTCAGGAGAGAAAAAGTGGAAGGTCGTCCTGTTCAGGGGCAGGCCTTTTTCCGTCATGGGGGGCGCCTGCCCGGACGAGACGGGGAAAGCGGCCTGCGGGCCGAGCAGGAGCAGGCAGAGCAGGGAGAGCAGCAGAGTTCGGAGCATGGTACGTTCTCACATCATGCCGCGGCACCGGGCATGGCGTTCGAGGGAAGACAGCCGGGCTGGGCTCCTCCCGGGGAAGCAATGTACAACGTATCCCGCATCAAGCGCAAGACGGCCGGGGGACCGCACGAGACGGGGCAGACGACCCCCGGAAGCGGGGCGGGGAAGCCGCGGGCACCGGCGGAGGCGGGCTTGAGCTTGATGCGCTCCCGGAGTATACTTCTTCTCTTCCACGCGCCGCCCCGGCGTCAACGTCAGCCACGAGGTCGCCATGATCCTTATTGATGGAAAGCAGACTGCCCGCGATATCCGCGCGGAACTCAAGGCCCAGGTGGAGGCCGCCGTGTCGGCCGGCCGCCGTGCCCCCGGCCTGGCCGTGATCCTGGTGGGAGAAGATCCCGCTTCGCAGGTCTATGTGCGCAACAAGGAGCGTGCCTGCGCCGAGGCGGGCATCCTCTCCTTCCCCTACCGCCTGCCCGCCGATACCACGCAGGACGCCCTGCTGGCCCTCATCGCCGAGCTCAACGGCCGTGACGACGTGGACGGCATCCTGTTGCAGCTGCCCCTGCCCGGACAGCTTTCCGCTTCCGCCTGCCTGCTGGCCATCGATCCGGCCAAGGACGTGGACGGCTTCCATCCCGAGAACGTGGGGCGCCTTTCCCTCAACCTGCCCGGCATGGTCTCGTGCACGCCGGCGGGCGTCATCGAGCTTTTGCGCCGCTACAACCTGCCCACCCGCGGCAAAAAGGCCGTGGTGCTGGGCCGTTCGGACATCGTGGGCAAGCCCCTGGCCCTGCTGCTGGCCCGTCCCGGTGAATTCGGCGACGCCACGGTGACCCTGTGCCATTCCCGCACGCCCGATCTGGCGGCGGAGTGCCGCAGCGCGGACTTCCTCTTCCTGGCCATCGGCCGCCCGCGCCTGATCACGGGCGACATGGTGCGCGAGGGCGCGGTGATCATCGACGTGGGCATCAACCGCACGGACGAGGGCCTGTGCGGCGACGCGGACTTCGAGTCCGTGAGCAGGAAGGCCGCGGCCATCACGCCCGTGCCCGGCGGCGTGGGCCCCATGACCATCGCCATGCTGCTGAAGAACACCGTCCAGGCCTGGGAAAGCCGTGCGTAACGGCCCGTCCGTGGCCTGAGCCCATCTTTGCCGGGGAAGGAGCGCACACCGCGTCCTTCCCCTTTTTCGTCATGTCCGGCTGTCCGGGACAGGGCGCCGGGCCCGTGTCGTCTGCCGTCGTCCCCGCGGCCCCGGTGAAGGGCCGCCTGCGCGGCTCCCCCGCCCGTCCGCTGCCCTGCCCCGTTGGCAGGCCGTCGTGCCGTGTCGCCGTGCCGCAGGGCGGGACATGCTGGCCGGGCCGCGCCAGTGCGGCGCCGCGGGCCGTGCTGTGCCCGCACACCTCATCCCCCGGCAGGCGGCACGGCGGGGAAGGAACGAAGGAGACGCGTCATGCGCATGCTGCTGGCCCTGCTGCTGGGCCTGTATCTGTCCTGGCCTGCCCGGGCGGCCGACAGCGGGCCTGTCCTGCTTTTGCCGGGGCTGCCCGCTCCGGCGGCGGAGGCGGCACCGGGCCCCCGGTGCGCTGATTTTCTGGACGAGGCGGGCCTCAGGCCGGAAGGGCTGGAATATCTGTTTTGCCGTCCCGCCACGGATCCGCGCACGGGGCGCCGGGCGCTCACGGCCCGGTATCGCGTGCCGGGGCTGAAGGCCGCTGCGGTGGAAGCGGCCCTGCGCGGACGCACCGGCATGGCCGCCCTGGAACGTCAGGCGGGCATCTGGCAGCTGCCGGAGGGCGGGGAAGGGCGGTTCGTCCTGCGGCGGAGCGCAGGGGAGGCCCGTCCCGGCGGGACGCTGCCGGCCGGGGAGCTGCCGGAGGGTCTTTCCGGGGGCGGTGATGCCGGGGGCGGGGCGGCCGTCCCGTCCGTTGCCGGGGGGCCTGACCCCGCGGCGGCGAAAGGGGCCGCTGATGGCGCAGGCACCGCCGCTGTGGACGGTCCCGCTGCCGGGCCGTCCTGCACGGTGAGCATGGGCGAAGTGCCGCAAGCGGGGGTATGGGCACCGCAGCGGGACGACTGGGGAAAGGTGCCCTGGTTCGCGGTGACGGTGCGTCTGCCGCTGTCCCGCTGAAAGGGCGCGTCCTGCCGGGCCCAGGCCCTTGCGCGTTCCCGGCACCGTGGGCAGGGGCCGCGTGCCGCGCCGGGAATGTCCCGGCAGGACACCGGGCGGCATGGCGCGGCAGGCCGGGAGGGAAGGCCGCAGCGTGCGGGGCAGGGCATCCGGCCCACGAAGCGCCGTGGGCTGTCCGGGCGCTGTCATGGCGGGCACGGCCGTCCGCGGGATCGCCCTCCGGGCCATCGTGCCGGGAGGCGGGGCCGTTGCCGTCATTTCTGGCGGGGCGGCATCTCTGTTTTGATGTGGCGCAGGAGCCGGCGTTGCTGGGGGACCAGAGCAGGGGCTTCAGCCTGCGCGTCCAGGGCGAGGAGAGGCGGGCGAACATGCCCACCAGGACGGCCGAGAGCACGGTGCCTTCGCGCAGGCCCACGATGCTGCCCAGCACGGCAAGGCCGAGGAGGAGCGAGGCCAGGACCAGCGAGCAGTCGAACAGGACCTTGATGTTGCCGAAATTCTTGCGGGACAGCGTCGAGATGACGATGACCAGGCCTTCACCGGGGATGACGGTGGCGTTGCTCATGATCTCCAGGCTGATGCCCGCGCCCAGCACGGCGCTGCCCACGACACACATGACGATCTGCCAGACATAGACGTCCGTGACCAGCGCACCGGTGAGGTGCATCCAGATGTCGATGAACACACTGAAGATGAGCACGGCCGGGATCTGCAAAAGCTCCGCGATGCCCAGCCTGCGCCGCAGCAGGATGCGCTGGAGCAGCAGGAAGATCAGGTTGCAGGCAAAGGTCGTGGTGCCCAGCGTGAGGCCGAAGATGGCCGCCAGCGTGTAGGGCAGGGTCGTGATGGGCGTCGTGCCGAGATTGGCGTGGGTGATCAGGGCGATGCCCAGGGCGTTGACAAAAAGCGAGACGGAAAGACAGGTATAGCGTTTGACGACATCCGACGTTTTCATGGTGGCCCCCTTGCACGCGGCATGCCCGGGCTCCATGCCTGTCCACTGGCGGCAGCAGCCTGCCGGGGAGCTGCGTATACAAGGCAGAGTAATCATTGTGGAAGAGACTGCAAGCCCCTGTACGGGGGCGTGAAGCGGGACACAGGGAGGGCACGGGGCGGTGCGCCTGCCGCACATGCGGCAGAGCATTCGCCCTTCCTCGTCCTTGCGGCGCGGGAAGCGTTCCTTGTTACTGCGTCCGTGTCTGTCGCTCATGGCCTATCGTCCTGCTGTTTGCTGCGTAGTTTTGACGCCTTGCCGGGGGCCTGCCGGGCAGGCCCCCGATTCTTGTTGCATGACAGTGTTCCAGAATGAAGACGCTGTGGGGAAGATCTTTCAAAGACAGCTGGATAGTCCCAAAAAAAGCCATCCCGATGGGTTGGGATGGCTTGGAGGGATTCTGCTGGCTGGGAAGTTAGTCGTTGCTAAATACACCTTGCTCCATTCTTTTATTGAGCAAATTATTGGGAAAACAGCGTATCAGCAGGGACTCTGCAATATCGATGAACTCATCGGCAACACTATAAGCGCTAAAGTAAGTCGCAATATCAGAAAGGTAGACATTGCACTCAACGATCCGTCGCCGCTGGTCACAAGCAGGGATGAACTGCTGGTTCCGTGTAGGGTGGCTAACGGACATCATCCGTTGATAAATTTTTTCTACCTCTGTTGAGGGCAGAGTTCATCTCTGCCCAGAGAGTTTGCCTTTGGCTTTCCCAACATAGATAGATTTTCCTCTGCTATCAAAAAAGACGTAAATTCCATGGTGTGTTTCCAGGGAATTTCTGAGACCGGCGGCATAAGCATTGCTGTTTGCATCGAAGAGCTCCCAGTTGGCTGCTCTCCTGCTGAGTGTCAGGTCGATAGGGTAAAACTCTACAAGGGGATTGATGGCAGTTTTAAATGCATTTTCCCGTGCTTCCCTTTGTGAAACTTCGTGTGTATAGCGGAGGAGGCTAACAATCTGACGTGCAGACAGATTGTTTTCCTTTGCTTGTATAACTGGCTGATACGTCCTTCAGTGATTCCTAGATAAGAGGCTAATTCTCTATTAGTTCCTTTATTCAAATTTGTTTTCAGCGTATCAATAAGTTCTTTCCCCAGCATACTACATCCTCCTGAAGAGTGGATAACAAAAAAGCGGTCCATTCCTCAGAATGGACCGCTCTGTGCGCTTTTCATGGCGGAGAGGGAGGGATTTGAACCCTCGATACAGGTTTAAGCCCGTATACTCGCTTAGCAGGCGAGCTCCTTCGGCCGACTCGGACACCTCTCCGCTCGGGGAAGACATCGTCATTCCCGCGTGAGGCTGTACATTAGTCGTGAAGGGACCGCCTGTCAAGGGCAAATCCGGCAAAGGGACAAAAAAATCTCTGCCTTTGCCGGGAAGTCCCGGCGGGCAGCGTTGACCCCCGTACCGGCTTGGCGTATCCTGTTGCGTTCAATATCTTACGGAGGAACAACGCCATGAGCGAAAACAAGACCGAGACCGTGGCCGCTGCCGCGGAAAGCAACGACAATCCCAAAGCCGGTGTGGACTTCATCCGCGCCCGCATCATGGACGACAACGCGTCGGGTCGTTTCGGGGGTCAGGTGCACACGCGCTTTCCTCCGGAACCCAACGGCTACCTGCATCTGGGGCATGCCAAGTCCATCTGTCTGAACTTCGGCGTGGCGCGCGAGTTCGGCGGCATGTGCAACCTGCGCTTCGACGACACCAACCCCGTCAAGGAAGACACCGAATATGTGGATTCCATCCGCGAGGACGTGAAGTGGCTGGGCGGCGAATGGGGGGACCGTGAATTCTACGCCTCCAACTATTTCGACAAGCTTTACGAATACGCCGAGCAGCTCATCCTCAAGGGCAAGGCCTATGTGGACGACCTGAGCGCCGACGAGATCCGCGAGTACCGCGGCACCCTGACCCGCCCCGGCAAGGAAAGCCCCTGCCGCAACCGCAGCGTGGAAGAGAACCTGGACCTGTTCCGCCGCATGCGCGCCGGGGAATTCGCCGACGGCGAGCATGTGCTGCGCGCCAAGATCGACATGGCCTCGCCCAATCTGGTCATGCGCGACCCCACCCTGTACCGCATCCGCCATGCCGAGCACCATCGCACGGGCAACAAGTGGTGCATCTATCCCATGTACGACTTCACGCACTGCCTGTCCGACTCGCTGGAAGGCATCACCCACTCCATCTGCACGCTGGAGTTCGAGAACAACCGCGAGCTCTATGACTGGGTGCTGGACGCGCTGGAGGTCTACCATCCCCAGCAGATCGAATTCGCGCGCCTCAACCTCACCCACACGGTACTGTCAAGCGCAAGCTCATCCAGCTGGTGAAGGAAGGCTACGTCAAGGGCTGGGACGACCCGCGCATGCCCACCCTGAGCGGCCTGCGCCGCCGCGGCGTGCCGCCGGAGGCCCTGCGCGAGTTCTGCAGCCGCATCGGCATCGCCCGCTCCGACTCCATGGTGGATTACGCGGTGCTGGAATTCTGCATCCGCGAATACCTCAACGCCCACACCCCGCGCGCCATGGCCGTGCTGGACCCCGTGAAGGTGGTCATCGAAAACTACCCCGAAGACCAGGTGGAAGAGTTCGAGATGCCCTGGCATCCCGAAGATGCCGCCTACGGCAGCCGCACCGTGCCCTTCTCGCGTGAGCTGTGGATCGAGCGCGACGACTTCCGCCAGGAGCCGCCCAAAAAGTACCACCGTCTGGCCCCCGGCGCGGAAGTGCGCCTGCGGTACGCCTATTTCATCACCTGCCGCGAGGCCGTGTACGACGATGCCGGCAATCTGGTGGAACTGCGCTGCACCTACGATCCCGCGAGCCGCGGCGGCCAGAGCCCCGACGGCCGCAAGGTCAAGGGCACCATCCACTGGGTCTCCGCCCGCCATGCCGTGCCCGCCACCGTGCGCCTGTACGAGCACCTGTTCTCGGCCGAGAACCCCAACGCCATGCCCGAAGGCCAGACCTTCCTGGATGCCATCAATCCCGATTCCCTGCGCGAAGTGACCGCCATGCTGGAACCGGCCCTGGCCTCTCAGGAAGTGGGCGCCAAAGTGCAGTTCGAGCGCGCGTGGGCTACTTCTGCAAGGACAAGGACAGCACCGGCGAGCGCCCGGTCTTCAACCGTACCGTGGGCCTGCGTGACTCCTGGGCCAGGCAGGAGAAGAAGAACGCCTAGCCCGGATAATTATTACAGAGAGACGCTTTAATACAAAAAGAGTGTAAATCTGAGTTAAGCTGAATACTGTTTGTGAAATTTATGACGGAACACATCAAACACCAAATACTACTAACGGTGGAATACCTAGTTTTTGTGAGTGTAGAAAACATTGATGATTTGTATGGAACACAAAAATTCATTTCGACAGAGGCTTATGCGAAAATATAAAATTAAACCCCGCATAGGTGATGTTTTATGACAAGGGATTACTGCAGGATTATTGGAAAAATGTACAGTAGTAGAGCATGAAATGATGATTTAGCACTATGTTTTCGCTGGCATTGTTGCGTCAAATGCAGATATTCTTGATAGCAAATATTTGAAGTATTATTTGGAAAAGTGTTTGGGAGCAGAAGAGATTAAAGTAAATGGATTTTGTGGGATGCAACACTGCAAAAATAAATAAAGGATGATATTGGAAGAGTGCTTATTTCTGTTCCACCGTTGATACGCATAAAGGTTG
>VOFC01000670.1_pt1 | contig 36000 bp, 54 predicted proteins | sample 5384161 | NCBI WGS metagenome assembly VOFC01 (sample SAMN12384722, study PRJNA508395) | human gut metagenome | isolation source: healthy gut B | host: Homo sapiens | reverse complement strand
CCGAAGAGGTATTCATTCAGTCAAACTGGAAGTTTTACTCGTGGCGATAGGCCACAATCTATATAAATATCAGAAAAAAAGATGAGAAACAGAACTGCCGCATAGATTCAAAAAAAGAATTTCTATGGGGTAGCAACACCAACGAGTCCTTCCGATGATACAACGAAAACTCCGGATGATACCAAAACAGAGGTAAAGGAAGACGGTACAAAGGTTGAGACAAAAGTTGAAAAGACAGCAGATGGTTTTGAAAAAGAGCACAGTTGTAGAAACAAAAACAGATGGAACCGTTAAAGAGACTGTAAAGACAACCGGAAAGAATAAATATGGTAAGGAAACCGTTTCAACGGTAGTTACCAATAAGGATGCTGCCGGAAAAGTAACCGGTATCACAGAGAAAACCGTAATCAATGTAACAAAAATGCTACAGCTACAATTACGATAAGCAAAAATTCCGCAGGAAAAGCTACGACAAAAGCGACTCTTGTACGCAATGCAAACAGTAACGCCAAGTTTAGCGTTTCTGCAGCAACTTTAAAGCAGATTAAAGAAGCAGCTGGAAAGAATGTTGTTGTCGTAGTAACTTCGAAAAAATGTTAAGACTGGCAAAAGGCGGCTATTGAAGTAAATACGAAGAACGTAGTTTCCGGAAAGAAGTTATATGTATCGGTTTATAACAAGAAAACCGGTAAGTATGTTGTAGATAAGACGAAGGTGGCTGTTGTAAATAAAAATGGCACCATTCGAATTCCTTCCCTGAAAACCGGTAAATACAAGCTTGTTACAAAAAAAATAATTCGTGAAAAGGGAGCCTGTTACAGCTCCCTTTTTAATACAAAAAGGAAAAAATCAGATGAAAAAAATAAGCAATGCATTTTTAATGTCGTATATTATATTGTTTCCGTTATGGATGAATCATACAGGATATGCCCATCTTTTAGAGGCAAAAATATCTTTTTTTCTCATTGTTTGCAGGAAGTTATTTTATCACGGTGGTTCTGGGACTGTGCATTGCAATTCCTTTATATAGAGAAGAAATAAGAGAAGAAGAAAATCTGATCAAAAAGCCGCTTGTTTTTCTTTCTTGTGCTTTTATGGCAGATTCCGTGCTGGCATATATTATAACCGGATGCCAAAGAGAAGAACTGATCGGAACGGAGGGACGCTATTTTGGTCTGATCATGTGGTGCTGTGTCATTGCTGTTTTCTTGCTTATGTTACATCTTTCAGATTACTCGGATAGCATTGAAAAAGTTTTTTGTCTCCCAGTAGGAATAACTTCTTTGATCGCGTACTTAAATATGTTGGGATGGAATGTCTTTCATGCCAGCACGATTGATGTGCGGGAGTCTGTTCATATAAGCACCATGGGAAATATAGATTTTTTTTGCGGCATATCTGGGAATATCACTTGCCTATATCGTAACGCGTTCCTGTTTGATTGAAAAGAAAAGGCGGAAAAATATGCTCTTTTTCTATGTAACTGTTTTCTTGGGATATGTTGCATTGATTTCAAGTAGCAGTGATACAGGATATTTTGTGATGGGTATAACTTTTTTTGTTCTTCCATTTCTTTTAAAGAAAGAGGAAGAATGGAAACACTATTTATCGCATGCCGGAGTATTTGCAATTGCCGGGCTTTTTGCGAAAGGTACGATTTTGCTTATCGGAAAGGATAACTGCAGAATTATATATGGATTTGCGAAAGTTCATATGAATGCAGGGTTGTGTACAAGTATTCTTTTTGATCGTTATTCTATTATGGAAAGCAATGGATCATTGTATTGATCAAAATAAAAATTTGAAAAAGCTTTACAGGTTGGTACGCCTTGGTATTGCGGGATGTTCAATTTTCTTTTTTGTCCTTTGTTGTATTGGCAAATCTATCAGGAGTAAAAGCAATCCTTGAAAGAAAATATCAGAAAATTGCAGGATATATTATATTTTCAGCAAAGTGGGGAAATAAAAGAGGGGAATTATGGCAATCGGCATGTGAAACATTTAAGAATATGCCTTTCCTTCAAAAAAAAGTAATTGGGGTAGGACCGGGTGGATATTATTCAGCTTCGCAAAAAATATTTGTCTGCGGAGACATTGGATGCAATTCGACGGTCTACAAAAAAATATTGATCCCCATAATACATTTCTGCAATCGCTGATAAATTTTGGGGTTGTTGGAACGGTATGTTATCTGGGAATTTTTGGATATGCCGTTCGTCAGTTTATTGCCGCTGCAAAGAAAGATCGAACAAAGTTGGCTTTTATCATGCTGATCGTAGCATATTTTACGCAATCATTGGTTACTTGTTTTCATCCATATATAGAACCCTATGTGTTTATGTGGATTGCTTATGGATTGGCAACGACCGGTGCAGAGCCGGCTTGAACAAAGAGAAGATCTTGAAGTGAGGGAAAAGGGCGTTTCGACTCTAAAACAAAAAAAGGTTCATCCGTATTGGATGAACCTTTCTGCTTTATGAATGCAGGAGATGGGACTTGAACCCACACGATATTGCTACCACAGGCACCTGAAGCCTGCGCGTCTGCCAATTCCGCCACTCCTGCGAACAAACAATATTTTAGCCAATTTTGTTTGAAATGTCAATAGAAAAATATATTTTTTCAAAAAAAAAAAAATAAAAAAAATTAAAAAAGGTGTTGACATATATGTGTTTGTTTGGTACTATAACTAAGTCGCTGACAGACATGCGGAAGTGTCGGAACTGGCAGACGAGCAAGACTAAGGATCTTGTGATCATTGCGATCGTGTGGGTTCAAGTCCCATCTTCCGCATTTAAGTAAAGGAAACCTTGCTGAGAGGTTTCCTTATTTTTTTTATCTGAAACCTATTGATAGTGAATTATAACATGTGAGAGACAAGTTATGAGTAGTTACTTTATCAGAGAAGGTGATGAAACATGCAGGCATTAAAAATCGAAAAATTATACCTTAAGCATGGTGGCTTTTTGCTGCGTGATTTTAACATGGAACTTGAAGTGGGGCAGATCCATGTGATCACAGGAAAGAGTGGAAGTGGAAAGTCTACGTTGTTTCGTGCAATCGGAGGCGCACTTCGAAATCCGCAAACGTATGTCCGTTATTTATGATGCGCCGAACTTTAATATGGAATTATCGCCGGAACGTCTTGCACGGGAGTGGAAGAAGTTTGAACCGTGGTTTGACAGGGAGGCATTTACTTCTTATATGAACCGTTTGGAACTTGAAATGAACCAGCGTGTGAAATTGTATTCCGTAGAGAAGTGTCGGAAACTGATGCTTGCTTTGGCCCTGAGTCGGAATCCGGAGTTACTGGTCATGGATGATGTTACCAGTGGGGTGGATACGCAGTCAAGGCAGGTTATGTGGGAAATAGTCGAAAGATACCGGAGCAAACAGGAACTTACAATCCTTTTCAGCTCTCACCATGAGGAAGAGCTTCTTTTGGCGGACAGAGTCTGGAATCTGGATGAGATATTATACGAGGGGAAAAAGAGATGAAGTTTTTTTATAAATTGTCCGGAAATGTACAGAGTAAACCATCTCGTTTAATCATATCCGTTCTTTTTTTCTTTTCTGGTAATGACATTTGTGAATGGATTTATTGGCGGAGTCGGTGGATTTCCCGTATTTCTTGCTTTTATTATTGTTTTTTATCTGTTGCGAAATGTTATGGGAGAGGGAAATCGTCTGACGCATCAGATGGCAATGACCAGCCGCAGGGAAATTATGTATTGATGCGCAATTACTGTGTGGCATATTTATTGTTATGGTTCCTTTTGCGTCTTGTTTTTTGTTTTCCCGTGTGACAGGATGGGGAAATATCAGTGGTGCGAGTGCGTTAGAGTATTTTCGCAATCTGATTGCCGTTTCCATGTTTGAAAAGTGGGCATATCTGTTTGCCGGTATTTTGATGTTTGCTTTTATTGTGTCACTTTTTCCACTTACCGTGATTACAAAACTGGAACATGGGGTGCTGTATGTTCTGGTCGATGGTGCGCTATTTGCGGTAGTTTGTCTGATTGTTGAACAAATCGGATATTATTTTACGAAAACGAAAAGCAGTTGCGTTATTGATAGTTTGTTGCTTTGCAACAAAATGAAAGCAGGACAGGAGACTGCATGGATATTTGGAATTGTACTGTTTGCATTGGCAGTATGCATTGTTTCGTATAGCTATGCTGCGTATTGCTATGGACCAAAAAAAGGACGCACGGATGATGTTGCTATTCAGATGGCACAACGGCAGAAAACAATTTATAAAGGAAAAGGCCTTGTACATAATGTAGTAATGATTCTCTGTGGGGTTACGGCAATCTGTGTTGTGGCAGGGATTGTTTTCTTTATGCCCGAAGATACTACGGGGGGCTATGTAAAAGTCGCAGAATTTCTGACAGGAGATGAAGTGCTTGGACCGATGTTGTATAAAAATCAAGTGTATATACCGGTTAATGAGCAGATGAATCTGGATGAGACAGGCACAGCCCGGGGATATCTTGCAGGGAAAAAAAAAATTGCAACAGTCGCTTTTACCAGCTTGCGGTTGCAAATCTATTGTATACTGATGACACAAACAAGACGAATCGTGTGCAGATGGAAGGAGCAAAAAGTGGTGTTTATGCACCGGTAACGGAGCAGGAGCAGAAAGATGCGTGGAAAAAAGACGATGTATTTTTGCTCTGGGATGAAGAATGGGTTTCGAGTCGACATACTCTCATGAACCGACGGGATATACCGTCTGCAATGCTGATTTTATCAAAGGCCTGACCATGCAGTTTCCAGAGGTAGAGTATCATGCACAGGATTTCGACGATTATGATGCATATTTTACGATTCGTGGTTATTCGGATATGGATACGGTTCTGATGGATGATACTGTTCCGGGAGACTGGGTAGGCTGTATCCTTGTCAAAGATAATAAGTTTTATTTTGGCAGTTATGATAACCGTATTACCGGAATTAGTTTGCAGGAACTTTTAGATATACTTGGCGGGTATTAAAAACAATATTTGTAAGGCATTATTATTTAAACCGTTCTGAACATTAATTTTTTTCGACTTTTACAGAAAAAGAAAAAGGAAATCTTTCTTCGGTGTCGAATATTAACAATGTAGGCAAGAGAAAGGCGTAATTATGACGATACGAGAACAGATTGAGCAGATGGAAAAAGAAAATCTCAGTCCTTATGCGTGCCTTAGCGTCAATACCAGAGGCAGAGACCGTGACGAGCCGCAATGTGACATCCGCCCGGTGTTTCAAAGAGACAGAGATCGTATTTTACATAGTAAATCTTTCCGTCGCTTAAAAAATAAAACGCAGGTATTTCTGACACCAATGGGGGATCATTACCGGACACGTATGTCCCACACGCTTGAGGTGTCGCAGAATGCACGTACAATTGCCAAGGCATTACGGATGAACGAGGATCTTGTTGAGGCAATTGCTCTTGGACATGATTTAGGACATACACCATTTGGTCATGCGGGAGAATATATTTTAAATAAGATTTATGAAGGCGGGTTCAAACATAATGAGCAGAGTGTGCGCATTGTGGAGAAACTCGAAAAGGATGGAGCCGGACTGAATCTTACCTGGGAGGTAAGAGATGGAATTTTGAATCATCAGACCAAGACGATTCCACATACACTCGAAGGAAAAATTGTTCGTTTGTCGGACAAGATTGCATATGTAAATTCGGATATTGATGATGCAATCCGTGCGCAGATTTTAAATGAAGAGGATATTCCACTCGAACTTCGAAAGACGCTGGGATTTGATTCAAAGAAAAGGTTGAATCATCTGATTCACGATATTATTACCCACAGTATGGGAAAGGATGATATTATCATGTCGGATGAGACCGCGGAGGCTTTGCGGGATCTGCGTCTTTTTATGTTTGAACATGTATATAAGAATCCGGTTGCCAAAAGCGAGGAAGTCAAGGCAAAAGTGATGCTCGAGCAGATGTACCATTATTATATGGATCATATCGAGTTGCTTCCGGGTAAGCTATTAAATATGCTTGGCGAAGGCGAAGATAAAGGACGTGTTGTCTGTGATTACATATCGGGAATGACTGACCAGTATGCCATCACCAAATTCAAAGAATACTTTTTGCCTCAGGCCTGGCAGGTGGACGGATATTGAAACGCATCCAGCGGATGCGTTTCCTACGCACATCCCATCGCGAAGCGATTTTTACATGGGATGTGCTCCTTAACGCACATCATATCGCGAAGCGATTATTATATGGGATGTGCTCCTTAAAAGAAACTACAGAGGTGAAATAATGCCATATTATTCGGATGAATTGATAGAAGAAGTGCGTTCGCGCAACGACATTGTTGACGTTATCGGCAGTTATGTGCGTCTGAAGAAAAAGGGCAGTACCTATTTTGGACTTTGTCCATTTCATAACGAAAAGACAGGCTCTTTTTTTCGGTCTCTCCCAATAAACAAATGTACTACTGCTTCGGCTGTGGAGCCGGAGGGAATGTTTTCACGTTTATGATGCAGTATGAAAACTTTACATTTGGTGAAGCCATGCAGTCTCTTGCGGACCGGGTAGGAATCGAACTGCCCCAGCAGGAGATGACGAGTGCACAGCGCCGGGAAGCCGACAGGCGGACGCGGCTGCTTGAGATTAATAAAGAAGCAGCAAAATATTTTTATACACTTTTTGCGCAGCCCGCGTGGACAGAAAGCGTATCAGTATTTCAAAAAGCGTGAGCTGTCCGATGAGACGATCCACAAGTTCGGGCTGGGATATTCGGATCAGTACAGTGATGACCTCTACCGTTATCTGCGCAAAAAGGGATATGATGATGACATTTTAAAAAGACAGCGGTCTGATCACCATTGACGAGGTGCGTGGCGGACACGATAAATTCTGGAACCGTGCCATGTTTCCGATTATGGATGTCCACAACCGTGTGATTGGTTTTGGAGGCCGTGTTATGGGAGACGGGGAACCAAAGTATCTCAACTCTCCCGAGACACGTATCTTTGATAAAAGCCGCAATTTGTATGGACTGAATATTGCGAGAACGACCAGAAAGAATCAGTTGCTTTTGTGTGAGGGCTATATGGATGTCATTGCCCTGCATCAGGCGGGATTCGATAATGCGGTGGCATCCCTCGGTACGGCGCTCACAATCGGACATGCCAATTTGCTGAAACAGTACACGAAAGAAATGTACCTGACGTATGACAGCGATGGTGCCGGTGTAAAAAGCAGCATTGCGTGCCATACCGATTCTGAAAGAAGTAGGAATCGTTACAAAAGTCATTAATATGCGGCCATATAAGGACCCGGATGAGTTTATCAAAGAACTTGGTGCGGAGGAATATCAGAAGAGGATTGATGAAGCGGAGAACAGTTTTCTCTTTGAAATTCGCATTATGCAGGAAAATTATGATATGAACGATCCGGAATCGAAGACTGCATTTTACAATGAAATAGCCCGAAGCTTCTCGGTTTCTCCGAAGAATTGGAGAGAAACAATTACATAGAAGCTGTGGCAGAAAAAATACCAGATTGGTTTTGACAATTTAAGAAAGCTAGTGAATAACCTTGCGGTCAAGGCGGGCTTGTCCGTGAACATACACCGTTGAAGAGTGGTATCAATGAGAACAAGAAAAAAGAGGATGGAATGAAGCAGTCACAGAAATTGCTTTTGACATGGCTCATTGAAGATACCCGGCTTTTTGGTGCAATTAAAGGACTGATTACCGCGGAAGATTTTACGGAAGAATTGTATCATCGCGTTGCGACGGAACTGTTTGCACAGTATGAGGCAGATGGAAGTGTCAATCCGGCACAGATTATCAGCCGGTTTCCGGAAGCCGATGAGCAAAAAGAAATTGCGGGATTGTTCAATGCGAGAATCCATGAGATTGAAAACAAAAATGACAGGGAAAAAGCATTGAAAGAAACGATCATCCGCATCAAGCAAAACAGCATTGATTACCGTACACGCAACAATAATCCGACCGATCTTGCGGCAATGATGAAAATTGTCGAAGACAAGCGGGCTTTGGAGAAGCTTGAAAAATTGCATATTTCAATAGATTAAGGACAAAATAGAAAGTAACCTGAGAGGACGAAGCGACATGGCAAAGAAAAAAGAAGAAAATGCAACAGTAAACACACAGGAAATCAAGACAAAGTTCCAACAGAAAATGGGCGAACTTTTGGAAATTGCGAAGAAAAAGCGCAATATCTTAGAGTATCAGGAAATCAGTGACCATTTTAAGGAACTGAATCTGGATGCCGAGCAGGTTGAAGCGGTATTGGACTTCCTCGAACACAATAATGTGGATGTTCTTCGCATGAGTGATGATGACGATGATGATGAAATTATTTTAGACGATGATGACGAAGTGGAAGTAGAGAATATTGACCTGTCTGTTCCGGATGGTGTCAGTGTTGAAGATCCGGTTCGTATGTATTTAAAGGAAATCGGAAAGGTTCCTCTTCTTAGCGCGGAAGAAGAAATTAATCTTGCACAGAGAATGGAAGAAGGAAATGTTGCAACAGAGAAAATCCAGCTTCTGAAAGCCCGCATGGAAGAGGCTGAGGATGAAGCTGAAAAGGCAGAGATTCAGGAAGAAATCAAGGCAATGCAAAAAGATATCGATCTTGGATCGGATGCAAAGAAACGCCTTGCAGAAGCAAACCTGCGTCTCGTGGTCAGCATTGCAAAACGATATGTGGGACGAGGCATGCTTTTTCTGGATCTCATTCAGGAGGGAAATCTTGGTCTTATAAAGGCGGTTGAGAAGTTTGATTACAGAAAGGGATATAAGTTCTCCACCTACGCGACCTGGTGGATCCGTCAGGCCATCACCAGAGCGATTGCCGACCAGGCGAGAACCATCCGTATCCCGGTGCATATGGTAGAGACCATCAACAAACTGATCCGTGTGAGCAGACAGCTTTTGCAGGAACTCGGACGTGAGCCGTCGCCGGAAGAGATTGCAGCAGAGATGAATATGCCGGTTGACCGTGTGCGTGAAATCTTAAAGATTTCCCAGGAGCCGGTTTCTCTGGAAACTCCAATCGGTGAAGAGGAAGACCACCTTGGCGATTTTATTAAGGATGACAATGTGCCGGTACCGGCGGATGCAGCAGCATTTACCCTTTTAAAGGAGCAACTGGAAGAGGTGCTTGGAACACTTACCGAACGTGAGCAGAAAGTACTTACACTTCGTTTCGGACTCGAAGATGGAAGAGCCAGAACGCTTGAAGAAGTAGGAAAAGGAATTTAACGTTACGCGTGAGCGTATCCGTCAGATCGAGGCAAAAGCCCTTCGTAAGCTTCGTCATCCAAGCAGAAGTCGTAAGCTGAAGGATTATTTAGAGTAAGATGATTAAACTGTCAAAAAATGAATGAAGGCAGTAGCGGCCATGGTCACTTCCAACGGGATTCTTCCCGATGTTGGAACGGATCATGGCTATGTCCCGATTGCATTAGTACAGAGACAGAAAATTCCCGGGGCAATTGCAATGGATATCAACAAAGGACCTCTCGCCCGTGCAAAAGAAAATATTGCAGCGGCACATCTGGAAGACTATATCCAGATCCGCCTTTCCGATGGAGTTGAGGAGTTAGAACCCGGAGAGGCAGATTCCATACTGATCGCAGGCATGGGAGGAGAACTGATCATACATATCTTATCAGAAGGGGAAAAGGTGTGTAAAAAGGCAAGTGAGCTGATCTTGCAGCCACAGTCTGATATCCGTAAAGTTAGAGAATATCTAAGAGAACATCAATATAAAATAGTAGATGAAGATATGGTATGCGAGGACGGTAAGTACTATCCTATGATGCGTGCAATCAATGTGGAAGAAGATTGTTTCTGGGAAAAGGTAAATGAAGAGACAAAGGTTGCCTGTGATATCTATGGACAGCTCCTTTTGCGAAATGGCAATCAGGTGCTTCGGCGTTTTCTGGTGCGCCAGCATCGTCAGCTCACACAGATCATACAGACGCTGCAGGCACAGCCACAGTCGGAGGCAATTGACCAGCGTATCGCGCAGGTTAGGGAAGAATTGCATTACAACGAATCAGCATATACAATACTGGGGGCGATAAAGAATGCAGGAATTTAAATTGGTGATGGAGAAAGCTTCCGGTGAACTGGAAGAAATTCTCGTTCCGGAGGGAACGACTTTCGAAGAAATTGCAAAGTCTTATCAGGAAGATTACAAAGATCTTATTGTACTCGCTTGCGTTGATGGCAAGTTGAGAGAACTGAATAAGGAAATAAAAAAAGATTGCAGTGTGAAATTTCTTACTTCGATCAGCAGAGACGGAAAGCGCACATACAGACGCAGTATGACGTTGCTGATGCAGAAGGCAATCGAAAATCTCTGGGGGAGAACAGGCGCATGTGCGGCTTTTTGTATTCTCTCGGAGAAGGATATTACTGCAGGATGGAAGATGGTACCGATGCGACGAAACTTGCACAGATCAAGGCAGAGATGCTTCGACTGGTACATGAGAATCTTCCAATCAGAAAATGCAGTGTAAAGACAGGAGATGCGGAGCGCATTTTCCGGGAAAAGGCATGAAAGACAAGGAACGCCTGCTTCATTACCGCAGAAGTTCCCGTGTGAATATTTATGAATTGGATGGACTTTCCGATTATTATTATGGATATATGGTGCCATCTACGGAATATCTTGAAGTGTTTGACATTGTGCCTTACGAGGAAGGCTTTGTATTATTGTTCCCATATAAGGACGGAAACAAGGTGGAGCCGCTTCAGACTTCCAATAAGCTGTTCCACACATTGCGCGAATCCAGAGAATGGAGCCGCATGCTTGGAGTCGGAACGATAGGTGCATTGAATGATGCAATCGCTGCCGGAAAGGGCGAGCAGATCATTCTGTTGCAGGAGGCTCTTATGGAAGAGCGCATCGGTTCTCTTGCAGGACAGATTGCGGAGCGCGGTGGTGTGAAATTTGTTATGATTGCAGGACCGTCTTCTTCCGGAAAGACATCCTTTTCCAATCGTCTGTCGATCCAGCTTTCGGCAAAAAGGGTTAAAGCCGCATCCGGTGAGTCTGGATGATTATTACGATGACCGTGAAAAATGTCCAAGGGATGCGGATGGAAATCTGGATTTTGAATGCCTCGAAGCTTTGGATGTCAAGCAGTTCAATGAAGATATGACGCGGCTTCTCAATGGAGAAGAAGTTGATATGCCGTCATTCAACTTTAAGACGGGAAAGAGAGAGTATCGTGGGAACCGGCTTCGACTCGGAGAGGGCGATATTCTTGTCATCGAAGGAATTCACGGATTGAATGATCGCCTGTCTTATATGTTACCGGCGGAAAGTAAGTTCAAAATTTACATTTCAGCACTTACCCAGCTGAATATCGACGAGCATAATCCGCTTTCCACTACAGACTGCCGTCTGCTTCGCCGTATTGTAAGGGATGCCAGAACCAGAGGCACCACAGCGCAGGAGACCATTGCCATGTGGCCGTCGGTGCGCAGAGGTGAGGAGAAAAATATTTTCCCATTCCAGGACAGTGCAGATGTGATGTTCAATTCGGCGTTATTGTATGAAGTGGCCGTATTGAAAGTTTATGCGGAGCCATTGTTATTCCAGATTCCGACCGATGCGCCGGAGCATTTGGAAGCAAAGCGACTTTTAAAGCTGCTGGATTATTTCCTTCCGCTTCCGACAGAGGGGAATTATGCAAAGTTCTCTTGTGCGTGAATTTGTGGGTGGAAGCTGCTTTAACGTATAAAAATAAAACAGTCTTTACAAAGTAAAAATAAATGTGATATAGTTATTATAATTGTGCAGGACAGGTGATCGCGGCTGCAAGTGTCGAAAGACCGCAGGTGAGGAAAGTCCGGGCTTCATAGGGCAGGATGCCGGTTAACGGCCGGTGGAGGAAACTCTAAGGAAAGTGCAACAGAAATATACCGCTATAAGGAGCACATGCCATGCAATTTCCCCTTCGGGGAAGGCATGTACGTAGGAGATGCATCATAGATGCATCTCAATAGTAAGGGTGGAATGGCAGTGTAAGAGACTACCGCCTCGCTGGTAACAGAGGGCACATGTAAACCCCATTCGAAGCAAGACCGAAACAAAGCTTTGACGTGGCCCGCTAGCTTTAGGTAGGTCGCTTGAGGCGGCTGGTAACAGTCGTCCTAGATCGATGATCACTCAACGACATAACCCGGCTTATCGTCTTGCGCAATGTATATTGATAATACAAATTTTATGAGGCTGTCTGCGTTTCGCGGGCAGCCTTTTTACAATATAGGAAATTCCTTTAGAATGTTCCAAACAGACCAGGAAACATGTTGACAAGCCAGAATTCATCTGCTATTATAACTGAGTTAAATTAATAAGACAGTTCGTTTGTACCATCCTGTCTCTAAATAAAACCAGGACTAATTATCAAAATATGAATAGTAAGTTACAGTTGGATTATTTTAGAGATAATTTTGCACATTGGCACGGGTACAAGGTATCCGTGCTTTTTTTGTATAGGAAATTGCTTTGGAATTCCCTATACAGCAAAAAGCAGGCGCACACTTTGTTTTTAATTTGAATCAGAAAAACACTAGAACGGGAGATATGAATTATGTATATTTTAAAAACAGAAGCAAGTTTTGATTCTGCGCATTTTCTTGCCGGATACGAAGGAAAATGCAGCAATATTCATGGACATCGGTGGAAAATAATCCTCGAAGTAAAAACGGAGGAGCTAAAAGATGATGTTCAACACAGAGGAATGTATGTTGACTTCGGAGAGCTCAAAAAGGATTTACGGGAGCTTGCGGATTCCATGGACCATGTACTTATCATTGAAAAAAAATACTTTAAAGGAAACAACGCTTGAGGCGTTAAAAAGTGAAAATTTTCATATTATTGCACTCGATTTTCGTCCTACAGCAGAAAATATGGCCAGATATTTTCATGAAAAAGATAAAAGCGCTCGGATACAATATGCATGCAGTCACGGTATATGAAACACCGACAAACGGTGCCACATATATGGAACAGTGCTAAATGGAGGGGTTTATATGTGTAAGTTAGATGTTGTGGAAAAGTTTGTCAGCATAAATGGAGAGGGTACGAAGGCAGGGCAGCTTGCAGTATTTATTCGCTTCAAGGGATGCAATCTGGCATGTGAATATTGTGATACACAGTGGGCGAATCAGGCAGATGCGCCTGCACAGCAGATGACTGCCGAGGAAATCGTAGATTATGTGATATCTACAGGAGTGAAAAATGTTACGCTGACCGGCGGGGAACCATTGCTGAGAGATGGAATTGAAGATGTGATTGCACAACTTGCCGATCATATGCTGAATGTGGAAATAGAGACAAACGGAAGTATATCGTTAAAGAAAATATGCGATCTTCAAAAAGAAAATGTGACTTTTACAATGGATTATAAGTTATCATGCAGTGGCATGGAAAAGTCGATGTGCTTGGATAATTTTCGTATTCTTGGGAAAAACGATACGGTCAAATTTGTTGTGGGATGTCACGATGATCTTATAAAAACAAAGAAAATAATCGATGATTACAGGCTTAATGGAAAATGCAATCTGTACATTAGTCCTGTCTTTGGAAGGATTAAGTTGGAGGACATTGTCGATTTTATGAAGCAAAATGTGATGAACAATGTAAATATGCAGATTCAGTTACATAAGGTTATATGGGATCCGGACAAAAAGGGTGTTTAATGACAGAAATAGAGGCTAATATGGAGAATAAGAAGAAAATTGACACAGAAGCGATTGCGTATCATATAAGAGAAATCCTCAAAGCACTCGGAGATGATCCCGAGAGAGAAGGACTTAAGGATACGCCAAAGAGAGTCGCTAAAATGTATGAAGAGGTCTTTGAAGGTATGAATTATACCAACAAAGAGATTGCGGATATGTTCAATAAAACATTTGTGTTAAACGAATGTGATGAATACGATGGAATAGAAAAAATGCAGAATATGGTGGTTGTAAGAGATATTGATATTTTCAGCTATTGCGAGCATCATCTGGCGCTTATGTATGATATGAAAGTTACAGTGGCGTATATTCCAAAGGACAGGGTAATTGGTATCAGTAAAATAGCAAGAATTGCAGATATGGTTTCAAAACGCCTGCAGCTTCAGGAACGAATCGGCACAGATATTGCGGATATTGTGCAGATGGTTACAGGAGCAGAAGATATTGCGGTATTTATTGAAGGTTGCCATAGCTGCATGACAGCAAGAGGAATAAAAAAAAGTAAATGCAAAAACATATACACAGACATTGAAAGGGAGATTTAACAATGAAAGCAATGGTTTTATCCAGTGGGGGAATTGACAGCACAACCTGTCTTGGTATGGCAGTAGAAAAATATGGAAAAGAAAATGTAATCGCATTGTCTATTTCATATGGACAGAAGCATACAAAAGAAATAGAAGCATCTGATAAAATTGTAAAATATTACAATGTAAAAACATATTTATCTTGATCTTGAAAAAATATTCCAATACAGTGATTGTTCGCTTTTGTCACACTCGGATAAGGAAATTCCAAAAGAAGCTTATAGCGAGCAGATAAAAAATACAAATGGAAGTCCGGTATCAACGTATGTTCCGTTTCGAAATGGCTTATTCTTATCAAGTGCGGCAAGTATTGCACTTTCTCTTGGATGCAGTGAGATATATTATGGTGCACATGCGGATGATGCGGCTGGAAGTGCGTATCCGGACTGCAGCAGTGCTTTTAATAATGCAATAAATGAAGCAATTTATCTGGGCAGTGGAAAACAAATTAAAATCGTAGCGCCATTTATCGCTTCGACAAAGGATCAGGTTGTGAAAGAGGGACTAAAGCTGAATGTTCCATACAAATACACCTGGAGTTGCTATGAAGGTGGAGAAAAACCATGTGGAAAATGCGGTACCTGTATCGACAGAGCGCGGGCATTTGAATTAAACGGAATAAAAGATCCGGCAATGGAAGTATAGAAAGAGGTGGAGTCACAATGGCAGGAAACATAACATTATTAGGAAATCAAAGACTAAGTATCCGGAGAACTATGCACCGGAGGTATTAGAGACTTTTATCAACAAGCATCCGGAGAATGACTATTTTGTGAAATTTAACTGCCCGGAATTTACAAGCCTTTGCCCCATTACCGGACAGCCGGATTTTGCTACTGTTACCATATCCTATGTACCTGATGTGAAAATGGTAGAGAGCAAATCATTAAAGCTTTATCTCTTCAGTTTTAGAAATCACGGAGACTTTCATGAGGACTGCATGAATATTATTATGAAAGACCTGATCAAGCTGATGGATCCGCGATATATTGAGGTCTGGGGAAAATTTACACCAAGAGGAGGAATCTCAATCGACCCTTATTGCAATTATGGAAAGCCTGGAACAAAATGGGAAGAAATCGCATGCAACAGAATGGCAAATCATGATATGTATCCGGAAAAAGTTGATAATCGATAAAAACATAAACAGTTTATAAATTGTTTGTTAAAAGATCGTACCTCCCTTGACGTTGCAATTCTGCAAGCGTAAGATGCTTAGTATAGCAGCTGATAACAGAGAGTGCTAATGATGTCAGGTTCACAGAAAAGAGGTCGAAAATATGAGAGATAAACTCTATCGGTTCATGCAGGGCCGAAACGGAATGGATGATTTATGCAGAATGGAATCAGGGCTGGTATTGGTTCTTCTGATACTGGGCATATTTACACGGTTGGGAATTTTTACGACGGTAGCGCTTTTACTCATGATTCACATGTATTACCGTGCGTTATCAAAAAATACAGCAAAGCGTTACGAAGAAAATCAGAAGTACCTCAATTTTAAATACAACCGTACAGTTTCGTGGAATCGGTTCAAGAAACGTATGGCACAGACAAGAGATTACCGTTTTTATAAATGCCCGACCTGCAAGCAGGAAGTACGTGTACCGAAGGGACATGGAAAAATCGAAATCACTTGTCCGAAATGCAGAGAAGAATTTATTCGCAGATCGTAGGCGGGGTTGCATGTTTGGCTATATTAATGTAAATGGCAAGGAATTATCCGAAGAAAACAAACAAATATATCAGTCATATTACTGTGGGCTTTGCCGCAAGTTAAGAGAATTTTGCGGAGCGAAGGGACAGGTACTTCTCAATTATGATATGACATTTCTGGTAGTACTGCTTACCGGTCTTTATGAGCCGCAGACAGAGAGTACAAGCTTTACCTGTCTGATTCATCCTATGAAAAAAGACTGGCGCGTAGTAACGAAATTCAGGATTATGCGGCACAGATGAATGTCCTTTTGGCATATTACAATCTCGTGGACGACTGGAAAGACGATAAAAGCTATACGAAAAAGACCGTTGCAGCAATGCTCGAAAAGGATTATCAGTGTGTGGCAAAAAATTATCCGCGGCAGGCAGAGGCAATTGAAAATTATATTGCAAAACTTTCCAAATACGAAGAAAATAAAGAGACGAACATTGATCTGGTGGCAGGACTGACCGGAGAAATGTTGGGAGAAATATTTGCCTGGAAGCAGGATGAATGGTATGATGAACTGAAAACACTTGGATTTTATATGGGAAAATTCATATACCTGATGGATGCCTATGAAGACCTGAAACAGGACGAGAAGAAAGATGCGTACAATCCGCTTCGATTTTTGGACACGGACGATGAGCAGGAGTTTGAAATACTGTGTCGTCTGATGATGACGAGTATGATCTCAGAATGTGCAAGATCTTTTGAGCGTTTGCCGATTTTGCTGCATGCGGATATTTTGCGTAATGTACTGTATTCTGGTGTCTGGTCCAAGTATGAGTATATTCAGCTGAAGAAAAAGGGGAAAAAATAATGACAGACCCATATCAGGTGCTTGGGGTGACCCGAAGTGCATCGGATGAAGAAATAAAAAAGCATATAGAAACTTAAGCCGCAAATATCACCCGGACGCAAACGTAAACAATCCCAATAAGGATCAGGCTGAGGAGATGTTTAAGCGGGTGCAGCAAGCATATGACCAGATCATGAAAGAACGTCAGCAGGGAACGACCGGCGGGTATGCCGGTTATGGATATGGTGCAGGAAACGGGCAAAGTACTGGCCAGGGAGCTGGAGGTTTTGAGCAGGGACCATTCGGAGGCTTTAGCGGAACCTATTATTATGGCAATAACACATATCGTTCACAGGCACAGGAAGAGTCACCGAAAATGCAGGCAGCGCACAATTATCTGCGCTATCACAGTTATGCGGAGGCACTCAATGTGTTAAATGATATTCCGTTTTCGGAGCGTTCCGGTCGCTGGTATTATTACAGCTCCGTGGCGAATCAGGGAATGGGAAACACCGCGACAGCGATTGAACAGATCCGCAGAGCGCTTGACCTTGAACCGAGTAATATGGAATACCGGCAGTTCCAGCAGCAGTTGCAGTTTGGTGGTGACTGGTATCAGACGATGGGAAGCAGTTATGAGAGGCCTTACAGTGGATACAGTAATTTCTGTATGAGCCTGTTGTGCATGCAGGCATTGTGTACCTGTTGCTGTAGACCATTTTAAACAGATAGGTAACTATTTTAGAAACTTTTGATCAAATACAGAAAAACAGAGGGAGAATTTCCAAATGTCATTTGGAAATCCTCCCTGTATTGCTTTTATATTGTCTGTAACTGCTTAGAAATCAGAGATTACTCCAGATCATCCGGGATTCCGTTGCAATCGGAATCCACACCATGCGCACTGATATCCATTGTGCTTAAGGTGCGTCTCTTTAATCGTGCAGCTTCGGATGCCTTCAATAAATACGCTTTGATATCCTTTGCGTGCTTTACATGAATCAACTTAAGTTCTGCATCTGTGACATCACCGGTATAACAGGTGATGGTGCCAAGTCCTACGATACGCTCAAGAAGAGAAGTAGTAAGCTTCACATCCTGAATTTTGTACATATAACAGTCATCTTCTATAGTGCTTAACAGACCGCGGTCAATCGTCAGAAGACTCGGGGTAATGGTATATTTGGTAAACGTCCATGGAAGTCCAAGAAAAAGCAGGCGCTTGCGTTCTTTGAACATTACCGTGTCATCGGTATCAATTGTAAAATTTTTATCATCCGCCATATTACATTCTCCTTTATTTCAAAAATAAAAAAAACACATCAATTATATTGTAACGAAAAAACTTTCAAATGCAATGTATTTTATCTTGAAATATGAAAATTATTATTATATGATAGTAAAAATGCGTGAAATTAGGAGGGATAAAATGCGACATTTAATGAGTCCTCTGGACTTTTCCGTCGAAGAGTTGGACAAGCTGTTAGATTTGGCCAATGACATTGAGAAACATCCAGACAAATATGCCCATGCATGTGATGGCAAAAAGCTTGCAACATGTTTTTATGAGCCAAGCACACGAACAAGACTTAGCTTTGAAGCTGCCATGTTAAATCTTGGAGGTTCTGTTTTAGGTTTTGCCAGCGCTGATTCATCTTCAGCAGCCAAAGGCGAAAGCATTTCTGATACAATTCGTGTTATTTCCTGCTATGCAGATATCTGTGCTATGCGTCATCCAAAAGAAGGAGCTGCATTAGTCGCATCACAGAAATCCAGAATCCCGGTCATCAATGCCGGCGATGGTGGTCATCAGCATCCTACCCAGACATTAACCGATATGCTTACGATTCGTTCTTTAAAGGGAAGACTGGGCAATATGACAATCGGACTCTGTGGAGATTTAAAATTCGGACGTACGGTTCATTCACTGATCAATGCGCTGATTCGCTATGACAATGTGAAGTTTGTACTGATCTCCCCGGAAGAACTTAAAATTCCGGATTACATCCGCGATGATGTACTTCGTGCAAACAATATCGAGTTTGAGGAAGTCGAGCGCTTAGAGGATGCAATCGGTCAATTGGATGTATTATATATGACGAGAGTACAAAGAGAGCGTTTCTTCAACGAAGAAGATTACATTCGTTTAAAAGACTTTTATGTATTGACCAAGAAAAAAATGGAACTGGCAAAAGACGACATGCTTGTGCTGCATCCGCTTCCTCGAGTAAATGAAATTTCAGTAGAAGTTGATGATGATCCAAGAGCCGTGTACTTCAAACAGGTACAATACGGTGTATATGTCCGTATGGCATTGATATTGACACTTTTGGGTATTACAGTATAGGGAGGAAGATATGTTAAATATCAGTGGAATTCATGAAGGTTTCGTATTGGACCATATTCAGGCAGGAATGAGCATGCAGATTTATCATGATCTGAAACTGGACAAGTTAGACTGTACCGTTGCTATTATCAAAAATGCCAAAAGCAATAAAATGGGAAAAAAGGACATCATCAAAGTAGAATGCCCGATAGAAGCTCTGGATATGGATATTTTGGGATTTATCGACCACAATATTACCGTAAATATTATCAAAGGCGATCGCATCGTAGACAAGAAAATACTTTCACTGCCGAAGCAGGTACGCAATGTAATCAAATGTAAGAATCCGCGTTGCGTGACATCTGTTGAGCAGGAACTCGACCAGATCTTCCTTCTCACCGATGAGGCAAAAGAAGTATATCGTTGTAAGTATTGCGAAGAAAAGTATACAAATCCGAACCGAAGAAAGTAAATGCAATGGGGAAGCCAGTCAGGCTTCCCCCTTCTGATGCAGTCGGACAACTGGAGAGAAGCTGTCGAAACGGTGCCCGGACACGAAATGAGAGACATACAGGACTTTGGCAAATTCTATAATTTTGTCTAAAACCGTGCGGAAGAAAAGTGCCGGGTGCGAAAAAAAAATCAAACGTGAGGGCGGGAGGAAACATCTTCGGACAAAGAATTTCTCTCATCGAGGAAGCGTAACAGAACTTCAAATGCAAGTCCCGCCACAACCCAGAACGGAAAATAATCCAGTCTTACGATTCCTGCAATATTGTAAGGCGTTCCACTGTAATCCCACGGACACACACCAAGGAAGCGCAGCAGACTTCCACTTAAAAATTCGCCAAGCATAATCGATGTTGCATAGAAACACCCCCGCAAAAAAAAAAGGCCAGTATTTAATTTTTTCATATATTGGATCAATGAGAGCTGCCATACCATAGATGGGGAACATCCACAGAGAGGTTTGCCCCAGAAGACGGGGGATCTCCGTGTAAAAAAGTACCGAATGATGTGAACACGATCTCCATGCACCAGCCGGCAAGCCCGCAAATAAAAAAAATTTCTCCACTTCATCTTATACTCCTTTGGTATTTAAAGTATACCCGAAAGGAATTGCAGATATACTTGCAAAAACGAACGGAGGAATATATGATGATACATGGACAGAAGGCAAAAGCGAGAGGGAAGATGAAGATTTATGGCATATTTTCCAATGTTTGTAGATATAAAAAAGAAAAAATGTCTGATTGTGGGCGGTGGAACGGTTGCACTGCGCAAAGTGCAGGTACTGCTGGATTTTGGAGCGGACGTTGTGGTGGTAGCACCGGAGGTCATTTCCAAAATCAAAGAGTATCCGGTTACCGTTTATCAGAGAAATTTTGAAAGAAGATTTGCAGGGATGCGAACTTGTGGTGGCAGCCACGGATGATGCCGGATTAAATCACGAGATCGCTGAGGCGGCACAAAAACAAAAGATTCCGGTCAATGCCGTGGATCAGCAGGAAGACTGCAGTTTTATTTTTCCGTCTTATGTCCGGGAACAGGAACTTGTCGGGGCTTTTTCCAGTGGAGGAAACAGTCCGGTGCTGACACAGTACCTGAAGAAATATATGGCGCAGATTCTGACTGCAGAGTTGGGAGAGGCCAATGCGTATCTTGGAAGTATCCGGCCGGTTGTGAAAAGGGAACTGGACACGGAAGCGATGCGAAAAAAAGTATACCAGCAGGTTTTAAATGAGCTTTTCAAGCAAATAGAAAAAAAAACAGGATGTGAAGCTGTCCAGACAGCAGCTTGAGGACCTGATCGATGATACCAAAAAAGAGGAAAGAGGCAGATAAAATGGACCGAACAAGAAGATTAAGAAACAACGCAGTATTGCGGGATATGGTAAGAGAAAATCATGTGCGTGTGGATGAGCTGATTTACCCGCTGTTTGTGATGGAGGGAGAAAATATCGTGGAGCCGGTAGATTCCATGCCGGGAATCTGCCAGTATTCGTTAGACCGTATGCATGAGGAACTGGACCGTGTCAAAGAAGCAGGCATTCCGGCGATTCTTATTTTTGGGATTCCGGCACATAAGGATGAAGTGGGAAGTGGTGCGTATGATGAGCATGGAATCGTGCAGGAAGCCATCCGCCAGATAAAAAAGGATTATCCGGATCTTGTTGTGATTGCAGATGTATGCCTTTGTGAATATACTTCCCATGGACATTGTGGTCTGGTAAAGGACGGTGAGATTTTAAACGATGAGACATTGCCGTTGCTTGCCGCATCCGCAGTCAGCTACGCAAAAGCCGGAGCCGATATTGTTGCGCCGAGTGATATGATGGACAAGCGTGTGGGAGCAATCCGTCAGGCATTGGATGAAGCAGGATTTACTCACACCGATCATGGCATATTCTGCAAAATTTGCGTCCGGTTATTACGGACCGTTTCGTGACGCAGCACATTCTGCACCAGGATTTGGAGACCGCAAGACCTATCAGATGGATCCTGCAAATGGAAAAGAAGCGATGCGCGAAGTGGCAGAAGATATCGCAGAGGGCGCAGATTTAATCATTGCAAAACCGGCGATGGCATATATGGATATTATCAAAGATATCAGCACGAATTTTAATATTCCGATCGTTGCATACAATGTGAGTGGAGAGTATGCGATGGTGAAAGCAGCAGCTGCAAATGGCTGGATTGATGAAAAGAAAATTGTCATGGAGAACATGATTGGAATGAAGCGTGCGGGGAGCGAAGATGATCATTACGTATCATGCATTGGATGTGGCACGCTGGATACGGGAGGAAGAATAAAGATGGCAGCAGAAGAAAGATCAAAGGCGTTTTATGAGCGCGCAGTCAAGCGGCTCCCGGGAGGGGTCAACAGCCCGGTACGTGCATATCAGGCTGTGGGACGAACCCCACGTTTTATCCAGAGTGCAAAGGGTGCGCATATCACAGACGTTGACGGAAATGAAATGATTGATTATGTATGTTCCTGGGGACCTGGAATCCTTGGACATGCAAATCCAAAAGTCGTAGAAAAAGTAAAGGCGGCATGTGACGAGGGTCTGACCTTTGGGGCTCCGACGGAGCGTGTAGTTGAGATGGCAGAGTTACTTGCAGAACTGGTTCCGTCCATGGAAGTCAGCCGTCTGGTAAGTTCAGGAACTGAGGCAACGATGAGTGCGATTCGTGCGGCAAGAGGATTTACCGGAAGAGATAAGATCATTAAGTTTAAGGGATGTTATCATGGACATTCTGACGGGCTTCTGGTAAAGGCAGGATCAGCTGCATTGACGACATCCGTTCCGGACAGTGCAGGTGTGCCGGCAGACTATACGAAAAATACACTGGTTGCAGAATACAACAACAAGGAAAGCGTCAAGGCATTGTTTGAAGCAAATCCAAAGGAGATTGCCGCAATCATTGTGGAGCCGGTTGCCGCAAATATGGGGGTGGTTCCACCGAAGGATGATTTCCTTGCCTTTTTGCGCGAGATTACAACACAGTATGGTGCATTGCTTATCTTTGATGAGGTCATTACCGGATTTCGTCTTGCTTTGGGCGGTGCGCAGGAATATTTTGGAATTAAACCGGATCTGTCTACGTTCGGAAAAATCATCGGAGGCGGTATGCCAGTCGGCGCATATGGCGGACGTGAAGATATCATGCGTATGGTTTCACCGGATGGACCGGTATATCAGGCAGGAACACTTTCCGGTAATCCGATTGCGACAGCGGCAGGACTTAGCACGCTTCGCATTTTAAAAAGAAGATACCTCGATTTATGAGCACCTGGAAAAGAAGACGGCAAAGATCGCGGATGCTGTGCGCAAAGCAGCAGGAAACAAGGTTTGTGTCAACCAGATCGGTTCACTGATGAGCATTTTCTTTACCGGTGAAGAGGTTGTGGATTTTGATTCCGCAATGACTGCAGATGTGAAAGCATATGCTGCATATTTCGGACACATGCTGGACCATGGAATTTATGTGGCACCTTCACAGTTTGAGGCCATGTTTGTTTCCGACGCACATACAGAAGAAGACATTACAAAGACAATCGCTGTGATGCAACAATGGTTTTAGCGCGACTGTTATCACAGATAAAATGTAAAAGAGATCATGATGGAATTTGGATATATTGGAATTAACTACAAAAACGCGGATCAGGATATCCGGGATGGCGTTTCTTTTACCGATAATGGAAAGATCGATTTTATGGAAAAAGCGGCGGATGCGGGAATCAGCCAGTGCATGGTGCTTTCTACCTGCAACCGCAGCGAAGTGTACTATCTGGTGCAGGATACCGAGGAACATAAAACGATGGAACGTCTGTATCGGGGGAATTTTTCGGAGATCTGTCTGGATGAGTATCTGGATTTTCGCAGTGGAAAAGAGGCGATTGCCTATCTGTTTCGTGTGACCGCGGGACTTGAATCCATGGTACTCGGAGAAGACCAGATTTTAGGACAGGTAAAAGAAGCCTGTGAACTTTCCCAGACACTCGGATATACCGGAAAAGAATTGAATAAGATCGTAAGAGATGCCGTGACCTGCGCAAAGAAAATGAAAACGCAGCTGCATATCAGTGAGACACCACTTTCGGTCAGCTATGTTGGTATTCAGCAACTGAATGCGCATTTTGGCATCCGGGGAAACGCGCACTTTTGATCGGAAGCGGTAAGACAGCAGTACTGGCGCTGCGTTATCTGTACGAGTACAAGGCAAAGTGTGTAACTGTCTGCAGCAGGACTTTTTCCCATGCAAAGGAGCTTCTGGGAGAGTTCCCGGAATTAAATATTGTGCCATACGAAAAAAGATATGAGGCGATGAAAAACTGTGACATTGTAGTATCCGCCACCGCTTCTCCGCATATTGTCGTGCGCAGGGAGTGTGTAAAACTCACACATCCGATGGCATTTCTGGATTTGGCATCGCCGCGTGATATCGATATGCAGCTGAAGGATGTGACGCTGCTTTTGAATCTGGACAGTCTGAATGCTATCGTGGCAAAAAACCAGGCAACGAGAGAACGGCTTTTGCAGCAGGGACAGGGCATGATCGAGGAAGCGTTGCAGGAGACGATCGACTGGCTGGGCAGTACCGGTGTGGATGCGACGATAGAATCGTTGCAGCAGAGGTGTGCAGAGATCGTGGAGGACAGTTATTCTTATCTGAACCGGAAACTTGATCTGACAACAAGGGAGCAGAAGATCCTGAAAAAAAATCCTGAAGGCTTCCCTGCATCGGCTTTTGCGTGAACCGATACTGGAGATGAAACAGTTGGAATCCAAAGAGCAGCAGGAAGAATATCAAAAAGTCGTGCGACAGTTATTTCAACTGGAAGAGTAGTTATGGGCTGATGTTCAAGGCAGAGAGGAAAAAAGCATGCATTATAAGATTGGAACACGAGGTTCGAAGCTTGCACTTGTGCAGGCAGAATTTGTAAGAGACTGTCTGCAGGAGCATTATCCGCAGGATCGTTTTGAACTGAAAATTATAAAGACGAAAGGTGATAAGATTCAGAACAAAGCATTGTCCGCAATCGGAGACAAGGGCCTTTTTGTAAAAGAAATCGAACAGGAACTTCTGTCGGGAGAAATCCATTTAGCGGTTCACAGCATGAAGGATATGCCGGGAGAACTTCCGGACGGACTTTGTTTTGCAAAGGCATGGAAGCGGGAAGATCCGCGGGATGTACTTGTGCTGCGGGAAGCAAAATCGCTTCAGGAGCTGCCAAAGCATGCAGTCATTGGAACCGGAAGCAAGCGCAGAGCCTATCAGTTACAGGCGATTCGGCCGGATATTGAGATTGTAGATATCCGTGGAAACGTGGACACGCGTCTGGCAAAGATGGAAGCACAGAAGCTCGACGGAATCGTTCTTGCAGCGGCCGGATTAAAACGGCTGCACAGAGAGGATGTCATTACCGAGTATCTTGATCCAAATGAAATGATTCCGGCAACTACGCAGGGAACACTTGCCATTGAATTGCCGACGGATGCGGCGGAACTTTTGGAGAAGGTCAATGCATTATCCGATGAAAAGACCGAACGCATGACACGTACGGAGCGCCTTTTTTCTGGAGCAGATCGGAGGGGACTGCCACATGCCGATCGGCGGATATGCAACGGAAACGGCGGATGGACGTATATGCCTTGCAGCAATCTTTGGAAATGAGGATGGCAGCAGACTGATCCGCTGCAAGAAAACCGGAAATGATCCGGACGACGTTGTACAGATTGTTGTGGATGAGATGAAAAGACAGCTTTACGAGAACGGTATATTTATGATATAATTTCGGTAAATTTTGCAAGCGTAAAGGCGGCAAAACATACAATATGGAGGAATAAAATTATGTTAGACAGCGCAGGAATATGTATTCTGGGTACAATTATCGCGTATCTGCTCATTGTACTCATTATCGGATTTCACTATGCACGAAAGAATGAATCGGCATCGGACTTTTTATCTGGGAGGGCGTAAGCTTGGACCTCTGGTTACTGCAATGAGTGCAGAAGCGTCAGATATGTCAAGTTATTTGCTGATGGGATTGCCGGGACTGGCTTATTTATCCGGACTGGCAGATGTAGGCTGGACCGCGATCGGTCTTGCAGCCGGAACGTATCTGAACTGGCTTTTGACAGCAAAGCGCCTCAGAAGATACACACATGTAACAAAGTCATTTACAATACCACAGTTTTTCTCAAACCGTTACCACGATAAGAAAAACATTTTATCTGTGATTGCAGCAGTACTGATTATTATCTTCTTCGTACCTTACACTGCATCCGGATTTGCGGCATGTGGAAAATTATTCCACTCACTGTTTGGAATTAACTATATGACAGCAATGATCATTTCCGCAATTGTTATCGTTGCTTATACAACAGCAGGAGGATTCCTCGCTGCATCTACCACAGACTTTGTACAGGGAATTATCATGACAATCGCAATTGTGTTTGTTCTTGTATTCTCAACGATCTCTGCCGGAGGTGTCGGAGCCGTGATCGACAATGTACGAAATCTTCCGGGATACCTTTCCTTTACACATACTTATGTAGAGGCAAGCCAGAGTGCAGAACCGTACAGTGCATTAAAAATCGTATCCACATTGGCATGGGGACTCGGATATTTCGGTATGCCACATATTCTTCTTCGTTTCATGGCAATTGAGGATGAGAAGAAATTAAAGGTTTCCGTCGTGTTGCATCTGTCTGGGTTGTCATTGCCATGGGTGTTGCAATCCTGATCGGTGTAGTCGGAAGACAGATGAGCGCAACCGGACTGATTGCTTCACTTTCCGGTTCTGAGACAGAGACAATTATCGTAAAAGTAGCACATTTACTTTCTACATACGGTGCATTCCCGGCAATTATGGCTGGTCTGATCCTCGCAGGAATTCTTGCAAGTACCATGTCAACTTCTGACTCACAGTTACTTGCAGCATCCTCAAGTGTATCGCAGAATATTTTGCAGGAGGCATTTCATTTGAACCTCTCTAAGAGAGCAAGCATGATTGCTGCACGTCTTACGGTAGTCGTTGTTGCAATCCTTGGAATTGTCATTGCAAGAGACCCGAACAGTTCCGTATTCGGAATCGTATCGTTTGCATGGGCAGGATTTGGTGCCGCATTCGGACCGGTTATGATGTGTTCTCTTTTCTGGAAGCGTACAACACTTCCGGGAGCAATCGCAGGAATGGTATCCGGCGGTGCGTTCGTATTTATCTGGAAATACCTCATTGCACCAATGGGCGGTGTATTTGCAATCTATGAACTTTTACCGGCATTCATCGTTGGTATCGTAGTTATCATCGTAGTCAGCCTTCTTACCAAGGCTCCGAGTCAGGAAATCCTTGACGAGTTTGAGCAGGCAAAGGCATCACATGATCTGGATTAATGAAAATGAAAAAATGGTGGTCGATTGACCACCATTTTTTTTGCGCGTATTTATGAGCGTGTATTTATTTAGAACTACTTTTGGAGGGATCGGTGTTGTGGATTCCTTCAATGTAGTGGACCAGTCGCATGATAAGTTCCTTTTCTTCAATTGTGAAGTCACTGATCACAATTGTTTCTTCATTATCATTGCCTAATAAATAGTCAGTAGTTGTGTGAAAGATTCTGCTTAATGCAAGCAAATTATCAAGACTTGGCTTGGAAACTCCCATTTCCCAGGCATTTACGCCAGATCTGGTTACCCCCATCCGCATCGCAAGATCTGTCTGAGTCATCCCGGATCGTTCTCGTAGATCATGGATGCGTTCATATAAAGAATTCTTCATTCAAATATCTCCCCTTACCATAAAAACAGACACTTAGCACCTTACAAAAAAAATAATTATGTGCTTTATTCTTAGGCTTTATGTATATTCTATAGGATAAAAGAAAATATGAATAGTCAGTAATGATAACGAACGGTTGACAAGAAATTGATTTCTGCAATGTAAAATAATAATAATCATATATGATAAGCAATAGTTGACAAAAGCGAAAATAGTGATATGATGAATAAGATTAAAACTGAAGATTTTAGTTGTTTATACATAAAAAGGATAAAGCGGAATGAAAAGGGCATTAATCGTTACCACTACAAGTGGATTTCTATCGCAATTTGAATTAAATAATGTCAGGCTTCTTCAGGAAAGAGGTTATCAAATACATTACGCTACTAATTTTGGCGTACCTATATATGAAGTACAGGATGAAAAACTTCGTAATATGGGTGTCGTATTACATCATATCAGTATAGAAAAAATCCATTCAAAATTAAAAAAAATATGGGCATTGCGCGAATTAATCAGAATTATTGATCGGGAAGAAGTAGATGTCGTACATTGCCATAATCCAAACGGTGGAGTATTGGGGCGTTTGGCAGCTGCTTTAAGCAAGAGAAAGCCATATGTGATCTATACTGCACATGGTTTTCATTTTTTTCAAGGTGCACCATTGAAAAGCTGGCTATTTTACTATCCGGTTGAAAAATTTCTGGCAAGATTTTCGGATGTGATTATTACGATTAATCATGAGGATTATAGACGTGCGGAGAAGTTTCGTTATAAAAAACAGGGCAAAGCGGAATTGATTCCGGGTGTTGGTGTAGATCTTCAGTTGTTTACACCTATGGGAAATAATCAGGGTGACAACGAAAAGAGAGATATTCTACGGAGAGCGTGGGGAATACCAGAGCATGCATTTCATATTGTGTCTGCAGGAGAATTGAATGACAACAAAAATCAGAAAGTTGTTATTGAAGCAATCGCAAAATTAAAAAATAAAAATATTTATTACAGCATATGTGGAGAAGGAAATAAGCGCAAGGAACTGGAAAATGAGATTGTGCGTTGTGGATTATCTGAGCAGGTTTTTCTACGAGGCTATCGAAACGATATGGCTGAAGTGTGGAAGACAGCAGATTTATCAGTATTTCCTTCGATTCGGGAAGGCATGGGCATGGCAGGACTTGAAGCTATGGCATGCGCGGTACCACTTATCGTAGCAGATAATCGTGGAACCCGGGAATATATGATAGACAGAGAAAATGGATGGGTTTGTAATGCTGATTCTGCAAATGAATTTGCAGAGGCAATCACATTTTTGTATGAAAATCCTAGTGAGAGGCAGCGGCTGGCACAACGCGCAATAAGTACTGTAAAAAAATTTTCATTGCAGCAGACGGAAAACGCATGCGTCAGATTTATGAGAATTGCCGGTGGCTGATCAAAGTATTGTAGAAAGCAGTGAGTCTCTGCCGATGATTTCTGTTATTATGGGAGTTTATAATCAACAGGATATTGATGCCTTTGAAAAGTCGGTTCAGTCGGTGCTGGCTCAGACATATAAGAATTTTGAATTCATCATATACAATGATGGATCATCAATTAAAGAAGTAAATACGTATATCTATGGACTTAAGAACCGTGATACCAGAATTCATGTGATCGGGTCGGAGACAAATCATGGTTTGGGGTATGCGCTCAATCGATGCATTGATATTGCACGTGGAAAATATCTGGCGCGCATGGATGCCGATGATATTTTTATCCGACCCGGTTTGAGGAAGAAATCAATTTTATGGAAACACATCCGGAATATATGTGGTGTGGTTCCAATTGTAAACTGATGGACGATGATGGAATATGGGGCGAAGGAGTACGTCCGGAAAATCCGGGAACAGAGGATTATCTGAAGTATTCACCTTATATACATCCGACTGTCATGTATCGGGCAAGCCTGTTTAAGAAAGTAGCAGGATATGCTGAAAGCAAGAAAACACTTCGATGTGAAGATTATGAACTTTTTATGAGATTGTTTGGATTGGGATATAAAGGCTACAACATTCAGAAAGTGTTGCTAAATTATCGGGTGGACCGGAAAAGTATCATACACGATCCTGGGTCAATCGATTTCGCGAAGGGCAGGTGCGGTACGAAGGTTTCCGGGGATTGGGAATTTTGTGGCCAAAAGGCTGGTTGTATATTTTTCGGCCGATTGTAAGCAAAATGATACCATCTGTACTGACTGCAAAGACAAAGGAGCGCATTGCAGAGTTGTGATATGGCTGCACAGTGGATAATGAGAGAGAAAGATAAAAGACAGAAACAGAATCCGAGAATTGAGACTTACCTTGAGATATTAAAACAAAACAATCTATTGTACAAGGCATCCAAGCAGTGTTTGAAACAGTTAGATGAATCAGACAAACAGATGTATGCCGTTTGCTGGGCTCCGGCATTAGTAGAGTATGTTATGTGGGTACTGTCAGAAGCTTTGCAGGATAAACAGGAACGATTATATTTTTTTGGCCAGAGATGCATATCCCATGTATCTGATTGCACAACAGATCGTTACAAAATTTAATCTCCGGATAGAAATTCGATATCTGCGTGTGTCACGTTACTCGCTTCGCATTCCGGAATATCATTTGCTGGGAGAAAAATGCCTGGACCGCATTTTTCTGTCAGGAATCGACGTAAGCCTCTATCAAATTTTGAAGAGAGCAGAGTTGAACGAGGAAGAGATGTATCAGGTAGAAAAAGAAATTCATTATCGCAGGCCATTGAAGCAAAATCTAAATCCAAAAGAAATTACAGAACTAAAAAACAGGTTCTGGTTTGTTGCCGGGAAGGTTCAACTAATTTGCTGAATATGATTTATACACATTCCAGGGACGCTTATGCGAATGCTTTGGGGTATTTGAAACAGGAAGGCTTATTGGATTCCGTTCGATATGCAGTGGTTGACAGTGGATGGGTAGGAACTATTCAAAAAAGTATCCGGACATTGTTGGCACAGGAAAGGCCGGAGATACACATACAGGGATATTATTTCGGATTGTATGAATTACCGGAAGAACGAAATGGATGTACCTATAAGGCTTTTTTACTTTAGACCTGAGAATAATATTCGACGCAAAGTAGAATTTAGCAACTGCTTATATGAGGTGATGTACAGTGAACCGTGTTCAATGGTAAAAAAAATATGTCTGGAACATGGGACAGTATGAGCCTGTATTGTCGAAGGTGGATAATCCAAATAAAGAAAATCTGAACATTAATCATCAGGTATTGTTGCTTTATATGGAAAATCTAATGAAGTTAGAAAAAGAGACTGATAAAAAAATTGGTATAAAAATGATGCAAAAAGAGCTGGTACAGCAATTGTATCGAACGATTATGGCAAACCCGAATAAATGGGAAGCACAATGGTATGGAAGTCAGTTATTTTCCGATGATCTGGCAGATGATCATATGAGATGTATTGCCAATGACTTAAATCAAACAGAAATAAGAAATTTAAGGATCAGTACAAAACTTCTGATCATGGCGGGAGTTTTACATCGGGAACTTCATGAGAGCGGTTGGATCGAAGGAACAATTGTGAATGCCGGGAAACATATTGCATCTAATCTGAGAGGTGCCAGGAGAGCAAAATACGTTACATATTTGAGGCAAAGTCTTAAAGCGGGAAAAACAAAAGAGGTTTGAAATGTTTGAAGCAGTTGGAGTTGCGGTAGTAAGCGCATGCATTTTGCAAATAATATATGAGAAAGTCGGTGGACAAAATACGGTTGCCGATTATACAGAAGAAAATAAGGCTTTCCGACAGGAAAAGGAGCAGGAGGCAAAATCTTATGCTGCAAAAAATCGCACCATATCTAGAAAAAAAAGTGCGGCACATGAGGATGCTCCTGTCATACAGGTTGAGAATCTTACTATGCGTTTTCGTATCGCGACAAATAATGTGTCTGGAATCAAAGAGTATATGATACAGACCTTGCGTAAGCAGATGTCTTATAAAGAGCTGTTTGCGCTAAATCATATTAATTTTAATGTTTACAGAGGCGAAATTGTAGGAATTATCGGAACGAACGGTTCCGGGAAATCTACTTTACTAAAGATTGTGTCCGGAGCGCTAAACCCTACGGAGGGACATGTGAAAGTAGATCCGGGCAAAGTTCAGTTGCTAACACTGGGAACTGGATTTGATATGGAATTGTCTGCCAAAGAAAATGTTTATCTGAATGGAGCCATTATCGGGTATTCCAAAAGCTTTATCGATGAGCACTATCAGGAGATTGTGGACTTTGCGGAACTGGAAGGATTTATGGAAGAGAAAGTAAAAAACTTTTCTTCCGGAATGGTATCACGATTGGGATTTTCTATTGCAACTGTAGCAGGTGCTGCGGAAATACTTACTCTGGACGAGGTCCTTTCTGTTGGAGACGAATTTTTTCGTAAGAAAAGTCTGGCAAGAATCAAAGAATTGATTCATGGAGGATCAACGGTGCTTATGGTTTCGCATGGAATGCAGACAATTATTGATAATTGCACAAAGGTTGTCTGGATCGAGCAGGGAAACATGCGAATGATCGGAGAACCGAAAATTGTGTGTCAGGCTTATCGCACACAGTATAATCAATAAATTTACATTTGGTAAAAAATCTGATTTCAGATTTTTTATATAGAAAAAACTCACATTTTTATACGTGTATGATGACAAACCTGCAAAAGCAGGCGGAAAGGAGACTATTGTCATGAAAATGAAGAAATTAGCTGCACTTGTATTAGCAGCAGCCGTACTTACAACAACTGTAGCACCTTCAGTGGCTACACCTGTATATGCAGCAACTGCTGAGCAGACTGCTACAGATGCAACACCAGAGCAGGAGGTTGCTGTAAAGAAACCTTCTAAGGCTACTGTTACAGCAAAAGATGATTCTGTAAAGGTAACAATCAAGAAAGTTGCAGGAGCAGAAGGATATCAGATTCAGTATTCTACATCAAAGAAATTTACAAAGAAGACTACAAAGTCTAAAACAACCAAGAAAACTTCTTACACAGTAAAGAATCTTAAGAATAAGAAAACTTACTATGTTCGTGTCCGCGCATACAAGCTGGATGCAAATGGTAAGAAAGTATATTCTAAGTGGACAACTGTAAAGAAAACAACAACAAAGTAGTTTAATCTTAGAAAAATGTGAGTTTATGATCGGAGTCAGAAACTGCTGGCTCCGATACCTTGACAATAGGAGATATATTTTTGAAGAAAATAAGAGAAGAGTCCGTAAAAATGTTTGTGGCATTGATGTTTACATTGCTGCCACTGTATTATTCGGATAATTATTACAATATATTAAATGACAAAAGGATGTTTACTATTTATTTGCGTACATACTTATAGCGGCAGTTGCATGCAGTCTGATGATCAGTCTGGCAGTAAGTATTTATAAGAAACAGGGAAAGACATTTGTATGCAACATATGGCAGCAGGGCAATGCGTTGGATATTGTAATGATCGTGTTTGCATTACTGGCTGTCTGTTCAACCATCTGTTCGACGGATATACGTACATCATTATCCGGAGAGAAAGCCTGGGAGTTGGAACGTGGACCATTCTTGTCAGTGTATTGGTATATTTTGTGATTTCCAGATGCTATACCGGAAAAAGCGATATTTGGGTGTATTTGTATCTGGGTTCCTTTGTGGTACTGGCAATTGGTGTGATTGATCGTCTAGGCTATGATTTTTTGATCATGCATGATGAAATTCCTCTTCAGTACAACATATTTATATCGACCATCGGAAATGTAAATTTCTGGGCGGCATATTTGTCTATGATAGTTCCGTTTTTTATGCTGGCAACAATATTTACACGAAGCAGAGTACGCAGAGCGTGCATATATTTCTTTCTGCTAGTGGCATATTTTAGTTTGTTTATTACACTTACCAACACAACTTATATCGGTATCGGGATCGCTGTATTATTTGTAGTCTGGTATTCCTTCCAAAAAAAGTAATTCGGTTGAAGAATTTTGCAATCAACGGAATCCTGTTTTCTGTGGCAGGTATGGTAGCAGAGTTTCTATGGAAACATCCGTATACACCGCGCACAATCGATACGGATACGGTTTCATTGATTTTGTTGCAGCATCGATTGTATTTTCTGCCGGGCGTTGCAGGAGTTGTCATTCTTGTGGCACTTTTGGGAGCAGGTACATTATCCGAAGACAGGAAAAAACTGGATTGTTTGGTTGAGCGTTTTTGTGGAAAGATATGGATTGGTCTGATTGTTATCGGAGTAATTGGAACCATATATTATCTGGTTTGTAACTACAATCTGGAATTATTTAATTATCGAGGTTCCATCTGGTATTTTGCATTCCATGGTTTTTTAGATGGAAATCTGTCTCAGAAGTTGATTGGTGCGGGACCTGCGTTATTGGATACTGTCACACAGGAAGAAATTGCAAAAGCAGATTTTTACGTGGAATGGAATTGGCTTTATTGCACCGCACATAATGATGTACTTGAATATCTGGTAACGATGGGAGTGTTCGAGCAGTTTTAAAGATACTTATGTATCTTTTGCCATATTACATGTATGCAAAGGGCAAGGAAAGAAAACCACAGATGGCAGCTGTTCTTGCAGCCTTAACCGGATTTATCGGACAGGGCCTGTTTACCGGACCATACATATTGACATATGTGATCTATGTCATTTTTCTGGGTGTGTTGGCAGCTTATTACAGAATGGACAAAACAAAATGAACAGAAAAATGAGTATGAAACAGTTTTGGTTTGTTCTGTGGGAATTAACCAAAAGAGAATTGAAAAGAAAGTATGCAAGAAGTTTTCTGGGAATCTTATGGAGCTGTGTTTATCCGTTAATGCGTATGGCATTGGTTGTTGTATTATTCTCGACTATCTTTAACAAGGGGATTGAAAAATATCCAGCTTATTACTTTGTAGGATTTTTTTTGATCTTTGAGTTTTTTGCTACAGCAACGCAGACATCATTGACAACATTAAAGGATAACAGCAGTCTTCTTATTAAGTCGAAGCTTCCACGTGAATTGTTTATATTATCACGTGTACTTACCGCATTCGTCAATTTCCTGCTGGGGTGTATTCCTTTTGCAGCAGTGCTTGCGTGGTATCGGGCGGCGGTAACCATATATTATTTTATGATTCCGGTTGTGCTTTTACTGTTATTGATTTTTACCACAGGAATGTCTTATCTGGTTTCCATCTGGTTTGTGTTTCAACGGGATGCAAGGAATATCTATTCCAACTTTATATTTATTCTGCGATTCTTCGTGGCGATGTTCTACTCTGTAGACTGGGTTGCGGATGGTGTCAAATGGGTCATTCAGCATAATCCACTTTATGCATACATTTATGTGATGCGTCAATGTGTGGTCTATGGCCGCATGCCGGAAGACATGTATATAACACAGATGTTCGCATGGGCAATTGGAATGTTTGGATTTGGAATTCTGATATTTAAGAAATATGAAAATGAAGTAGTGGAGAGATTATAGTGGAAAAGTGTCAACAAATGATAAGGCGTAAAAGCGGATGAAATTCAGCAAAATATGTTTGTAATTCATCAGTTGGTCTTGCGGGATAAAAAAAAGGAGTCTGTCTTCCACGTTTATGGGAGAATTGTGGGAAGTTATTAACCCGTTGATCAATATGGTGGTGCTGGTGCTGGTGTTTGGAAAGATGTTTGGAGGCGGAAACTCCGGTCGCTTTCCATTATACGTATTAACAGGAACAACGGTTTATGGATTGTTCACATCAGGAACAACCATGTGTTTAAATGCTTTAATGGGAAACAAAAATTTTTTTGATCAAGACGCAGCTAAGTAAGAATGTGTATGTGATTCAGAAGATTTTGCTCGCGTTCCGTAATTTCTTGTTTTCATTAATGATTTATGCATTTGTGATTGCATTATATCGGATTCGACCGAGTGTTACCTGGTTACTGTTTATTCCAGATATTTTGATTATGCTGGTTATGATGCTTGGCATCGGAAAAATGCTTGCAGTCATTAATGTTACATTTGCAGATATTACATATTTTTATAAAATCTTTACGTTATTTTTAATGTATGGTTCGGCAATTTTTTATCGAATTGACCGATTATCACCAGCCATGCAGACGTGTATGACAATATTGAATCCGTTGTATACGGCGATTGCGATAGCCAGAGAATGCATTATGGACAGAACCTATCCAGATTGGAAACTGTGGGTAATTGTGAGCGTGTATGCTGGTGGATGTTATGTAGTTGGAACAGTTTTCTTTCAGCAGAAAATTGAGGATATAGTGGCGAAAATGTAGTGGAAAAGCGAGGAATAAAAAATGGCAAAGATTTCAATAATTGTACCAATTTATAATGCAGAAAAGTATTTGGAACAATGTTTACAGAGCATTAAGAATCAGACTTTGAAAGATATTGAGGTTATATGTGTTGATGATGGGTCTACAGATAGTTCCCCTCAAATAATGGACAGATTTCAGAATGA
>VOFC01000393.1_pt1 | contig 36000 bp, 50 predicted proteins | sample 5384161 | NCBI WGS metagenome assembly VOFC01 (sample SAMN12384722, study PRJNA508395) | human gut metagenome | isolation source: healthy gut B | host: Homo sapiens | reverse complement strand
CCACTCATAAGGCAGAGAGCTGGAAACACCTACAGGATCATCATGCCAGCCGGAAGGCACATAATCGTCCGTCTGTGACGTGGAAGGAGTGGCAGGTTTACTCTCTGTTGTAGTATGGATGAATACCCTCTCATAACTGGTACCATCGCTTCCGTCCTTTCCGCTTTGAACCAAAAGTTCATATTCATCGGTATTTATCTCACCCGTAAGACAGTATCCGCCATCATTGTAAGTAAACCGATTACCGGCATTGTCTGTCCAGCACCACAAGGGAGGATTGGTAGTGGATACTTTAGAAAGAAACGAACTTCCTCCCATTGTAACGATACTCATTTTGGGAACAACCAAGCCGGAATACCACGGACCGCTATTGGTCACGCTCACACCGTCCTTTCCCGGTGCCCCCGTATCACCCCTTGGATGCTATCTCCTGCCAGTCAGCATCCGTACCCGGTTCAGAGGACGAACCGTTCTTGTTCAGACACGCCCATGTGCTGCCGTTATACGTCACACTATCGTAGTAATCATAATGCCTGTCTGATTGCCATACACCCTCGTAGCTTAAGTCCATAGCCACCTCACCGTTGGGTTTGAGTCGTTCTATCGTTCCGCTTACATATACGTTTTTCTGATACGAAGAATAGCCATCCATTATCTGCCCGTTGATGGTAAGCCCACTCAGATCTCCGCTCTGATAAGCGATGTTCACATCCGGATCTATTACCCATGTGTTCACGTTGATAAGCCGGCGGGTATAGTACCTGTTCTCATAAGTGATGGCCTGTCTGTCCTTGTCGGTGAAGTTGCCGTATGCGAAGAAGTTCATACCGGGAAAGAGGATGCACGCTCGTTCCTGCCTGAAGAGCGTATTCAAACTTCATATTTCCAGCCTCATTCTCGATGATTCTAGTGGGGGTAAAGTATGAGGTGGCGTATCCGAATACTCCATGAATCCGTTAGGACCGTATTCATCTTGAGTATGGTTGCTGCCGGCTATGTTGTGAAGTATACCACGGCAGATATCACTTTACCTTCAACGTTCCCCACTGCCCCTCAAGCAGTTCCAGCGTGGCTATTCGGTTTTCCGTGTCAACGGTCTTTATTCTTCCGTATGCGAACGAGTTCGCCTTGTCGCCGGATATCACATCGATGCAGTTGAACGTGATCTGCGGTACTATCAGCTCCTCACGGAACATCGCCTTGTCAGCTTCGACTATTGTCTTGCCGTTCTTGTCAAACCAGATGGCCGCACCGCTGCCTCCGACAAGACCTGTGACAAACTTGCCGACCCTCAGACCTTTGAGAAAGGTGATGATCTCGCTGGCGATATCCGCTATGTTCTTTCTCAGGAAGGTTCCTATAGCCCTCAGGGAGGAGAAAGCCGTATAGTCGCTCGGACTCTCCATATCGCCGGTCTTCAGCAGGCGGACATTGGCCTGCGCCATCTCCTGCGCCAGCGTGTATTCCAGATTGTTCAGCGTCGAATCCACGGATGACTTCCATGAGGTGCTGACCGCCGACGAGCAGTCAATGGAAGCCTCGGAAAGATTGCCCAGCTTCCTCTCTATCCTTGTGATGCGGGTGTCAAGATACCCGGCCTCGAAATACTGCGCGTCCTCCAGTCTCACCCTTTGCCCGAGCGATAACGGCACACTGTTTTTATCCACATGGATGTAATCCGTGTCGCCGGAATAGATGGATATGTCCTTGCTGTATTCTGTCAGGAAGCTGTCAACCGCCTGCTTGTACTGTTCTTCCGCTATCGGGTAATACTCATCCGGCATGCGGATGTTCGTCAGGATATACGTGTCACCGACGTTCGGTATGATGTTGCCTCCCGGTATCTGGGTGTTCTCGTCCGGGTAGGTGTTGATGATCTCGAACTCCTGTGTGTCGTTATGCCAGTTGCACTCGAACTCCCTTCCGGAGAGGTCGCCGCTTTCGAAGGTGATGTGTATCACCTCGCTGCCGATCATGTATTCATCCGGATTGAAGGGCAGATCCTTGTCCTTGACATAATAGACGGTGTATTTCTTCCTGTCCTTATTTGTCTGCTCCTCGGACCTTACCGAGGATACCGTACCCAGGCGGTGCGGGAATATATCCTGAAAGGCCGCTTCCTCGCGATGCTCCTTCAGTCCCAATTGAGTGTTCAGGTCGATATACTTGTCCCGTGACGGCAGTTGCAGATGGGTGTAGCCGTATTTTGACGGGTCAATATTTTTGGTTGAACCTACGGGGATCAGCCGTGTGAACCATTTGATCGAATTGGAATTCTCATTCTGGGTCAGCCCCGTCTTCAATCCCTTCATATAGCCGAGCGTAACCCGTTCGCCGTGTTCGCATTTCCCTATGTTCAGGTATTCCCCGTCCAGCCACCACTCGGTTTCCCAGGCACCGGCTATCTCGCCTGCCGCATCCCAGCAGAACAGGCCGTTGAAGTTGATGGTCTTCCGGTCGCCGGTGACGGCCTGTCCTGCACGCCACGTCACACCGTCGGTGTTACGGTTCATGTTCGCAACCAGCTTTTCCAGCATTTCCATCGGCGTGCCGTCATAGGCAAAGACGGACTCCAGGTCATCCTCCCCCTGGTTCAGACGGCAGAACAACAGGTCCTGCATGTCGTGCTCGCGGCCGTAGAAGCTGATATTGTAGGTGTATTTCTGTGTGTCGGTCTTTTTCGGGCGGTACTCCTTCTTTATGGAGAACCGCTTTCCTGATATCTCCACATAGTCGCCGACCGACAGGACGAAGAACTCCCAGGTGGTGAAGTTCACCGTCACCACGAATTCCGCCCCCACTTCCTCGGTCCACCGGGACGATGAATCGGGACTGACCTTCCTTTTCAGGGCTCCTGCCTGTCGTAGATTTCAAGTTCCATTTATGATGTTTTTAAATCGTTTTTAATCACTGTTTGAAAAAGGTTTCGGCTCGCGCAGCGTGACCGTGAATCCGGCTACCTGCTGGCCGGTATTCCTGATTGTCGTGAACTGGCTGTACCGGGTATATTCCTTCAGGTAGACCTTCATCACCCGGCCTATCTCCGGAACCTCCAGCGTCAGCCATCCCGACTTCAGCAAGGCAAGCACGGCGTTGTAGTTCTTGAACCACCCGGTCCGTGTATCCGCAACCACCGCCATCTTCAGCGTGATGTCCCTCGCCTCGTAACGGGGAAGCAGGGTTTCGGGCAGCTCCTCGCCGTCAAGTTCCCGGTAACTGACGGAGGTATGCTCCTTCATCTTCGGCGGCTTCATCAGCGAGTCGTAATTGGTATGGTCCCCCGCGTTCTCCTCGTACAGGAAACATCCCAGGGACGCCATGTCCGTCCCGTTTATCTTCAGCAGTCCTTCCTCCACTTCCATAGTCCTATGTTTTCAGTTTCACACCGCGCCGGAGTTCCGCGATGTTCTCGTTTATCGTTTCGAGGTGTCTGAGGTACTCCGAATTCCCCGCAATTTTGCCCAGGGATGTCGCCATCCCTTCGAGATGCCTCGTAAGGTTGTTGTCAATGCTGATGACATGGTCAAGGGTCGCGTTGCCGATCCCCTCCAGCCTTCCGGCCGTCTCCTCGGTCATGGAGGTGACGGTTCCGGCCCGGCCGGACTGGGAAGAGGGAGGACGATGATGTCCATCCGAAGATATCCTTCAGCGAGTCACGCTCCTCCAGGGCGTCCTTTACGATATCGTTCCATTCCTGCTGGAGGTCCTTGTATTCCCCGGTATCTATACCTCCTTCCTTGTTGTAGTTGGCAAACTTGTCATACCATTCCTGAAGCCTCTTGTCGTAGACTTTCGACAGGCTTGTCTTGAGGATAGCCTTCTGCAGGTACTCGCTAAAGTCCTCCGAGAAATCCTCCGCCCCGCTTTCCATATCAAGCAGTGTGTCATAGAAGGCGTCACGCATGCTGTCAAAAGACATCTGCGTGAGCTGTTCCTTTATCTGGGCCTGTATGTCACCCAGTTTTTCCGAACCTTCAATGATCTTGTCCAGGTAATTTCTGACATCATCATCCAGCTTGGCCCAGAATGTGGGGGAGCTTCCGACTTCAGTTTCTCCAGCTGCTCCACGGAGAGATCGAACAGCCCGGTCATACGTCCTTCCCCGATCCCGTACCTGTAAAAGTCTTCTCCCAGGGCCGCGCCGGCTGCCGCCCAGTCCTGAGAGGACATCCATTTGCGCTGCCGCACCCCGATAGAGTGCGATCCCGTGCTGGCTCCCGAATTCAGACGTTCCTTGCCCAGTATCCGGTAAGAGTCTATGGCGGTCCGCTGTAGGGCCAGTGCTTCCTCTCCGACCTTCTGCGCCTCGGCGCCGTAGCTGGTCTCTATATATTCCTTTTTCTTTTGTCGATCAGTTCATCCCATATCTCGTTCAGACGGTTGTACTGGTCCACCATCTCGTTATAGCCGGAATAGTCGGCTCCCTTGAAGATGCCTCCAAGCCCCTTGACACCGAACAGACGTCCGATGCTGTCCCACAATCCTCCTGCGGCGTGCATGACGGATTCGAGAATGTTGCCGACAAAACCCTCCAGCCCTTTCTGCCCGATCTGGTCAAGGATAGCCAGTATGGCCGCGATGATGCCGCCGATCTTGCTTCCGGATGCGGACAGCGTGTCCACCAGAGACCCGACCGCGCTTCCGAAGGATGACAGGCTCATGTCCGCCTCGCCCAGCGTGTTCATCGCATCGGCCACGGCGGTGATGTTTCTCACCGCCTTATCCTTCGAGGCTTCCAGGTTGTTCCCGGCATTGCGCTCCCCGGCTTCCGCCTTGTTCCTTTTCTTTCGAGCGGCCTCCGCTTCCGCGCTGTCCGCCCCGTATTGCCGCACGGCCTCGTCATAATCCCGTTGCGCGGCTGTCAGTTCATCAACCGCTTCGGAGTATTCCCGTATGGATTCGGTCAGATTGCCGAACAGACCTCCTTTCTCGATGACCTCGCTGTCGATCTTCCCGATGGCTTCCTCGATGACCTGCATCTGTTCCGGAGTGGCGCTTTTTTTGAATTCCGGGCTGTTGCGGAAGCTGACTATCTGCCGCTTCACCTTCTGCAGCTCCTTTTTCGCCACCTTGTCCAGATTGCCGAAGACGACATCCCAGTTGATGGTGTCCTTCAGTTCGTTGAAATCAAGTTCGGACAGCGCCTCGTCACGTTGTCGGGCCAGCATCCTTTGTCATTCCCGTTCAGACTCTCTTTCGAGGATTTAAGGGGTATATTCCCGCATGATGGCCAGACGTTTCTGCTGGTATGTGCCGTATTCCTTGTTATAGTCAATCCAGGACTGCAGGTCCTTCTCCTGCCATTCCTTGTCGGCGGTATAGAATTCCTTCGCATATTGCTGGTAGGCGACAAGACGCTGCTGGGACGCGTTGTCTTTCACGGCCTGCCTTTCCTCGGGCGTGGACCTCACACCCCGTTTCTTTTCGGCCTCGTCCATTTTCTTGAGGGTGTCACGCTCCTCCTTGTCGATCTGCGCGAGCGACTCGTCAAGCTCCTGCCTTGCAAGGGGCCTGGCGTTTCCTTACACCTTCCCGCATGACCGATATGCGTGCCGCCTCAAGTTTCTGCTGTGCCCTGATACGGGCGTCGGCAAGCTCGTCCTGATAATCCCGGGCCGATTTGCCCGTATCCTTGGTTTCCTTTTCTCCTCCGCCTCCTGTGATGTAATCGGTCACATTGACGGACTTAGCAGCGGATTCTATATTTTTTTGTATGTCAGCGCGTTTTTTTGCATTCTTCTCAAGTTCCGCCGTCCGGCGCTCGAATTCAGCAATCAGTCTGCCGTCTTCCGTAGAGTCATAATACATCCCCAATCCCCATCTCACAAGATTGGATCCCTGGCGTGTAGTATTCTCACGGACCCATTTGTTATATTCAGCCTGCCGCTTTTTTTCGCTTCCCTGTATTCCTCCCTGTTGCGGTTAGTCCAGTTAGTGTCCGCATTCATGGCACGTTGGAGCTGCCAGTCCTGTTTAGTATAGTCCGCTATGATATCCTCGCTGGCTTTCGCCTGCCCGGCACGGATAAGGGCCTGTGTCAGACTGTCATAGGCTGATGCGGCGTTACCCGCCAGGATCGCCTCGTTGGTGAGATTGGCGAAATACTGGGGATAGATCTTCTGCAGCTCGTCCGCAGCCTTGTTCCGTTCCCTTTCGCTACGGGTCACGTCCTGTGTGGCGGAATACAGGATTCTCAGCCGGGAGATCTCATCTGCTTTGGAGGACACTGCTTTTCTTGATGCAGCGTTCAGGTCTTCCGCAGCTTTCTGTGCGGCTGTCAGCTCCTTGTTGGCCTTGCCGATATTTTTCACCCATTCCCATAGGTCCTTTCCGTACACTATTCCGAGCGATATGGCCGCGACAAGCGCTGTCTGCCATGAGAATAATGAGCCGGCAAGCTGCTTCCACACCGGCACGCCTTTCTGCCCGGACCGCATCAGCAACTCGTTCTGCTGACGCACGTCCCTGATGGCGTCCGTCAACATCGGAAGATTATTGGAAATAGCAAGAATGAACATCTGCGGCCCCATGGCAAGGGAGGGTAGTTCACGCGCAACCTGCTGGAACTGCAGCCGCAAATTATTCGTTTTCTTTGTGATATCCTCTATGCTTGCAGTAACCTGTTGTCCGGCTACGGGAGTGGAGCTCGTCTTTCTTTTAACAGCCTCCAGATCCTGCAATTCCGTCTTCAGTTGCCTGATGACTCCCTGCAGTGCCTGGATGTCCGCCATCTGGGCATCGGTATTCGTACCTGCGGCCATGGCATTCCTGTACTGTTTCTGCAGTTCCAGCAGTTCCTGCTCCAGCTGTGCGATGACCTGTTTTGCGTACAGGCCTATCCCGGAAAGGTTGCCCTCCACCGAGCGCATCCCCTTCAGGGTCTTGTCGTCAAGCAGTATCTCCAGTCTTACAGGTTCCATTCCTATCCTCCCAGTTTTGTTTGATAATATTCAGTGGTGAATTTGTCCGGCCTACGTTTGCGCTCCCTTTCCAGGAGCTCCTCCTTGGTCACATACCGGCTGACATCCGTGTTCATCAGCATCAGCTCGGCGTAGCTGATCTTCCACAGGATGTGCCGTTTCGACCTGCCGAACCGTTCCATCGCCTGCGCGATGATTCCGAAAACGCTATGGGGGCCTTCCTGCCGGCCCGTTAACCCGTTTTCCTTTCCCGGCTTCCTATCGGCTCCAGCAGCTCCGCCGTTCTGGACGCCAACGGAATAGTATTGCAAAAAGGCTGTATGTCCATGCCCCTGAGCAGCTCGATGAGGGCGGCAGAGAGCATCGCCGGATGCACCCTCCATCTGAGATACCATGCCACAGGGCCGGAGAACAGCATCCCCGAGAGCCATCCGGTGCATACGGCCAGCGCGACCATCCGGCTGACCGCCTTTCCCTTCTCCGCCACGAACCGCATCCTTTCTTCATAGTCCATCGCCCTGATATCCTCCGGGGTGACGCCGAGCTCCAGGTACCGCCTTGCTATGCGGATGACCGCCCCGGCGGGCGGACGGCGCATGACAAGGAAGGATTTCCCGGGGCGTTTTTTAAAGGGCCTGAGCGGCATCACCGGAATGCGGATGCCGATGTCAAGCAGCATGTCCGCCGCCCGACTTCGTGTGTCCTTCCCTTCCGTCATTACTCGGTATATTCCGGTACACTGTCACCCGGGGCGAAGATCTTGTAGGGAGGCTTCTCCCCGGCATCCTGCATCTCCAGCTCGCACTCGATGCCCAGCACGTTGCTGAAGTTGATCCCGTTGGCGAAATTGCATGTGAGCACCCCGTTATAGATACGGATCGTGTGTCCCGTCACGGTCTCGATGTCGAACACGCCCTGCACGTCCTTGTCCTCCGTCGGGGGCACATAGACCCCGGTGCTTTCCTTCGTCCCGCCCATCACCTGTATCATGTTGTCCGCGGACAGCTCGATGAGCGTGAACGTCCATGTCTTGGTTCCCGGTGTGGACTTGAGCACCGCGAACGGCGCGTTGCGTTTCTGCGCCGCCCAGATGCGGGTCTTGGAAGGCGAGTCGCCTCCGGGCTGCAGCCCGTCCTCGGATATCAGCCCGAGAGCCTTCCCGTTATGTTTGAGAGCTTTCACGCCATAGATGGCGCCGGTATTCGTTTCTGCCATAATGATTCATGTTTTAATTGTTCCTTGATTTGTCTTTAAACCGCCGGAGTCCCCAGAAGAGAAGCAGGAGGACAAAACAGCACAACACCTTCGTCTTTGTCCGGTCCCAAAAAGAGGGAACCGGCTGTTTTTCCCCGGCCGTAGCCTCCTCTGACTCCAACCTCATATCCGAGGTCTCCCTTACGGTGATCTCCGGCCGGGCATGCGAGACGGCCGTGACGTTCACGCCGCCTTCCCCGTCCGACTCCACCCTCAGGTCCAGCCCCTCATGCTGCTCCGTCACGCCCATGCCGGCCGGAAGGCCGCCTATCGTCCGGAGGAGCCCGGGTTTCAGTGCCAGGCTCGTCAGAGTCGTCGGGGCCTTGCCGAAGATTATTTCCCCGGTTACGCTCCTCTGAAGAGAGCCCGAGCGGACGGCTGTTCGGCTCTCCCTGTTTGCTGCGCATCCAGACAACAGCAGGACAGCGGTCAGCATACTTGCACTGGTAACATTTACGCAGCGCCTGTTCCAGAACGATAATTTTCTCATTGACTTTTCGTATTTGGTCGCTTAAATGTAAAGTCGTCTCGGAGAGGTCGTCATACAACTGCTTGTATGTGCCCTCGTTCTCCTTGACCGCACGGACCTTGACGAGCCTGCGGTCACGCCACCAGCCTATTGCCATGGCTATGCACCCCGTGGGGGCGAGCCACTGCTGGAGAAGTTCGAATACAGTGCCCCAGTCCATACGCATATCATTTTTTCAGATCATCTCCCAGCCGGCCTCTATGTCCGCCATGACGGCGGGCACGCCGTTTTCCACCCGGCTCATCGCGGCGGCCAGACGGCACATCGTCCCCTTGTCATCCACGTCCGGCTCGTAGGTAGTGGGAACCTGAAGCTCGCCGCATACGCTTGAAAGGTAGGCGCGGGTGTCGTTCTCCGTGGACGGGGCGTAACGCCCGATCATAAGGGAGAGGGTCCTCAAACCGTGTTTCTTCCGGTAGTTCCTCAAGGTGATGAGCATGGCACGGTAGCCGTATCTCATGTCGGTGAACTGGAAGAACTCCTTGTCCGTCTGCACCGGGCGGAGGCCCTTCCACCTGTCACCTGACAGGCGGAGGTTCCCCGGGTTATTGTTTCGTAGTCCTCTTGGTGTCGCCATAATCAAACCTCCAGACTTTCTGCAGACACACTGACAGCAGCCTTGCTTTCCTGTCCGGCAAGATCGCTTGAAAGTGTTATTTCCTTCACATCCCCCTCAAACCATGACTTTCCGTCATAATAGAGGGATACAGTCTTGCCTGGCGCGACTTCCGTACTCTGCACGGTCGCTTTATGCTCAACCGATTTGTTGGACACGGACAGGCGCGCTCCCGCATGTACCGCGGCCGCCTCAATGGTATAGGTCTGGTCTGTTCCGGGAGTCAGCTCGATGGCGTCATCCTGCGATTTCATTGTGATCGTGGTGTTGGACGTTGTGATGACATTCCCCTCACGCGCGTCCAGCATGACCACCTCCTCACCGAACGCCGTGTTCGTGTCCGCGGTCATGAGCATCTTGAAGAAGTAACGTTCTCCGGCATTGGTCAGCTTGTCGATCTGGATCACGTTAAAGTCGTTCTGCAGGTTGACCGCTCCCCAGAAGTTGGACTGTTCGGTCGGTGTAGCCACTGTTCCGATAATCAAGCCGTCCGGCCATGAGGATACGGTCTTGATCGTAGTTCCCTTGAAGCGCATGGCGCTGGTATCAGTCCAGTTCACGCCCTTTCCCTCGCGCAGGATAAGCTCGTCGTCATACCGGTCGGCATCGTCAACGGACATGATATACACAAAATTGGGATTGTTGCGGAGAACCTGGGGAGTTGCCTTGCGCACGCGCATCAGACGTTCAATCATGGTGTCGTCTTTCGGAGAGTTCACACGGATTACCTCAGGATCTTCATAGACACGCATCAGAATGCCGTTGAACAGGTGCTCGTCATCCTCATCACTATCGACATAGATACCGTTGACGAAGTGGTATCCGAGTTCAAAATCCACCTGGTCGGACAAGGCTTTCAGAAGGACGTTCTGCACATTTGGGGGAAGCTCCCGGAATACCAGTTCCCCTTTGGGCTGGAACGGACGCCATATCTGCTCGAAAGAGCGGGGGATTGAACGTGGTAAAGGCCATGAAGTCTTTCGGTTCAAGCACCTTCTCCGAATAAATGAAATCCCCTTTGGAGTCCTTTTCCTCAGGCTGTTCCACGCGTTTGCGCAGCATCTTGTTCGTTTTCAGCCGGGGAATGGAGTATTTCTTCGTCACATTGGGCACGAGGTTGATCAGCCCCTTCTGTACCAGTTCGTTGCCCGTGGCCGCCTTGGTGAGTATCCTGTCGAGCACCTCACCGTCATAATTCGTATTCTTGATAGTTACAGCCATAATCTTTTCATTTTTTAGTTAAAACCGTTCTTTTTCCGGATTTCTTTCCAGTTGTCATTCCATCCGGATTTGTCCTGTAGCGGGGTGTCCGGAACATCATCCACGCTTTTTTTTCTTCGCAAGCCCGTCGACAATCCTTCTCCCGTTCTCATAATCCTTCTCCAGCACCGCCTGATACGCGTCACGGTCGGATGGGGCGATACGCCCGTCCTGCATGGCGTCCTCGAGAAGATTCCTGATCTCGGCCTTTCTGGCCTCGCGCTCCTTCTCGACATATCCGTCCAGACTCGCCTTGAGCGTGTCACGTTCCTTTACCAGCGCGTCATACTGTCCCGCCTTGTTTTCAAGGGAAGAGAGCATGCGCACTACGTCCTCATCCGTCGCACACGAGGCGAAGGATGGTCTCTTCTTCAATTCTTCATACATCATATTACCTGTATTTAATGTTTGATTGCCCAGCCGGGCCTGGAATGCGGCATAAACCTCCTGCGGCGTCCCGGCATCCACTTTCTCGCCGATATCATAGATACCGTCAATGAATCCCATCTCCCTGGCCTCCTTGGCGGTAATCCAATGGTCCTTCCCATCGAAATAGGCATCCTTTATCTCCTCACGGGTCTTCCCGGTCTTGGAAGCGTACATGTCCGCAAGCGTATCCTCCAGCGCCTCCAGCTGCTCGGCGACGGCTTTCATCTCCTCCTTGTTGCCGTAACATCCCCCGTAAGGGTTATGGAGCATCAGACGGGCGTACTGGCTCATATATACCGGTTTCCCGCACAGGGCGATGACACTGGCCATGCTTGCGGCAATACCGTCGATATAGATGGTTATATCCGCATCGCTGGCCCTGAGGGCGTTGAATATGGCCATGCCTGCATACACGCTCCCTCCCGGGGAGTTCACACGCACGTCTATGCTCCTGTACATGGAGGCGTATTCATACAGTTCGGAAACAATGTCCTTGTCGTTGATCCCGTCAAGACCGCCGATCTCCCCGTACAGGAGGATGCAGGCGGTATCAGGGGAGGGTATCATGTTAAAGTATCGCTTTTTCATCGGTCGTCTTAAAATTACGGTGCAAATATGGAGAGTTTTTTTACTACAGTCAACACCATTGGGACATGATGCAACTTTACAACCTCATGATGACGCCATAAGACAGTATCATAAATTCAATATATTGCAAATCATATATTTAAATACGAATTTTGCCGTAAATAAAAAAGATGAAAAAATGGCGGAACTGACTAGCAGGCAGAAAAAAGATTTTGCAAGGACTATTTACCTTAATGAAGAACTGACACACGCGGAGATTGCCGAGCGTGTGGGGGTAAAACGTCAGACTGTCTCCCGGTGGGCCGGTGAAGGCAATTGGGAACGGTACAAGGTATCCATCACCATGACACGGGAAGAACAGCTCAAGAACCTGTATCTCCAGCTTGCCGAACTGAACAATGCCATCAACGGGAGACCCGAGGGGGAAAGATTCGCCAGCACGGCCGAATCGGACACCATAGCCAAAATAACCGGGTCCATCAAAAAGATGGAAACGGATGTGGGGCTGGCTGACATCCTTTCGGTTTTCAAGAGCTTTGTCAAGTGGCTGCGCACTTATGACATGGCACGCAGCAAGGAGATAGTCCCGCTGCTGGACGCCTATGTAAAATCCAAACTGTAAAGCTATGGCAAAACTCAGACTTACCCCCCGGGACAGGGCCGAACTGGCGGAATGGAACAACCTGGTGGCATCCGTCCGGGAAAGTTCGGACATTAACCCGTCCGACTCCACCGCTGAAATAGAGGACCGTAAGAAACGGCTGGAAGCGGATAATGAAGCGTGGTTCCATTACTATTTCGCACAGTATTACACCTGCGAGCCGGCCGGTTTCCATAAAAAGCGACACGGCGTCTTATGGGGCACGACCGCTGGTATGAGGTCAGGGCATGGTCGCGCGAGCTGGCCAAGTCGGCACGCGCCATGATGGAGATCATCAAGCTGGCGCTTACCCGGCAGGTACGCAATGTGCTGCTTATCTCGAACTCGCAGGACAACGCCGGACGCCTGCTGCTGCCCTTCATGGCCAATATGGAGGAAAACCAGCGCATCATTCAGGATTACGGCACACAGAAAAAGCCGGGTTCTTGGGAAACAGGGGAATTTACATGCCAGTGCGGTTGTTCCTTCCGGGCTATCGGTGCCGGACAGTCGCCACGCGGTACCCGTAACAAGAATTTCCGTCCTGACTTTATCCTTATCGATGATATAGACACCGACGAGGAATGCCGGAATCCGGAACGTATCAAGGCCAAGTGGAAATGGCTTGAAGAGGCGTTGATTCCCACCATGTCCGTCTCAGGACGTTACAGGGTGCTGTTTAACGGAAACATCATTGCGGCGGACTGCTGCATCACACGTGCCATCGAAAAGGCTGCGGAACTCGGACAGAAAGGAATAGGATACGCGGACATTATCAATATCCGCGATAAGGACGGCGTCTCCTCATGGCCGGAAAAAGAACTCCGAAGAGGATATAGACCTGTTCCTGTCGCTTATCAGCACCTCATCGGCACAGAAGGAATTTTTCAACAATCCGGTCAGCGAAGGGAGCATATTCAAGAACCTTGTATTCGGGAAGGTCCTCCTTTGAACAAATTCAGGTTCCTTGTCATTTACGGGGACCCGGCCCCGGGGAGAGCAGGAGGAAACAGGCCAGTTTCAAGTCCGTCTGCCTGCTGGGCAAGCTCAAAGGGAAAGCTGTATGTGATCAAGGCAAGGGTGTTCCGGGGTAAGAACGAGGACTTTATCGAGGCGTTCTTCGAACAGTACAAACATGTGGGAGGAAAGGCTTCCGTTTACGCCTATGTGGAGAACAACAAGCTGCAGGACCCCTTCTTCAAACAGGTTTTAAAGAAGCATCTGAACAGGCTGCGCAAGAAACACGGCATCCCGCTGAACATCATCCCCCCGACGAGGAACGCAAGACCGACAAGGCAACCCGTATCGAGGCCAACCTTGAGCCCATGGACCGTGACGGCAACCTCATATTCAACGAACAGGAGAAAGACTCCTCGGACATGAAGGAACTGGTTGACCAGTTCCGGATGTTCGAACTCACCCTTCCGTATCCCGCGGACGGACCGGACTGCGTGGAGGGAGGGAACAGGGCCATAGACAGGAAGGCGGGGAACATGGAGAAGCCGGTCATAATAGAAAGGGCGGCAATCCGCCGTTTAAACAAGTACAGGAGGTAAACGACATGTCTGAATTCATCAATCCGGATGACTACGATGCGAGCATCCACAGGGAGATCCTGGACAGCATCATCAGGGAGGACGAGTCCATAGTGGAGATATGCGAGGACCAGGCGGTGGCGCAGATGCGTTCCTACCTGTCCGCACGTTATGACTGTGACAGGATATTCTCCGCAAAGGGCAAGGAAAGGAACGCGCTCATACTCATGTTCGCCAAGGACATCACGCTCTATCATGTATGCAGCATCCACAACCCCCAGAAGTTCTCCCCCATACGCAAGGAACGTTATGACCGCGCGATGGAGTGGCTCAAGGCGGTCAGCAAGGTGGAGATCAGCATAGCCGACGCTCCCCTGCTGGACGAGGAGACGGCAAGGAACAACCTGCCCACCCAGATAAGAAGCAATCCCAAACGTGTAACACACTATTGAAATGGCAAGAAAAAAAGAAATATCCATAAGCGGCAACATGCCGCTGCCGGGCAGGAACACCCCGGGAACAGTCATCATCACCGCACCCAGACTGTTCATGAAGGATATGGCGGACTATATGCAGGCCGTCAGGGGGGCGAACAATGTGGACTTCACACAGCGGACGAGGCTGTATGACCTCTATGAGGACATCCTTATGGACGGGCATACGGGAAGCGTCATAGAGAAGAGGAAATCGGCCGTGCAGTGCTCGCAGATCGAGTTCAGAAGGAACGGCGTTCCGGACGAGGGGATCAACACCCTGTTGCGCTCCCCCTGGTTCTACCGGTTCATCGGAGACCTGATAGACTCGGACTTCTGGGGGTTCTCCCTGTTCCAGTTCTATAAGGACGGGAGCGGATGGATGGACTACAGGCTCGTTCCCAGAAAGAACTATGACCCGGTGCGGGGGCTGATAAAACACCGGCAGGAGGACACCACGGGGGAACCGCTGGAGAATTACCACACGATGCTCTTTGTCGGGGAGAAACGCTCCCTGGGAAGACTGGCAAGGATAGCCCCGTATGTCATATACAAGCGCAACGACATGGCCGACTGGGCACAGTTCTGCGAGATATTCGGAATGCCCATACGCGAGTACACCTACAGCGCCGGTGACGAGCAGGCCCGTGACCAGGCCGTGAAGGATATGGCCGAGCAGGGAGGTGCGGCGGTGTTCCTCCATCCGGAGGAGGCGCAGATGAAACTGATAGAAAGCGGCAACAAAAGCGGCAGCTCCGACCTGTACAGGACCCTGTACGACACATGCAATGACGAGATCAGCAAGATCGTGCTGGGAAACACGCTCACCACGCAGGCCTCGGAACGTGGCACGCAGGCGCTGGGGACCGTACAGGAGAAGGGAGAGAAAAAGCTGAACGAGGCGGACCGGATCCTGGTGCTGAACACCCTGAACTATGACATGACCGATATCTTCACCGCTTTCGGATACGACACACGGGGCGGGGAATTCTATTATGTCAAGCCCAAGGAAACCACCGCCGAGCAGGAGATAAACATCATATCCCGGATGCGCCAGATGGGAACCCCCGTATCGGATGAATACGTGTACGAGGCTACGGGAATCCCTAAACCGGACAACTATGACCGGCTCAAGGAAGAGACGGCCTTCGGAAACGGAAAGCCGGCAGACAACGGTGCACAGGAGAAAGAACAACCCTCTCCTGAAAGGAACAAGCGGAAGGAGGACGGTATTGTAAACCGTATCAGGTCTTTTTTCGTCGCCGCCCCGCGGAAAGGGGCTTTAAAATGGTAATGAACGACCTCTACGGGGAGCGCTGCCGCCTTTGTCACGGCCATGCGGATTCCCGCATGCAGGGGGCGGCCGTTTCGTTTGAGTTCACAAGGGAGCTGATGGCGAAAGTGCTGAGGGATATATTCTACCGGACGTTTGATGTAAAAACGGAAATAGACGAGGATCTGTTCCTGGCTACGGTCAGAACTTTCGGCCGTGCGGCGGAGGAAGGATTCGGTCAAAGCGACAATGACAGGCTGGAGGAAGTGTTCCTGGAGCAGATACGCGACAACCTCGATGTGTTCTCCGCTTTCCGCACCCACCGGATGCAGAACGACATTGCCTCGCAACTGCTGGACGAAAAAGGAAGACTGAAACCTTTTTCCCGGTTCCAGGAAGACGTGCAGTCGATTATCGGCACGTACAATACGGCTTGGCTCGAAACCGAGTACGATACGGCGGTACTGCGTGCCCGCCAGGCGGCTGACTGGAAGCTGTTCGACAGGGATGCGGACATCCTTCCGAACCTGCGGTGGCTTCCCACCACCAGCGCGGAACCCGATCCCGTACATGCCCAGTTCTGGGGGATTGACCTGACTTTGCCCAAAGGACATAGGTTTTGGAAAAGCCACCGCCCCGGAGACCGGTGGAACTGCAAATGCTCGCTGGAGCAGACGGACGACAAGCCGACACCCGGGTATGATGTGCCGTTATCGGACTATCGGCCCTCACCAGGGCTGGACAACAACCCGGAGGAGGACGGAAAGCTGTTCAGCGACACGCATCCCTATATCGCCCATGCGTATCCTTCGGCTGAAAAAACCGTAAGGGACTTTATGGAAAGGAGAAAAAAATGAATGTGAATGACACCGTCAGGGAACTCCGCAGAAAGGAGAAGGAAATCCGGAAGGCCTTCAGCAGGACGCTGCCCCGCAGGATCGGGGCAAAAGCGGTGAACCTTGTAAACAGGAATTTCCGCGAGGGAGGTTTTATGACGGAGGGGCTGCATCCCTGGAAGAGAACAAGGAGACAGGATTCCGCCAAGGGGGCGGCGGGCGCATACGGTCCCCTGCTAAGCCGACGCAACCGCCTGTCCCGAAGTTCGGAGTATGTGGCGGAGCCTTACAAGGTGACGATACGGAATGCCGTGGAATATGCGGGAATCCACAACTACGGGGGACGCATGACCACACATCCGAGAGTGACCGCCAAGATGCGGAAGATGGCATGGAGGATGTACTTCAAGGAAGCGGGCATCACCAGAAGGATGGGGAAAAAGGCCCGCAGGCAGAAGGCAGAGGCGGCACCGCCCGAAGCCCTGAAATGGAAGGCGATGGCCCTGACAAGGAAACAGAGGCTTGACGTTAAGGCGGACATGCCCCGGCGACGGTTCATCGGACCAAGCCGGGAGCTGCGTGAAATGACGAGAAAGGAAACAGAAAAGGAAATAACCAATATATTGTTAAAATGACATGGAAACTTTATTCAATGACATTCAGAAAAGAATAGCCGACAACATAGCATGGCTGAACAAACAGGTGGACGAGGATTACGGGCAGCTGGACATGCTCTACCGTGACGACGGGGACTCCGAAACCTATCCGATGGTATTCCCCATGGTGCTGGTTGACACGCCCGAGGTGGAATGGCAGACACTGGGAGGGGCGGGCGGATACATGCAGAAAGGAACGGTATCGGTCATAGTCAGGCTGGCTGTTGACTGCTATGATGACACGCATTACACCAGCGGCACGGCGGACAAGGCCGCCAAAAGAATGGAACGGGCAAAAGAGGTGGACGCGCTTCTGCAGATGTACAAACCTGAATGCTGCCAGACACCGCTTATGAGGAAAAGAAGCAGGTTCCACACGATGCCCAGGGGGATAAAGGTCTATGAGACACACTATGAATGTACCGTGTGGGATAATGCGGTCAGTCGGTAAAAAGGGAGAGCTGGGCGGCGGTAAGACGGGGCTTCTTTATTTTGGGGACCGGCTTGACATCGATATCCTTCAGCCTGTTGCAGTTTGAACGGATGATGGCCATGATGCGGTCCACGCTGATGAAGAACTCCTTCTCGGAAAGGATCTTCAACGCGTCGTCAAAACGAAGACGCTGGATTTCCGTCCAATAATAATAGCGGCGCAGCAGCGCCTCGTTGCGTTTCGTGATCAGTTCCGAACTGCGACCTCTTGACATACCCTGAAAACTTGTTTTGATGATAATACATGATACCCATCACAAAAGTAGTGATTATGAAATAAATATGCAACAAAGAGAGGGTTAATAATAAAAAAGCCCTCAACGCTTCCGTTTTAGGTCCCCACCATAAAACATAAGAGATACACAGATACTCACACGCTGAGGGCTAAAGTCCTTGACGTGAATATCTGTGTATCTCTTTATAGTGGGGTGCACAAAAGTAATAATAAAAATTGGAAGTTTATGTGCAAGAGCGAAATTTTCTTCAACCTGCTCGGCCTGACCGAGCGTGAAACGGAAGTGCCGAAGGAACGGATACTGGGCGATTTCAGGGACATGGAGTCCACGGACGCCAGATATGTGCTTGTCAGGCTGCTCTCGGAAGCCGGCCTGTATCCGGACCAGATAGCGGGGATGACCAACCGCACGGCACGGGGGATACGGCACCTGCTGGCCCGGAACATCACCTCGCCGATGATCGGAATATATCTGGAACAAATAAGGAAACACATCAGAACAGGACGCTCGACGGAGCGCGTGTAGTTGAGTATGTTTGCACCACGGTCGGATTAGTGACCGGAACTACAAAATACAAATACAACTATGAGTGAATCAAGAACTTTTGTGTTCCCCGAGAACGGGAACTCCGGAGGCGGCACCAACGGCATTCTGGCCATGCTTCCGGCGCTGATGCAACAGCGCGGTGTGGATCCGAACATCCTGGCGCTGATGGGAAACGGCAACAGCCGTAACGGCAACGGCTGGGGTGACGATCTGTTCGCCATCCTGCTTCTGTTCATCCTGATGGGATGGGGAGGCATGGGAGGCTTCGGCGGCGCCCGTGGCGGAATGATGGGCAACGGACAGGGCGGCGTGGTCCCCTTCGTGCAGAACGACGCGAACACCGCCGTGATCATGCAGGCCGTACAACGCAACGGATACGACATCCAGAGCCTGGCCACCGCGTTGAACACCTCTTCCGATGCCGTACAGGCCGCCATAAACGGTCTTGGCATGCAGATATGCAACATCGGCAACCAGATGGGCATGAACACCAACCAGATCGTCACCGCGATCATGCAGGGCAATAATGCCATCCAGTCGCAGATCTGCCAGTGCTGCTGCCAGACAAACGAGAACATTACCAAAATGGGCTACGAGAACCAGCTGTCCGTCTGCAACCAGACTAACACCCTGGTGAACACGGCCAACCAGAACACGCTCGCATTGCGTGACGCAGGCACGGCCAACACCAACGCCATCATCAGCAAGCTGGACGCCATGCAGAACCAGGCGCTGCTTGACAAGATTGACACGTTGCGGGAAAGAAACAGCACGCTCGTCAACCAGCTCTCGCAGGAGCACCAGAACGCGTATTTCGCACAGGTGTCCGCACAGACCATCGCGCCTGTCAATGCCGCGCTGGGTGATCTGAGCGCCCGTCTGGCGAAGATTGAGTGCAACCAGCCCGAAGTGGCCAAGGTGCCGTACAGCCCGGTTGTGGGAATCCCCACCTGTGTGGCGGCCCAATATGGTCTTGGATACGGCTTCGGTTTCGGGGCGGGTAACGGTTTCTGGGGTTGACCCGGAGAAAGGAGGTAATCATGCCATTTCCTTTTCAATTCGTTAACAGACGCGGATCGGCCGCAATAGCCACATCCGGAGTGAATGTCACCGCCGACAATGTGGTGTTCTCCTTCCCGAACCATTCATTCGTGAATGCCTGGTACAGGGGAACCATCTACATTGACCTGGCGCAGGCCGTTCCCACAGGAACAACCGGGACGCTGCCGGTCCTGTTCGAGACAAACGGGGTGACACAGGCCGTGGCCAAGTACAACGGCGAGGCGCTGACGGCAGCCGACATTCCCGGTACGGGAGTGTTCGAGTTCTGGTTCGACAGGACGACAAACACCCTGCAGATAATGACCGGAGTAGTTTAAGAACACGGAGGGAGGAATCCCTCATTTAAAAAGAAACAATTATGCCTTTCCAGAATTTAAGAGTCAACAGCCAGTTTTACATACTCCATAAGGACGGGACGCCTTATGTGGAGGTCGGTGCCATTGCGGGAGTATCCAACCCGGTCCCGGACGGGACACAGCCGGTGATGTTCGGCCAGCCGATGAAGATGGTGGTGGACATCACCGTCAAGGTCGGCGAACAGACCGTCACGTTCCAGAAGATACCCGCGGGGGCGGACATCGCCGACGCGAATTTCCCCGGAGGCGGGAACATGGTCATATCCGGATCAAGGGAGTCGATGAACTCCGAGGTGGCGGCCATGAGGAACAGGTCCGCGGAGATACTCAGGAGCATAGACCACCACCGTGCCATAGTGGACGCCTGCGGCAAGATGATGGAGATCCTGAATCCCGAGTTTGCCGAAAGGCAGAGACAGGAGGCGGAAAACAAGGCTCTCAGGGAGGAGATATCCGAGCTGAAGGCCATGATGGCCGAACTGCTTAAACCCGCGGAAAGGCCCAGTACGAACAATCCTAAAAACAACAAGTATGATGATGATCGAGATAGAAGACAGCAAGGTCGAGAGAATGTCCGATTATGCCGAAAAAATGCTCAAGTATGGCGGCAAGCTCATGCAGTGCATTGAGGAACTCTCGGAAGGGAGCGGCATGGGACAACGCGACGACGGCTACGATGACTATGACGAGTATGACGACATGGGACAACGTGGCGGTTATGGAAACCGTGGCGGATACGGCGGAGGATACGGGAACCGTTATGGCGGCGGCTCGATGGGCCAGCGCCGCGGAGTGCCCGGAACAGGACGCTATTCAAGATACCGTTAGTTTAACCCGCCGGGACGGGGGAATCCTCCGTCCCGGCTAACAAGAAGACCATGAACAGGACAAAGGAACCTTTGGACATATATGATGACCGGCCAAAGGAGATGACGGCGTATCTCCGGCACAATGGCTGGCACTTCAACAAGAAGCTGTGCGACTTCGCCGTGTCACTCATGCGCAGGATGAACCCGGCAACCGGAAAAAGCGAGAAGATCGAACCCATGACCAAGGACAAGGTGGACGAGCTTCTGGCCAAGAACGGGGTCAGGGTGGAGAACAACACATTATATGACTATGTATACGTGGCCAACCAGGCAAAAGCGGACTGTTTCAAGTCTTCCATTGCCGACGAGCCCCATCTGGCACTCTACGTCAAGGATATCATAGATGACCATGACGCTCCGGAAGGCATGGTCATGTGCATGTGGTATGCGAAAATGACAAGGGCCGGGGAACCGGTGGAATGGGACGAGATGTTATGATCCGCCAGCGGTTTGACATAGAGGAGTACGGATGGAAGGTGGAAGTCTACTATGCCGTGGACTGTTACTACACCGACGAGATCATGGGCAGGCTCTATGACATAGGCTGCCGCGGGGATGATCTGGAAACGGCGTACAGGAACCTGTCCTCCGGCAAACCGGACACCGGACTCACCTATTCCAACTACGGCACAAGGCAGACGGTCATGGTGATAGGGATCACATCGTCACCCGCCGAGTTCCAGAACTCCTATGACCACGAAAGGAAGCACCTGGAAGCGCACATGGCAAAGGCGCTGGGGATCGACCCGTGGGGCGAGGAGATATGCTACCTGTCCGGCAATATAGGACAGAAGATGTTCGACAAGGCCAGGTTGCTGCTGTGTGATTGTGAATGTTGTAAGAAACAGATAAAGGAACTTATATGAAAAAGAAAGAAATCAGGAAAGCGCTGGAAGGCGGCACGCCGTTCTCAAGCCTGTACTCCCTTCTCCCCTCCGGGCAGAAGGAGAAATTCAAACAGTTCGCCGCGGCATTCGGATTCACGGAGCGGCAGGTCAGGGAAAGACTGCGGAAAGAAACACGATAACTTCTCATTGACAACGGGCGCCCCGCATATTATTGTATGCCGCAGGGCGCCCGTTCTGTTTTTATCCGATATTTAATCTTTCCTCAAACTCCGCAATGATACAGTCTGCGTCACCACCATGCACCCAGTTATCCAAAACAGAGGAAAGAACTTCGATGGCTTTCCGTTTCATTTCTTCCTCTGCCATTGCAACGGCTTTAAGAGCACTTTCTTTTGTGATAACCGGGAAGTTGGGATTGACTACCACAAAACTCTTGATTTCAATATATTCTTCTGATTTACTCATTTTCAACTTTAACATATCCGTTTTCAATACACCAACACAGCATTTCGTAAGCTGCATCAATGAGTTCTTTACTTTCTGTAATATTTATCATAGACCTAGTATAAGATTCCATATACAAGCATGTATAGCTATCTGCAAGTTTTTGCATGGTCAGCACTTCATTGCCGATGAAGCAAGGCAGCTTATCAAGAATATCCTGCAAGGTGTAGATATGGTATAATCCAAGTTCTTGTAAATGTTTCATTTGCTCGAATGATAATACCTGTTTCATTTTTATTCATTATTGAAGTCATTAATATAACTACGCCCAGCATCAGTTGGACGATAAACAACATCACCAAATGGTCCAGCCGATTTCGTCAACAAACCGTTTTTTTACCATTTCTTCTAAATCATCAGAGGGTTTACTATAACCACCCCATCCTTTTTGCAGATATTCCTTAAATGAATAAGCTGCATCTTACTTAATTCTATATTCATTTGGTTCATATTTAATTCGTTTTGAATTATTTTTTTATAACTACCGCCATTGTACTAATAGAAGTGCCACTCTCTTTAAACTCGCCTGCGCTGATTTCAAACACTTCTCCATGTACTTCTTTCAGCCAGTTGCGGAAATCGATACATCTCTTTTCCGAAGCGAATTTCCAGTGTTGGCTGGTTATTGCTGCAAGTGTGCCGCCTTCTTCCAATCGATCATACATAAGCCTGACATGCTCTATATCCTGATTACCGGAAAACGGAGGATTTGCAATAATCTTAGTGTAACTACCTACACTGTCTTTGGTAAAGTCTTCATCAAGCAATATTACGTTGTTAAGGGTGTGAAGAAATTCTCTGTTTTCCGGCATCAGCTCATAACACTCAACCATCACAGAAGGACAAGCTCGGTGAATGGCTTTAATAAGCGCGCCACGCCCGGCACTTGGCTCCAGTACCGTATCATCCTCATGTATCCCTCCGGCAAGCATAACCAGCCAGTCGGCAACATCAGACGGAGTTTCAAAAAATTGATAATCCTGCTGTAGGTTGCACCGTTTACCCTCTTTCAAAACGGAAAACACACGTTTCGGATTAAACGGGAATGTGAAACCCTGTATCTTCCCACCTTGCCATGAGCCGCCGGATTCTTCTATCCACTTCTTTGCTTCGGCATAAGATTTTTTATTAAATTGAACTTGAGGAAGTTTGAGGATATTGTTCTCAAGAGTACAATGTTTCAGTATTTCTTCCACATTCCATTTTTTGCCTTCGTCAGCCTGTTTCTTCTTTTCCCCAACCGGAGCGTCAGGTGCTAACAGTGAGGATATTTTTTGAACGACGATGTTGCTTGCGTCCATGAAGGCACTGACGCAAGATATCGCTTCTATCAAAAAATCAGTGTCAACACACCCGGTATCGTCATAGATGTCTATCCCTTCGGTCATGGATGACAGTTCATTGAGCTGCGCAACACTACCATGTAACGTTTCGATTAAAATCTTTTTTTTGTTCGTCATAACTTTTCTGCAAATAAATTCTAGTTGTGTCTACACTCCCATGACCTAAAAGGTCAGCGAGTTGAATTACATCTTTGTTTTTTTTAAGGAACATCTTAGCGAAAAAATGGCGAAAGGCGTGTGCGTGCATCTTCTTTGAATCGATGCCGCAATGTTTTCCCCATGCTTTCAAATGCTGAGAAAAGCCACGCTGTGTGATCGGGCCGAATCTCCCTACCGCAAAAATCCCGGTTTTACCATGTTCCTTAGCGTAAACCTTCGCTTCCTGCTGTAATTGCTTTTGGAAGAAAAAAACGTCTGTACTTGTTACCTTTACCTTTCAATGTAACCTCACCACTAATTATATCCTCCCATGTAAATCGTTGAAATTCCGACAGACGGGCGCCCGTTGTACCCAATACCTTAATAAAGAAATAGTAATCCTTATTATTTTTTTTCTTGAGATATTCCAACAGCCGGTTATATTCCTCTTCGGTCGGCACATTGTTCACATCAAGCTTGCGCTTTATTTTGGGACGATTCAGCTCTATAGGCTTCTTCATCCATCTAGAAAATCTTTCTATTGCTGTAATCCGCAAACGGATGGTAGCGGGAGATAATTTTTCTTCTTCAAGACTTTTATAAACCTCCTGCAATTATCCATGTTTACCTCATTGGCATACTCGAAATACTTCTTCATTGATGTGTAATATATATAAAACTGTATGAGAAGAGTAATCATTGTTGTCAGTCAGCCATATAATGAAATCATTAAGTTGTTTCTTGTTCTTATCCGAAATGACATCAAGTTTTTCCAAAGGTTTCACCGCCTTTTCCCTTTTTCCATATCCGATGTTGAGATAGGATAATAGATCGCATATAGCTGAACACATTAGCGAATGACGCACCATGACATCTGCATTTTCACGCTTGTAATTCAAATAACCACGGCGGTTCACTTCTTTGGTCATCTCTAAAAAAATCCGTGACATGCTTGATATATTTCCCGACAGTATCATAAGTCCTGCCTGTTGTGTATAAGTAGGAAATATAATCAGTTAATATCTTCTGCCTATCATTATTCATAATCTTGTTTAATTAAATTATACCAATCATTGCTATCTTCAAAAAAACATCTGTATCCATTAGCCGTATGTTTGCCTCTCACTTTCCGACATATAGCACTGATCAAAGAAGGAGCCACGCCAATCATCTTACCAGCCATTTGTATCGAAGGGAATACTCCACATAATTTCTCATCCTTTATCAAAACAACGCTCTTTTTATTCATACCTGCTCCGGTCTTATGCCAAGCCCCACGTCCTTTAGACAGATTTTTTATACTTCTGGCTTTGGACCGTTTTGAATGATAAACCATTTTACGACCCTTTGTTGTGAGAAACACAACCTTTTAAAATCGTCCGGTAATAAAGTCTCTCTCAAATCGCTCAGGCGGTATATATAATTCACTCATATCTTCTTGGTTATTAGTTAATTAATATCACTTCCTACAAATGCCGCTATGGTATCAAATTCATTCTTTGTATACTCATAGCCGTTAATGATTATAATTTCATTCATTTCTATACCTATAATTCGTCAAACTCTTTTTGTAATTCTTTTATCTTACTATCCAAAGCATACAGATAGCACTGAAAGAAATTCTTACCAAAAATTTCTTCCTTTAATGGTACATCATTGTGCATCCTGTTGTATGTAAATATCAATCCACCACCATATTTTATGTTAGAATTTTCAAGTGCTATCTTATGATTTTTGTATTCCTCTATTTTATTGTTTATTTCTATTGCTCTTATAAATTTATCTTTATCCATATCTTTCCTTTCCATCTATCCTAGCAGCATATACATTGCTACTAGGAATAGATAATAAATTGTTGTTTCACTCATTTCTGTTCGTTATTGAAGTCATTAATATAACTACGCCCAGCATCAGTTGGACGATAAACAACATCACCAAATGGTCCAGCCGATTTCGTCAACAAACCGTTTTTTACCATTTCTTCTAAATCATCAGAGGGTTTACTATAACCACCCCATCCTTTTTTGCAGATATTCCTTAAATGAATAAGCTGCATCTTACTTAATTCTATATTCATTTGGTTCATATTTGTTCGTTATTGAAGTCATTAATATAACTACGCCCAGCATCAGTTGGACGATAAACAACATCACCAAATGGTCCAGCCGATTTCGTCAACAAACCGTTTTTTTACCATTTCTTCTAAATCATCAGAGGGTTTACTATAACCACCCCATCCTTTTTGCAGATATTCCTTAAATGAATAAGCTGCATCTTACTTAATTCTATATTCATTTGGTTCATATTAAACTTGTAATAGTAGATCCTTGCGATCTCGTTCATCGAGAGGAAAACGGCATTTACCGGCTCCTCACGCAAATCTGTTCCGTCATAGGTGGCGTCTACGGCGTAATTGTACTGCGATGCCTTTCTGACGAGCGACTGTATCTTCTGGACATAGCCCGCTATGGTGTTGTGACGCAGCCCCCGGCTCTCAAGATAGACAATGAAGTCGTCCAGAAACTCCTCCGTCACGGAATTGGTGAAGATGTCACAGTCGAATTCGGTGGAAAACCTGTCTATGTGCCGGAGGACCGCATCATAAACCGCGGCATAATGTCCGACCTGCGTTTTCCCTTCTCTCAAGCATATCCCTTGCAAAGTCCGTGAAGTACACCCCCTCAAGCGGCCTGTCCTGCCGGAAATGGTTGATATAGTCCCGCCTGGGTTTTCCGGACCGTGCGGGAACCGTCACCTGCAGTGCTGCTAGACACCTCCCGTCCCGCATCCGGCCAGCCTTGCAATGATCGGGCGGAACTTTTCCTTTCTCAATCTCACATCATAATACGCGGTTGTCGCCCTGCATCTGGATATCTTCAGGAAGGAGGCTATCTCACGGAACAGATACCCTTCCTCATACGCCATATAGCAGAACAGCATCCTTGAATCGGATATGTTCCTGGATATCATCCGGGACAGGATCATTTCCTGCGAGACGCCCATCATTCCGGAGATCTCGTCCAGCATAAGCTGCATCGGTTTTCTTTTTCTTGTTGTCTTTTCTCAGGTTCATAAGATTGTTTTTAAAGGTTCTTAAATCTGTTTTAAAAGCACCGGCTCCTTATGCGGTGCCAGATGGTTCTTTTCCTGAAACTCTGCGGACGGAACGCCCTGTCACGCTTATGCCAGCCCTCCCGGCACCGGAGTCTTGATTCATCCAGTATATCCTCCATCGCGGATTTGAGACTCTCCAATTTTTCCACGGAGAGCAGCAGGTACTCATTCATTCCGTCCTTTTCCATACATCGCGAGATTTGGGGATTCGGGATCATAGGGCTCCACGGTGGTAAGGGTAACGGAGGATACGACCACGCGTCCGCTCCCTTTGCAGGCGGGACAGGTCATGGTACTTACGGTGTCCGTCAGCTCGTCCAGGTTCTCAAGAAAGCCCTGGCCGCAGCATGTGCGGCACAGGACTACATGGGGATGGTCAAACTTCCTTCTTATCATCACCGGGAAATTCAGGTTTCACATCAGCAGTGTAGGGATAGACATCCATAATGGCGGTCTCGGCCACCGAGCCGATGACATAGTCCGCCAGCGTGCCCTTCATCCCCTCGTCCAGTTTCTTTACAGCGTCGCGAAGGTCGGAAGCTTGTACCAGTACGGTAGTGGAGGTCTTTTTCTCTGCTCCGCTTTTTTCGTCCAGCGTAATGAAGAACAGCTTGCACTTAAACCAGCGGTCGGCTGCATCTTCTTCAGAGGGGAACAGTTCGCTGTAGTTGGCGCGTTTGATGTCCGAAACAGTGAACTCACCGCTGATATACGGAGTGATTTCTTCAATAATACGGGCTTCTGCTTCAGTAAAGCTCAGCGCGTCAACCAGATAGGGTTCCGTTACTTTCCTGTTCATGCCGTTCTCCGCTACCTTCTCGTAGCGGATGGAACATTCAAACCAATTGTGCATCATAATTTACATCTTGTTAAATGAGGGTTCTATTCTTTTCCATTGATTGTTTCCGTCCTTTTCCTCGAAGTAGAAGCGGATCACCGTGCCTTCCACCACGTTGCTCTCACGGAAGAGCTGCATGATTTCCGAATATTCGGGGTCGTTGAAGTCGTCCTCGAGCTCGTACAGGCGGGAGATGGACTTGTAGTCAAGATCCCCGGCCTCGTTGCGCTGGAGCAGCGACATGGCCAGCTTGTACATGGGGTTGCGCCCGTCATCGCCCTTCTTGCCGATCCATGCGTTCAGGTAGTCCACTAGGCGCTTCTCTGCCACGTCGGCCCTCTCGTCGAAGCCCTTGACCCGGTTCCCCTTGACGGAAACCTTGAAGGTGTCGTTCTTCACCTCGAACCCGAGCTGCTCGTCACGTTTCAGACCGCCGTACTCCTTCAGCTGGTCATAGTAGGCGGTGGCCTCCTTACGGAGCCATTCCTTGAACTCCTGACCGTCCTTGATATACTTGCGGAGCTTCCTCTCCACAGAGGCGAGGAATCTGGCACGCAGCTTCTGGTAGTTCTTCTTTCGGTCCCCGTCCTTTTCTTTTCTTTTCGGCCTGCAGCTTGCTTAGCAGGGCCTCACGTTCCTTTTCAGATAAATTCTTGATATCCATATCTGTTCTTATTTATTAGTGAATAAATTCCTGAATAAATCAGGGTCGATTATCTCCTCGTTGCAGTCAACGTTCTGTTCTATGGCTGTCTGGCATTCCCAGCAGAGATGGTTCACGGTCATGTGGTTGTTGTATTCACAGAACACCTTCCCGCACAGCCCGCACCGGGCGAACATCGGCTGCACGGTGTCCGCGTCCTCCCGGCAGATGTCCAGCCCTTTGGCGTGGCAATCGGCACACATGTCAGCACATTCCTTTTCGAATTTCGTCTTTTCCATTGTCATCATTGTTATTGTTATTATCGTTTATCCATGCTACCAGAATCCATAACATGGCGTTCAGTGACCATGTTTTCGCCCAGAAGTCATCATTAACTATCATGCCCGTGAAAGCCGAGAGGGCGGATATCACATACACAAGGTGCTTTATTCTCATACCTCCTCCTTCCGTCTTATGGCCTTCAGCTGTTTCAGTGTGGCCTTCAGTTCCTCCAGATTCTGGCTTGACACCGGCTTCCTGCATCCTCCGTGGCTCTTCAGGAAGGAGGTGATCTTCGCCTTGTTCATCTCAACCTCCACGGGATTGTCGCTGCGGTAGCTCCTGTTGAGAAAACCGATGTCCATTGACACGGCGTAAATGGCCTTGACCAGTGCCAGTTTCTCCCGTCTTTCCGGATCCTTTCTCCCGTCGGGATCGAGCAGCGTCCCGATCAGCCTTGCGGCCTCGCTTTTGCACAACTCCGCGGACGTCGTTGTCCGTCCGCCGCTGAACTGCCGGACAAGATGCCTGTATTCATCCTCGTCCAGTCCGAACTGCCGTCTGAGGCGGTGTATGCACCGCTTCTGGGCATTTGTCGCGGGTAATTCAATTGTCTTGTTCATTGCTATTGCTGTTAAATGGTTCGTCACTGTTCCTGAGCCAGCATCTCTCATAGCCCTCCTTCCAGACCACATAGAATCCTTTCGGACCGGGAACACCACGGCTCATGTACCGGGCGCAGAACCCGTTCACCTCTATGCGGGAGAAGCAGTCCCTCTTGACTCTGTAGGCCACCGTTCCCTGCACTTCCTTCCCCTCCACATGGGAGATGTATACGAATATCTTCTTCCTGTATTTCTTCCTGAGCTCGACCAGCTGTTTGGCGGTGACGTCCATCTCGCCTTCAAGACTCTGCAGGGAGTCGATGATGACCACGTCCGGGGATCTCTGTTTCCCGAGGAATTCGTCAAACTCCTCGAAAGTGGGGACCTCGTCCCAGAACAGCATCCCGCTCCTTGACGAATTCATGAATCCGAGCAGGGAGTCCCTGAAATCGGACTCGACACCCATCTCAAGGGAAATGAACAACACCTTGTAGCCGATACGGTCAAACTCCTGGCCAACTGGAAGGTGAAGGAGGTCTTTCCCTGTCCGGACTTGCCGTATACGATCCACGCCCCGGACTTCTGCCTCTTTCCAAAGGCATCCATGAAATCCTTGGAAAAGGGGATGTATTCGTATTTTTTGTTCAATATGTTGTCAAACGACAATGACCTGATCATAAGCCGGCTCCTCCGTTGCTGATTTCCTGTCTGATTACCACATTGTCTATCATTCCCGAAAGCTCGCGCAGGTCATCGGCGAACAATACCTGGCGGGGATCGTCCTCACGCGGCTGCTTCTTGACCTTGGGAAGTTTTCCCCATATCTCTTCCGCCGTCTCCCTGTCCTGCACGCCGTTGGCCATACAGATGGCGATGACATCCTTTTTGGTAGCGCCCAGAAGGGTGATGTAATTGCGGCCGAAACGCCCGTCTATCTCGTCATACCCTTCGATACGTCCCACATACCGCCTGATATTGCGCTCCAGAGTCTCCGTGCCGGCCACCAGACACCCCATGCGCCCCAGCGTGTCATCATACAGGGGAATAAGCGTGCACATGGCCGAATGCGTGAGCTTGCCGGCATCATCTATCAGCAGGACAGGCTTATAGGAGGACAGGGAATTCATGTGCGCGATGCACAGGTCCAGCAGACTGTCATTATCCATATAGCGCGTCACATTCTCTCCCATGGCCTGTGCCAGTTTGGTAAGGAACTTGCGGCTGCTCCATTTGCGGCACTTGATATATACAACCCCCTTGTCACCGCACAGATTGTACAGGTCAATCAGAGACTGGGTCTTTCCGCTTCCGCTGCGGCTGCTGATACATACCCATTTGCTCTTTCCCCTGGCAACCTCGAATGCCCGCTTCACCTGCCGGTAAGAGGTTACGGTATCAACCACATTGCGGGAATTCTCATAGAAATAAAGGCCCGTGGCGATCCTGACCGCCAGGTTGTCGTCATTCGCGCCGTACTTGCCGGAACGGAACTGGGACATCGCCGCATCGGACACGCCGCAGCGACGGGCCAGTTCTGAAGGTTTTGAACCACGTTCTATCAAATTCTCTATGTACTGTTTCAATGCTTCCTTATCCATAATTATGCTGTTTTTAAAGTGTTATTAAATCATCTTGAAAAATTCATGTCGGCGTCGTCCCATTCGTAATCGTCATCCGCAAGAGGGGACGGAACCCTGAGAGGTCCGGGCGCAATCTCTTCAAAATCCACGTCCTCCACCGTCTGGCCGCGCGCCTCGTACTTGCGGTCCTTGTGCCGTCCCCGGCTGTCGGTGAGCAGGGCGCGGTCCAGCAGGCTGTTGCTCTTGAGAAGCGGGTTCCGCTCCTGCATGGCGGTTATCACCTCGTCCACCTGCTCCTGTCTGGCCACATACCGCCGCTCGAACTGCCGGTTGAACTCGTCCACCTTCCTGCGGTGCTCGAAATGTTCGGGTTTCTGGTCGATCAGGGCCATCGGTGTCTTCATGTCACGTTGCAGGAGGAATTTCAGGTCCCCGGTCTCCTTTGCCAGCCGGTGCCCTTTGGTGGATTCGGCATTGACGATGAGCACCTGCGACAGATCGTCTGGATCGTAGTGCACGGACCAGTCCTCGTGGAAATGGTTGCGCAGCTCCATGTCGAAACTCTCGTAATTGATCCTCTCCCCGAAGAGCTCGATCAGCAGCCCTTTGCCGGTGAGCCGGTTGGTGCGCCCCGTCGTGTCGCCCATAAGAAACAGGTATTCCTCGTCACAGAACGGCATCCGGCGTTCCATGGGGGTGCGTTCCCATGCGGCCATGTACGCCTCCAGCTTCTTGGCCCGCTCCCTTTGCATGATGCCGTGTATCTGCGCCAGCACGCCCTCCTCGTCGGGGATCAGGTGGCGGTTCTTGTTCAGGATCTCTATATTGGGCTGGGAGCCGCGCCTGCTGTTGATGTTCACACCGCTCCAGTTCTTCTCCAGCTGGTAGTACGTCTTGTTCAGATAATTGAAGTACGGCTCGATGATCTTGGCCTTGGCGTTGTGGAGCGCGGCGGGAATGTAGTGCACCGTCATCGCCTCATAAAACGGAACCATTACCCCCTTCTGGTAGTTGTCGCTCTGCAGCTGCAACGGCTTGTACCGTGCACCGAACAGTTCCCGGGCGTGCCTGATGGCGTTGCGCAGTGCCTCGCGTATCAGAGCCGGGCTCTCATGGTCGCCGATGGCATATCCTATCGGGTACTTGCCGCAGGCGTCCAGCACCACCACGATGGTCTTGCGGTTGTGGTAGGTGGTCTTCTTGTAAGTCCTTGTCTCGCCGTTCACCTTTTTGTCCATCGGCTGCCTCTTCTGGTAGACCAGTTCCACGTCCCATCCGTCCAGTGTCCAGTAGGTCATGGCGGTCTTCGGAGCCTCACGCTTGTGTTGCATCTCAAGGGAGTTCCTCAGGACAGTGGTTCCGCGCTGGTGCCCCAGGGTGGTGGATTCCATCATCTTCCGGTACCTGTCCACCGTGACAGGACTCTTGATTTCCGGTTTCCCCAATATGGAGGCTATCTTGTTGTACTGTTCCATTATCTGTGCGTTGTTCAAATTCATGTGCTGGGAAAGCAGCTTGTGCATGATCGCCTCGTCCTCCTCGTCCCTTATCAGGGCGGCGGACGTGTTGCCCTTGTTCTTGTGCACCAAAGCGATGAAGCCTTCCGCCTCATACTGGTCCACTTTACGTTTGAGCGTCTTTCCCGTCGAAGGAAGTTTGTGGGGATAGCGGGTGTTGCCTTTGCTGTCCCGCACCTTCAGCAGGTCGTTCACCATCTCACTCAGCCTGTCCCATACGTTGAAACGGGAGCCGCCACGTCCGAAACCGCATTCCGCATTGCTGTCACGCAGCCGGATGACTGCATCCAGGACACGTGCCTGGAGCGTATAGAGCGTGACCTTCTCCGGTCTGAGCGGCTTTCCCGCACCGTCCCTGTAGGTGGTGAAGAAGGAGTAGGCGGCCTCGTTGTACCCTACAGCCCTCTCAAGCGGGCTGGTGGCGGCACGTTCGACATCCTCATGGGGATCACCGTAATATTTGATGTATAATTGCTGTATGTATACTTCCAGCGAGTCGAACTCCACCAGGGCGGGACGTCTGAGGCTGGCACGACGAGCAATAGCAATCTGCTTTCTAGAAACTTTCCCTTTGTATGTTCCTATCGGGAGGAAACCTTTCTCGGAACCCACCTTGCGTTTCGGATCATACATGATCAGCTCGTTGGCGTAGATACATACCTTGTCATTATAGATTACAGCCATATCAACCGTTTTATTGTTTAACCTTGTGCGGTTTCCGGAGTCGGACCGGAAACGAGGGCCGCCTTCCGGCTCCCCCTGACCGCGTGTCCTATTTTTCCTCCCTGTAATACCTTTGTCCAATAAGGGAAAGACAGCATACGACTGCAAGGACCGAGGCGGCGAGGTTCTCGTTGAAGGTGGGGCGTAGGTTGTCCGCCAGTCTGAGCACTACCACAAGGCCGATGACTGCGGCTGCTATATGGATTATTCTGAATGTTTTCATTACTATATCTTTTTAAGGGTTTATAAAATTGTTTTTAAATTTCTGCTCCTATCCGTCGCAGACCGGAGCAGTTTTGCTACATTTGTAGCTGTGTAATTAAAATTTATATATCATGCCTAAAGTAAAGCCAGTTAAATTTGAAGTAGGAGATGTGGTATATCTCAAAAGCGAAGACAAATACGCTAAAGACCGGTTCAGAATGACTGTTAAAAAGTGTTACCGGTGAATATCCTGACATTCAGGAAGTCGAATGTATATGGCTGTCCAAAGGGGGGATTCTTCAAACCCATAAATTCGCTCCTATACTGCTAGATAAACATTAATCTCCGTCTTCCTCATCTTCTTCGACATTCCGTGCCATCTGGTTGAACCGTGCTATCGGAATGCCGAAGATTCTTACTACGAAAAAATGTCCGGGCTCTACATTCTGGAACACTTCATCAATCTCGATCAGTGTTCTTATAGCTTTTTTCTTTTTCATCGTTTATAGATTAATAAGTGTGTTGATTTTGAACTGGTTTATTTTTCGATTTCCTTGACCAGACGCTTCGCTCCGGCTATGTCCCATATCTTGTCGACCATTTCTGCGACTTTCATGTCGGTTGTCGGTCCTATCTTCACCATCACCGCCCCTTCGGCGTCCTGGTCCTTGGGAATGATGATCGGGCAGAGCATCCCGTATTCACGCCAGATCGTTATCACGATCCTCAGGTATTCAAGGTTGATACCCATCGTATAAGTAATCATCCCTGTTCCTCCCATTCTATCAGCAGTTGTCTGTACACCGGAACAGGTTCGGGATATATGATGCCTTTGTTCTTGTGGGAGATAGCCAGCTTCGTCAATCTGTCGGCTATACGGCGGCTCATTGTGTTGCCGGAATACACCTTGCATACATGGGAGTAGGTGACTTTCATGTTGGTGGCGACCGTTTTCAGATCATTCCGGTTTAGATAACGGCACACAGCCTGTTTCCATTCGATGAAGTCCGGACGGAACTTGGGTGCGGGAAGCGTCGGACGCTGTGTCGGGCAGACGGAGTAAGCACCGGTGCGGCGGATAGAAGGGAGAACCTCGTTAGTCACCCATTTGCGGAAGGCTTTTGCTTCGGGCTTGCGGGATATAAAAATCAAATGATATAAACCGGATTCATTGACTGCCTTAACTCGCTGATTTCCACCTAGGGTGTAACTAATAGTTACATCATGTTTTTTCATCCATATCAAGCGACTGTATCGCCTTTCTTGGATTTTTTTCAGATTCAAAATATCACAGATATCTTGAGCTACAAACCATGTTTCATTTCTTTCTGTAGTAGCGCGAATCTTTGCACCAATTTCCGAATTGTTGAAGATTTGCAGACCTGTTGTCTGCTGGTTGTTGTTCAGTGTTTCCATAATAATACATTATTAATTAGTACGTTCCGCTTTCACATTACCCTTGTTATCGAGGATTTTGACTGTTTCATGCTTGACGATTTCGTCAACATTGTACAGCTTACTGTCGTTCCGTTTCTTGGCGGCTTCCCAGATTGCCGGAGCTTTACCACCCTTTTTCTGACCGGACAATACCTGTCCGACATAGGCCATTGTCACTTTAAAGGCGATAGCAAGTTCCTTCTTGCCTTGTGCGCCTAACTTAATTACTTGTCCCATATTCAATATTTATTGGATTAAAATTGCTATATTTGGCGCGGTTTATATTAAACCTGATGCAAATATAAAGCAATGCAATATTTAAATCAAGAAAAAGGTGAATAATTTATTGCATTGCAATCTATTTAGAATGAAATATAAATAACAAAGCAATGGAAGTATCTGTTAAAGAAAGACTTAAACTGTTTTTAAAAAAAGAAGGTATAAAAGATGTTGATTTCTGTAGAATAATAGGAGTATCTACAGGCTTTATTTCGGGCATGAGGGTATCTATTCAACCTGACAAATTAAAAAGCATTGCAATAAATTTCCCCAAATTAGATATTGGTTGGCTTCTTACTGGCGAAGGCTCTATGTTAAAAAATGAAATAAAAAAGTACAGCTTCACCTAATACAATGGATACTGCTTATATATATAATATGTATGAGGATTACAAAAAAGCTACAGGCTGAAATCATCGCGGAAAAAGAGAGAAGAATAAAAAGAATTAGAAACTAAACTTGCTAAACTAGAACAGCAAGAATCCCCAACAACAAACTCCGACTCCCATGCAGAAACTGTCCAAAAAAGCGGAGCTCATCGCGTATATCAGGCTCTTCTGTACAACCCGATGCCCCGACCATAAAATAAAGATAATAATTGAGTGAAGATACAATTACAAAAAAATGCCCCGAACTTAAAAAAGAACGAGGCGTAAAATTTTAAATGTCATTCATTTATAGGTACATAAAATGTAGTTTTTGATGGAGTATAGATACCACAAGTTATAACCTCCAAAAACCGTTTAAAAAAGTATGGTGATTTTTGATTGCATACTTTTGACGATCTCCAACATATTGCTTAATATCCTTTTTGTTTGATGCTGGTGATATAAGTCCGAAAAGAAAATGATTGTTTGTCTTTGAGTTGAAAACTCTCTTTGGTTCATCAACCTCCATGCCACCTACATACAATTGAGAGCTATAACATGAAGACAACGATAAAGATAATGTACTAGCTAGTACTAAAAGCATTACTTTTTTTCATGATTTTGTTTTATAAGATTGTTGTTTTGTTATTTCATGCAAATAAAATGATAATATTTAAAAACAGCAAAAAATATTATACAGAAAATGTTTTAAATAACTCGATCCTTTAAAACATCACACCGTAGCTTGAACAAAAATTCAACGAGTTCCTTATCTTCATCGCCTTCGACAGCAATTAATCTATCAATAAACTTGTCAATTTGTTCAGCCGTTTTTTGTTTTCCGAAAGTCCTGATCATTTTCGACAAAACATCAGTTCTTTCTTTCCAATTCAATTTTACATCATTTATATCCATAACTTATTTTAAAAAAACTCCCGGAGAAATCCGGGAGCACGCGAACAACAATCTTATTACCTTAAAAAATAGACTAAAGCCTATATCCTGACACT